>Ga0193726_1002185_pt1 | contig 13660 bp, 13 predicted proteins | sample H2c1metaG_FD_144928 | JGI IMG/M metagenome (GOLD analysis project Ga0193726, IMG submission 144928) | Soil microbial communities from a riparian zone of the East river system, Colorado, United States - H2c1 | ecosystem: Environmental > Terrestrial > Soil > Riparian zone | place: USA: East River... | reverse complement strand
GTTCCGATCAAGGCGTTGACGGTCGATGCCTTCCTCGCCGAAATGGCGAAGGCTTCGCCCACGCTCGAGCCGCACCTCGCCAACCCCGCCGACGATTGCTTCTGGCTCTATTCCTCCGGCTCGACCGGCCGGCCCAAGGGCGCGGTCCATGGCCATCGCGACATGGTGGTGACCAGCGAGCTCTATGGCGTGCGCGTGCTGGGCGTCACCGAGCAGGACATCTGCTATTCGGCCGCCAAGCTCTTCTTCGCCTACGGCATGGGCAACGCCATGACCTTCCCGCTGTGGACGGGCGGCACCGCCATCCTCGACGACCGCCGGCCGACGCCCGACACGACCTTCGAGAACATCGATAAATTCAAGCCCACCTTCTACTACGGCGTGCCGACGCTCTACGCCGCCCTGTTGGTGGCGCTCGATGCCAACCCGCGCAAGCTCGACAGCGTCAAGGCCTGCGTCTCGGCCGGCGAGGCGTTGCCGGCCGATATGTTCCGCCGCTGGAAGGAGAAGACCGGCACGGTGATCCTGGACGGCATCGGCTCGACCGAATGCCTGCACATCTTCATCGGCAACAGCCTCGCGGACCATCGGCCCGGCACCAGCGGCAAGCCAGTGCCGGGCTACGAGGTAAAGATCCTCGACGATGCCGGCCAGCCGGTGGCGAAGGGCGACAGCGGCCGGCTGTGGATCCGCTCGGAGTCGGCGGCCAAGTACTACTGGAACAAGCCCGAGAAGACCGCCGAGACCATGGTCGGCGGCTGGCTCAACACCGGCGACACCTACCGCGAGGATCCCGACGGCTACCTGATCTATGACGGCCGCAGCGACGACATGCTGAAGGTGGGCGGCATCTGGTGCTCGCCGGTCGAGATCGAGAACTGCCTGGTCGGCCATCCCGCCGTGCTCGAGGCCGCCGTCGTGGGCCACGCCGACGCCGATGCGCTGATCAAGCCCAAGGCCATCGTCGTGCTGAAGCAGGCGGGCGGCGGCGGCACGGCATTGACCGACGAGCTGATGGCGCTCTGCAAGAAGACCCTGGCGCCCTACAAATACCCGCGCTGGGTCGAGTACGTGCCCGAGCTGCCCAAGACCGCGACCGGCAAGATCCAGCGCTTCAAATTGCGCTCATAGCTCCCTCCCCTGCGCGGATGCCGCGCAGGGGAGGTGTCGCGGTCATACCGCGACGGAGGGGTCATGAGCGCCAATTCGTGCCTTCGACCCCTCCGCCGCTTCGCGGCACCTCCCCTTCGCGGACTCCGCGAAGGGGAGGAGAAGATGTTGTTGCACGCGGTTTTTTCGGCTCTTATGGCGTCCAAGCAGACAGCAGGGATGAGGCAGGGAAACAACCCATGAAAAGCAAATTGTTTGGTGCCGCAACAATCGGCGCGCTGGCGCTCAGCCTGCAGCCGGCGGCAGCGCAGGCGCCGATCAAGATCGGCTTCATAAGCACCTTCTCCGGCCCGCAGGCCGCCATCGGCGAGGACATGCGCCGCTCGGTCGAGCTCGCCAAGGAGCATCTCGGCGGCAAGATGGGCGGCGTGCCGTTCGAGATCGTCTACGAGGACGACCAGTTCAAGCCCGACGTCGGCAAGCAGAAGTCCGAGAAGCTGGTGCAGCAGGACAAGGTGGCCGTCGTCGCGGGCTACATCTGGTCGAACGTGCTTTTGGCCTCGCTCAAGACGGTGACCGACGAGGGCGACACCATCCTGATCTCGGCCAATGCCGGGCCGTCGCAGATCGCGGGCGAGCTCTGCAACAAGAACTTCTTCTCGACCTCGTGGCAGAACGACCAGACGCCGATGGCGATGGGCGAGTACCTCAACACCAAGGGCGTCAAGAGCCTCTATTTGATGGGGCCCAACTACGCCGCCGGCAAGGACATGATCGCCGGCGTCAAGCGCACCTACAAGGGCGAGATCAAGGGCGAGGACTACACCAAGTGGCCCGACCAGCTCGACTTCTCGGCCGAGCTCGCCAAGATCTCCGCCGCCAAGCCCGACGGCATCTTCATCTTCTATCCCGGCGCGCACGGCGTTCAGTTCGTCAAGCAGTGGGCGCAGTCCGGCCTCAACAAGACCGTGCCGCTCTACCAGGTGTTCTCGATCGACGCGATCACGCTGCCGCAGCAGGGCGACCTTGCGCTCGGCACATTGGGCGCGCAGGAGTGGGTCAACGACCAGCCCAACGAGCAGAACAAGCGCTACGTCGCCGACTTCAAGAAGAAGCACAACGTCTACCCGTCCTACTACGGCGCACAGAGCTACGACGCGATCATGCTGGTCGCCTCGGCCGCCGAAGCGCTGAAAGGCGACCTGTCGAACAAGGACAAGGTCCGCGCCGAGATGAAGAAGGCCAACTTCAAGTCGCTGCGCGGCGACTTCAAGTACAACACCAACAACTTCCCGATCCAGAATTTCTACATCCAGGAAGCGGTGAAGGATCCCCAGGGCATGATGACGGTGAAGACCATCGCCACGGCCGTGAAGGACGCCAAGGATCCCTTCTATGAAAAGTGCGCGATGAAGTGAGATCAGGGACGCGACAGTTGACGGGAGCGCGAGCGACGCGCTCCCGTTTCGTTTGTCTTGGTCCTCTCCGCCGCGTCGGCGCATTCACATGCGCCTGCGGGGAGAGGAAGGGGCCCATCGCGAAGCGATGGGAAGGTGAGGTGGTGTCCGACGCGACGGCGATATCCGGTTCGAAACGCAAGAAGCCCACCTCACCCTCCCCGCGCTTTGCGCGGGTCCCCTCCCTCTCCCCCCGCGATGACGCGGGCGGAGAGGGCTTCTGAGCGGGAACCCGAGGTGGACTATCTGCTGCTCCAGATGCTTAACGGCGTGCAACTCGGCCTGCTGATGTTCCTGCTCGCCGCCGGCCTGACGCTCACCTTCGGCATCATGGATCTCGTGAACCTGGCGCACGGCTCGCTCTACATGATGGGGGCCTACATCGCCTGGACCCTGATCGGCTGGACCGATTCCTTCGTGCTGGGCGCCCTGCTGGCGCTGCCCGCCACCTTCCTGCTGGGCGTCGTGGTCGAGGCCGCGGTCATGCGACGGCTCTATGGCCGCGACCATCTCGACCAGGTGCTGGCGACCTTCGGCCTGATCCTGTTCTTCAACGAGCTAGTACGCGCCGTCTGGGGACCGGCCGGCAAGAGCATCGCCGTGCCAGCGTTTCTGGCCCGCACCGTCGAGATCCTGCCCGGCGTGCCCTACCCCGCGTACCGCTTCGCCATCATCGTGACCGGCGCCGCCGTCGCCGCCCTGCTGGCCTGGCTGGTGGCGCGCACCCGACTCGGCATGCTGATCCGGGCCGGCGCCTCCAACCGGCGCATGATCGGGGCACTGGGCGTCAATATCGAGCTGCTGTTCAGCCTGGTGTTCGGGCTGGGCGCGGTGTTCGCCGGTCTGGCCGGCCTGATGGCGGCGCCCTTGAGCTCGGTGAAGATAGGCATGGGCGACGACATCCTGATCGTGGCCTTCGTCATCATCGTCATCGGCGGCATCGGCTCGATCAAGGGCGCCTTCGTGGCCGCCATGGTGGTGGGCCAGATCGACATCATCGGCCGCGCCTTCCTGCCCGACCTGCTGAAGACTTTTCTCAGCAACTCCGCGGCCTCGAGCGCCGCGCCCGCCATCTCGCAGGTGCTGGTCTACATCGTCATGGCGGGCGTGCTGGTCTGGCGGCCGACCGGCCTGTTCGGCCAGCGGACATGATGGCGGCCTTGCGCACGCCACGGGGACTCATCACCGTCCTGCTGCTGCTGATCCTGGCCGTGCTGCCCCTGCTGACGCAGGCCTTCGACCAGCGCTACCTGCTGTCGATCGGCACGCGCATCGTCATCTGGGCGATCGCCGCCATCAGCCTCAACATGATCCTGGGCTATGGCGGGATGGTGAGCTTCGGCCACGCAATGTTCTTCGGCATCGGCGGCTATGCCGTGGGCATCCTGGCGCATCACGGCATCGCCAGCGGCTGGATCCAATGGCCGGTCGGCATCGTGGCCGCCGCCTTGTGGGCCGCCGTGATCGGCGCGCTGTCGCTGCGCACGCGCGGCCTCTATTTCATCATGATCACGCTCGCCTTCGCCCAGCTCGTCTACTATCTGGGGGCGGGCCTGGAAGCCTATGGCGGCGACGACGGCCTCAACATCAGCCGCAGCCGCTTCGCCGGCCTTTTGGACCTGCGCGACAAGGCGTCGTTCTACTGGCTGTGCTTCGCGCTGCTGTGCGGCATCCTGTGGTTCTGCAGCCGCTTCGCCAATTCGCGCTTCGGCCTGGTGATCCGCGGCGCCAAATCGAACGATCTCCGCATGACGGCGCTCGGCTTCCCGGTGTTCCGCTATCGGCTGGCGGCGTTCGTCCTGTCCGGGGCCTTCGGCGGCCTGGCCGGCATCCTGCTCGCCAACGAGGGCGCCTATATTTCGCCCGCCATGATGTCATGGGTGAAGTCGGGCGATCTCATCGTCATCGTCGTGCTGGGCGGCATGGGCACGCTGTTCGGCCCGCTCTACGGCGCCATCGCCTTCTTCGCGCTGGAGGAATCCATGACGCCGCTGCTCGATCTCGGCCGCAAGGGTTGGGGTGAATACTGGCAGATCGTGTTCGGCCCCATGCTGGTGCTGGTCGCGCTCTATGCCAAGGGCGGCATCGACTCCTTGTTCGGGCGCCGTCATGGCTGAGCCGCTGCTCTCCACCGACCGCCTGATCAAGCGCTTCGGCGGCCTTTTGGCCACCGATTCGGTCTCGATCGATGTCCGGCCCGGCGAGATCCATGCCCTGATCGGCCCCAACGGCGCGGGCAAGACCACGCTGGTGGGCCAGCTCACCGGCAACCTCAAGCCCGACTCCGGCACCATCCATTTCGCCGGCCGCGACGTCACGCGCCTGCCCACGCATGCCCGGGTGCGGCTGGGACTGGCGCGCTCCTTCCAGATCACCTCGGTGCTGCGCGAGTTCACCGCCCTCGACAACGTGGCGCTGGCGGTGCAGGCGCATGCCGGCCATTCCTTCCGCTTCCTGGCCGATGCGCGCCGCGACGAATCCCTGCGCCGGCCGGCGCTGCAGGGCCTGGTCGAGGTGGGACTCGCCCAGCGCGCCGACACACTCGCCTCCGCCCTCAGCCATGGCGAGCAGCGCCAGCTCGAGATCGCCATGGCGCTGGCCGGCGATCCCAGCCTGATGCTGCTCGACGAGCCGATGGCCGGCATGGGTGCGGAGGAATCGCAGCGCCTGATCGGCTTCCTGCGCGGGTTCAAGGGCAAGCGCGCCATGCTGCTGATCGAGCACGACATGGACGCCGTGTTCCAGCTCGCCGACCGCATCACCGTCCTGGTCTATGGCCGCGCCATCGCCAGCGGCACGCCCGAGGAGATTCGCGCCAATCCGGACGTGCGGCAGGCTTATCTCGGCGAGGAAGATTCACCTCCCCCGTCATACGGGGGAGGCCGGGAGGGGGAAGGCGACGCGAAGGATCTATGAGCGACTCATGATCGAACGCCAAATCGTGCTTTCCCCCTCCTGTATCCTCCCCCGTATGACGGGGGAGGAGAAAGAATTCTGATGCTGCGGGTACACGACCTCACAGCCTTTTACGGCGCGAGCCAGGCCCTGTTCGGCATGGAGCTCGCCGTCGATGCCGGCGAGGTGGTGACCCTGATGGGCCGCAACGGCATGGGCAAGACAACGACGGTGAACGCCATTATGGGCCTGCTGCCAACGCAGGGCGGCATCGTGGAGTTCGAGGGCAACCGGATCGACCACCTGCCCTCCTTCCGCATCGCCCGCCTCGGACTGGGGCTGGTGCCCGAGGGCCGCCAAATCTTCCCCAACCTCTCGGTGCGCGAGAACCTTTTAGCGTCGGCCGCGAATCGCACGTCGCGCGGCAATCCCTGGACCCTCGAGCGCGCCTTTGGCTTTTTTCCGCGGCTCGCCGAGCGCCAGCGCAACATGGGCAACCAGCTCTCCGGCGGCGAGCAGCAGATGCTGGCGATCGGCCGGGCGCTGATGACCAATCCCAAGCTCCTGATCCTCGACGAGGCGACCGAGGGGTTGGCGCCGCTGATCCGCCAGGAGATCTGGTCGTGCCTCGACCGGCTGAAGCGCGAGGGCCAGGCGATCCTGGTGATCGACAAGAGCGTGGGCGCGCTGATTGGCCTCGCCGACCGCCATCACATCGTCGAGAAGGGCCGCGTCGTCTGGACCGGCACCTCCGAGGCGCTGGCCCGCGACAGCGAGCTGCAGCACAGATATCTTGGCGTCTGATCCACCGGAGTTGTCGATGCGTCTGACCGTCCTCGCCTCTCTCCTCGTCCTGGCCGCGGCGCCCGCGCTCGGCCAGGGCCAGGTCAACGTCTACAACTGGTCGGACTATATCGCCGAGACCGAGCTCAAGAATTTCGAGAAGGACACCGGCATCAAGGTCAACTACACGACCTACGATTCCAATGAGATCTTGGACGCCAAGCTCAAGACCGGCCGCTCGGGCTACGACGTCGTCGTGCCGACCGCCTCGCCGTTCTTCGTGCGCCAGCTCGCGGCCGGCCTGTTCCTGCCAATCGACAAGGCCAAGCTGAAGAATTTCAGCAACCTCGATCCCGACATCATGGCGGCATTGGCCAAGTACGATCCCGGCAACGCCCACGCCATCCCCTGGATGTGGGGCACCACCGGCATCGGCTACAACGTTGCTGAAATCAAGAAACGCATGCCCGATGCGCCGGTCGATTCGCTGAAAATGGTGTTCGATCCGGCTGTCGTCGCCAAGTTCAAGGATTGCGGCGTCATGATGCTCGACAGCGCGACCGACGTCCTGCCGGCGGCGCTGAACTATCTCGGCCTCGATCCGGACTCGAAAAAGCCCGAGGACCTCGCCAGGGCCGCCGACGTCGTGAAGTCGGTGCGGCCCTTCATCCGCAAGTTCCATTCCTCGGAGTACATCAACGCGCTGGCCGGCGGGAACGTCTGCCTGGTCTTCGGCTATTCCGGCGACATCTTCCAGGCGCGCGACCGCGCCGCCAAGGCCAAGGACCGGCAGGACATCGCCTATGCCATCCCCAAGGAAGGCTCGATGCTGTGGATCGACGTGGCGGCGATTCCCAAGGATGCGCCGGATCCCGCGCAAGCGCTCAGCTTTCTCGATTTCATGCTCGAGCCCAAGGTCGCCGCCGCGTCGAGCGAGGTCACCGGCTATGCCAACGCCAACAAGGCGGCGACGGCCTTGATGCCCAAGGACATCACGGGCAATCCGCTGATCTATCCGCCGCCCGACGTGCGCGCGCGTTTCTACACGATCACCGCCGGCAACGCCGAGCAGGTCCGTGAGCGCACGCGGCTATGGACAACCATCAAGACGGGCCGTTGATGTGAGCGGCAGCGCGATCGTCCGTATCGAAGGCGTCACCAAGCGCTTCGGCGCGATCACCGCCGTCGACAATGTCGATCTCGCCATCGAACGCGGCGAGCTGTTTGCCCTGCTGGGCAGCTCGGGCTGCGGCAAGACCACCCTGCTGCGCCTGCTGGCCGGCTTCGAGACGCCCGACGCCGGCCGGCTTGTCATCGACGGCCAGGACATGACCGGGGTGCCGCCGCACCGCCGGCCGATCAACATGATGTTCCAGTCCTACGCCCTCTTCCCGCACATGAACGTGGCGGACAACGTGGGCTATGGGCTGCGCCGCGAGGGTTTGCCCAAGCCCGAGGTCGCCACGCGCGTCTCGCAGGCGCTGGAACAAGTGCGGTTGTCGGATTACGCCGCGCGACGGCCGGCGCAGCTCTCCGGTGGCCAGCGCCAGCGCGTGGCGCTCGCCCGGGCGCTGGTCAAGCGGCCAAAGCTGCTGCTGCTCGACGAGCCGCTGGCCGCGCTCGACCGCAAGCTGCGCGAGGGCACGCGCTTCGAGCTGGTCCGCCTGCAGGAGGAGCTCGGCCTCACCTTCGTCATGGTGACCCACGACCAGGAAGAGGCGATGTCCATGGCGAGCCGGCTGGCCGTCATGGACCTCGGCCGGATCGTGCAGGTCGGCTCGCCGCACGAGATCTACGAGCGGCCGCGCTCGCGCTTCGTCGCCGACTTCATCGGCATCGCCAATATCATGCCGCAGGGCGACGGTCGCCGTTGGCTGGCGTTGCGGCCGGAGAAGATCGCCCTCGGCGTCGCGCGGCCGGACACCGCGCACGCCGTCGCCGGCAAGATCGTCGATGCAGCCTACGAGGGCGATCGCTCGCTCTATCGCGTCGCGACCGACGACGGCTCCGTGCTGCTGGTCTCGACCGCCAACGTCGCGCGCACGGCGGAGACGTTCCGTCGCGGCCAAAGCGTGTGGCTGGGCTGGGCGGCCGATGCCGGCCATGAGCTCGATGAGTAGACGAGTGCATTCATGGCTGGGGGCGCGCCACTCCAGTGGCGCGATCATTGTTGACGCAAGCGAAGACGCGCGACTGGAGTCGCGCGCTCCCAGCTAAGACCATGCGCTTCGTCATCGCCCTGCCCTTCGTCTGGCTGATCGTCTTCTTCCTGTTGCCGTTCGCGCTGGTGCTGGGAATCGCGCTCGGCACCAATGCACCCGATTCGGCGCCGCCGGTCGCGCTTGGCTTCAGCCTTGAGAATTTCGCGCTGCTCTTCACCGACGATCTCTACGTCGCGGCCTGGCTGTCCTCGCTCAGGATCGCCGCGACCGCGACCTTGGCCTGCCTGCTGCTGGGCTATCCCATGGCTTATGCCATCGCCCGCGCGGCGCCGCGGCGGCGGCCGCTGCTGCTGATGCTGGTCATCCTGCCGTTCTGGACGTCGTTCCTGATCCGCGTCTACGCCTGGATGGGCCTTCTGGCCGAGAACGGCATCCTCAATCAGTTCCTGCGCTGGAGCGGCCTGGCGTCAGATCCCGGCACGATCCTGGGTACCGAATGGGCGGTGCAGCTCGGTATCGTCTACGCCTACCTGCCCTTCATGGTGCTGCCGCTCTACGCCTCCCTGGAGAAGCTCGACACCAGCCTGCTCGAAGCGGCGGCCGACCTCGGCGCCAAGCCGTTCGCCGCCTTCCTCACCATCACCCTGCCGCTGTCGCTGCCCGGCATCGTGGCAGGCTGCCTGCTGGTCTTCATCCCGGCGGTCGGCGAGTTCGTGATCCCCGACCTTTTGGGCGGCACCGACACGCTGATGATCGGCAAGGTGCTGTGGGACGAGTTCTTCACCAATTCAGACTGGCCGCTCGCCTCGGCGGTGGCGATCTGCCTGCTGGTGCTGCTGATCGGGCCGATCGCTCTCTTCCAGCGCCAGCAGGCCAAAAGCCTGGGGCGCCACTGATGCTGGGCCGCGCTCGCTTCGCCTTCGCCGTGCTGGCCTTCGGCTACGCCTTCCTCTACCTGCCGATCGCGCTGGTGATGGCCTACTCGTTCAACGAATCGCGCATGGTCACGGTCTGGGCAGGTTTCTCGACCAAATGGTGGGGCGCACTGTTCGCCAACGAGGCGATGCTCTCCGCGGCGTGGCTGTCGCTCCGCATCGGCCTGGTGAGCGCCACGGCGGCGACGATCATCGGCCTGGCGGCCGGCTACGTGCTGGCGCGCGTGCCATCCTTCTTCGGCCGCACCCTGTTCGGCAGCCTGGTCATCGCCCCCATGGTGATGCCCGAGGTGGTGATGGGCATCTCCATGCTGCTGCTGTTCGTCGGCTCCGAGCGCCTGTTCGGCGGGCCCGATCGCGGCTTCCTTACCATCGCCATCGCCCACATCACCTTCTCGATCTCCTTCGTCGCCATCGTGGTGCAGGCGCGTCTCGCCGATTTCGACCGCTCGCTCGAGGAGGCGGCGATGGATCTCGGCGCCACGCCCTGGGTCACTTTCCTCACGGTGACGCTGCCGCTGATCGCGCCGGCGGTCGGCTCGGGCTGGCTGCTGGCCTTCACCCTGTCGCTCGACGACCTGATCCTGACCCAGTTCGTCGCCGGCGCGCAGTCGCAGACCCTGCCGATGCGCGTCTATTCCAGCGTGCGGCTGGGCGTCGATCCGCAGATCAACGTCCTCGCCACTATCATCGTTGTGATCGCGGCGTGTGCACTAATTCTCTCCGGCTGGCTGACGCGCCGCAGGGCCTAGGCTATCTTTTGGGCGTTGTCCAAAAATGGAATAACCCCCGGAGGAAGCCATGATCGACAGAAGAGCCCTGCTGAAGCAGTCCGGCGCCGTCATGGCGGCGCTGGGCACAGCCTCCGTCTTCGATCCGCTGCGCGCCTTTGCCGACACGGTCACGTTGCCCTTCGGCAACGGCGAGCGGCCGATGGTGAAATACCCGCAGAAGCGGCCGATGATCGGCATGACCAGCCGGCCGCCGCAGCTCGAGACGCCGTTCGCGGTTTTCAATGATGGGGTGATCACGCCCAACGATGCCTTCTTCGTACGCTACCATCTGGCCGGCATTCCCCTCGAAATCGATCCCGGCACCTTCAGGGTCGAGGTCAAGGGCAAGGTCGACAAGCCGCTGAAACTCTCCCTGACCGAGCTCAGGGCAATGCCGTCGGTCGAGATCGTCGCGGTCAACCAGTGCTCGGGCAACAGCCGCGGCTTCTTCGAGCCGCGGGTGGCCGGTGGACAGCTCGGCAACGGCGCGATGGGCAACGCGCGCTGGAAGGGCGTGTCGCTCAAGGCGGTCCTCGACCGGGCCGGCGTGCAGAAGGAGGCGCGCCAGGTGACGTTCAACGGCCTCGACGGGCCGATCGTCGACAAGACGCCGGATTTCGTGAAGGCGCTCGACATCGACCACGCGCGCAACGGCGAGGTCATGCTGGCCTATTCGATGAACGGCCAGGATCTGCCCTTCCTCAACGGCTTTCCGCTCCGCCTCGTCGTGCCGGGCTACTACGGCACCTACTGGGTCAAACATCTCAGCGAGATCATGGTCATCGACAGCGTGTTCGACGGCTACTGGATGAAGACCGCCTACCGCATCCCCGACAACGACTGCAACTGCACCGAGCCGGGCACGCCGCCCAAGACGACGATCCCGATTGGTCGCCTCACCGTCCGGTCGTTCATCACCAGCGTGAGCAACGACGCCAAGGTGGCGGCCGGCCAGCCGGTCACTCTCAAGGGCATCGCCTTCGACGGCGGCACCGGCATCAAGGAGGTCGCCGTCTCCACCGACGACGGCAAGAGCTGGGCGCCGGCAAAGCTTGGCCAGGATCTCGGCAAGTACTCGTTCCGCGAATGGCAGCTGCCGGTCACGCTTGCGGCCGGCAAGCACGAGCTCAAGGTGCGCGCGACCAGCAACGGCGGACAGACCCAGCCGATGAAACCCCTGTGGAATCCGGCCGGCTATCTGCGCAACGTCGTCGAAACCGTCACCGTCACCGCAGCGTGAGGAGAAGAACGATGAAACGCTCGCTCCTCCTGCCGCTCGCCGCCCTCGCCGTCTCGATCCTGGGCATGGGCATCGCCGCCGTCAGCGCCAAGCCGGTGACCTATGAGCTGCCCGACGAAACCGCCGCCTTCAAGCCGGGCCCCAATCTCGAAACCGTCCAGGGCAATTGCGGCGCCTGCCACTCGGCGGACTACATCGCCACCCAGCCGCAGGGTCCGACCTTCAAGAAGGCCTTCTGGGAAGCCGAGGTCACCAAGATGATCAAGGTCTACGGCGCACCGATCGACGAGGCCGACGTGCCCAAGATCGTCGACTACCTGACCCAGGCCTACTGACGCACCTCACGGAGCGATGGCCTTTGCCCATTTCTCCGACCAGAGGTGCAGCGGCAGGAAGAGCCGCAGCAGCTCGCGGCCCAGGGACGTGAGGCGGTAGCCCGTCTCGTCATCGAGCTCGACCAGCCGGGCCGTCCGCAACTCGGCCAGCCTCGAATTGACGATGGTCGGGCTGGCGCCGATCGCATCCTGCAGCTCGCGGAAGCGCAGCGGCCTGTCGCGCAATTCCCAGACGATCCGCAGGGTCCAGCGGCGGCCCAGCAGGTCGAGCAGCGCCATGATCGGCCGGCCGCTTCTCGAGCCGCGGGCCGGGCGTCCGGGCAGGACGGCCTTCACCATCTATTTCACTCCGTTACTACATTTTCTGTAGCAAATGCCGATTCGGTTCGCTACATAAAGTGTAGCATCTATAATGGAGTCCAGCCATGATCCGCATCGCGCCTGCCGAGCCGCCCTACGAACCCGCGATCGCCGACGCCCTGGCGCGCATCATGCCGCCGGGCGTGCCGCCGCTGGCGCTGTTCCGCACCATGGCCAGGAGCCCGCGCGTCTTTGCCAGAATGTTCGCCGGCGGCCTGCTCGACAAAGGCCCGCTCAGCCTGCGCCAGCGCGAGATCGTCATCGATCGCACGACGGCTCGGCTGGGCTGCGCGTACGAATGGGGTGTTCATGTCGCCTTCTTTGCCGACAAGGCCGGCTTCACGTCGGAGCAGGTGGCGGCCACTGTCACCGAAGACCGCGATGCCCCCTGCTGGACGCCGGCGGAGCAGGCCCTGATCGCCCTGGTCGACGATCTCGTCGACCGCCGGGCCATCGCCGAGGTGACCTGGACGGCGCTTGCGGAGCATTTCGACGCGGTGCAGATCCTCGAAACGATCGCGCTGGCAGGCTACTACCACGCGATCAGCTTTCTCTGCCTGGGCCTGGAGCTGCCGCTGGAGAGCTACGCTGCACGCTTTCCGGCAGTACCATCAGCCGATTAGGGTTGCGAATGTGATCATCTTGCCACAGCGGCACGACAATCTCACCTCACCGGGTTTTCTGCCCGTAGCGGCCTGCCGAATTTTTGCTAGTTTCACTGCAGCAGGCTTTGGGGGAGATATCAGATAATGAAGAAAATTTTGCTTGTGGCGGCTGTGGCTGCATTGCCGGTCACGGCACAGGCCCAATCGCTTCAATATCCCGGTTTCTATATCGGCGCTGAGGGTGGTCTGAACTGGCTGCTCAACGCGACGTCCAATTCCACAATCAACGTTGTCACGCCGATCGGCCCCGTCACGACCTCCGGCACCACGAATATCAGCTTCAATACCGGTTGGGCTGCGGGCGGCTCGATCGGTTACGATTTTGTCGGCCCCCGGCTGGAAGTCGAAGGGATTTATCGCGAGAACCAGGGCAACGGGACGATCCCTGGCGCAGGTTCCAATGGCCTCACTGCCAGCAATATCGGCATCATGGGGAACGTGTATTATGACTTCTTCGCCGGCCAAACGATCGTTCCCTATATCGGTGCAGGCGCGGGCGTGGCGTTTACCCAGCTTCAGCTTCAAGGGATCGGAAGCAGCAACAGCACACAGTTCGCTTATCAAGGCATCGTCGGTGTGGGCTGGAACATCAATCCGATGCTCCGTCTCAACCTCGAGGGTCGCTACTACGGCACGACGAGCCCGAACTACAGCATCAGCGGCAACACCAATGTTGCCGGCTTTACCGTTCCCTTCAACATCAGCGGCACATACCCCGACAACAATATCAGCCTGATGGCGAGCCTGCATTTCAGGTTCGGCGCTCCGGCCGCGGCGCCGCCGCCGCCGCCGCCGCCGATGGTGGCGCCGCCGTCGTTCATGGTGTTCTTCGATTGGGACCGCTCGAACCTCTCGCAGCAGGCCCTGACCACGATCGGTCAGGCTGCCGCGGCCTTCAAGGCCAAGGGTAGCGCCCGCATCACGGCGACCGGTCATACCGACACG
>Ga0193726_1002184_pt1 | contig 13663 bp, 11 predicted proteins | sample H2c1metaG_FD_144928 | JGI IMG/M metagenome (GOLD analysis project Ga0193726, IMG submission 144928) | Soil microbial communities from a riparian zone of the East river system, Colorado, United States - H2c1 | ecosystem: Environmental > Terrestrial > Soil > Riparian zone | place: USA: East River... | reverse complement strand
GGTGGCGGGGGCGGCATGGCTATTTCTCGCCTTAAACGACCACGGATGGGAGAGCAACCGCCTGCTTTCGATCGGAATCGGCGGCGGACTCGGCTGGGTCATGCTGTTGAATGTCTGGGGCGTGATCTGGCGGATTCAAAAACGAATCATCCTGTGGACGAGAGATAGCGCAGCCCACGGGACGCCAATGCCGGAGAAATCCAAGGCCATGTCCAGGATGGCGTTCCTCTGCTCGCGTACCAACGCTTACCTGTCGATCCCCATGCTGTTCTTCATGGCCGCCGCCAGCCACTACCCGATGTTTGGAAGGTAATGGACACCAAGATTTCTGCAGCCGGCAAGCTCACCCGCTTGTGGCAGAAAAAAGGGAGGGCCGCTAGGCCCTCCCTGCTGGTGTGAGCTTTGAAAGAGTTAGAAAGTGAACTTCGCCACCAACCGCAGAACGCGCGGATTGTTGGAGAAGGCCAATTCCGGATGGTTGAACTTGGCATTGTTCACCCGCACGTAGGACGTGATGGAAGTGTCCGAAATGGTGTTCACCGTGTTGATGCTGCCTGGTATGTATTGAGCGTGGTTAAACAAATTGAGCGCCTGCGCCTGGAATTCAAAGCCGATTCTTTCGGAGAACTGTATGCGCTTTAACAGCGTCAGGTCCCAATTGTTAATGCGGCGGCTCGGTACTGTGTTTCTGCCGACGTTTGCCAACGCGCCTGCTTGCGCCTGAATGTACTGCGCATTCGGGTTGTCGGCAACATAGGCGACCGTATCGCCACTGGTGTTCAACACGGGAGATACACTAGAGCCCGTGCCGAAAACGCCACTCGGATTGAAGATCGTTCGATCGGGAGCGCTGTCGCCGTTGAGATTTGAATCGACGCCGCTCTGGGCGGTAAAGAACTCCGGCGACTCAATAATGTATTGCGGAGCAATCTCCCAGTTGCCCAGGATGTTCTTCTGGAAGTAGTTCGAATTCTTGAAGAACGGCATGTCGTAGATCGCCTCGATGGAGAGACGGTGACGGCGATCAAGGGCTGAATTCGACCGGTCCGCTGCGACGTTCTGCGAGTCCTGCGGACGACGGGGTGTCAGCACGGTGGAGAAAACTTCCGCGGTGGAATCGTCGATCGCGTGACTCCAGGTATAGGCAGCCTGCATTTGCAGGCCGTGGGTAAAGTTGCGGGTTAATTGCGACTGCAATCCATGGTAGATGGAGTTGCCCAATGGCCGATAGGTCGTGATTCCACCCTCAAACCCGGCGTCAGTGTACGCGGGGATAAGGTTGGGAACGGCTCGAATATCGTCAAGCGTGGTGGTTAAACCGGCGATGGTGCCGGCATCCGGCGGGGTCAAGAAAGTCGGGAGAAACAAGCTTGAAGACACTCTCGACTGAATGTCAAGCTGTTGCTGTACCGGCAGGTGGACGCCGCGAGTGCCCACGTAGCGTACTTCCGCAGTCCAGGTTTTCGCGAACACGTGTTGGATGCCCAAGTTCCAGTTTTCGGAGTAAGGCAGTTGCTGGTTGGGTAGTTGCCCCGACGTGGCGGCGCGCTGGTCGGCGACCGTCGCAAAGCTCTGCAGTCCTGAGCCTGCTCCAGGAGGCAGTCCACCGCTGGCCAGGAAGCTGCCCTCGCCGGACCCGCTCACCGTATCGTCCCAGGAGCAAGCGCCCCCGTTGATACTTGAATTCACGTCGCAAGTTCCGCCGAACTGCGGGGGAACCGTCAGCAGTCCGAGATTGTCAAACAGAATGTCGTAAGCCATGCCGAATCCGCCGCGGATCGATGTGTCCCCGCTCGAACCGGGTGAATAGGCAAAGCCGACACGAGGTGCAAAGTTTTTATATTGCGGTTGCGGAGCTGCAAAGCTGACCAGTCCCGGTACGCTGGACGCGATGTTCAGGGCCTGTTGCCGCTCGGTAAACGGCACCGAGGTGAACTCATATCGCAGTCCGAGATCAAGAGTAAGGTTGGGTGTGACGCGCCACTGGTCGTTGCCGTAGACGTAAATTGCCGACTGGTCCCCGTAGTAGGTGTTGCTACCGGTGGAACGCTGGCCGAAATCATCCGGCACGAGATCCTGCAGAAAACCCAGCGTCGTGCTGTAGTTGTAGTCGCCACGCGAACGTTGCGTGAAGCCCTGGGGCGAGATGTACTTGCGCCCTTCTATGCCGAACTTGAAGTTGTGTTTTCCCCTGACCCACGAAATGTTGTCGGTCGCCTGGTAGATATTCTGGATGCCAAACTGGGGGGCGTTGCCGTCCGGGCCGATTTGGTTAAATGTGTCGTCCATGATCAGGTTCGGAAACTGATCCAAGCCCGGATAGGTGGCGTCAGTGACGGGGAAATTCTGCGAATTGCGATTGAACCCCAGCCGGAACTCATTGCTCACGCTGGGTGAAAACGTATGGTATTCACTCAAGGTCAGCAGATAGTTTTTCGTCGGAACTTCGGTGTAGAAGACCGGCAGGTTTGCCGCAATGTCCGTGGCTGGATTCCGAGCATAGACATAACGGCCACGCAGCTGATCCTTCTGCGAAATGTCGTAGTCGATGCTGGTGGTCGTGGTGAAAGTTTTGTTGTTGTTGGGCCCGGAAAGATCGATTTCGCCGGTCTCGATGCCCTGGTAGTCATCCGGATTCGACGAGCAGTTTACGTCGTTGCCGACAGTGGCTGCGGTTCCAATGTACTTTTTGAACTCGGCGAGATTGTTGGCGCTGATGCCCGTCAGAGTGTCAATGAAAGCGTAACCGGCCGCGGTCGGGGCGCAAACAAATAATCCTGCCGCGGTGCGCTGACGAATGGTCTGGTATTCGTTGTTGGTGAAGAAGAACAATTTGTTCTTGATGATGGGCCCGCCGATCTGTCCGCCGTAACGATTGTCATCGAAGGGCGGTTTCTGCGTGCTGCCCGCATTCTTGAGCAGGGTATCCAAAGAATTCAGATCGCGGTTGTTGAAATACTCATACGCCCTTCCGTGGAAGGAATTGCTGCCGCTGCGAATGGTCTGATTGAACTGTCCGCCCGAGGAGTGTCCGAATTCCGGAGAAAACTGGTTCTGCAACACGGTAAAATTTTCCACCGCGTCGTTGGGAATCACGACGACCGGGCCAGTCACAGACTTGCTGTTGTTGTCCACGCCTTCGACGGTGAAGTTATTGTTGCGGGGACGCTGACCGGAGACCGAGGGTCCGGTGCCGACTCCGATGCCGCCGCTGCTGGCGACGCCTGCGTTGAGAAGCGACAGGTTCAGTACGCCCAAGCCAGTCGAGGCGGTGGGAAGGTCCTGAAGGGCCTTGGCTTCAAAGGTATTTTGGATGTTCTGTGTGGTGGTATCGATGGCCGTGGAAGCCCCCGAAACTTCAATGGTTTCGCTCGCCGAGCCCGGCGCCAGGGTGATATTCACGGTGCGGGTCTGGTTCAACAGCACGGTTACGGGCTGGCTGACCGTGCGGAATCCGGTGGCCTTGGCGGTGATCCTGTATTCGCCTCCCAGCAGGTTCTCGAACCGGTACTCACCAGCGCTCCCCGTCTTGGAGACGGCAGTGGCGCCTGTACCCACGTTGACTGCTTCCACGTCGGCATTTGCCACCACCGCGCCCGACGAATCCAGGACGTTGCCGACCACGTTTCCGCTGATTGCCTGGCCAAAGGCCGCGGCGGTCAGCAGGGAAAGCAAACTAAGCAATGCAAAAGTGAAGGCAACAGCCTTCAAGCCAGAGATGTGTCGATTCATCGTTACTCTCCTAAGAAGAACTGAAATATCTTTAATATCAATATCTTTGTCGAACCGTGGTGAGGTCTAATTCGGCTGCCAAGCCGGTCTACAAAACCTAACGTCCGCGTATAGTCAACAGACGGAAACCTGCCGGACCTGTTCTGTCTAAGGCAACTGTAATTCCAAAAGTGTTATCTAATTTCCGCCATATTTATCTTATACTTACGATGTTATGTACAGCGTTTCTTACACAAATGTATAGGGTTATCTATTGAAAACTGTAGAAACCGCAGGAAAGCGGCGATACGGGATTCAGTGGAATCCGGCAGGAAGGTGTGGCTTCTGTGCCAAGATGGGCGGGTGGATTCCGGGCCGTATCTTCGTGGAATTGCTTTATTCAATGAGGCCGATTTCTTCGCCGCCCACGAAGCTCTCGAGGAGGTGTGGCGAGACGCGCCGGAGGCGCAGCGAAAATTCCTGCAGGGCCTGATCCAGGCGGCGGTCGCTTTTCATCACTATTCCACCAGGAACCCCACCGGAGCCCGCTCAGTATTGAAACGCGCCCTGCACAACCTGGAGAAATATCCTGACGACTTCGGCGGCCTTAAACTGGCGCCATTGCGGTTGTCCCTTCGAGACTGGCTGGGATGCTTCGAGAACCAGGCGGAGGTTCCGCCGTTGCCGAGGCTCCAGGCATGCGACTAAGACCTGCTGCTAGAATCGCTTTTCCGTGACTCGATCCTCCATCGCGAAACCGACTGGGACTTCGGTCAAGAAGTTCGACGCGGTTCCCATGCTCGACCTGCATCGTCAATATGAAAGGATTCGAGAGCAGGTGCTCGGGGCGGTCGAGCGAGTTTGCTCCTCGCAGCACTTCATTCTGGGCCCGGAAGTGGAGGCTCTCGAAAGCGAAGTTGCCGCCTTCACCGGCGCGGCCGCTGCCGTCGGTTGCGCTTCGGGGACGGATGCTCTTTGGCTGGCGCTGGTGGCTACCGGAGTGCGGCCCGGGGACACGGTGATCACCACCGCGTTTAGTTTTTTTGCTTCGGCGAGCGCCATCGTCCGCGCGGGCGCCCGACCGTTGCTGCTCGATGTCGATCCGCATTCTCTGAATCTTGATCCTCGGCGAGTCGAAGAGAAACTCCGCGCGGGCGAATCTCATCGAGTTCGCGCGCTGCTTCCTGTGCATCTGTTCGGCCAGTGCGCCGACATGGATGCATTGCAGAAAATCGCGGATGAACTGAAATTGCCCGTCATCGAAGATGCCGCCCAGGCGATCGGGGCGGCGTGGCGTAACCAGCGTGCGGGATCGCTGGGCATTGCCGCTGCCTTCAGTTTCTATCCCACCAAAAACTTGAGCGCCTACGGCGATGCCGGCCTAGTCACCACCCGCGACCCGGAATTTGCACAACACATGCGCCGCCTGCGGACGCACGGGAGTCCGCAACGTTATCTGCACACCGAATTCGGCTGGAACGCGCGCCTGGATGCCATCCAGGCGGCGATTCTCCGGGTGAAGTTGCCGCACATTGAAACCTGGAACCAGGAGCGGCGGGAGCGGGCAGCCACCTACGATCAGCTGCTCGCGCAAACTGGCTTGTGGTCGGCGACATCGGACTCGCCGCTGCGTCCGCTGCAGGTTTCGCCGCACGCCCATCACGTGTTTCATCAATATGTGGTGCGAACCAAGCGTCGCGATGACCTGCGGCGGTTTTTGAGCGAGCGCAGGATTGGCACGGAGGTCTACTATCCCATTCCACTTCACTTGCAACCGGCCTTCGCTTATTTGGGATTCCGGGAAGGCGACTTGCCGGTGTCCGAACAGGCCTCGAAAGAGGTGCTCGCGCTGCCCATGTTTCCGGAACTGACCGAAAGCGAGCAGCGGTGGGTGGTAGAGAGTATGGCGGAGTTTTATTCCTAATCGGCGCTGGTCCGTCCTTCGCCAGTCCTGCCGATGGAGCGACCTAGGCATCTGCGGTTTCTGCGAAGCACCGGCGCCCGCCGCCGATCACCAATCCGTAGATCCTGGGCTTAACCCGACCCGGGCTGGCTTGGATGATCGAGGATAAAAAATACCACCCACGATTTTTAGCGCCTGCGTCGCTTTCTCGGCGCGACTGGCGTCGTTTCCTTCTGTTCTCCCGGCGCAAGCACCCGGCGCACAATCGGCGTGTTCAGCTTGTATTTCCGCTCCGAGACCACCCCGCTGTCATCTTTCACGTGCAAGGTAAAGGTCGCGAGATTGCCGTCTTTGCCAAAGTCCTCGCGCGAGGCCGTCACCGGTAAAAATCCACTCAACTTCCGTTCCCGGTAGGCGGTTTCATAACGATGCTTCCGAACGTTCCAGGTAAACACGCGGATCTGGTCATAATCGTAAGGCATGCCATCTTTCGGCTCCGACATCAGCACCAGATATTGCGGAACTCTCTTATCGCCATCGGTCACCTCGTCCAAAATAAAGAACGCGATCAGGCGTTGTCCCTCGGCGTATTGCGCGATCTCGAGCGGCACATCCAGATCGATCATGCGACCGAGCACCCATCCCACGTGTCCCTGCGAATCGCGCACCAGCCACCAATCTTCGAGGATCGGCTCCACTGTCTTCTGGGGCGGAACGATGGGGGGAGGAACGGCAGGTGCCGCCGGCGCTTTCGATGCTTTCCTCGAAGCGGGGGCCTTGGGCGGAGGCGCGGGCTTGGGAGCGGCCACGGCATTTTTGTCCGCGGTGGACCGTTTCAGGACCGAGACCTTGGCGCCAAGATTGATCTGATAAAGATGATCCGTCTCGCGTCCCGGCTCCACGTGAAGGTTGGTTTCGTTGCGCGTGGTGGCGGTGGCCTGCACGGGATCGTTTTTTACCCGTTGAACCAGCTTCTGAAAGGCGTCATACACCTGCTGCGTGGCAAGGTAGCGCTGCTCCATCCATCCTTCGACGCCACTCGAGGTGCGCACTCTCACGTAGCGGCGATCGCGGTCGAGGACTTCCAGGCGATCGCCGTTTCTGACCATCCCGGTCTTGTTGTAAACCGCAGCCACCTGATCGCGCAGCGCCACCTGGGGCGCAGAAACGTAAGCGATCTCCCGCTCCCGGCCGCTGCCACGACCGCAGCCGGCGACCAACAGCATGGCGGTCAGTGGCAGCACCAGCCAATCGCTCAAAAAGAATTGCCGAACAGATTTCACGGGATTACTAACACTATAGCGCAATGAGGCGGGCGAGAACCGCCGCCAGGGGAGGGGCTGGCTTGCGCCCCGTTTCCCGGTGGTTTCCCTTCACTTCTGGCCCCAGAAAAGGCACCGGGGTTCGGTGCCTCTCGTCAAAGGCAAAACGAGGTAAAAGATGAGGTATTGGTCAGTCGATGGTTAGAGTCACCGTATTTGACACCTTGCCGGTACCGGGGTCTGTCGCCGTAATGGTGACAACGCCGGTGTCGCCGACGGTGGTGGTGACAATTCCGGTTGTGGGATCGATGTTCACTCCGGTAACGCTCCCGGCATTTATCAACCAGTTTACCGAAGCCGTAATTACGGTCTCCCCGCCATTGGCCTTCGCGACGAACGTCTGAGAGGAGCCGGCAGTAACGGTTGCGGTCTGCGGAGTCACCTGGATCGAGGTGATACCGGTCAACGTGACAGTGACGGTAGAGCTTCCGCTTACCGAGCCCACCGAACCGGTAACCGTCGCCTGTCCGGGAGACGTGCCGGTGACCAGCCCGCTCGGACTAATGGTGGCTACATTGGTTCCCGTTCCTTCGACGTCTGCAACGCTCCAAACTACACCCGAGCTGTTGCTGAGGACCTTGGTGGTGCCATCGTCGAAGGTCCCAGTTGCACTTTCCTGGAGGGTTTTCGTTTGTTGAATGCTGGCGGTCGGGCCAACCTGAATACCGGTCAGGGTCGGATCGACAAAGAATCCCGTGCAGCCCGCGCCGAAAGCGAGCAGAAAAAGGGTGGAAAATGAAGCCAGCAGATGACGTTTCCGCCTGTTCTCAAACATCGTAGAAACCCCTAATGGGCCAGCCCTTTGCGGACGCTGCCCGGCGCGGCACAAGTCAAATTGTAGCAGAGAAGCCGAAAACTCCAGACCGGAGATAAACCTCGGTGCTGGCCTTCGGCCAGCCACACTGCGCCTTAGGATGAGAACGTCTTCCAGGATTCGAACTTGCAGGAAAAATCAGCGGGCAGCGGCTAATTCTGGCGCCTGGCTTCACTTACAATGCGGTTGCCGAAGGGAGCCGGCCGCTCGAAGCTGAGCGGCCCTAATTGGTCTTCTTCGCCTTACTGATCCGCTCATCAATCGGCTTCCGCCCGGCGAACCCTTCCTCGGTTCCGTGCCAGTGGGTGATTCCCTCTTCGCCCAGCTTCCAGCAGAGCAGCACAATCTTTCCATCCACTTTGCAGGGAAAATCGAGCAGGCCGATGTCGAGGTCTTTGACCTGCACTCCGATGGCATCGATCTCGGCCATGGCATCCCTGACCCGCCGAATCGACTTCTCCCGCTCGGCCTTGCGTCGCGCCAGATGGACGATGTTCAAGAACATGCCCCCGCTCAGAAAGACGCGGTGGGCGGTTTCCTGTAATTCGGCATCCACGGATTCGATGAGTTTTTTGCCGTCGCTCGAAGTGCGCAGGAGGGATTCAAGAACCGGCAGAAGAGATTGAGCTTCGTCCAAAGTGAATGTACGTTCAGACATGATTATGAGTTTACTCGATTGCAGAAAGCGTCGTTGGTTCTCGCTCCTGGCTCGTTGGTCCTGGGTTGCTGGTTCCGGGTTGGTGGTTCGTCCTTGCCGCTGGCCGTCCCTGGCTCCGCGGCCGCCGGATGGATCGTGCAACGGGGGTGCCACGGGGGCTGCCACAAGCGCGCTTCGAGCCGATCGACGAGGCCTCGTTCCTAGGTGCTGCCGCGCGGTGCCTGCCCACGTCAGGCTACGCAATTTCCAGCATGCGATCGAGCGCCACCTTCGCCCAGCGCTTCACATCCTCTTCCACTTTAATCTGATTGACCACGTTGCCATCCGCCAGATTCTCCAGCACCCAGCACAGATGCTGCGGCGAGATGCGATACATGGTCGTGCACAGGCAACCGGAGTCGTTGAGGGTGATGACTCTTTTGCCTTCCGCCGCGAACTCCTTGCCCATGCGATTCACCAGATGAATCTCCGTGCCCACGGCAAACATGGTTCCCGGTTGAGCCTCGCGGATCATTTTCAGCAGACCCTCGGTCGAGCCGATGCCGTCAGCCTTCTGGCAGACTTCCCAGCGGCACTCGGGATGCACAATCACCCGAATCCCCGGATACTTGGCGCGAACCTGGTCCACATGCTCCGGCAGAAAACGTTGATGCACCGAGCAGTGTCCCTTCCACAAAATCACTTTGGCGGCTCGTAGCCTTTCCGGTGTGAGCCCGCCATTGATCAGATACGGATCCCACACCACCATCTCATGGAGCGGAATCCCCTGCGCATATCCGGTGTTGCGGCCGAGATGCTGATCAGGCAGAAAGAGCAGCTTGGGAGTTTTCGCGAATCCCCATTGAAAGGCGCCGGGCGCGTTCGAAGAAGTGCAAACCACGCCTTCGCGCTCTCCGCAGAAAGCCTTGATTGCCGCCGTGGAGTTCATGTAGGTAATCGGCGTGATGCCGTCGCCGGCATCGGTGGTCAAACCGGCGGCGACAAGTTGCTCCCAACAGTGTTCCACCTGGGTGATCTCGGCCATGTCGGCCATCGAGCATCCGGCGTTGAGATCCGGAAGAATGGTCACTTGCCCCGGTTGACTGAGCACGTCCGCGCTCTCGGCCATAAAATGCACGCCGCAGAAAACGATGTATTTGCCTCCGGCATGGGCAGCTTCCTGGGCAAGGCGGTAGGAATCGCCGCGATAGTCGGCAAAGCGAATCACTTCGTCGCGCTGGTAGTGGTGTCCCAGAATGACGCACTCCCGGCCCAACGCCTTGCGGACTGCGGCAATGCGCTCGTCCATGGTGTTATCCGGCAGGACGAGATAATTTTCCAGACTGCAAACTGGTGTCACGGTAGCCATAATTTCTCACGCTTTCAGCTCCAGACACAGCGGCCCATGCGACTCAAGCCACTCGAACTGGAACGGGGATGTTGAAAGCCTCGCAGCGGCTGCAGCCGGTTCACTACGCAGTTTTCGATTTCCCGAAAAATGCGCCCAACCGGCGGGGTTGTTGAAGCCACTCACTGCATACTATAAGTTTGATGCCCAGCTGCGGCAGAAAGAGTCGCTTTTTTCGCGACCACAGTAACCACCACCTGGTAACCGAAGTTCCAGCATATTGTGCACTTTTCCCTTTGCCCATTGCAACTGTCCGGCGCTTCCGCCGGGACACGGCCCCCCAGGGTCATCCCGCGGCCAGGGCTGGAGACGCCGCAACCGGAGAAGTTGCCCGCCCACGTCTCCCTCGCGAGACCTAGGGCGCGTGCGAGGGATCGGCCCGCGCCGCCGCATTCACATCCACCGTGAAGAGTCCCGCTCCGGGCGCATAACAACTTCCGTCCCGGTCATAATTTTGGGGACATCCGGCTGCGATCTCCGGCCGTTTCGGCGACTGCGCAAACTGCCAAACCTCTGCGAAAGATGTCCCGCTATCAATAGGACTCGGCGGTTTCCGGGGAAAGGCGCACCCCGGCGATGGCGGACACGCATCATTGGTCACCCAGTACGTAATCTTCCTCCCGCCCGCATGGCTACGGATGTCTTCCGCCGTAACCACGCCCTCATCATCCGCCGCAGCCATGCCCGAACAATAAATACCTGTCCCGAACCCCCCGGCTTGCACGCCATCCACCCAGGCGTAGATGTAGGCTTTTTGCTCCGCCAGCATGCGTCCACCCTGCTCCTGATCGAGGAAGATGATGGTTCCAGCAGGAAAGCCTTCCTGCTTTGCCCGAGCCACGGCGGCCCGCGCGTCTGATTTTCCCAGGGCCGTGGAGTGGGGAAGGGTTTTTAGCTCTTTGAACAATCTTCCATTGAAAAGCACAAGGAATCCGAAGCCCAAGGACTGGACGGCATCGCGATGCCCCATCCACGGGTTGGTCTTCTCGCCGGGAGGCTTGTTCAGCCAATATCCCGCATACGAGAAAGTCTGACGCAGGGCCTTCAGGTTGGTGTCGCCAGGGTAGTCGTTGCTGTCGAAACCAAGGTAGGAAGGAGTCACCGCAGGAGCGGATTGGGCTTTCGCGGTTTGCCGAACGGCCATCGCCGCCAGCATCAAAGCGGCCAAGTTCTTAACCATCCTCACCATGACATAGGCCCAAGGCTCCACGAGAAACGAGATCCACCCGGCTGATCAGAAGGTCCGGCGACGGGGCGTCCCCGCGTGGCATGCGGCGCAGCCGGCGAAAATGTCTTGCATCGCATCGCCGCGAAGACGGGCGGACCGGCGGCGGCCGAAGCCAATTCGGCGTGCACTTAATTTCTATGCTCTCGACGGCCCTGCGGCCGCGGGTTGCCGGGAGCCGGCAGCTCAACCCCCGATATGCACCATGGTCCTCGAAGCCGGCACAAAATCCGGTTCGCCAATATGATGCCGCTCTTCTTTCTTCTCGACAACGCCGCGAACAAACTCCGCCAGATCTTCGTCCGATGCCCCGCGCCGCATCTGCCCGTACAAATCATGGTCCCAAACAGAAAACAGGCAGGTACGGATCTTGCCGTCAGAAGTAATCCGGATCCGGCTGCAATGTCCGCAAAACGGGTGCGAGACCGGGGCAATGATTCCAATCTCCCCGACACCATCGTCAAAACGATATCGCCGCGCCGTCTCGCTGGGCGCATGCGGAATTTCAACCAATCGCCGGTACTGCGCCATCCGGCGCAGTATTTCCTCGAGCGGGACAACCGTATCCGGCGACCAGGTGCGTCCTTCTTCGAGCGGCATGAACTCGATGAAACGCACCACGACATCCTGCTCACGCGCAAACTTTCCAAAGGCGACGACCTGGTCTTCATTGAAGCCGCGCATGAGGACGCAATTCACCTTCACCGGCCCCAACCCCGCCCGGCGGGAGGCAGCAATCCCCGCCAGAACATTTTCATACCCGTTGGCCACGCGCGTGATGCGGGCAAAGCGCTCAGGATCCACAGCATCCATGCTGACGGTCACGCGATTCAGCCCTGCCTCTTTCAAGGACTGCGCCATGCCGGCCAGCAGATGTCCGTTGGTGGTGAGGGCAATATCGAGGGATTCGGATCCGTGAACGGGAATGGCTTCGGCCCCGGGGTTGCCGATCGCCGCGGGCGCGGGCCTCAGCTTCGCCAGCTGGCGGATGAAATCCACCACGCCCGAGCGCAACAGCGGTTCGCCACCGGTGATGCGAATCTTGGTAATCCCCAGGCTCACCAGCACCCGCGCCATCCGCAGGTAATCCGCAAAGGGCAGGTCGCCGTACGAGGCGCCTTCGTTCCCCGTCCGGCAGTAGACACACTTGTAATTGCACCGGTCGGTGATCGAAATCCGGAGATCAGTGATGGGGCGCCCGAATTTGTCGGAAACAGTCAAAGTCTTTGGCGCTTGGCCATGCGCGTTTGGCCTTCAGCACTTGCGGACACCGGGCAGGGTGCTCGAACCGCCAAATGCCGGGTGACAACGCAAACTGCTAAATGCCATCTGCCTTTCTTGGATGCCAATACCGGTAACGATGGTCCAGCTAAGGTTTTCCCGCCAACACCTTCCGAATCGCTGCCTCTGCCATTGGCGCCATGATCTTGAAGCCGGCGGCATTCGGGTGCAAGCCATCGTCAGCCAACTCTTTTTTGAGGAGACCCTTGTCGTCCACCAGGGCGCTGAAGTAGTCGAGGTATACGGGACCGTTCGAGGCGCAATATTGCTTGAGCCAGCCATTCAACTCCAGGATTCGCTCCCGCGGCCGCTGGGCAAAAAAATCCAGCGATTTCGGAGTGTAGTTGTGCACCGGAAGAACCGAAGAAAGCACGACACGGATTCCGTGAGCCTTCGCCAGCTCCGCCATGCTGGACAAATTGGCCTCGATGTCCTCATTCAGCATCGGCCCGGTGTTGCCCGCGATGTCATTGGTTCCAGCCAGAATCACGACAACCTGCGGATGCAGGTCGATCACATCCTGACGAAAGCGCACCAGCATCTGCGGCGTGGTCTGCCCTCCGATACCGCGATTCTCGTAGGGCTTGTCGGGAAAATAGGTCTCCAGTTTCCAGGTATCGGTGATCGAGTCGCCGAAGAACACCACGCGGTCATTTGCGAGTGGCATGGCTCGCAGGCTTCCATTGTCCCCGCGATAACGCGTCAACTGGCCGAAGTCATTGGTGAACACCGCAATGCGGGAGGCCCGGTACTGGTCCAGGCCAGCAAAGCCAGTAGAGGGAATGGTGGGGGCCGGGGTCTGGGCAGACAGGGCAATAAAAAGAGGGGCGATCAAAAGAACGGATGCAAGTTGCACGACTCGGCGAAGCGCTTGCGGATGCATAATTTCCCTCGGCCAGACAGCATACCGCAGCCCCCCGGCCGCCGCAAAGAAGGTTACCCAGGCTAACCCACGCTAGGCGCCCCGGGCGGCGCCTGCGCCTCATTTTCGGGAATTCCGCTCGAATCATCGGCCCCCGGGGGCGCTTTGCCCAGGTGCTCGGCGGCAGCCGATCTCACAAACGCCCCCCCGGGAACCAGGACCCGGTCTTCTGAGGATCCCATGCCCAGGATCCCAGACCGAGGATCACATGCCGTCGTAATTCGGCCCCCCGCCACCCTCGGGAGGCACCCAGGTGATGATCTGGTACGGGTCGGCGATGTCGCAGGTCTTGCAGTGGACGCAGTTCGCGGCGTTGAGGCTGATGCGTTTTCCGTTGGGCTGGTCCGCGTCTTCCACCATCTCATAAACGTTCGCCGGACAAAAATTCTGGCAGGGATTGCCGAATTCCTTCACACAGCGCGTGTTGCAGATGTTGAAGG
>Ga0193726_1002183_pt1 | contig 13678 bp, 9 predicted proteins | sample H2c1metaG_FD_144928 | JGI IMG/M metagenome (GOLD analysis project Ga0193726, IMG submission 144928) | Soil microbial communities from a riparian zone of the East river system, Colorado, United States - H2c1 | ecosystem: Environmental > Terrestrial > Soil > Riparian zone | place: USA: East River... | reverse complement strand
TCGATCTACGCGTGGTTTCCTGCTCATCCTGCCTCCTCGTTGGAGGCCCTGAATCATACCGAATTTGGCAGTCTAGTTTCAGCGGGGGGCACTACAATTCCGACACAGTTGTGGCACAGCGAGATAGCTTTTCGTTGAATTGTATTTACTCAGAAAATTCGCGTGGATGGCGCCATTAATAGAGCAGGTCCCTGCTGATCAGCAAATTGAATGCAGTGGGTTGAGTTGTGGACCTGAAAACGATGCCGAAAAATTCCTGGTCGCTGCTTTCGTCCGGCAGCAGCCCCGGAACGGAAGCTAGTCCGGACATGGCATGGAGGTGGCTAGTCAAGCAATGAATTCGGTACTAGTGGCGCTTTTCGGAAATATGTAACTCCGCCGTTTTCAAACACAACGTCTTCGATGGGTGGAAGGTGGGTGTTCAATAAATCAACGCTCATCTGGTCTCGCATCATAATCGTCATCGCTTGTTCAAAACAGCCATTTGCAGCGGATGCGAAAGCGTCAGCTCCATCCCAAGCCCAGTGTGCTTTCACACTGACAATATCCTTATGAAGAAAGATATAGGCATCGAACGGGCCTTGGTGATAGTGAATACTTAGGCAAGCGGCGCAATCGATTTGAGAAGTATATTTTTTGCAAGATCGCAACACCAGGGATTGAAAGAGATCAGCTGGAATCGAGGAATAACCACTGTTGACGGCAATCAGCATGGTACTGTGCGCTTTGAAACGCTCGAGCGTTCTGGCTGCCGCGAGCTGTTTCGCAGCCTTCTTTACAGCCCGTTGAATCGGTTCCAGCAGAAGGTTCTCAATCTCGCGCCTCAGCTGGGACGGCGCTTGGTCGTAGAAATCATCCCGACCGAAGTCGATCGCTGAACTTTTCAGAAGCTTGGCCAGCTTCAATTGTCGAGAGTCCTTCCGTAGCCCTTCTTCTTCAAGAATCTTGGCTTCGGCAAGCATTCCAGGGAACACGTAGTCCGGGTTTTCCATCCCAAGCGCAGGCGTCCATACCTTAGTGAATCGCTGGCCGCCCGCACGGCGGACGAGCTCATCTAAAAACGATTCCGAAAGTCGGGGTACTGGAAACAATGCTGGCATCTTAGAACCTCCACTATCGTACAGTTGTTCTTATTCTTGACGAAGGGCTCACTGAAGGAAGTAAAACGACTCCTAGCTGACGAAAGAAACATCGTACTGCGACACGCAAGAGGGAGCGAACTAATGTGTTTGTCACTAAGCGCTGCAGTGTGGTATCTGCGAGCAACTTGCGAAATATCGTAGAAGATTTTGACCGAACTATCTCGTGACCCGTTCTTAGAAGACAAAGCTTCCTGCACTCGAAGCCGCTACGAGCTACTATGAGACAGACGGATTCGGCCGGATGGGGACGTCAAATGGAGCGAGAAAGGTTTGTGAAGCTAGTGGAGGAATCGCTCGACGCGCTACCTGCGACGTTTCGCAAGAGGATTCACAACGTCGCGGTTCTAGTCGAAAACGTGCCTCCTGACCGGCCGCCACGTAGAGGCTCGCGAAATGCAGAGATTATGGATTTGGATGACGCTGAGAATTTGGTGCTTGGTGTCTTCGAAGGTGTGCCCACAACCAAGAAAAGCGTCTTTGACCTAGCCGCGGGCCCCGACCGCATTGTGCTCTATCAGAAGAACATCGAGGCTGTCTGCTCCAATGAAGACGAAATCCGAAAGGAAATCCGCCTAACGGTACTCCACGAACTGGGCCACTATTTCGGGATGACCGAAGCGCAGCTCGAAGATGTCTAAACTCCGCATTCTGGAAAATTGCCGTATCGCAGCGTGCGGTTGCGCCATAGCGTCTTTCCTTTCCGGTTTGCGCATCTGTCAGGGATGCGGAGTCCCACACAAAATTCAACGAAATGTGCAGAGCCGTGTCAGTCGGCTTCTTGCTCTCGGTTATACGCGCCTCGGGAGATCCAGTGAATGATTCCGCAACGATCGGTCTCCAACAGTCTAAACATTGCAACTGTGCTCATTGTGCGTTTCTCCGGATATCCTAATCTCCACGGCAGGAGACGACGGAAGCCGTGGGGGCGGCAGAGAGTGTTGCGAAGATTGCCGGGTGGAGGGATTTGCGGAGATTCGCTGGGGTCGCGATTCGGGACGTTGACCTGAAACACTCTACCGTCTCATTTCGCCATCGTATTGCCGTAGCTGCGAACGGCTGGTGTCATCAGAGCTAGCTGTGAAATCAACTCGGGCCCGCAAATATTTTTGCACTCATTGGGCAGCAGAGTTTCTGGTCGCCAAGGCCGGCAACCATCCGAATTTGTTTAGTCCTACCTTTCCACTTCCAGATAGCTCGCACAGCGGGTTAAATGACTAAGCCTTGATTGCGCAAGGGGTTTTAGGCTTATGAGGACAATTTGGCTATATAGAAGTACACTAAGTTCTCACAATATGCGAACTTGCAGTAGTATAGTCTAGCGATGGAACCGCAGAAAGATTCATTGCCAGCTCACCGCGCACGCCTCGGTAGAGTACTCCGAGCCGCAAAGGAAGTGGTGTCGGTTGATGTCACGTCGCGAACACTTGGGATTGAGAGGCGTACCGCAGCCAAGCTCCTATCACGATGGAAACAGCAGGGCTGGCTCCGGCGGATAGGACACGGGCTTTATGTTCCTGTGCCGTTGGACCTGGCTGGCAGCGAACAAGTGATCGCGGATCCCTGGGTTCTCGTACCAACGCTCTTCAATCCATGCTACATCGGCGGCTGGACAGCCGCCCATCACTGGGAACTTACCGAGCAGCTTTTCAATGAAACCCTGGTCTTTACTACACGGCGTTTTACAGAAAAACGCGTGATCGCCCAAGGTGCGGTTTTCGTGTTGCACAGCGTGAATCCCAAACGTTTCTTCGGGTTGAAAAAGCTATGGCGCGGTTCTGTCAAAGTATCTATATCGGACCCCGCGCGTACGCTAGTTGATATGATTGCCGCGCCCGAGATGGGCGGTGGTATCGACCACGTAGCTGATAGCCTGAGCGCGTATCTCAGAACTAAGACTGCTGACCGCGGCTTGTTGATCCGGTACGCAGAGGATTTTGATAACGGCGTCATCTTCAAGCGTCTCGGATATCTTGCAGAAGCGCAGTTGCACGACAACAAGCTTGCTGCCGAGTGCCGGTCACGGTTGACACAAGGTTATGCCCAACTTGACCCCTCGCTTCCTCCGAAAAAACTCGTTACGGCCTGGCGTCTCTGGTTGCCGTCAGCCAGGAAACCGTCGGCCTCATGATCGACAGGCGCGAAATCCTCGAAGCGGCGTCGTCGTTTTCGCTGTTGCCTGGCATTGTCGAGAAGGACTACGTCCTCGGTTGGATACTCGCGGGCATAAATGCGCATGACGAACTTAGTGAAAACTGGGTATTCAAGGGTGGAACCTGTCTCAAAAAGTGCTATTTCGAGACATATCGGTTTTCAGAAGATCTAGATTTCACCCTGCGCAATGAAGAACACCTCGACGAGGAATTCTTGCGTACGGCTTTCGAAGAAGTCATCTCCTGGGTGACGGAACAATCTGGTCTCAATATTCCCGCCGACCAACTCGAATTCGATATCTACGACAATTCCCGCGGACGACCCAACTGCCAGGGCAAAATTGCGTACCGCGGACCGGTGTCGCCAACTTCGGGCGGCTGGCCCAAGATCAAGCTCGACCTCACCGCGGATGAAAGGCTCGTGCTTCCCTCTGTGCGCCGCGAAGTGTTTCATCCGTACAGCGACCGTCCGGACGGCGGAATCTGGGCCAATTGCTACGCCTATGAGGAAGCCTTCGGAGAAAAACTGCGCGCGCTCGGAGAACGCACGCGACCTCGCGATCTTTACGACGTGGTGAACCTCTACCGGCACACGGACAGCCGGCCAACGGCCCCGGTACTTCTGGGCGTGCTCCGGCAGAAATGCGAATACAAGGCAATCCCGGTGCCTACGTTCCAGTCGCTTATTCCCAGTCGCCAGGCTCTTGAGGGGATGTGGTCGGACATGCTGTCACACCAGCTCCCCGTGCTTCCGCCCCTCAGTGACTTTTGGGATGCGCTGCCCGAGATCTTTACCTGGATTACGAGCGGCGTTCCAGGTCCGCAGCGCGCGCTCATCCAGCACGGCGCGGGCGAAATAGCCATCCGCTCGCGCGTCCTGCCGACGGGGGTTCCGCTCCCCTCCCGTTCGACTCTGGAAATCATCCGCTTCGCCGCTGCGAATCATCTATGTGTTGATCTCAGGTATGACGGCAGCCTGCGCCGTATCGAGCCGTATTCGCTTCGGCAGACGGCCGAGGGGCATTTTGTGCTGCACGCAATCCGCAGCGAATCAGGAGAGCATCGTTCCTATCGTGTGGACAGAATGCAGGGGGCGACCGTAACCGCGCAAGTGTTCATGCCGCGTTATGAGGTTGAACTGACTTCGACGGGCCCGCTTACTGTCGCGCCTTCAGCCGCGATGCCGCGCGTGCCAAGCATCCGGCGTGCAGTCAGAACCAGACATCAAGGGCCAACCTATCTTTATCGATGCACGGTTTGCGGAAAGACATTCAACAAGAAAAGCATGAATGGCTCCCTCAATCCTCACAAGAACCGTCAGGGATCTCCGTGTTACGGGCGGCATGGCGTGTACGTACGCACGAAGTATTAGGGCAAGAAATCTGCCAATTGTTCGTCGCGCTCTATTTCCTGGGTGCCTTAGTGTCCCCGCCACCCTGATGCAACACCAAGTGCGTGACTTGGCCCTTCTCGTTCTTGAAGGACTCAATTTCTGCGTCGACGACTTTTGGGAAAAAGCTAGTCTCTGACTCAGCAAAAATCGTTGTGGCAGGAAATTAGAATCGTTCAAGAGGCCCGAAACGCGGTCGTTCACCGCGGGGAGACAGTCGACGAAGACACGGCGGTCCGCAGTATTGAAATTGCGGACACTCTCTTGAATGTGGTTCTCCCCGACGTTTTGTCGAAGCTGAATCTCCACACCCATTCACCATTGACAATTTGCAACAAGACTCACGAGGAGTCGCAGCGACCGTATCGAGGAACTTAGATCACCTGCTAGCTTTATTCCTTCTCTCGAACCTCTGGAAGGAAATGGTTTCCGCGTTCTTCTTTCGGTTTGTCTGTTTCGACCTTGGTTCGGTGAGCGTTCGCATAGGCGTCATGACGAATTCCGGTCACTTGCCATGAGACTTTTACGTTAGGCCTGCTGGTTCTGATTTTGAAGGTATTGTTCCGGATCTCACGAGCCACAACGGCTTGTGCGAACCGCCCAAGGACCGTTAGCTGATACCGATAGTCACCATTGAGTGCCTCAAAATAGGAAGGCAATGTGATCGTACTCAATCCGTTTCTATCGGTCGTAGACGTCCCGTTGAATATCGTGAGCATATCCGGGGACTCGACGGATGTGAAAGTAAGGTTCTTCTTTGCTGGGTCCAGTGGATGGTCGATCGTAAAACTCTTTGTGGTACCGGTAATGCTACCGTTGACGATCAGATTTCCGACTATCCGAAACGAGGTAGGCGATCCGCTGTTTTGTAGAGGTTGATCTACAATTTTGCCGCCCGCGAAAGCTAGATTGTAATCAGAAAGGATCCTAGCTGGTGCGCTGTTTAGAATCTTAAGTGATGCGCTTGCGGAATTGGACAGAGTCGCAACCTGACTGATCGTGGCTCCGCTACTCCAAACCACCACTCCATCCATGACAAGGGCACCGCCCGCCGATATGACCATTTGCGTAGAACTTCCGGTGGAGCGGTCTTCTAACATCTGGCCGCCGTGGAGCGTTACATTGCCTCCGCCGTTGCTTATGTAATTACTAGGTTTGCCCCCGATATTTTCAAAATGATTTCCAAATCCAAATATCGTCGAAGGAACCATCACTATGGCGAAATGCGAAGCGTCCGCCGAATAGTTATCGTTATCATCGAGAGAGTTGCCTATCAGGCTCAATTCCACTGAACTGTTTGCGATGTTGATTCCGTTGTCGTTCCTGGAGATCTCTGAATTTGACACTCGAGTTTCCTCTGACCCGCCAGAGCCTGCAGGAAAAGAAAGTCCCGTCTCGCATTCCGTGATCGAGCTATTTTCAATCGTGTTTTGAAATGATGTATTTTCACTTTCAACGCCTACTCCGAAGGCTGTAACGCCTACGCCCGAAATAACAGCTTGGTTCAAACCATGTGTTGGGCCGAACAGAATTCCCACCGTTAGACTCGTGTGGCCAGGCCCGGAAAGATTTACGTCCCGCACGCCGCCTGCCGTGAAGAAGTTGGTCCCCGAACCTGACGGAGTGGTGTAGCCCCAATCCAAAGTCACGGCTGCACCAGACCCAGTGTAGGTAAGGGTCACAGCTCCGCCCGGATCTCCTTCTATCAAACACGGCTTCGACAGAGTTGAGCACTGGATGGAGGTGGCCATGCTGTATTGACCTGCGGGGACTTTGATCCGACACCCTGCAGAGGGGCAGTCCGCGTAAGCACTGTTAATCTTGGCACCGATGTCAACGCCTGAGAAGTGATCCGCATATCGCACGTTCTCGAAGCGATTAACACCGAATACCGTTCCAGCAGGCTGCGCGATCGTTTGCGACGAGGTCGGATTGCCAACGATTGTTTGTGCATGGGCGATACCTGGCAAAACAACAAGAAAAAGCAGTGCGAAGCATTTCATCTGATCCCCCACTTACTCTCCAGATTTTAGACAATTAGTTATCGAATTGTGGCAAACGCTCCTCGAGCAACCAAACAAGAGATGACGATTTCTGAAAAATTGCTCATGCCCAAAACGGTCAACAGAGTGTTTCTTCGTATAAGATACGTCAATAGTACTAATCATGTATATGACATTGAGATGCGACTTTGCTGTCTTTGGAAATGAAAGACGGTCAGCGAACAATGAGTGAAGCTGACGACAATCAATGGCTACAGAGCACTACTTGCTCATAGCTCAGATAGGAATTTCATCAGCGCTGCATTGTCACGCCCACGCCTCTTCCTCCGTTGTGCGCCCGAGAGCACATAATAGCTGCAGAACGAGCGTTGCGGGTCGAGGCTCTGGGCGGAAAGAATTTCCTTTTTGCTAGTTCTGATGGTGGTGGAGAAAGTGCCGCGGCGGTCTACAGCCTGCGGGATCACTATCGGAATCATTCCTCCTCTGAGCGAATGTATCGTGGTAGCCCACGAGGGGCGCCATACGTTAGCCATGCTGAAACGTCAGCAAGGTGAATCTGTGGCACAGTTGCTGTCCCGGCTGGATCTCGCCATTGCCAAGGGCTCACACCGACGACATTTTCACTGACGAGATAAACCCACACGCCGGAACGTCAATTGTCTTCGTTTGAATCTCAATGACTGCCCGAACTGCAAGACTCACATCTCTCCGGGCTTCCCTTAAACTGTGTTCCTTTTCACGCTGGATGCACTTTTGTTGTGGGGGGGTTGAAGCGGATGTTTAATATCCTGTAACTCACATGGCAATCAATGCGTCTGTTAATCAGTGGAGACATCCATGCCTTATAATTTGCCCGGCTACTGCGCTCCTTTGGGAAATATGGGGATCCGGAAATCCAGTCTGGTGCTATCCTTGACTGCTTTTTTGTTGTGCGGTGGACAGGGTAGTGGACAAAAGTCCACCAAATTCTCACCTGCGCAAAGCTATTGGATAGTATTTGACAGCAGCGTTTTGGGAAAAGAACATGGTGAGCCCGTCGCAAAGTCAGACGTCTTCATCATGGACCAAAACGGCGAGCATATTAAGCAATTGACCAAAGATCATAGGAGTCATGCCCCTTCTTTCTCGAGTCGCGGTGATCAAATCGTTTTTCTGCGAGAGAGTTCTCCTGATACTCCGAAAGCAGCAATAAGTTATATTGATGCGGTGAAAAAGCCGTCAGTTATGGACCTGTTTCGCATGGACAGCGACGGGAAGAATTCGACTCGTGTCGCTGCGGTTGGACCCGATGCACTGGACGTATTTTTCGTCCCCAACAGCAATCGGATAGGAGTTCGCATTACCGACAAACGGAATCTGCAAGTACTTGTTGCTCCTCCGAAACGCCTGAGCCTAAACTTTGAAAGAACACTCTCCTTAGCAGACTTCATAGCCGAATCCGACGAGCAAAATGCTAAGAATCCCAGATGGCACTGGCCTCGATTTACGGTGTTTTATCCTCCCACTGACAACTATTCTCCAGTTATCTATGCAAACTGGGCGAATTTAGACGCAAGTGTTGAAGAAGAAATTAATTTTCAGCCGCGACTTCCCAAATCTAGAGACGAAAAGGCAATTCTGAGAATACTCGACGCTGACGGGAGCGTAGCCAGTACGGAATTCTTATCTTTTGATACCGCATGGTCTCCCGATGCAAATCACATTAGCTTCTCGAATTATGTGAGCACCGGCGCACGCCTGAATGTGGAACGCTATCCAAGAAATGCTGATGGTGACAGAAGAACCATAACCGAACAGCCACTCGACGGACACGGTCCGGTATGGTCGAGCGATGGTCAAAAGATTGCCTTTATGGGACTTTGGAGAGATAGCTCCCAGATATTTGTAGTCGACACCAATGGCGAGCACTTGACGCAACTTAGCCACAATCCAGAATTTTCCTGTTTTCATCCCTCGTGGTCGCCGGACGGACAATGGATCGTGGCCGAGTGCCGTCCAAAACTTGTGGTCTCCATTTTTGGATTGGCACCTACGGTGTCTTGGTATAGCAACATTTCGCTCTTTGATATGCGCAAGCCTACCGCCAATCCACGTATTCTGACAAAGTGTTGGGGGCCGCAGGCCTTCGCCCACACGGCTGAAATTTTTTCCAACAGCGCGCAAAATATTAATCCACCGTGTGGCGCTCACCATCCCGAGTTCATGCCATCCGAAATTCCGTAAATAGCAAGAACTCCCCGCGAGCTATCCAGTTGAATGGGAATCTAGTGGATCAGTAAGACGTCTGAATGGTGCTTTGCCGGGCATCAGGTGGCCCGCATTTGCTTATGCGAAGAACGGCTAGGGTTCGAAAAAGCAGCGCTAAGGTATGGTTCGTTTAATTCTTAATTAACTTAATATCTAAATCGTGATAATGACACTTGACATAAGTGCCTGAGTGGCGATACAAGCATTCGAGATTCTAGGAGTTCCAATGCCCTCAGCGCATCTAGTATTTTTTCTTGTTTTACATGCGTTTCTCAGTCCAGTGCCTTCACATCCTCAGCAATCACAAAATCCCGATGCAAGCTTACAGCTTTTACAGAGTCTAAAGGCGTTGTCAGGAAGTCAAACTCTTGCCGATTTAACTCTAAGATCTACAGTTAGGCACGTTTCCGGATCTACTGATGAAACCGGCTCAGCAACGCTCAGGACAACAAGTGCAGGTGTCAGCCGTGTTGACCTGGAATTCAGCTCAGGACAGTGGAGTGAAGTGGTCGACACTTCAAGTAAGACGCCGTCAGGATCATGGTCCGGGCCAGATTCTACCCGGCATTCGATACCCCTGCACAACCTGTTCATACCCTGCGCCTGGTTTTCCCCAGCTTTTGTCATATCCGGTGGACTTTCAACTCCGGGAGCGCACGTGTCCTTTGTCGGACAGGAAACACTGAACGAAAAGCTAGTTCAGCATTTCAGTATCGTTCAAGTATTTCCAACGGGCGTTGAAGATTCGGCAACTTTCCAGAATCTCGCCACGCTTGATATATTTGTCGATCCCATATCTCAGTTGCCTGTGGCTATTACATTCAATCGCCATCCGGATGACAATTTATTGTTAAACATACCCGTTTGGATCTATTTTTCCGATTATCGCACTATTCAGAACATGCAAATTCCTTTCCGTGTTCAGGAGTATTTCAATGGGGTCCTTAGCCGCGATTTTCAGATTCAAACTGTAGTCATAAACGCAGGCCTAACGAACGCAAGTATTCAGAATTAGGTTTTCACTTTTCCTAGGATTCTAATCTGTGCTGAGGGAAACGCCGATGTCATATCCATTGCGACCAGGCAGAGCAATTTTGGTACTACTCGCGCTCTTGTTATTTTCACGGGAAACGGCAGCACAAGGCCCCGTGACTGGCGCGCCCCCTTTTGCCACTCTCAGCGGCACTCCTGACTTGATTAATTTGGGTAATTTGAATGCTCATCTGTCTATCCCGGTTTTGCATAAAGATGGTAGAGGAACCAACTTTACCTATGACCTGAGCTATGACAACTCTGTCTGGTACCCGGGCACGACGGGCAGCACAACAACCTGGCAGCCGATATTGAATCTGGGATGGCACGCACAAACGGAAGCGGCGACCGGGTATCTCACTTTTACGTCGGTGTCGACGCCCTGGTGTCTTGTTGGTGGGACGTACCACGGCACAGAAGTTACGCGTTCAAATTGGACTTACCATGATGCACTGGGTAGCACGCATTCGTTTTCGGGCTCGGACTCCACTCGGACAGGAACGCCCGGACTTTGCACGGATTCAAATACTCCGCTAACTACGACCGCCTCCGATGGTTCCGGAATAAAGCTTGCCGCGGGCGGTTCCATTGGGGTAATGACCTATCCCAACGGAACGACTGTAAATGCTCCTATAAATGGCACGAGTGGAGCAGGCTCCATGACTGACAGAAATGGAAATAAGCTGACGGTGAATAGCAGCGGTCAATTTTTCGACACTTTGTCGAGCACAGTCCCGGTTCTTACGGTAACTGGAGCCGGAACTTCTGGGAGTCCAGTTTTTCTGAGTTTCACAAGTCCTTCGGGCACATCATCCACTTACACATTACACTACACGAATTTCACCCTCGCGACCAATTTTGGTGTAGTAGGCGTGGGCGAATATAGATCTGCTGCAGCGGTGCCTCTTGTAACGAGAATTGATCTGCCAGACGGCACTCAATACAATTTTAGCTATGAACCCACCGGGGGGACTTGTACTCCGTATGCTGGGACCTCGTGCGTGAATGGACGCGTAACTACGACAACGCTGCCCACGGGAGGATCAATAAATTATTCGTATACCAGCACCGGGTGCGGTACTGGAATCTTCAACGATGGAAGTAATTCGTGCCTGCAAAGGATTCTGTCAGACGGCGCATCCTGGTCGGCCACGTGGAACTACGTGCGATCGCTCGGTACCTTACCGGCCTCAACGACGACGATGACTGATCCCGAACGAGATACTCTTGCGCCGAACGGAAATCAGACCGTTCTTCAATTCCAAGGGATATATGAAACACAGAGGCAGGTTTACCAAGGACTTCAAACCGGCGGAACTTTGCTTGAAACGATCAACACCTGCTACAACTCAACGGCAACATCTTGCACTGGAACGGCAATAAGTCTGCCTATTACCACTCGAAATGTGGTCACCCAGCTGGGAGCCAGTGGGCTCTTGAGCCAACACCGAGACACGTTCAGCGCCACCGGCTTACCTCTCGTCACATCCGACTACGACTTTATTGCCGCTTTGCCTTTTACGACTCCACTCCGGTCAACTGTCAGGACATATGCATCGTTAGGGAATATCAGCGCATTCGTGCAACAGGTTAACGTGGAAGATGGTACTGGATCCACAATTGCTCAAACAACTTACACGTACGACGGGGCAGCTGTTACTTCAACGTCCGGAACCCCGCAGCACGTAGCCGTCACCACCGCTCGGGGCAACTTGACGAGTGTTGCGTATCCCGTCACGGGCCTTACAAGCAGCGCCACCTACTACGATACGGGCAACATAAAAACCTCAAAGAACGTCAATGGGGGTGTTTCGACATTTACGTACGCGGCCGGTGTATCCTCTTGCTCAAATTCCTTTCCCACTATGATTACAGAAGCGATCACAACGCTCAAACAATCCGTCACCTGGAACTGCACTGGTGGGGTGATGACCGGATTGACGGACGAAAATTTAAGGCCAGAAACGACTTCGTACGCTTTGGATACACATTTTTGGCGTCCTGATTCGAAGACCGATCGGACTTCAGCCACGACCACGTTCACTTACACCGGGCAGAATTCCATCGAATCGACGCTTACTTTCAACTCGGGATCATCGACTGCAGATACTCTCCTGACATTGGATGGTCTAGGGCGGATTCGAATTCAGCAAACAAAGCAGTCTCCCGGTGCTTCCAACTATGATTCAGTTGAGACAGACTACAATGTCTCAGGCCTTCCTAGTCGCACGACTCTTCCGTATTCCCAAACCGCAGGTCAATTAACTACAAGTACGGCGGCCGGTGTAAAAACAACATATGATGCCTTAGGTCGAGTGCTATCAACCATCGACGCTGCCGGCGGTCAAATGACCTACACTTACAATCAGAACGACGTGCTGGTTCAGGTGGGCCCAGCGGTCGCGGGAGAATTAGTCAAAGCTCGTCAGTTGCAATATGACGCCCTGGGGCGTCTTACCTCAGTCTGCGAATTAACAAGTGGTACGGCAACGTGGCCGGCCACTGCGAACGGTTGCGCCCAAACTACTCCTCGGACCGGCTATTGGACAAAATACGCGTATAACGTCCTTGACGATCTTTTGTCTGTCCAACAAAATGCTCAAGCCGCGACAGCAAATCAACAAACGCGGACTTACACATACGACGCGATGGGCCGCCTCACCTCGGAGAAAAATCCTGAGACCTCACAAAGCCAAATAAATTACACGTATGATTCAGATTCGATTTGCACGCCTGGGTCTCCTGGAGACCTGGTCAAACGAACCGATCCCGTCGGGAATCAGACATGCTATGCGTACGATGCCATGCACCGTGTAACCAGTGTGTCCTACTCAAACGGCAACTCTGCCAACACCCCCAATAAGTATTTCATTTATGACACTGCTTCAGTAAACGGAAGCGCAATGGACAACAGCAAAGCCCGACTAGCCGAAGCGTACACCGCAACTACTCCCACGGGCACAAAAATTACGGACTTGGGTTTTGGCTATACCAATCGCGGAGAGCTTTCGAAAGTTTATCAAGCCAGCCTTCATTCTGGAGGCTATTATTTTGTTCAGCAAACGTACTGGCCAAATGGTTCTGCTTACCAACTTGGCCTACTTCCGGGTTTGCCTACTTTTACCTACAACCCAGACGGTGAAGGCAGAACCCAAACAGTTTCTGCGAGCACTGGCGTAAACCCCGTAACGGCCACGACGTACAATACTGCCAGTTTGCCGACCGCGGTCACTTTAGGGTCGTTGGATTCTGACCAGTTCCAATACGACCCAAGTTCTTTGCGACCGACACAGTATAAATTCAATATCGGTTCGCAATCGATTACGGGAAACTTAACTTGGAATCCAAACGGCTCGCTGGCGGCGTTGTCAATTACGGATCCTCTCGATTCATCGGACACACAAAATTGTTCGTATTCTGCCGATGATTTAGGCCGAGTTTCGGTCGCCAATTGTGGTCCCATTTGGGGACAGTCCTTTGATTATGATCCATTTGGCAACGCGAAGAAATCCATTCTTCCTAGCAGCGGGGGTACTTCATTTTTGCCCACGTATCAGCTCACCCCGTCGATTACGAATCAGATTTCCACACTCCCGGGCGGGTTTCATCCTAGTTACGACCCCAATGGCAATTCTACGAATGATAGTTTCCATCAATACACATGGGATTCTGAGAATCGCCCCGTGTCAGTCGTGGGATCGGCAGGCCCAGTAA
>Ga0193726_1002181_pt1 | contig 13691 bp, 11 predicted proteins | sample H2c1metaG_FD_144928 | JGI IMG/M metagenome (GOLD analysis project Ga0193726, IMG submission 144928) | Soil microbial communities from a riparian zone of the East river system, Colorado, United States - H2c1 | ecosystem: Environmental > Terrestrial > Soil > Riparian zone | place: USA: East River... | reverse complement strand
GTACCAGAAGTTAACAATAACAAGGAGGAATTACAAAATATGTTACCAAAAGTTACCGACTCAACCGATTCAAAGCCGCGCTCGCTCGATAAAGATCGCTGTCGCTACACTTCGGCTCATGGCCGGCGCTGCCTCAATCCACTTCGCAGTGCCGCCGCCGGATTTTGCATCATTCATGAACGTTTCGCCGAACAACGCAATGACTCCGAAGCCCAATCTGTCTCCACCGAACTTCTCTCCGGCGGCCCAAACCTTCAGAACCGCAATGACGTCGGCCGCGTCACCGCCCAACTTTTCACCATGATCGCCCAGCGGCGCATCCGCCAGCGCGAAGGCGCTCTCCTCGCTTATGTCGCCAGCCTCCTCCTCCAAACCATGGGCGCAGTAGTCGACCCAGCAACCCTTCCGGTCCGCGTTATCTGGGACATTCCCATGGGTCCCGACCACCCCACCCCCGAAAACAACAACTCCAAATCTCCGAACGAGCCGTAGGGGCGGGTCTGTGACCCGCCCGCCTCCAATCGCGCAATCTTCACTGCCGGGGTGCTGGGTTTTCTCGACATTCTCAATCGGCACTGCCATGCTCTTGTCCGGGGTTTATCCCTCGCGTTGACAAAGTTTCACACGGCGTGCACAATTTTGATTCCTCATAGTCCTGCAGATTGTGCCCGGGTGGCGGAATTGGCAGACGCGCTAGATTCAGGTTCTAGTGGTCGAAAGGCTGTGGAGGTTCGAGTCCTCTCCCGGGCACCAAAAAGTTTTCACTCCGATTCATTTCAAAAATTGCCGTGAATCCAAATTGTCTCGCATCAAGCGCATTCATGAATTGGAATTTTGTAGAGTGAATTTCGCGCACGTGGTATTCAATTTATATGACCCTTCGATCCCAAAAACACAAACCATCTGCAAAATCCAAATCACTTCATCCAGTTGAACGCAGTGTCAATCGCGCACTCATCAAGAAAAATTATAAATTGATTCAGCCACACATTCGGCGCACTCCCGTAATCGAAATCGAAGCCGCCGATTTCGGACTGAAGTCATCGGGCAAAGGTTTAGATTCTTCCAAAATAGTTTTCAAATTGGAATTATTCCAGCACGCCGGATCATTCAAAGCCCGTGGAGCATTCACCAATCTGCTCACCCGAAAAGTTCCTCGTGCGGGAGTCGTCGCCGCTTCCGGCGGAAATCATGGAGTAGCGGTGGCCTTCGCGGCGATGAAACTCGGTAAGCCCGCGAAAATATTCGTCCCGTCCGTTGCGTCCGCGGAAAAAATGGATCGCATCCGTGGATGCGGCGCCGAACTTGTGATTGCCGGCGAACGTTACGCGGACGCGCTGGCAGCCAGTGAAAAATGGGTTGCCGAATCCGGCGCAATGCCGGTCCACGCCTTCGAGCAAATTGAAACGATGCTTGGGCAGGGAAGCGTCGGCTTGGAACTTGAAGAGCAAGAGCCGAAACTCGATACGCTTTTGGTCGCAGTTGGCGGTGGCGGATTAATTGGCGGAGTTGCCGCGTGGTACGCAGGACGAATTAACGTGATCGGAGTCGAGCCGGAAGCGGCGCCCACTTTGTGGAACGCAATGCGAGCCGGGCGGCCCGTCGATAGCGAAGCCGGTGGAATCGCCGCGGATTCATTGGCCCCCAGACGCGTTGGCGAACTGATGTTTCCCATCGCACAAAAATATATTTCGAGCGTAGTGCTGGTGACGGATGACGCCATTCATCATGCACAAGAAACTTTGTGGAAAACTTTTCGCGTGGTCACAGAACCCGGCGGCGCCGCCGCAAGCGCGGCCTTGCTCAGTGGACGCTACAAACCCAAGCGCGGCGAGCGTGTCGGTATTCTGGTGTGCGGAGGAAATACTTCCGCGGTAAACTTCGTTCGGCCGAAGTAAGCAGCCCGCAAACGGAAATTTCAATTTGCGCGTAAACTTCGTTCAAGCGAATGAGCACCGATTTCGACATCACAACCAGCAAAGAACAAATCCGCCGCACGCTGCTGTGGATGGTTTTGGCCGGCCTCGCCATCCGTTTGCTGACGGCGCTTTTCACTTACAAGTTTTTGCTCGACCCCGCAGAAGATTATTTCGGGTATGGCTGGGAAGTTGGCCGCGTCGGCCGCGCGCTAGCTTCCGGTCACGGATTCGCAAATCCGTATCAGGGCGATAGTGGTCCGACGGCCGCACTTCCTCCGCTGTATCCCTTAATTGTTGGCGGAGTCTTCAAATTATTTGGAATTTATAGCAAAGCCTCCGCGCTATTTCTTCTCGCGACGCAGAGTCTGACTTCCACTGTTACGGCGATTCCAATTTATTTCATCGCGCGCCGCGTATTTGGTTCGCGCATCGCGAAAATCTCCGGATGGGCTTGGGCTTTTTTTCCTTACGCAATTGCAATTTCCGCCGGCACAATCTGGTCCACAAGTCTTTCCGCATTAATGTTCGCGCTACTTTTGTGGCTCGTGTTGCATTTGGCAGAAGACAATGCAAGTTGGTGGGCTTGGATTGACCTCGGTTTGCTCGGCGGATTAATCGGACTAAATAATCCCACTATTCTTCCGCTCTTGTGCGTGCTGGTGATTTGGATTTGGTTCCGTCTCCGCGCACGCGGTCGTGGATGCATTCCACAAGCCGCAGTTGCCGCGCTAATCGCCATGCTCTGCATTTTGCCGTGGGTCGTGCGCAACTACGAAGTGTTTGACCGCTTCATTCCCATGCGCTCCAATCTTGGTCTGCACTTGCGCGTCGGAAACACTTTGGACACCAGCGAATATTGGCACGCGGAATTGGATCCGCCGCACAGCCCGCGCGAAATGTCGGAAATGTTGCAAACCGGCGAAATCGCCTACATGGATCACAAGAAAGAACAAGCCTTCGCATTCATCCACGCCCACCCCGGCGTGTACGCATATTTAGTTTTCAAACGCTTCGCCGATTTCTGGACCGGCATATGGAATTTATCGCCGCAATGGATTAAAGATAATCCCGGACAGGCCGCGAATATTCCGTTTTGCACCGCGATTACAATCTTCGCGTTCATCGGATTGCGCCGCACCTTTCATTACGATGGTAATGTTGCGTGGGCCTTCGTAATTTGCCTGCTCGTGTATCCCATTATTTATTATTTGACGACCTACGAAATTCCCTATCGCCATCCGCTGGATCCATTGCTGCTAATTTTAGCCGTCGCAGGAATCATTCGCGTGCCCAAATGACCTTGCCCTTGCTACGAAACGCCAGCTAAGGCAATCTGGAATCAGCCAATCCAATGATCAACGGAGAACGCATCGCCGTCGTAATGCCCGCGTACAACGCGGCGAAAACGCTTGCGCAAACCGTCAGCGAGCTTCCTGATTCCGTCGACCTGAAAATTCTGGTCGACGATTACAGCACCGACGACACCCCGAAAATCGCCCGTGATTTAGGCCTGCAAGTTTACGTTCACGAAAAGAATTTCGGCTACGGACGCAACCAGCAGACCTGCTATCGCGAAGCGTTAGCGGCAGGCGCGGATATTGTTGTCATGGTGCATCCGGATTATCAGTACACGCCACTACTCGTAACTTCCATGGCCAGCATGATCGCCTATGGGGTGTATGACGTTGTACTAGGTTCACGAATTATCGGTGGCGGCGCCCGGCGCGGCGGAATGCCGCTGTACAAATACATCTCGAATCGATTTCTTACCGCGTTTCAGAATTTAATTGCCGGAGCAAAACTTTCGGAATATCACACCGGCTTTCGCGCGTTCTCAAAAGAAGTGCTGCTAAATCTGCCGCTGCTCGAAAATTCAGACGATTTTGTTTTCGATAACGAAATTCTCGCGCAATGTATTTTCTTCGGCTATCGCATCGGTGAAGTTTCCTGCCCAACAAAATATTTCAAGGAAGCGTCATCAATAAATTTCTCTCGCAGCGTGAAATACGGTTTCGGCGTATTGGCTACAACATTGAAATGCCGCCTGCAGAAAATGGGGATCGCAAAGTTCCGCCTGTTCAGCCCGACCGGAAGGAAATTGATTTCTGCCTTTCCCGCTGCGCCCAATACCGGACGCGCAATTGTTGCGGAACAATCAAAGCCTGTCGATAGCCGCCCGGCATAAAAGTAATGATCGCTAATTCTGAATCTTTCTACTCTGCCGCAAGTGTTCCAATAATCGAGACGGAGCGACTAAAGCTTCGCGGCCACCGTCTTGATGATTTCGTCCACTGCGCTGCGATGTGGGCGGACCCAGACGTAACTAAACATATCGGCGGCAAACCTTTTACCGAGGAGGAATCCTGGACGCGCTTGCTGCGATATGTCGGCCACTGGGCTTTACTCGGATTTGGTTATTGGACGGTCGAGGAAAAAACAACCGGCAATTTTATCGGTGAAACTGGATTCGCTGATTACAAGCGCGATATTGAGCCGTCACTGCGCGGCGTGCCTGAAATTGGATGGGTCTTTGCGTCACAAGCTCACGGCAAAGGCTATGCAACGGAAGCCGTTTGCGCGGTCGTCGCTTGGGGCGACGCACATTTTCTTTCAGCAAGAACTGCTTGCATCATTGACCCAGAAAATCTCGCGTCCATTCGCGTCGCGCTGAAATGCGGATATCGCGAATTACAAACCACAACCTACAAGGGACATCCCACCACCATATTCGTTCGCGACAGATTAGAGTCTGCGAAAGAAAACCGACTTCCCAAATCCTAATGTTTCGGGATTTCTTTCAATAAACTTTCGGCGTACAACGCGCCTTCCGGCGTGTCTTCATGTTTGAAATATGCAAAAACTTCGCCCTTCGCCGCGAGACCCGCAACTTTCTTTGTGATTTCGGCGCGAGCCTTCGGCGAATAACTTTCTTTCCGCAAACGCAAATACGAAAAATCCGCCGTCACCACGTTCGGAGTTTCAATATCATCACTTTCAGCCTGACACAGCGCAACATTTGCCTTGCGCAAAGCGTCGTAAACTTCATCGCGGAACCACGATACATTCCTAAATTCAAACGCGGCCTGAGTTCCACGCGGCAACGTCTTCAAGAAATTGTTCAGCAGCGGCACATCGCATTTGAAAGATTCCCTCAGTTGAAACAGCACTGGCCCTAGCTTCTTCGCTTTGCGTAAAGGTTGCAGAGCATCCAGGAATTCCGCCGTTGCTCCGGCGGCATCCCGCAATCGTTTGAAATGGGTAATCCGCTGATGAGCTTTTATCGCAAATTTAAATTCTGGCGGAGTCGCTGCAATCCATCCCGATAGTAATTTCTCGGTAGGAATGGCGCGGAACGTGTAGTTCACCTCAACCGAGTTCAGCCGGCTCGCGTAGTATTCCAAAAACTTCTTGGAGCTTAGCTTCGCCGGATAAAATTTTGGCTTCCAACTCGTGTACGCCCATCCCGATGTCCCCGCATAAATCTTTCCAGCGCTCATGCGATGTGATTTTCCTTTTTGTAGGCGTCAAACTTTTCCAGAAAGCGGTCAATATCCGTCTTCAGCAAATAATATGGCGTGCACAGCCGCAGCTTCGACGGTTGGCTGCCGCGAATTTTAATTTTGTGCGTCTTCCACATCCACGTTTCCAGTTGCATGCGATCAATCGGTGGGACATTCACGGTGGCAATCGCGCAACGCATCGTTGGATCAGGTGATGTGACAGTTTGCGCGCCGCGCTTCACCATTTCCGCGTGAATGTAATCGGCCATTTGTTTGTGGCGCCGCTCGATGCGATCCATTCCGATTTTATTCGCGAATTCTATGGACGCGCGCAATCCCCACAGTTGCGGCACATTAGAACTTCCGAAATGTTGGAAGCGTTCGGCGGTGTGCATCGTGTCCCATCCACCGGTGACGACCGTGCTCCAAACGCGATCGACAATTTCGTCGCGCATAAAAAGCATTCCACTACCCTTCGGAGCGAGTAGCCATTTGTGCGGACTGGCCGTATACATGTCGCATCCAATTTCGTGCAGATGCAGCGGCATCATGCCGATAGCCTGTGCACCGTCCACCGCGGAAATAATTCCCTTGGTTCGCGCCAGCGCGCAAAGTTCTTTTGCAGGCAGTATCACGCCGGTGTCGGTGGTGATGTGACTGAAAAACATTACGCGCGTGCGCGGAGTAATCGCGTCACTAAAAAGATTCAGCACCTGTGCGGGATTTTGCACAGGACGCGGCAGCGTAATTTTTTTCACTACGATTCCGTAGCGTTTTGCTTTTAATTCCCACGGAGAATATCCGCTGCCGTGTTCTTGATCCGTCATTAAAACTTCGTCGCCCTGCTTCATATCAATTCCATTGGCGATGTAATTGTTCGCCTCGGTGGCGTTGCGCACCATCGCGATTTGTTCGCGGCCGCATCCGACGAACGCCGCGAGCGGGTCGCGAAATTCATTCCACGCGCCATATCCCCAGATCGGATAGTCTTCGGGATTTTCATCATTCATTTTTTCCGTTTCGTTGTAGCCATCGAACACAGCCTTCAGTACCGGCGCAGGACTTGCGCCGACGGTGCCCGCGTTCAAATACACTTCGTCTTCCGGAATTAGAAATTGTTTGCGAATCGCCGCCCAGTAGGCATCCTCGTCGGTTTGCAGTAGAGATGCGGGAGGCATTTCGTGCGGCGCGGATTGCGCGCGCGCGATCAATGAATTCTCAAATAATTTTCCACCAATCAGCCCCGCGCCGGTGATTGCGGCTGCACTGCCTAGAAAATTGCGTCGATTTAGCATGCGGCTCCTTGGAGCTTTTCGCGAAACACGGTGGAGGGGATGCTATCGCTCGCGGCTTGCGAGAGCAAGAGGTAGTGGTGGTTTGAGAAATTGGAAGCGGGCGGGTCGCGGATCCGCCCCTACGATTTCATAAAATATTTCCGCTCCACTACTATTGGCGATAGAATCTCGCTTCAGCTAAATATTTCGGAGGAATTTCGCGATGCGTTCGCAAAAGTGGAGTGTGCTTCAAATTACGATTGGAATTTTCGCGGTTGTGATTCTTGGCGCGATTGTTTCAGGCGCTCAATCATTCGACTCGAATTTGTGGAAGCCAGTGCGCTGGCGATTGGTTGGTCCGGCGCGCGGTGGACGCACGCTTGCTGTTTCCGGCGTCGCGAGAAATCCGGACGTTTATTACATGGGCACGGTGGCCGGCGGAGTTTGGAAAACGACGAATGCCGGGTTGAATTGGAGTCCGCTGACGGACACGACGGACATCCGCTCAATCGGCGCGATCGCTGTTGCACCATCCGACGCAAATATTATTTACGCCGGCACGGGTGAATCCTGCATTCGCGGAGATATTTCCGACGGCGACGGAATGTATAAGTCGATGGACGCGGGAAAAACGTGGATGCACATTGGACTGGAAGATACGCGGCACATTTCCCGCATCATGGTTGATCCGCACGACGCGAATATTGTTTTGGTTGCGGCGATGGGCCATGCGTTTGGGCCGAATAACGATCGCGGAATTTTTCGCTCTACGGATGGCGGAAAATCCTGGACGAAAACTCTATTTAGGGATGACAAGACCGGCGCGATTGATCTTTCGATGGACCCGGAAAATCCGCGAATTATTTTTGCGGCGATGTATCAATTTATTCGCAGGCCATGGAATTTTGAAAGCGGAGGACCGGGCAGCGGAATTTATCGTTCAGGCGACGGCGGCGTAACGTGGACGCAAATTACCGGACACGGTTTGCCGGGCGGCGTGCTGGGACGAATTGGGATTTCAGTTTCCGGCGCGGATGGAAATCGTGTGTATGCAATTATTGAAGCGGCGCACGGCGGCGTGTATCGATCAGAAAATGGCGGCGATACATGGCAATTAATGAACGCGGACCACAGCCTGACGCAGCGCTCCTGGTATTTCCATCACATTTTCGCCGATCCGAAAAATGCAGACGTCGTGTATGTGCTGAACACCAGCATTTTGCGTTCGATTGACGGCGGCCGCACGTGGAACACGATGCGCGGAACGCACGGCGATAATCACGGATTCTGGATTGATCCAACAAATCCGGATTGGATCATTAACAGCAATGACGGTGGCGCGGCAATCACGCACGATGCGGGAAGAAGTTGGAGCAGCGAAGATAATCAGCCGACCGCGGAGTTTTATCACGTGGATACGGACACGCGGTATCCCTACATGTTGTACGGCGCGCAGCAGGATAATTCCACCGTCGCGATTTCCAGCGCCGCAGGATTTGGCGGACGTGGCGGAGGTGCGCCAAGTTTTTATGATGTCGGTGGAGGCGAATCCGGCTGGGTCGTGCCGAGCCGCAAGAATCCAGACATTACTTACGCCGGTTCGTACGATGGGCTGCTGACTGAATACGATCACGCCACAGGTTTCGAGCGCGACATTAACGCTTGGCCGCTAAATACGATGGGCGCGGGCGCCGTGGATATTTTGCACCGCTTCCAGTGGACATTTCCGATTGCATCTTCTCCGCACGATCCGAATCTAATTTACATCGGCGCGGAAATGATTTTTTCTTCCACGAACGGCGGCAGCAGTTGGACGCCGATTAGTCCGGACCTGACCCGCAACGAAAAATCCAAGCAGCAATCTTCCGGCGGGCCGCTTTCGCAGGACAACACCAGCGTGGAATATTACGACACGGTTTTCTGCATCGCGGAATCGCCCATTTCTAAAGGGGAAATCTGGGCGGGCACGGATGACGGGCTCGTGCAGCTAACCCGCGATGGCGGAAAAACCTGGGCAAACGTAACGCCAAAAGGAATTCCGGAATGGATTAAGGTGAGCATTGTTGCGCCTTCGCCTACAACTGACGGCACCGCATATGTCGCGCTGGACGGACAAAAACTGGACGACATGCGTCCATACCTTTACAAGACGAATGACTTCGGCAAAACGTGGAAGAAAATTACGAACGGAATTCCGGACAACGCGATAACACATTCCATAAAAGAGGATACGAAACGAAAAGGATTGCTTTTTGCGGGAACGGAATCCGGCGTTTACGTTTCATTTGACGATGGAGTGAATTGGAAATCGCTTCGCGGCACCATGCCAAATACTCCGGTGCACGATCTTGTAATCAAGGATGATGATCTGGTGATCGCCACGCACGGCCGATCTTTTTATGTGATGGATAACATCACGCCGCTGCGCGAAATGACGACGGCAGTGGAATCCGCGGATACGCATTTGTTTACGCCGGTTACGGCGATTCGCGGACGCGGAATGTCCTTGGATTATTGGCTGAAGTCCGCGCCACAGGGACCAATCACAATTGAAATTTCCGATGCTTCCGGAAAAGTGATTCGCACATTTACTGGACGCGCTCCTGTCGCCGGTGCAGAAGAAACTCCAGCCGGAGGTGGTGGTGGCGGACGCGGCGGATTCGGAGGTGGCGGCGCAGCACCTACAGTGAACGTCGGCATGAATCGATTCACGTGGGATTTGCGAACCGATCCGCCAAGCCAAGTTCCGAATGCAGTCTATTGGGGCGGTCGCGCGTCGGGCGTGACAGTTTCCACCGGCACGTACAACGTGAAACTTAGCGCGGGCGGGCAATCTTATACCGCGAAAGTGGACGTGAAAACCGATCCACGTTTGCATGTGTCGCAGGAAGATCTCGACAAGCAATTCGAGTTTGCGACGCGCTTGAATACGCGCATCAGCGCTGGGCATGATGCGATCAATCAGATTCGCAGCCTGCGTACTCAGATCGATTCACTGAAGCAACGCTTGCCGACGACTCCGGAAAATAAAGCAGTGCTGGACGCGGCGGACGCGTTGAATAAAAAAATGACTGCCGTGGAAGAAGAAATGATTCAGACGAAATCGACCAGCAACGAAGACGCGCTGAACTTTCCGATTCGCACGGTGAATCAGTTAGTGGATTTATTCGGCACAGTGGAAAGCGCGGATGCCGCGCCGACTGCGCAGTCGTATGATGTGTTTGAAGTGCTGAATAAGCAGCTCACTTCGTCGCTCGCAAAATGGGATGAGATTCAGAAAACAGATCTCGCCGATTTGAACGCGAAGATGGCGCAGGCAAATATTCCCGGCGTTTCGCTTCCTCCGGCAGGACGCGGCGGCGCGGGCGGGCGCGGAGGGCGGCGCGGCGGAAATTAGTTTCCATTTCATTAAGCAAAAAAAGGCGGCCCGCATTTTCGCGAGCCGCCTTTTTTATTTCACCGAATCAAATTACCGAAATAAATTTCAGCCGTTATCGCGTTGGCGGAGGGAATGTAACTTTGGGTGCCTCACGAGCGGCTTCCGGCGCGTTGAAATATGCGTCATTGCGCTTGAAGCCCGCCCAGCCCGCGAAAACACTGTTCGGAAATTGTCCGATGTAAGTGTTGTAGTCCTGAATCGCGTCATTGTATCGCTTGCGTTCGACGGCGATGCGATTTTCCGTGCCCGCCAGCTCGTCCTGCAAGCGCAGAAAATTCTCGTTCGATTTCAGTACGGGATAATTTTCCACGACCACCAGCAAGCGGCTCAGCGCGCTATCCAGTTGTCCATTCGCGGCAATTTTCGCCCGCGGAGATCCAGCGCCGATCAACGCGGAACGCGCGGCGGCAATATCATGAAACACGGTTTGTTCCTGTGCCGCGTAGCCTTGTACTGTGGCCACCAGATTCGGAATTAAGTCCGCGCGGCGTTGCAGCACCACATCTACTTCGGCCCACGTGGACTTGATGGTTTCATTTTTTGTGACCATTTGATTCTTGCGGTCGATATACATGCCGCCGACGATCACGCCAATCGCTAGCAGCGCAACCAGTATTAAAATTCCTACTTTCATTTGCTTCCTCCGGAACAGAAATCATTTAGTGCACATTACGACAAAGTTTCAAGTCTGCGATCCACTTCATCCGTCACAGCTTCTACTAGCGCGAAATAACTTCGCGCCGTGGCCGCCACATCAACATCCTTTTCATTCTTTTTCTTTTCGCGGAAATCTAGAACTGTCAGAAATCCAGCGGCGTCAGCTCCAGTTAATTTTGCAACGCGCTCAATCGCTTCGCGTTTATTTTGTGCGGCCGCCTCGCCTAACGCGGTCAGCGCGTGTCGAAACAGCGTGTTGAACGACGATGCCGCCACCACCATGACATCCAAATGCGCTTTTCGCGGAGCGGCAAGAAATGTTTGCCTCAGCCGCAGCCAATTTGCGCGAAGTTCCCGTTCCACTTGCAGCTTGTGATAGCGAAGCGGCACGGCAATTCCCGCCAGAAATTCTTCGCCGAATAAAGTTTTGTGACGCGCCTGCATATCCAGCAATTCAATTGCAAAGATATCCGCCGAGCGCCGCAATTCATCTAAAGTGAAAATTAGCGGCGCGGGATGTCCTTTGCCAATCCACCATTCCACCGTGGAATGAAACGGTTCCAGCCGCGCGGGATCTCCGCTTTCCACCAGACACAATAAATTCACGTTGGAATGCCCTTCGTGAAATTCTCCCGTTGCCGCGGAGCCGTACAGCACAATTGATTTCAAATTATTCGGCGCTGCGCTGCGCATTCGCTGCACGAATTCATCCAACTTTTGTTCCGTCAAAGTTCACTCCATCCCAACGAATTTCACCAGCTTCCGCTCGCTCCGCCGCCGCCAAAACTTCCGCCACCGAATCCGCCAAATCCTCCGCCACCGCTACCGCCTCGGAACCCGCCACCGCTCCCCATTGATCCGCCAATCATTGGACCAATCCACCAGCCGCTTCCGCCGCCGCGTCCGTACCTGGAGCGGCTAGAAAATAACCTAAAAAGGGCTAGCAGTAGGAAAATTCCAAAGGCAATTTCCCGGAGCGTGATTCCGGAACCGGAAGATCGCTGGACGGATTCCGCGGGCGGCGGCGCAACTCCGGAAAGCGCGTCCAACGTAACGCCTTTATCCGCCACGATCACTGACGCAACACGCTGTGTTACCAGCAGCACGGCGGCATCATAATTATTCTGACGCAGCAGCGGCACTACTTCGCGTCCGAATCCGCCAACTTTTCCATCGGGCAAAATTCCTTCCAGCCCGTAGCCAACTTCAAAACGGTATTTGTGTTCCGTGGGCGCAAATAAAATCATCACGCCGCGCGATTTATCCTTCGGCCCGACACCCCACTGAGTCGCCAGCGCCACCGAATAATCTTCAATCTCCTGACCATTCAGCGAAGGAACGGTCACGACGGCAATTTGCGCGCCGGCTTTTGAATCCACTTCAGCGCAAAGCGCCGTAAGCTTTTGTTTCGCGCCAGCGCTCAAAACATTTGCGAAATCATTTACATAACCCTGCGGTTTCAGATCCTTAAGTTTTTGCGCGGAAACAATTGTGGAAAGTAGGATCGCAAATAAAATCGCTAAATACCGTGCAGCTAAATTTGCGGGAACTTTTCGAGTGGGCATCTGATGCGCCTTCGTGGTAACGCCATCTTAGGCTGGCCGTTCTGTGGCGTCAATCTGGAGGCTCTCGCACGCAGCCGCAAATAAAAAATGCTCCCTCCGATTTGATTCGGAGGGAGCATTTTTTTCAATCTGCCGCGCCGCTAGTTCCCGACGATGATGATCTGAGGTTCCAGCGTAGTTGGATCCACCGAAATGATGATCAGCGCTCCAGTGTTGTCAATTGTATAGAAGACAGCACTGGCGGAGCCGAATATCGATCCGGTCCCGGGCGTAAGGGTTCCTCTGCCCCGAACCGCATCGGTGAAGGCAACTGTGCCAGTGGAAGTTGCTGTGATGAACGGGTTTTGCGCCAGCGCGCTGCCATCTGCGGTCGCTGAGTAAGTGCCCGTTCCGAAAGTTATACTGGCGACGCCGTTCACGCTGGCCGGTGTGGTTGTTTGTGTTGCCACGGTCTGTGTGACGCCGTTCAGAGTTGCGAGCACGAATCCGCCGCCAGGTTCGGTCTGCGCTCCGATTTGTCCGATACGCGTAGCCGAATTTACGGCAGTCTCTTCCAGAATGAATCCCTGGCCTGGGCTTCGCATATAAAACACGAAGCCGACGACAGTGGTGGCGCCATTCGTGAACGTCAGCGTGCCGCGTCCGGGCACCGTTGGATCCACCGTAAATGTTCCAGTGAGCTGAACCGGTGAACCTCCCGGCACCACTCCGCCGTCGTTCGCGTCGTATTCACCCACAACTTGCGTGGTCGGATTGCCCGCGCTCGGCGAGAATCCACCGATGATTACGCTGGCGTGGTTTGTGGTGGGATCAACTCCGGCTGCTTCGAACAGCATCGCGCTCGTAAATACGTTTGCGGTGGTGAACCCACCACCCGGAATCGTCTGTGAGCGGAATACTCCGGTTACGGACGTGCTACTCGGGTCGCTTTCTAATGTGAAAATGCGGCCCGAGCTTGAGACGTAGGCGCTCAGTGTTATCTGGCCAGTATTGTCCAACGGCATAGAGATAGTGGCGTGGCCCGATGCGTCCGCGTCCATAGTTACAGTGCCGCCAACGATATTGGCGGTACTTTGGTCGCTAAACGTCATAGAGCCGGCAACGGTTCCCGCGGTAGCCGAACTGCCGGTTTGTGTAAACGTCACTTGGCCGAGCAGACCGAGGTAGCCATTGCCCAGCCCTGTTCCCGGTCCGTCCAACCGCATGATGTAAGTTCCGTTCAATCCTCCAGCAGCTGTCGTGAAGGACGAGGCGCTTGCCGCACTAAAGGATCCGGAAGCGGTTGAACCAAGCGGCGTATCGATTTCCACCATCGCGCCGTTTCCGCCGCTGAACGT
>Ga0193726_1002180_pt1 | contig 13692 bp, 8 predicted proteins | sample H2c1metaG_FD_144928 | JGI IMG/M metagenome (GOLD analysis project Ga0193726, IMG submission 144928) | Soil microbial communities from a riparian zone of the East river system, Colorado, United States - H2c1 | ecosystem: Environmental > Terrestrial > Soil > Riparian zone | place: USA: East River... | reverse complement strand
TCTCGCCGGCCATCTGATGTTTCCTCATCCAGGATTCCGCCCCGCGCAGAGCGCTGTCGAGGAGAACAAGCTCGGGCAACAGTCGTTGTGGTCGCTTGGAATCTCGGGTGACTGGCCGATACTCCTAGCCACCGTGGACAGCCCGGTCGGGATGCCGAGTGTGAGGCAGCTGCTCAGGACGCACCACTACTGGAGGCTCAAGGGAATCACCTGCGACCTGGTGATCCTGAACGTGCATCCCGCGACGTACATGCAGGAGCTGAGCGACGAGCTGCTGGCAACCGCAATGGCGTCCAGCGAAGCAGGTCTACTCGATCGACCGGGCGGAGTGTTCATCCGACGCGCCGACCTCCTCAAGCCGGAGGAGATCACACTTCTCAAGGCGATGGCGCGGGTGCAAGTGAACTGCGACGGCCTCGGGCTTGGCAATTTCCTCGAGTTCCCGGGCGTCGAGGACAGATATCCGCCCAAGCTCGAGATCATGAACCGCGACATCGTACCTCTCGGCACGGTGGCGATTCACGCGCAGACCGCGGATCAAGGCACCGGGCTCCAGAGCTTCAACGGGCTCGGGGGATTCAACCAGGCGGGCGAATACGAGATCCATCTGACCGGCAGCGATTTGCCGCCGGCGCCGTGGATCAACGTGGTCGGCAATCCGGTCGCCGGATTCATCGTCAGCGAAGGGGGAAGTGGCACGACGTGGGCGGGGAACAGCTTCTTCTATCGTCTCACGCCGTGGCACAACGACCCGGTGCGCGATCCGTCGAGCGACTGCGTCTTCCTCCGCGACGATGCCAATGGTGACTTGTGGACGGCGACGCCGTGCCCGATCCGCGAGCCGACGCCCTACAAGGTTCGCCACGGTTCGGGCTACTCCGTGTTCGATCACACGCACAAGGGCCTGGTGAGCTCATTCAGGCTCGGCGTCGATCAGAACGACCCGGTGAAGATCAGCGTTCTGACTCTGCGCAACGAAGGCCCTGCGCGAAAGAAGCTCACGCTCACCTGGTACGTCGAGTGGGTGTTGGGCGTGAATCGCGAGCTGACCCAGTATCAGATACGCACCACGTTCGATGAAGCCACACAGTCGATGTTCGCGCGCAATTATTTCGACGCCCAATTCGCGGAAACGGTCGCTTTCGCCTCGATCAGTGAGCGCGTTGCCTACTATACCGCGGACCGGCGCGAGTTTCTCGGAAGAAACGGGACGATCTCTAGTCCCGCGGCGCTCGAGCGCGCGGGATTATCGGGAGCAATTGGCGCGACGATAGATCCGTGTTGTGCGCTCCAGGTCAGCGTGACGATCGAGCCGGGCGAAACCCGCGAAATCGTGATGTTGCTCGGTGCCGCCGAAGGCGAGGACGCGGTCCGGGAGATCATCGCGCGAAATCGCACGGCCGGTGATGCAAAGCGCGCCGTCGATTCGAACCTGCGCGACTGGGAGAAGAGACTCGGAGCCATCAAGGTCAAGACACCTGAACCGACTTTCGACTTGATGGTGAACCGATGGTCGCTCTACCAGGCGCTGTCGTGCCGCATGTGGGCGCGTACGGCGCTGTATCAGTCGAGCGGCGCGTTCGGGTTCCGCGACCAGCTGCAGGACGTAATGGCGTTCGTATACGCGGATGCAGCGATTGCCAGGGAGCACATAGTTCGAGCGGCAGGGCGCCAATTCGTCGAGGGCGACGTCCAGCACTGGTGGCATCCGCAGACCGGGCGCGGCGTGCGAACGAAGTTCTCGGATGATTTGATCTGGCTCCCGTATGTCATCGATCACTACGTGAACGTCTCGTGCGATCGCGGGATATTCGACGTCGAGGTTCCCTACTTGACGATGCGGTTGCTGAACCCGGACGAGCACGAGATCTACGAGCTGCCCAAGGTCTCCACCGAGGTGGGAAGCATCTACGATCACTGCGTGCGGGCGCTGAAGAGGGCGTGCACAACGGGCGTGCATGGGCTTCCTCTTATCGGCAGTGGTGACTGGAACGACGGAATGAACCGAGTCGGAATCGAAGGGAAGGGAGAGAGCGTGTGGCTCGCCTGGTTCCTGATCTCGACGCTGCGGAAGTTTGCGGTTCACGCGGAGAAGCGCGGCGATACCGCGACGCGTGATGAGGTATTGGCGAAGGCCGACGCTTACGCCGAGGCTGCCGAGGCCTCGGCCTGGGATGGAGAATGGTATCGCCGCGCTTACTTCGACGACGGCTCTCCGCTCGGATCGCGCACGAGTGACGAATGCAAGATCGACTCGATCGCTCAGAGCTGGAGCGTCATTTCCGGCGCCGGCAGACCAGACCGGGCCCGGATTGCGATGCAGTCACTGAACAAATATCTGGTGCGCGAGGATGCGCGCCTGATCCTGTTGCTGACGCCGCCATTCGACAAGACGATGCATGATCCCGGCTACATTCAGGGTTATCTGCCAGGAGTGCGCGAGAACGGAGCGCAGTACACGCATGCGGCGTTATGGGCGGTGCTCGCTACAGCGCTCCAGGGAGATGGTGATCGTGCCTTCGAGCTATTTCAGATGCTCAACCCGATCACGCACTCAGACAGCGCGACGGCAGTCGACATCTATAAGGTCGAGCCCTACGTCGTTGCAGCCGACGTGTACACCGCGAAGGGACATCTCGGGCGCGGCGGCTGGACGTGGTACACCGGTTCGGCGAGTTGGATGTACCGCACTGCCCTCGAGGGAATACTGGGGTTCCGCCAGGTTGGGGAGGAGCTGTTCATCGAGCCGTGCATTCCCGCACGGTGGAAAGAGTTCACCATCGAATACCGCTTCAGAACATCAACCTTCGAAATCGCCGTCAAGAATCCGGATGGGCTGGAACGCGGCATGACCGAGCTGGTCGTCGACGGAAAATCTGCCGACAGCGCGATCAAGCTGATCGATGACGGCAAACATCACCGCGTCGTCGCCACACTCCGCCCTACTCCTTCTTCGGTTGCGGCGAAGCAGGAGAAAGCCCGACTATAGCCGGACCGTTTACAACCTTTCCGTACGGATCGAAGCGCGATCCATGGCAGGGACAGTCCCACGTTCTCTCGGTATCGTTCCAGTTGACGATGCAGTAGAGATGCGTGCAGACTGCCGACATCGAATGGGTGTCGCCCCTCTCATCGCGATAGACCGCAAGCTTGCCACGGCCACGCCCGATGACTGCTCCTTCGCCGGGCTTGATCGCCGCCACCTCGCCTGCGTAACCGGCGGTGAACCAATCCTTGTATTGCTCGGCGACGTTGACGTTTTCCTTCAGGAATTCGGGCGTTGCACGGAGTCGGATTCTGGAAGGATCGTAGAGTCGAGCCCACTGGTGCTTGCGGCCCTGCACCAACTCATTGAGGATGATGCCGGCAATCGTCCCGTGCGTCATCCCGTTGCCTGAATCTCCGGTGGCGATCCAGATGTGCTCGTCGCCGCCCGGATTCTTGCCGATGTACGCCATGTAGTCGACCGGCTCGATCACCTGGCCCGACCAACGGTAGTCGACCTCCTCGATCATCGGAAAGCGCTCGCGGGTCCATTGCTCGAGACGCCCGAATCTCTCTTCGGTGTCCTGAGCCTGGCCGGTCTTGTGATCTTCACCACCGACGATCAGGATGTCGTAATCCAGCTCGTGGCCGGATTTATCCTCGGCGTGCTGAATGCGAATGTAGTGATACGGGTCGGGAGTATCCCAGTAGAGTCCCTGAGGAACGGATCCCTTCGGAACTCGCGCACCGATGACATAGGTGCGATACGCGGATTGCTTGCTGTGGATGATCAGCCAGTCATTGACCGGAGTATTGGTGCAGACGACGACGTTGTCAGCGTGGATGGTGTGGCCATCGCTCGTCGTCACTTTTGCCGGCTCACCATCCTCGATTTTCTCCGCATGCACTCCAGTGTAGATCTTGCCGCCGTCGCGGAGAATCGCGCGGGCGAGCCCCTTGAGGTACTTGAGTGGGTGAAAGGTGGCCTGTCGCGGAAACCGAAGCGCGGGACCGCTGTCCCAGAATCCAAAGGGGATTTTGTCGACCAGCTGCGTGTCGGTTATTCCGGCGCGATGAGTCGCTTCCAGCTCGCGTTCAAGGTCTTTTCGCGTACTCTCGCCGCCAAGGAAGAGGAACCCTTCGACGCGCTGAAAATCGCAATCGATGTCTTCCATCGACGCGATGGTCTCGATTCGATGTATCGCCGACATGTGACTCTCGGCTGCCAACCTGGCACCTTCCTCGCCGTGCATCTTCTCGATGTTGTAGTAACGATCATCGAGCGCGGCCGTCAGGTGAGCGGTTGTGCGGCTCGTCTCCCCGCCGCCGATTGGTCCATCATCGATCAACACGACGGCACGGCCCGCCCGCGCAAGCAGGTATGCCGTGGTCATGCCGGCAATCCCGGCGCCCACGACACATACGTTCGACCGCAGATCCTGGGTAAGCGGTTGAAACTGCGGTACTTCGGTAGTGTCCATCCAGACGGAGGTCGTGTGACCTGAGTCGCTATGCATAGGTGATCTCTTGCAATGATTGGTGCGAGTCATGCTGCTCGGAGTCGCGCAATGGCGCATACGACATGCCATGTGCTACTCTAAAAAGCACAGTCATTCGTGAAGGTTCGCTGCGCACACCGTTCGCTTTCGCATTTCGAGCGCTCGGGCAACCACGTTGGAGAGAGAGCGATGAGTAAACATTCCAGCCACACGTGGGTCGTCGATGTGATCGAGGATGGGGCAGCTTCGATCGAAGTCGACGGTCGCACAGTCACGCCGATTCCCGCCTGGATGTTGCCCGAAGGCGTGAAGGAAGGAGACGTGATGTCGGTGACTCACGACCGCGGGGTTGGGAAATCCGTGCTGACGATCGAGACGGATCCCGCTGCCAAGAAAAAGGCGCTCGATAGATCGGCTAAGCAGATGTCAAGAAAGTCGAAGAACGATCGCGGTGGAGATATCCAGCTTTAGCGCGGTCGTCTATTCGCTGTGGTCGCACATCCCGCCGGGCGGTATTTCCGATCGCCCTGACCATCGAGATCAGTTCCAGAGCGTTCCGGAGTGATCGTGAACCCACCGCCGGCCGTTCCAGGTGAGCGGATGGTGATCGTGCCGTTCCGGTCGGTTCTGTACCATGGCACCCGCGCTCGACGATAGATGGCTTTCGCTTGCGTGTGCATGTGGCCGTAGCCGTTCTGTGCGGCGAGAGATACGACAACCCACTTGGGAGCGGTCAGGGCGAGGTAGCGCGCTGTGACCCCGTTGCAACTCCCATGATGATCCGCCTTTAAAACGTTCACCCGCATCCCTGGATTCCGAGCGTAACCCGTTGTCTCGAACCAGCGTATCTCCTCGCGCTCGGCGTCTCCGGCGAGCCACATGGTGAATGATGCGGAATCGGGTCCGACCAGCTTCACCGCGGTCGAGCGATTGTTGGGTTTGTCGCCGTTCGGGAATGGCGCAAGGATGTGCAACATCGCGCCACCTGTCATCCTGATCGTGCAGATCGGGCGGCTGTCCGCGCATGGATCATCCGTATCGCGATAGATCAGGCTGTCGTGGTCCATTCGCGACAGAATCGAATCGCGAAGCTCGGCAAGCGTCGCCGCTGGTGCAGGATCCTTATTCTCGAAAAAATATCGAACGTGAATGTGTCTCGAGGTTCTGAACAACTCGCGGAGACCGCTGTAGTGATCGAGATGCGGGTGCGACAGGATCACCACGTCGATGGTCGAGTTATTGAGATTCAGTGAATCGAGATATCGTCCGAATGCCGAAGGCTGAGGACCGCCGTCGATGATAACTCTGCTCGATCCATTCCTGATGTAGGTGGCGTCTCCCTGTCCGACGTCGAGCATGCGGACGATCAACTCGCTGCTGCCGGAGTCGGTGACGAAGCTGGTTACTGGAGGCCTGGCGGGCTGCTGGCCCTCGCCCACGAGAGCAAAACCAGCCAGCGCGACGAAGAAGACGACAGCGCGCTCGAGCATCGCTATCGCCCAACCCGCCGGGACAACTAGACGACGATCTGGCGAAGAACCGCGCGCACGGGGGCGGCGTCGAGAGCCATCAGCTTGAGCGGAAATGCCATCAGCTCGTACATGGTCGGTGTGACTCTTCGCAGGTCGAGGTTCTCGAGAATCGCGGCGTTGGCGGAAAAAATCATGTTGTGGACGGGGAGGTTTTTGCTTTCCCTCAAATCCACCGATGGAGCGTCGACGCCGAGCAGTCGCAAGCCCCGGCCGAGCAAGGTACGCACGCACGACTCGGAGAGGGTGGGCCAGTCTTCGGGAAATGCACCGCTCGCGATCGTTCGGCCGGTCCGTAACAGCAGCCTCTCTACGAAAGGCAGCGATTGGATCTTCTCGAGATCCTCGATGTCGATCTCTTTGCTGAGGGTCGACACATCGACGACGATCGCAGGGCCGAAGAAAGCGTCGAGCGACAGCTCGTGCGAGCCCGACCAATCCTCTCGAACGTGGAGCGGCGCGTCCGCGTGGGTGCCGACGTGCGGACTGGACGTGAACGACGACACGTTGACACTTGCACCAGCCGCCATCGAGGAAGCCCACCCGCACGTGAACGGAGTGTCGCCCGGCCACTCGGGCGTGGCGGGGTTGAGTGTAACGCTGATGTCGCGGAGTAAGGGCTCGCCGCCGCTCACGATATCCATGTAGCGATCAATTTGGCTTTCGTGATTATTTCTTCCCCACGAGCTTTTTCGCCGCCTCGACCATTCGGTCGGCGGTGATGCCGAGGTGCGTGTAGATGACGGGAGCAGGGGCCGAGGCGCCAAAGCGATCGATTCCGATGATGACGCCATCGTCTCCGACCCACCGGTACCACGACATCGGATGCGCCGCTTCGATGGCGATGCGTTTGACGCCCCTGGGCAGCACGCTGTCGCGATACGCCTGATCCTGTTTTGCGAAAATCTCGTGGCTCGGCATACTCACCGCACGGGTACGAATTCCCTCAGTCTCCAGCTTCTTCTGCGCGTCGAGAATCAGCGAGACCTCGGAACCAGTCGACATCATGACGACCTGAGGGGCACCACCGGACGAATCCGCCAGCACGTACGCGCCCCGGGCCAACCCGCTGGCCGCGGCGTACTTCGAGCGATCGATGAAAGGAAGCTTCTGTCGCGTCAGCACCAGCGCGACCGGGCCATTCTTGTGCTTGAGCGCGGCTCGCCAGGCTTCCGCTGTTTCGGAAGCATCGGCAGGCCTGATGAGGGTGAATCCGGGGATCGCGCGCAACGCGCTCAGCTGCTCAACGGGTTGATGCGTAGGACCATCCTCGCCGAGCCCGATCGAGTCGTGCGTGTAAACGTAGATGACGTGGCGATCCATGATGGACGCCAGTCTCACCGGCGGTCTCATGTAGTCCGAGAAGATCAGGAACGTCGCGCCGTACGGAATGATGCCGCCGAAGAGCGACATGCCGTTCATGATCGATCCCATTCCGTGCTCGCGAATTCCGAAATGGAAATTGCGGCCGGCGTAGTTCTCCGCCGAAAAGCTGGGCTCGCCCTTGATGATGGTGTTGGTGGAGCTGGCCAGATCGGCGGAACCTCCCATCAGCTCGGGTATCTTCTTGCCGATCGCGTTGATCACGACGCCCGAAGCGGCACGGCTCGCGACGTTGCCGTCCTTCGCGGTGAAGACGGGAATCAACTCTTCCCAGCCGTCCGGCAAGTCACCGCGAAGCCGGCGCTGCAGCTCCATCTCGAGCGCCGGATTCGCAGTCTTGTAAGTGTCGTAAATCTTCTTCCATTCGTCTTCAGTCTTCGATCTTTTGTTCGCGGCTTCACGCCAGTAGCGGAGCGCTTCGGGTGCGACATAGAATGGCTCAAGCGAAGGATAGCCGAGCGCTTTCTTGGTGAGAACGATCTCGTCCACGCCTAATGCCGAGCCGTGTGCCTCGGCGGTGTCGTGCTTGTTGGGACTACCGTAGCCGATGTGCGAGCGAACGACGATCAGAGATGGTTTTGACGTCTCGGCCTTTGCCGCATCGATCGCACGATTCAGTGTTGCGAGATCGTTCACATCCGCGACGTGCTGCACGTGCCAGCCATAGGCTTCGAACCGGGCGCCTGTGTCGTCGCTGAACGTGAGCGCCGTATCGCCTTCGATCGTGATGTGGTTGTCGTCGTAAAACCCAATCAGCTTACCGAGCTTGGCGTGTCCCGCGAAGGACGCGGACTCGTGCGAGACGCCTTCCATCATGTCGCCATCGCTGGCGATGAAATACACGTGATGATCGATGATCTTCTGGTCGCGATTGAAAACCGCGCCCATGTGAGCCTCGGCCACCGCCATTCCAACCGAGTTGCCTATTCCCTGGCCCAGTGGGCCGGTCGTCGTCTCGACTCCGGGAGTGTACCCGAGCTCGGGATGGCCCGGCGTCTTGCTCTCCCACTGCCGGAACTGTTTCAGGTCATCGAGCGTCAGCTCGTAGCCGGTGAGATAGAGCACGCTGTACAGCAGCATCGACGCGTGTCCCGCTGACAGCACGAAGCGATCACGATTCAGCCAACTGGGATCCGCGGGGTTGTAACGGAGGTGCTGGGTCCAGAGCACATACGCGAGCGGCGCCAGCGCCATGGGGGTGCCGGGGTGACCGGAGTCTGCTTTCTGAACGGCATCCATCGCGAGAACTCTGATCGCGTTGATGCAGAGGTCTTCAAGCGATTGGGCTGACCCTGAAGGCGAAGCAGAAGCAGGCGAACCGGGAGCGGTCGCGGTGTCGGTTGACTCGGACATTAGAGGCGGTGCGGCAGGTTGGGTGCGAGGTAACGAGGTGGAAAGTAGCTATGCGCGGGGGCAGTCACGCCGAAGGGGATTCTCATCTGAAGCTAGCTCATACGTGCGCGCGGCGCAGGGCGAACCACTCGGCTGCTTCGCCCACCTCGTTGGGCACGAGACTGTGACCGGCGAGCTGCCATTTCAGAGTGACTTCCGCTTGCGCTTCGCCGAAGAGCTCGGCCAATCGCTCGACACTTTCCGCGGGAACTATGGGATCCATACGACCCGCGGAGATAAACACAGCAGAGCGCGAAAGATCATTCTTCTCGCTCGGCTCATACACGAGCATCGGACGGAAAAGAATCGCCCCATGCAAGATCTCCGGTTCCACGAACATGATTGTTGATGCGATGTTGGCCCCATTGGAGTACCCAAGTGCGAAGACGCGGGCGGGGTCGAGGCGATAGGTGACGACCGCGGCGCGAATGAAGCGGGCCAGCTCCTCGGCGCGCGAGCGCACCTCCTTGGGGTCGAACACGCCCTCGGCGAGACGCTTGAAGAATCGCGGGGCGCCGTTTTCGAGAACGTTTCCTCGTGGACTCAAGATGGCGGCACCTGGAGCGATCGCTTGTCCGATACCGATCAGATCGTTCTCGTCTCCACCAGTTCCGTGCAATACGATGAGCGTGTCGCCGGTGGCACCATCTTCCGCGGGCACGAAGCGATGGATGAACCCGAAGTCTTCACTCATGCGTTGGGTCCGTGCAGCTCGAGTGGCGTGTGGACGTTGGGGAGAAGCGCTTCGATCTCGAATCTCCGGGGCTCGAGCCATTCGGGAAGCTTGAGCGCCTGACCGAGCGAATCAACGCGCTCGTCGACGGCGAATCCAGGACCGTCGGTGGCGATCTCAAAGAGAACTCCTCCCGGCTCGCGGAAGTAGATGGATTTGAAGTAATCGCGATCGAGCTGGGGCGTGACATTGTAGCCGAGGGAAGTCAGCTCAGTGCGAACCTCCATTTGTTCGGCCTCAGTGGCGCCGCGGAATGCGACGTGGTGTACCGTCCCCGCTCCCAGCACTCCGCCCCAGATGCCCGGGACGCAGCGCAGGTCTACAATCGTCCCGGGGCCGCCGTCGCCGCTTGCGTAGCGAAAGATGCTCCCCTGTTCGCGCACGAGCCTGAATCCAAGTGTGTTGGTGAGAAGCTGTCCCGTGAGCTCGTTGGCATCGAGCCAAAGCGTGACGGAGTAGATCCCCCTGATCGCGTGTTCGACCGGCACCCCCGCTCCCGACCAACCGGTGTGAGCGGCCGCCGCCGGGTGCGCGACCAGCTCGCCCATGAATCCTTCGTGATCTTTGAACGCGATGACGCGCTCGTCCTCGTAACGCGCAACCGGCTGCTCGAACTCCACCCTTTTCTTGATCAGCCGCTCGATCCAGAAACCGACTGAGCTGGGAAGGATCGTAAACGATGTAACCGCCACCTGGCCGCCGCCCTGTCTGCCGCGGCGCGCATCGGGCCACGGGAAGAAGGTAAGGATGCTGCCTGGATCACCAGCTTCGTTACCGAAATAGAAATGATAGGTGGTCGGGTCGTCGAAATTCACAGTGCGCTTGACGAGCCTGAGGCCGAGGATGCCGGCGTAGAAATCGAGATTTCTCTGCGGATCGCTCGCGATACCGGTGACGTGATGAATGCCGGCGGTGCGAAAGCTCATCGTACCGACGCGCGCCTAGCTTCGCTTCGCCGCAAGAAAACTCTGTCCCTGCTCTCTACTCCGTGCCATTATACCTCCAATCCTTCCCTTCAATAAAGCAACGGACATGCCGTCGCCGAGGCATTGATTTGAGCCGAATCCAACACTCCAGAAAGGCGAAGAAGCGGAGACATTTTCGCAGCCTGAGCGATCCGCACACGCTCAGCGAGCTGGCACTGCGACTGAAGGAAGGAATTTACATCACGACGCTGGATGGTGAGATCGTCGACGCAAACCCCGCGTTCCTCGAGATGTTCGGGGTCGACTCGCTGGAGGATTTGAAGGGATACCGTACCAGCGATTTCGTGAAACCCGAGGTGCGGGCTAGAGAAATGGCGTTGCTCGAGCGCGAGGGATCTGTTCGTGACGTCGAGTTTCAGCTCACGCGCCGCGATGGCGAGACGAGAACGGTAGTCGACAGCGCCTTTCTCTCGGTGGATCCAGAATCCGGCGAGAAATACTGTCACGGAATCCTCGTCGACATCACTCACCGCAAGGAGCTGCAGACGCAGCTTCTGGAGCTCAGCATCCGGGACCCGCTTACGGGCTGCTACAACCGACGCTATCTGAACACCGTTACGCGTCAATGCGACGCGCAGCCGAAGGGAGAATTTGGCTGCATCTATCTCGACATCGATCATTTCAAGCAGTACAACGACACCAATGGTCACGCCGAAGGCGACGGTGTGCTCGTGAAGATGGCGCGATTCCTCATGCGCCACGTGCGTGCGGAGGAAGCGGTAGTGCGCGTTGGCGGAGACGAATTCCTGGTGGTGCTCAGCGATGCCGATGAGGATCAGACGGAGCACGTAGCCGCCCGGCTGAGTACCGCCGCAGCGATATCGGCGCCCGTGCCGTTCTCGATGGGCTGGGCAGCGCGCAGGAACGGAGAGAAGTTCGAGGAGACAATGGTTCGAGCCGATCGCCGGCTTCTGGCGATAAGAGTGGATGAGCGGCGGGACCTGCAGAAACGGCGGAAAAGGCGTCTCAAAGGATAGTTAACCGCCTCCAGGCGGCCTCTGCTAACGCCTGTCACGCCGAACGACGGCGCTGTGTGCAAGTGAGGCGCTGACGCACGTCCCACAGTAGAACCTTCCTCTACTGGTGTCTCATGCGCTCATTCGTTCTCGTACTCGCACTCGCAATCGGATTTCCCGGAGCTGTCTCAGGGCAGATCGTCCGGCCGCCGCGCCCATGGCCGTGTCCGATTCCGCCGCCTTGTTCGACGGGGCGACCCTGCGCGCTGCCGGCGTGCGGTATTCCGTCATCCGATGTGGTACGGCAGAGCAGCAACGTCCGCGTTGACCTCGCCAACCGCGTCTTGCGCTACGAGATCACGGAGACATTCGTCAATCGCGGAAGCAGAGTTGGCGAGGCGGATTTCATGTTCCCGCTCCCGAAAGGCGCTGCGTTCCAGGATCTGAAGCTCTCGATCAATGGCGAGATGGTGGCCGGCGAAACGATGAGCGCGGATCGGGCTCGGCAGATATACGAAGACATCGTGCGCCGTCAACGCGATCCCGCGCTGTTGGAGTGGATGGGATACGGTCTCCTGCGCGCGAGAATCTTTCCGATCGCGCCGGGCGAAGAGAAGAAAGTGGTGGTGCGCTTTCAGGTCGTAGCGCCGCGTGAAGGTGATGCGCTCCGAGTCGACTATTTCCGTGGAATGCGGTCGAATCAGCGGGAGATGAATCAGGACCCCGAGGGTCGTACGTCCTTCATCCTCACGTATCCCAACGATCCAATGTACGGAACGGCGTATTCTCCCACGCATTCGATCTTTGAGCAGCGTTACGGGTCGGACAGATCCGATGATGGGGACCGGTCATTCGCGTCGAGCTATCGCGGGTCGGTGCGACGGGTTGAGGTGAGGGACGCGCGCGGAGAAGTCACGCTCCTCATCCCAATCCGCCGCTCGACTAGCGCAGCGATTTCGTTGCTGACGAACGCGCCCGGGAACGGCGATGGCTTTGCGCTCATCACGCTGTCTCCGCCGGCGGTCCGTCCGCGCGCGGTGCCACGCGATCTGACATTCGTTATCGACGTCTCCGGCTCGATGAGCGGGCAGAAAATGGAGCAGGCACGTGCCGCCGGCAAACAGATACTGCGCACGCTGTCTCCGACGGACCGGTTTCGCCTGATCGATTTCTCGAGCGATGTGCGAACGTTCCGCGACGATTTCTCGGCCGCTACGCGCGAGAATCTTGCGGCGGCAGAACGATATCTCGATCAATTGGACGCCGAGGGCTCGACGAATATTTCGGGAGCGCTCGACGAGGCGCTGTCGGCTCGCGTGCAAGCGGGAAGACTGCCGATCGTGCTGTTCCTTACGGATGGCCAGCCAACTGTGGGAGAGCGAGATGGTTCCGTGATTGCGTCGAACGTCGCGAAGCAGCGCGGGTCACGCAGGGTGTTCACCTTTGGCGTGGGTGCTGATCTCAACGTTTCACTGATCGAGCAGTTGGCGCTCGAGGGCCGTGGCACCGCGAGTTTCGTGCGTCCGGAGGAATCCGTGGAGCGGGCAGTGAGTATCGTCGCGAGTCGTTTGACGAGCCCGCTGGTGACGGATGTCCGTGTTCGCGCGGACGGTGTGCGACTCCTGAAAATGCACCCCTCGGGACCGGTGGACATATTTGCGGGAGAGGATCTTGTGATACTTGCCCGCTACGATGGGAGCGGGGATGCGGTTTTGCGCTTCGATGGACAGACCACGAGTGGGCCGGTGAGCTGGAGCAGTCGAGTCAATTTCCCGGACCGCTCGCGCGAGAATCCATTTGTGGCGCGGTTGTGGGCCACTCAACGGGTCGGCTACCTGAGCGCGGAGAAGAGGAAGCATGGCGGATCCCAGGAGATCGACGCCGAGATTCGTGATCTCGGCGAGCGCTTCGGAATTCCAACCGAATTCTCGTCGTATCTCGTGGTCGAGCCGGGGATGAACCAGCGGATTCAGTTACGAGGCGCAACCTCGCTGGACGCGCAGGTTGTCACGGGCGCGGCATCTGCACCTGCTTCCGCCGGAAGACAATTCGAGGCCGCCAAGTCTGCCGCCGCACAACGCACGGTGACAAGCTCCTACGCCGCCGACTCCGCTTCGGGTTTGAGAGACGACGCCAATGTGCGCAGAGCAGGGAACGTGACTTTCATCTTACGCGACAGTGTCTGGACAGATGCGCGGTACAAGAAATCCGGCACGCTACTGCGTGTGA
>Ga0193726_1002179_pt1 | contig 13698 bp, 5 predicted proteins | sample H2c1metaG_FD_144928 | JGI IMG/M metagenome (GOLD analysis project Ga0193726, IMG submission 144928) | Soil microbial communities from a riparian zone of the East river system, Colorado, United States - H2c1 | ecosystem: Environmental > Terrestrial > Soil > Riparian zone | place: USA: East River... | reverse complement strand
CAAGACGCTGCTGTAAAACGCCGGTTCGAAAAGTTTGTGCTCCAGCAGCATTTTCCAATCCCCGGGGAGCGCGCTGTAGATTGTCGCGGCCGATTCAAGATAGCGGTCAAAGGCGCGTGTAAAGTCCTGTTGTCCCGGAAAGTTACTGCCGTCGCCAACCCAAACGGTGATCGCCTTGGAGCCGAGAATTCCGCCGATGCGGATGCACTCGACGTTGTGGGCTACCGCTTGATCGCGGACGGCCGCGTGCGCGGAACTTAAGGATCCGGCGGAGTAGCTGTGCTTCTGCTCCGGTTGGTCCTGAAACGTATTCGAATTGACCGCATCGAATCCGAGCGCCAGGCTCGCGGCAAGGTCGCGCAGCCCGGCATAATCCGCGACGCGGTCCCACGGAAAATGCGGAGACACGCGCGGCGTGATGCGGCACAGCTGTTGGACGACTGCGCAATCCTCCAATTTCTCTTGAATCGATGTGGGTGCACCATCGAACGGGAATTTTGCAAAGCGAGTCCCGCCGCGGCCGGCGCCCCAAGTCGGAAGGGCCAGCGAGAAGGCGGCAACCTTGCGGCGAATCGGCTCGATATCAATGCCCCGGCGGCGCAGCTGCCGAGCCAATGATTGGTAGTCGTCCTGCAGGCCGTCGGTGCCGCGGCTGGCGTTGAAGTCCCGGACAAAGCCTTCCGGCAAGGGTAAATGTTCTTGCATGAGAGCGTCCTCCCGATTAAATCATGCTAGCGCGTGAACGCCTGCGCGTTGCCGGCGTCCACATTGATCATATTACCGGTCGACTTTACTGACATGTCCGAGGCAAAAAAATACACGGCGTCCGCGATATCGCTTGGCAGTACGTCGACCTTCAACATGGATCGATTGCGATAATGAGCCTCCAGCGCCTCGCCCGAATCTATGCCATGCACGCCTGCGCGCTCGCGTCGCCAGTCGCCGTCCCAAATCCTCGAACCCTTGATGACCGCGTCGGGATTCACGGTGTTGACCCGAATGCCGGAAGGCGCGCCCTCGAGTGCGAGACATCGCGCCAGATGCAGCGCGGCGGCCTTTGCGGATGAATAGGCAGAGGCATCCAAGGCCGCGGCAATGCCGTTCTTCGAGCCGATGAAAATGATCGAGCCGCCGCGCTGCAGCTTCATAAGCGGAAACGCCGAGCGCGCCGCGAGGAAATACCCTTCCGCCAGTACGTTGTAATTCCTACGCCAGAGTTCCACTGTGGTTTCTTCGAGCGGCGCAGAGGATGCAATGCCGGCATTTGCAACCAAAATGTCCAGTCCCGCAAATTCGCGTGCGCAGGCAGCGAACGCCTCGCGAACTTGATGCTCGTCTGTCACGTCGCATAGCGCCGATCGCACGAAGTCCGAGCCGGCCTTTCGTTCCAAGACCTTGAATGCTTGCTCCAAGGCCTCTGCATCGCGATCGAGGAGCATCACGCAGGCGCCTTCCGCCAGCAGCCGGTCCGCGGTTGCCGCACCGATGCCTCCCGCGCCGCCTGTGATGAGTGCGATCCTACCCGCCAGAGGTTTTGGTCTGGGCATACGGCGCAATTTAGCTTCTTCGAGCGCCCAATACTCGATTCGAAACGCTTCCCGTTCATCGAGTCCGATGTATTGTCCAATTGATTCCGCGCCGCGCATGACGTTGATGGCATTTCCGTAGAATTCGGCGGCCAGCCGCGCAGTGGTCTTGTCGAGCGCGAATGCGATGCGGCCCAATCCGGGCACTAGGATGATCACTGGATTCGGGTCGCGCATCTTTGGGTCGCCCGCCGATGCGCAACGCTGGTAATAGGCTGCGTATTTCGCTCGGTACTCTCTCAAGGATTCTTCGAGGTAAGCGGCGTCCGTGAGCCGCGCTTCGTCCAAGGTCAACGGCCAAATTTTCGTGCGCAGGAAATGATCGGGGCAGGAAGTGCCGAGCGCTGCAAGCCGTGCAAGATCTTTGGAGCAGACAAATTCAAGGGTTTCAGGATCGGCCGACAAGTGGCCGATCTTTGCGCGCTCGCCGGACATCAAGCCGCGCAGCTTCGGCATGATCTCAGCCGCCAGGCGCAGCCGTTCGACTTGCGGCAGGGATGGGATGCGTGCACCGCCGAACGCCGGACGGCGAGCGAGGCGCTCATTGAGGTAGCGTGCGGCATCGCCGACGAGCTGGATCGTATTCTCATAACAGGCGCGCGAGGTCTCGCCCCAGCAAATGAGACCGTGGCCCGCAAGGACAACGCCCCGCAACCCGGGATGTTGAGCCACATAGTCCCGCAGACGCAATCCGAGGTCGAATCCGGGGCGCTGCCACGGCAACCAGCCCACCGCGCCTCGCCACACCTCGCGCGATGCGCTTTCACCGGAACTGGACGCGGCCAGCGCAATGACGCCATCGGGATGCACGTGATCGATGTGCGAGTAGGGCAGCAGGCCGTGCAGCGGCGTATCGATGGAAGCCGCGCGGCTGTTGAGGTTAAACGTGCAATGCGGCAGGTATTCAACCATGGCGTCTTCATGTTCTACGTCCCCGTAGAGCGCTTCGAGACGCAGGATGCGTTCGAGGTACAGGGTGGCAAACCCATCGAGTTTCATTGACCCCAGATCGCCGCCCGATCCCTTTACCCAGAGCACGCGAACCGGCAGGCCGGTGAGCGGGTCGAGGCCGTCGAGTTTGGCGGAAGTGTTGCCGCCGCCAAAATTCGTCACCGTGAGATCCGCCCCCAGCAAGTTGGAGCGATACAGCAATAATTCGGCGGAGGTTTTCGCTGCGGCGTCCGCGTCCGACCAGCGACTCAACGGGACTTTGAATGGCAGCGCGCCGCGTGTCTCGGGGGAAATTTCCAATAGGTCACTCATCAGCGTTCGTTGGTTCCCTGCTGTTCATTTTAGGCGCGCCTATTCGACACCCTTTGTAACGAAAGCAGGTGCCGTTTGCAATCAGAATCGATCATTTTACATCAAACGTGGATAAACCGCCGACCCGGTACCCTCCGGCGCGCTTTTGGGTGGAATACCTGCAGCAGGCTTAGCCTGCGCGTAGCGACAGGTAGTTACCGACGCCGATTAGAATGGTCGAACCGACCAGCGTGCCGATCCCCAACCAAATCAGCCGCCTGGTGCGGGTGCTCGAACCCGCCCATTCGCGTAGTGCAAAACCCCAGAGTGTCGAGAACAGAATGATGCTCGCCATGTGCAGGGACCACGACGAAAACGCATAGCGCCCCATCTGGCTTTCGCCCATCGTGTAGAAAAAGAATTGGAAGTACCACAGGGTGCCGCCGAATGCGGACAGCAGGTAATTGCGCAACAAAGGCGCTGCTGTGCCGGTGCCAGGCGCGCCGATCCATTGGCCGGCCGAACGATTCTTTTTGATGAGAATGGCGCACCAAACCAGATTGGTCGTCAAGCCGCCGCTCAACACAACGCAGAGCACCGGCAATCCCTGCCATAGCGGCGCCGTACCGGCGGCAAGGGTTGCCACGCGGATGGGTTGACCTGCGTCCAATCCCCAGGCAAAGCATCCCGACATGATTCCCGAGAACAGAGCAATCAAAAATCCCTTGCGTAAATCGAATTCGGCAATGGACGTGGGGTCCGCGCTCTGAGCCTCACGTTCCTTCGCGCGGCCGGCCATCGCGACTATCGCAATCCCGGCCAGTGCGATGACGATGCCGAGAAGCGTTACGCGGCCATTCTGCGTCGCCGCCAAGGAGCCCAACGTGCCGTGAAATAGCGGTGGCCCAAGGGTGCCGATGACCGTGGTCAAACCCAGCGCAATCGCCATACCGAGCGACAAGCCCAGATAACGCATGGTCAAGCCGAAGGTCAGGCCGCCCAGACCCCACAGCACTCCCCAGAACCAACACCAAAATAGCGTCGGCCTATCCGTGCCACTTAAGACCCCTAGCAAGTGATGCGTTTGCAGCAACGCAACCGCCCAGGGTGCAATGAGCCAGGAGAAAATGCCCCCGGTCAGCCAGAAGATTTCCCATGACCAGCCCCGAATGCGGCGGTAAGGGACGTAAAAGCTCGCGGATGAGAGACCGCCCAGCCAATGAAAGAGCACACCCAGCAGCGGATTGGAATTCATCGACGGCGTGCTCCGACACTTGATCGAATTAGATTCATTTGTTTGACGGCGCCCGGGCTATTGATCATGATAGATCAAATAGAATCAAAACGCGTGACGAATGTACCCCGCGCAAGCCCATCGCCCAAAATCGCTAATCTCGGGATTCATCGCATCTCTCTGTGTCATCGCCGCACAAGCTGCCACGCCCGACGCGGGTCCCTTGCTGGCCGGATTTCGCCAACCTCCGCCGGCAGCGCGGCCGCAGGTTTGGTGGCATTGGATGAATGGTAACGTCGATCTTGAGGGGGCGAAGCTCGACCTTGCCTGGATGCAGCGTATCGGGATCGGCGGCGTACATACATTTACCGGTGGCGGCCTCGGTGAACCGCATGTCGTCGAACCTCCCGTTGATTTTCTAGGCGAGCAATGGCGCGCGACGTTTCAGGCGACCACGCGCCTTGCCCGCGCCGCAGGGATGGAGGTGACCATCGCAGGCTCGCCCGGTTGGAGCGAGACCGGCGGTATCTGGGTGGCGCCGGAAGATGCGATGAAGAAGTATGTGTGGAGCGAGACGAACGTTGCGGGCGGCAGATTTCTTGACCTGATCCTTGCGCAACCGCCCGCCGCCACGGGACCCTTCTTGGGGGTTAAGCGCAGTTTCAATCCAGCACCCGCCGAGCTGCACGGCGATCTGTATCGCGACAGCTTGGTGGTGGCGTTTCCGATGCCCGCGGCGGAGCTATTGGATGCCGCCCCGGCGTTTTCCACTCGAACCGGCCCTGTCGATATCTCGTCGCTGCGTGCCGGTGACCTTGCCGCCACTGTCAGCCTGCCCATCGCGGATGGCGAATCCAGTACATATCTTGACGCCGCTTTTGATCGGCCGACAACCGTTGCGGCGCTGGTGCTGGGCCTTGCCAGAGTCGCAGATCTCGAGATTCTGGCCGGCAATGATCGGGCAAGCTTGAAATCCCTCTTCAAGGCGCGCGCCGACCCGTCGGAATCACCGGCGCCACAGCAGACTTATTCATTTTCACCGACCCGCGCCAAGATTTTCCGCATCGTCTTGAGTCGACCCTTACCGAAGCCGCTGTTTCCGGATTTGCCTGCCCGTTTGTCGAGGCCGCCGGTGCCGCCGAGCGCATTCATGCTCACGCGCCTCGAACTGTGCGGCGGCGCCCGTATCAGCCGCTTCGAAAGCAAGTCAGGATTCCAAGCGTCGATCGACGCCGAGGCGCCGCCGACCGCGCCTGCGGATCGCGATGCGGAGATTCCGGCAGGCAGCGTCATCAATCTAACCGATAAGCTCGAGGCAGGGGGCAGGCTGCGGTGGGCTGCGCCGCCGGGCCGCTGGACGATCCTGCGGTTGGGCTGGTCGCTCACGGGTCAAACCAATGGCCCTGCTCAGGAAAGGGACACCGGACTCGAAGTTGATAAGCTTGATCCGGCCTTGGTACGTGGTTACCTGGAGCACTACCTCGACATTTATCGCGACGCCATGCAGGAGCCTCTCGGCGCCGGCAGCGTGCAAAATCTCCTGACCGATAGTTGGGAAGCCGGCGTACAGAACTGGACGCCGAAGCTGCTCGATCAATTCAAAACGCGGCGCGGATATGATCCCGTGCCATATATTCCGGCGCTCATCGGACGGGTTGTCGCCGACTCCGCCACCAGCGAACGCTTTCTGTGGGATTTTCATCGCACGCTCGAAGAAGCGCTGGCCGATAATCACTACGGCGTGATCGCGCAGGTTCTGCACGAACGCGGCATGAATTATTACACCGAAGCTCAGGGTGACACTCCGCGAGCCATCGGCGATGGCCTGGCGATCAAATCGCGCGCCGACATTCCAACCGCGGAATACTGGTACCGCGCATTCGCCGCCGCGCCCGGCCAGCCCTCGCTAAAGGCCGATCTCAGGGAAGCCGCCTCGGCGGCGCATCTTTACGGCAAACCTTTCGCCGCGGCCGAATCACTCACTGTGGCCGCAGGATCGGACCCGTGGGCTTTCTCGCCCGCGATGCTAAAGCCGGTGGTCGATGAGATCTTTGCCAGCGGCATCAATCGCATCCTCTTGCACGAATCTCATCATCAACCGCTGCTGCGGGAAGCGCCCGGATTGACGCTGGGTTTTTTCGGTCAGTTCTTCAATCGCAACGACACCTGGGCCGAGCATGCCGGTGGCTGGATCGAGTATCTATCGCGGACCTCGTATTTGCTGCAGCAGGGCGGTTTTGCCGCGGATATCGCTTACTTCTATGGGGAGGAACGCAATCTCACCGAGATTTATCTGGAGCGATTCGACCACGATGTCCCGAGCGGTTATGCATACGATTTTCTCAACGCTGAAGCATTGCTGAGCTTGACCGCGGCGCACGACGGCGCGGTTGCAACGCCGACCGGCATGCACTATCGAGTGCTCTATGTCCCACCCGGGGTGCGCCGATACTCGCTGCCGGCCCTGCGAAAATTGCGCGATCTGGTGGCCGACGGGGCGGTTCTGGTTGCGGCGCGGCCGCTGGGCGGACTGGGTGTGCAGGCGCGCGATGCTGATGTCAGTGCCGTCGTCGATGAATTGTGGGGTCCCGCAGGCGCGGCGCCTGAGCCGAGGATGTATGGCAAAGGCCGCGTATACACGCACCCAGATCTCAGCGCAGCGCTCAACTCGGAAGCCATTTCGCCCGACGTCGCGGTAAGGGAACCCTGTGCTGAGGATTGCGGCCTCATGTCGGTGCACCGGCATACGCCCGATGCCGATATTTATTTTCTATCGAATCGGGAAAATAGCCCACGCACGCTGCGCATCGTGTTTCGCGTCAAAAATCTGGTTCCGGAGTTGTGGCGGGCTGAATCTGGAGACACCCAGCAACTTGCCTATCATCAGACGCCGCAAGGCGTGGAAGTGCCGCTGCCCTTTGAGGCCAACGACGCGTTTTTCGTGGTGTTTCGTGCAGCCGCTGCGCACTCGCTGGAGTTAGCGGCGCAACCTGTGCCGGCTGAACTCATGAAGATTACAGGGCCCTGGCAGGTTCACTTTCAATCCGGCCGCGGCGCACCGGAGCGCAGCACCTTTGCGCAACTACGGGACTTGAGCACTTGCGAGGATGCCGGCATCAAGTTTTTCTCCGGAACGGCAAGTTACAGCACGACGATTTCTTTGCCGGCGCTGCCCGCGTCGTCACAGCGAAAGCGGGTGCTCGATCTTGGGGTGGTTCATGAGCTGGCCGCCGTCTATCTCGACGGCCGGTTGCTTGGGACCGTTTGGCATGCGCCTTTCAAAGTCAATCTACCTCCGGATCTCAAGGGGGGCGCTCATGCGCTGGAGATCCGAGTCGATAACCTTTGGGTCAACAGGTTGATCGGCGATAAACAGCCGGGCGCGACTGCCGTGGCCTTCGCGCCGCAGTCTCCCTACGCGGCGAATTCGCCGCTGATGCCGTCGGGATTGATTGGTCCAGTCAGGATATTACGCGAATGAAGAAATTACTGACGATCTGTGCGCTTCTCATGGCAATGCAGCCGGCGATTGCGCAAACCATAAACGTTGAGCAGCGCGTCGAATCCATCCTCAAGCAAATGACGATCGAAGAAAAGATCGGGCTTATCGGTGGTGCCGGCAGCTTGTTTGACATGCGCGGCATCCCGCGACTGAACGTGCCGTCGATGACGGCCGCAGACGGACCATTCGGGGTCCGCAATTTCACGCGCACCAATGTGTACGCGGGCGGCATTGCGCTCGCTGCCAGCTGGAACACCGATCTGGCGCAGCGCCTCGGCACCCAATTGGGCCGCGACGCACGTTCACGGGGTGTGCATTTCTATCTGGCGCCCGGCGTCAATATTTATCGCGCGCCGCAAAACGGCCGCAATTTCGAGTACTACGGCGAGGATCCGTATCTCGCGGGGCGCGCGGCTGCGGCACTGATTTCCGGTGTGCAGAGCCAGGGTGTCGCGGCCACCGTCAAGCACTATCTCGCCAACAACTCGGAGTTTGCACGCCACACGACGGATGTCATCATCGATGAGCGCACGGCCCGTGAGATTTACTTGCCGGCTTTCGAGACGGCGGTCAAGAGCGGTCATGTTGCGGCCGTGATGGATGCTTACAATCTCGTTGACGGTGAGCACATGACTGAAAATCACCGCTTCAACGTTCAGATACTCAAACGAGAGTGGGGGTTCAACGGCGTACTCATGTCCGATTGGGACGCGACCTACGGCACTCTGGCGGCGGCCAACGGCGGCCTGGATTTGGAGATGCCGTCCTCCAAATATTTCAATGCAGAATCGCTGCTGCCGTTGTTGCGCGGCGGTCAGGTGTCCGGCCAAGTGCTGGATGACAAGGTGCGGCGCATTCTGCGCACGGCCGTGCGCTTGGGCTGGCTGGACCGGCCGCAGCTGGATGCCTCCATTTCACGCTATGACGTTGCGGGACGCGCGGCATCTTTGCAAGGCGCCCAGGAAGGCATCGTGCTGCTCAAGAATACGGACGGCCTATTGCCTTTGGACCGGAGCAAAATTCGTTCCCTCGCCGTCATCGGACCCAACGCCTATCCTGCGGTGTTGAACGGCGGCGGCAGCGCCACGGTCGCACCATTTCACGCAAGCAGTCTGTTGGAGGGCTTGAGCGCTGAATCAAATGATGGCGTCGACATTCGCTACGCGCGCGGCGTTGCTGACTATCAACACTTTGCGCGCAGTACCAAGTGGGCGGCGAGCGCCGAAGGTGAGAAACCCGGCATTCAGGTACAGGAGTTCGACAATCTCGATCTTTCGGGACCGCCCGCGCGCACGCGTATTGCCCGCCATATAGACCAAGGCGAGCCGCTTGATCTTTTGGCATTGGCATCCGGCGATCGGCCGCTCGATCTTGCCGCGTTCGGCGCGGTGCATCCGACTTCGGCGCGCTGGAGCGGCTACTTCACACCGGCGGTGCCGGGCGAGCATGACCTGTTCGTACAGGTCAGCGGATTCGACAAGGACATAGGCTATCGCGTCTACGTCGATGACAAGCTCGTGATCGATCATTGGTCGTGGAAAAAGGCTGCGGTCAAGGCCGTGACGCTGACGCTGGACTCGAGGGCGCACAAAATTGTCTTGGAGCACCGCGCCGGAGCAGGCGGCTTGGACGGAAAAGTCCCCTTCGTCAGGCTGGGGCTCGTGCCTAAGGGAGGATGGGTCGAGCCATCCGCGGAACAATTTGCCGCGCAAGCCGACGCCGTCATTGTCGCCGTGGGCTATGACTATGCCAGCGAGGCTGAAGCGTGGGATCGCGCTTTCGAGTTGCCGCCCGGCCAAGATGAGTTGCTGCGCAAGGTTTGCGCAGCCAACAAGCGCTGCATCGTGGTCGTGAACTCCGGGGGCGCGGTCGACACAACCGCGTGGCTGGAGCGCGTTCCGGCGCTGCTGCAGGCCTGGTATTTGGGGCAGGACGGCGGGGAGGCCGTGGCCAAGATTCTCTTCGGCACAGTCAATCCGTCTGGGCATCTTCCCGTAACTTTTGAACGCCGATGGCAGGACAATCCAGTGCACGACAGTTATTACCCTGAGCCCGGCACGAGTCAGGTCCGCTACAAAGAAGGCGTGTTCGTCGGGTATCGCGGCTATGAAGCCCGAAATATAAAACCGCAGTTCCCATTTGGCTTTGGACTTTCCTATACCACATTCGAATATCGGGATCTTGAGGTGCGCAAGACAAGCACACCGGACCATGCGTATGAGGCTGTGTTCAGCGTGAAGAACATCGGGTCGCGCGCCGGAGCGGCGGTGCCGCAGTTGTATATCTCTGCCCCCAACTCATCCGTCCCGCGCCCCAGGAAGGAATTGAAAGGGTTTGCCAAGTTTCTGCTGCAACCCGGTGAGTCTCGCCAAGTGCTGCTGCCTCTCGACGCTCGCTCCTTCGCGTACTTCGACGTCGCGGGCAAGCGTTGGCGCGCGGACCCCGGCGTATATCGCGTGCTCATTGGAGAATCCACCGAACAAATCGCCTTGACCGGTGCGGTCGAAATTGATCATTCCATTACGGTGAGCAAGTGATGCGCCGCGCGATGTTTACCCGCTGGTTCTAAGGCTTCGCGCACCCGGCTTGAGGTTCGAAGACCACCAACGCTTCGATTCGGCGTATGCAGCTCGTTGTTCAGGCGTTCCGGTCATGTAGGCTTGGAATACGTGCGTCATGCCTTCGTACACATCCAATTCAGCCACACTGCCTGCTGTCTTTAGCGCCTGGTAGAGGCGGACCGCATCGCTCAGAACAAGCTCCTTGGTGCCTGCTTGAATGAGCACGGGCGGAAATCCCTTTTTGAAATCGCCGTATATGGGTGAGGCGTAGGGGTTGGTCACGTCTTCAGGCCCTGCATACGCGGCGAGAAAGGCCTTGTTGAGTGCGAAATCAAGCGCCGGGTCTGCCTCGCGCAGTGTCGTCTCGGTGTCCCCGTTCAAATTGAGATCGACGCAAGGAGACAACAGCACCAGGGCACCGGGCATGGGCAGGCCCTGATCCCGCAGTTTCAGAACGCTCGCAGGAATGATGGTGCCGCCCGCAGAATCGCCGAACATACCGATACTTTTGGCCGAATAACCCTGCGCGAGAACCGCTTTGTATACGGCGACGACTTGATCCGTCACGATGCGCCAATTGCCGCGCGGCGCGACCGTGTAGTCGATCGAAATGATGCGCTTGCCGGTTGCGAGGACCATCAACGCGTCGCCGCCCAGCGATGATTTCGCGGAGCCTAAAACGAAGCCGCCGCCATGCACGTGCAGCAAGACCGTGTGATCGTCACGATATTGCGGCGGCGTGCTCTCCATCACATTGACGCCGCCTAGTTGGGTCTCGCGCACGGCAATGTTGAGAGACTTGAGAGCGGCAAGGGCGCCCGCTTCAGTACGTGCGATATCGCTGTCGTGCAGCGCATCGAATTCAGCCAGCGTATGCGGAATTTTCGCTTCTGCTCGATGCGCTGCGGCGATGGGCAGCAGTCTTTCGTAAATTGCGCGCGCCTCGGGCGAGATCGTGGCCGGAATGAAGGAACGCAGGTTGGTGGGTGCCGGCTCATCGACGCAGGTCGAATTCGCGGCGTCGTCCGCGCTTGCAGTTCCGTTCCATTTCGCTCGCTTAGGGTACGCGCAGAGTAGCCCGGTCCGCTCGACGCCTCCTTTGGGAGACCCGAACGCACCCGCCAACAGATCTTTGGGTTTGATCGCGCGTACCGTCTCGGGCGCTGCTCCGCCCTCGACCCAGCGCTCCAAGGCCGCGGCCAGATCGGAATCCGGATCGGCCGGTTGGCGAGCGGCGGTGTGCTCGCCAAATAGGCTCGGCCCCGGACCGCCGAAGCAATGCTGCATGCCGGGCGCCATGAATAGCCGCACGAACTGGGAGCGGCGTTGCGTGCCCATCTTCGCGCCGACATCTTCAAAATAACGAATGGTATTCAGGGGCGGTACGGCTGCATCTGCCCAGCCATGGAACAGAATGAGCTTGCCGCCTCGAGAAGCAAACTTGCTCAAGTCCGCATCGGTGGCATTCATCATCGGGCCGAACTGTTGGATGATGCGAGGGGCGTCGCGATCAAAATCAAATTGCCCGATTTTCCAGTTCGCGTCCTGCTGCACCATGGCGCCGACGAATCCCGATCCGAATCTCGCTTCCGCGCTCTCCCCGGGCTTGGCGCCCAAGATCCAGCCGCTCCAGCTGCCGACTTCTGCGCCCGGCGTAAATCCCGAAAAGGTTATCTCGCCGTGCGCAGCGCGCATTCCTTGGTAGATGGCTTGCAGGGATTCAATTTGCGGGCGAGTCAGACAGGTACTCGATTCGGCTCCCTGGCAGAGCAGCGCTTCGGGTTTGAAGCTGCAAGACTGCGGCGCACCGATGACGCCATCCCGCGCATTGCACTGGCGATTGACCTCAGCCTGAAGGGCGGGCACATGATCAGGAGGGATAAAGGCACCCGGCTTCATCACTGCTTGCTGGTTCCAGACGAAATCCAGCATCAGACCGGTCCAGTCATTCGCGGGAGCGCCCGCGATGATGCCGTCATAATCCGCAGGGTAACGCTGCGCGAGCATCAAAGCCTGCCGTCCGCCATTGGAACAGGACGCAAAGTAGGAATGCTTTGGGGCGTCTCCGTAATATGCCTTGATGACCGCCTTGGCGTTCACGGTCATCAAATGAATGGCGCGATGCGCGAAATCGACGATCTTTTCCGGATGCCCAATCGCCCAGCTCGCATCCTCCCCCTTGGCGACGTGCCCCGTATCGGTCGTCACACCTGCATAGCCTCGCTGCAGCGACTGAACGATGCCGCTTTGGTAGTTCAGCGCGCCGGCGAAGCCGCCGTTACCGGATCCCTGCAGCTTGTGGTTCCACGATGCGGTGGGCATCCAGATTTCGAAATTAATCTCTGAATCGGATGTGGGCCGGATGACGCCCTTTACCTGGCAACGCTCCGGCACATCTTCGGCCGGCCAAGGTCCGCTGGGATCTTTAAAAGTCCCCGCCGGCACGCGAATGCTTTCGGTGATGGTGGTTTGATTGAGCTTCAGCGTGTGGAGGTTTTCGCAGGCCATGGCCTGAGCTATTTGTGGAGCGAAGAAGACAAACACGCCGCTGAGCGGCACGAGACACTTTAAGAGCGCGCGGATCGGCATGCTGGCGAGTCCCCCTGTTGATTTTTCGCAAGCATGAGCCCATAAAATGATCATCGTCAAGCAGAGTCGAGCAAAACCTCCCCCTTTGTCGTACGCGATCGATCATAATCAGTCACATCGTTGGCTGGGGGAAAGAATTATGGCTTACGCGCGATGCATGCTCGTCATCCTGATCGCTCTATGCGCTTCGCCGTCCATCGCTGCCAACTCCGAACAAATGATTGGCGGTCTTAAGACCGAATACCAAAACGATCCGCTGGGGCTCGATGCGGCCGAGCCGCGCTTCAGCTGGCAGCTGAACTCGCACGGGCGCAGCGCAGGACAAAGCGCGTACGAGATACGCATCGCCACGGACGCCGAGGCGTTGCGTGGCGCACGATTGCTGATCTGGGACTCGGGAAAAATAGACTCGCACCAGTCAGTGTTTCTCAGCTACGGCGGTCCTGCGTTGCAAAGCCGCACACGCTATTTCTGGCAGGTGCGCCTGTGGGATGAACGTGGCTCGGACTTAGGCTGGAGCCGAATCGCGAACTGGGAAATGGGATTGCTCTCGCCTGAGGAGTGGGGCGCCGACTGGATATCGCCCGCGACTCATGTTGGCGGCGAGACGCTGGCATCGCCGATGCTTCGACGCGATTTCGATCTTGGCCGCCCTATTGTGCGCGCGCGAGTTTATGTGACGAGCCATGGATTGTATGAGTTGTTCATCAACGGGCATCGCGTCGGCGACCAGCTGATGACGCCCGGCTGGACCAGCTACAACCATCGTTTGCAATACCAAACCTACGACGTGACCGGCCTTTTGAACGCCGGCCGCAATGCCATGGGAGCCGTACTCGGCGACGGCTGGTATCGAGGCGTCATCGGTTTTGCCGGTGCGCACGATCACTACGGCAATCGGTTGGCGCTCTTGTGTCAGCTCGAAGTGACCTATCAGGACGGACATCGCGAAATCATCGGCTCCGACGCCCAATGGAGGACGGC
>Ga0193726_1002178_pt1 | contig 13712 bp, 11 predicted proteins | sample H2c1metaG_FD_144928 | JGI IMG/M metagenome (GOLD analysis project Ga0193726, IMG submission 144928) | Soil microbial communities from a riparian zone of the East river system, Colorado, United States - H2c1 | ecosystem: Environmental > Terrestrial > Soil > Riparian zone | place: USA: East River... | reverse complement strand
CAGGCACGGACCAGAACCCTGTCGCCTACAGCCCGCGGCGGACGATCCTCGACAAGATGCTCGTCGACGCGGCAGCCGAATCCGGTGCGGAGATCCGTCAGGGCTTCACCGTCGAGGAGATTATTATCGAAGGCGAACGTGCGGTCGGCATCAAGGGTCGATCAAAGCACGGTGGTTCCGTTACGGAGCATGCCGACGCCATCGTTGGGGCCGACGGCCGACACTCGATGGTGAGTGAGGCGGTTCACGCCGAGCAATACCGCGAGAAGCCGCCCCTGATGGCGGGTTACTACAGCTACTGGAGCGGGCTGCCGATGGACGGACGGTTTGAAAGCTATATCCGCGATAGCCGCGGATTTGCAGTGGCGCCGACCCACGACGATCTGACGCTTGTGATTGCCGCGTGGCCCTACGTGGAGTTTGCCAAGAACAAGAAGGACATCGAGGGCAGCTACCTGAAGACGATCGAACTGGCGCCAGCCTTTGCCGAGCGCCTGCGCAGCGCGACGCGCGAAGCGCCATTCGCCGGTGCAGCGGTGCCGAACTATTTTCGCAAGCCCTACGGCCCCGGCTGGGCTCTCGTGGGGGATGCCGGCTACAACAGGGACTTCATTACCGCGCAGGGAATTCTCGATGCCTTCCGCGATGCCGAACTCTGTACCACGGCACTCGATGAGTCTTTCTCGGGCGCGCGGCCATTCGAGGATGCCATGGCTGAATATCAGCGCACCAGGGACGCGCAGGTTGGGGCAATGTACGAATTCACCTGCCAGCTCGCAACGCTGGAGCCTCCGCCGCCTGAGCTGCAACAGCTTCTTCGGGCAGTTCACGGCAACCAGGCGGCCATGGACGGATTTGCGCGTCTGAACGCGGGCACGATATCGCCAACGGAATTTTTTGCGCCGGAGAACGTCAATGCGATCTTCGGCGCTGCCGGCCCAGCGTGACGCAGCGCGCGCGGCACGCTTGGCGTGAAGCCATAGGTTCGGGACGGTCTACGGCAGCTCCATGATCACCCCGATTTGAGCAAAATGTAGAGCCCGTTACCGGTTACGGCGGTGCGGCCCGCGCACCACATATGCTCGGGGCTGATTAATTGGAAAAATGCAATGCGTTCGATCCTGGCATTAGGCCTTTTGATCGCTCTCTGTGCTTCTGCGAACGCTGCCGCAGCAAGGCATCATGCCAAATCGCAACATGTCATCGTTCGTCCCAGCCCGGCTGTGATCCCAAGCTACGCCAATCCGGATGGTGTGCGGATCTATCGCGATGACTCCGTTCCGGGTGGTCTGCGGACCTACCACGACGACCCACCTGCCTATGATGATCCATCCAAGTTTGGCAGCGGCTGATCTGCGGCGACCAGATGATGTGTACGTCAAAGTTCTCGCGTGACATGGCGCGGCAGCTGGCGCAAAACGGACGTCCGCATAATGCGTAGTTATGGAATGGCCGCTATTGGCGCGAGGCGGACATTCGCCGTGACACAGATGCTGGCACTTCAACCCTCCGTCACCTCGGAGGCGAACGAGCTGTTTGGCTTCCCGCTCCCGGTGCCTCCGGCTTCAAATAAACGGTCAGGCAACAACAACAAATTCCAAGTCCAACCAGGGGAAATTTAAGCGCTACCACAGCGGCCACCCCAAAAAGGCACAGGGTTCCGATTGATCGGACGCGCATGATCCTGCGCACTTTGGGCGGCACGTCATCGACCGGAGCGCGATCTACAAGTTCCAGAATCAGAAATAGGTAGGTCGCGTTCACCAGGAAGAAGACCGCCGCATAGAAGGCAACCGGCTGCGGCGCCAATTCGCTCACGGCCATCCAAGCGGTGGAGAGCGGTAGCAGCGACACCGAAAACAAATGCGCGAAATTGAACCACAACAGGCGGGGCGTCGCCTCTGTCGCATAGCGCATGAGATGATGGTGATTAGTCCAAACAATGGCGATGAAAAGGTAGCTCACAGCGTAGCTTAGCCATGTGGGCCAGAGCAGCAGCAGCGCCTTGAAGGTCGGTAACTCCGGCGGCCGGAGTTCCAAAACCAACACTGTGATAAGGACGGCGAACACGCCGTCGGAGAACGCGCTCAGTCGCTCCGGGGTAGCTCTAGCGCGAGACACGGTCGTTCCTCTACCGATCATTGCTTTCAAGACTTTGCGCGAATTGCAGCACGACGATAGTTGGGGCAAGCCGAACAAGCAAACCGAGCATGTCTCCTTTGGTCAAAACGCTGACTCTGACTTGGGTCAAAAGCCGACTCTGAGGGAACGCCCGGTGTTGGCGCGTTGCGGGCATTCCGGCCGCCTGTGCCCGAGGCGGGGCGCTCGGATCCTGAAGGACGCCGTGAACACTCCGCTCAAGCCGCGGCAAGAACCCAGGCTGCCAAATCCAGAGCTTAGATTCGTCCGACCTGATCCTGCGATTCTAGATAGAATCGTCGTTGCGGATCGTCGCCACGTATGCGACGCTCTGTAGCGTTACAGCAGGACAAACATCACAAGGTAGCAGATAATGGACGACAGCCTGCCCGCACTGGGTGACCTCGAACGAGAGGTAATGCAACTGGTTTGGGCCAACGGTCCGGTAACGGCCGAGGCCGTGCGTGAACGGCTTTCTCGTCCTCTGAAGGAATCGACGGTTCGGACCGTGCTGCGAAGGCTGGAAGACAAGGGCTACACGACACATACGGTGGATGGGCGAACCTATGTCTACCATGCGGCGGAGCCACGCGGACGGGTTGCGGCGAAAGCGGTCCAGCGCATCGTCGACTGGTTCTGCAACGGTTCGGTCGAAGAGGTCTTGGTTGGCATGGTGGATACGGCCATGCTCGACCAACGGCAGTTGCGTATGCTTGCTGACCAAGTTGCGAAGGCAAAGGCGAAGGGAGGGAAAAAATGATGCTGGCGATTCTGGCGGAGTCGGCGCTGCGCTCCTTGTTGCTCGGAAGCGCCGTGTGGGTTGGCTTGAATCTTCTTCGTGTACGAAATCCACACGTACATATGACATGCTGGGTCATGGTGCTGGTGGCGTCGTTGTCGATGCCGCTTCTGATGCATTGGACCACGGTGACCATCACCTTGGCCCCCTTGCCGGTGCCGGCACCGGAACACCTGTGGCCCGCCAACAGTCCGTTGCCGGAGCTGCTGCGCTCGTCGCCGCCATCGGAGCTCGGCATGCCCGTCGCAGCTCACGGCGGGAATTACGAGGCCGTCAATTGGCTGGCGCTGGCCACGGCAATCTACGCATTTGTTGCCGGGATGCTGTTGCTGAGATTGGCAGTCGGCATCTTTCTGACGTGGCGTCTGGTCCGCGCCGCAAAACCGATCAGCGAACCCTGGGCTGCCAGCGCGAACGTGCGCGTGAGCCCTGTCATCGGCGGGCCGGTCACCTTCGGATCGACCATTCTGCTTCCTCCTCAATACGTCGATTGGGATTTGCCGAAGCGCCAGGCGGTGCTCGCCCACGAGGGTGCCCACGTCGCCAACCATGATTTCCATGTCCTGCTGCTGGCCTCGCTCAATCGTGCGGTGTTCTGGTTCAGCCCTTTTGCGTGGTGGCAGCTTATCCGGCTCGCTGAACTTGCCGAAATCATCAGCGATGCCCGGGCGCTTGAAGTTTTTGAAGACAGACTGTCTTACGCAGAGATTCTCCTCGACCTCGTGCAGAATGTTCGGCGCGCGCCGGCCGGCTTGGAAATGGCGAGAGCGTGTACGGTCCGCGCACGCGTTGAGCGCATTCTTGCCGCCACCGCAGCGCCGGCAAAGGCCGGGTGGCGGAAACGGCTCTGGACGGCAGCGGCCATCCTGCCTGTTGTCATCGTGTCTGCCGGCACCATCGCCTACAGCAGGCCGCCGGTGTCCACGCTGGCGATCGACGGCGTAGCAGATACGACGACAGCCGTGCGCAAGCCGCAACTCGTCGACTTCTATTCATTGGGTCGAACATCGATCTTCGCCGTTTTCCGCGAAGGCGACGATCTGTTCGGGCAATTGACCGGGCAGCGCAGGCTCCGATTATCCGCGGAGGCTGATGGAAGGTATTCCTACCCGGCCCAAGCCGGCCAGATCACCCTCGCCGTCGGTGACGAACGACAACCGTCAGAACTGATGTTGAGCCAGAATGGTCGCGACGTGCGCGCCGCCCGGATCGCCGAAATGTCGTGGCAGGGCATCGAGGTCGATGCAAAGCCCCTCGATTCATACGTCGGCTGGTACCAGTTGGCTCCGAACCGCGTGCTCACCGTCACGCGTAACGGCGATCGGATGGTTGTGCAGGAGACCGGACGGCCGAAATTCGCGGTCACGGCCCATGGCGCCGATGCTTTTTCCAGCAACCATGACGATCTCATTATCTTCCTGCGCGACGGTCAGGCAAAGGTGTCCCAGGTCCTGCTTCAGGAGCCGACCTCCGGAGCGCGCCTGGCGCCGCGGGTCGACGCTGCCAAGGCAAGGATGATCGAGGAAGAATTTGCGCGGCGAATTGCAGAGGTTCCAGATCGATTTAGAGAACAAGCCCCGCTGCCGGGCAGCAAGGAGGCGATCCTGCGAGGGATCGCGGACATGCAACGCGGCGCCCCGAACTATGACCGAATGAGTGCATCGTTGGCTGCCAAGGTCCGTCGCGAGGCTTCCCAGACGCAGTCAATGTTCAAGGCACTCGGCGCGGTCGAGTCGATCTTCTTTCGCGGCGTCGGTCCTGGCGGTTACGACATTTATGGCGTGAAGTTCGCCAATGGTTTTGCGGAGTTTCGGCTGCTGCTGGGCGCTGACGGCAAAGCCGACGACGTCATCTTCCGGCCCGACGGCAATGATGCGCTCGGCGGGGTCGTCGCTTGTGCCGACGAATCTGGTTTGAAATCTCGGGGCGACACCGCGCCGATCAAGTTGTTGCTTTACAACGGAAGCGGGACAGACATCCAGCTGTACAAGCTGGACGCCGAGGGAAAACGCACCGCCCAAGGCATGATCGCAGATAATATGTCGTCCTCCATCCTGACCTATGTCGACAGCCCCTGGATTATCGCCGATACGTCGGGGAAATGTCTTGAGATCGTGCAGCCGGGACAACGCACGCGTTATCATACCGTCGAAAGGTCTCCGGCAGGTCATCCGCCGGAGCACGCGGCGCCGCCACGCACCGCTCCACTGGCTGGAAGCGATGAGATGCTGCGCCAATACATCGAGGCCCTGGGCCGCGGCGAACCGAACTACGATCGCATGACCTCCGAAGTCGCGGCGCAGACGCGGCAGCAGCTTCCCTTCAACCAGGCCATCCTGACCAGGCTTGGCGCGCTGCGCGCCGTATCATTTCGCGGCGTTTCTGCGATGGGCAGCGACATCTACATGGCGCATTTCGCCAACGGTACGGCGGAATGGAGAATAGGCCTGGTCAAGGACGGCACGATCGGAAGAATTGCGCTTGGTCCGCAGTATTAGGGCGGGATAAGCGCCAGCGCGGGTCACGGGATTGCCGGCTAACGACACTGTCGGGTAAACTCATACGCGACGATGTCGGAGGCATCCATGAGCGATCGTATTGATTTGTCAGAGCAGCTGGCGACGTTTTCCGAGCACTGGTCGCCTCGTGCCGTCGCCCAGTTCAACAATTGCGACGTCATGGTCGTGAAAGTGAAAGGCGAATTTGTTTGGCACAAGCATGACGACACCGATGACTTTTTTCTCGTCCTGAAAGGCGTGCTCGACATTCAACTTCGGGAGCGAACGGTCACCCTTGGGCCGGGGCAAATGTACATTGTGCCGAAAGGCATTGAGCATTGTCCCGTCGCAAAGGAAGAGGTGCATTTGCTGCTGATTGAGCCGACCGGGACACCCAACACCGGTGATGTCAAGACAGCGGCACCGCGCAAGACGACCGCGCGCGCTCATGAGTCTGCGCCCTAGCTAGGGCGCTTACTCACGAATCGAGGTCTTTCGGTAGGACCTTGTTGAGGTCCACATCCAGGCATGCGGTTGGATAAGCCAGATGGCGCTTATTTGTGGTCCCTGGCGCCGGCTTCCAGGAATTGCAGCATCTGATGCCATGCATCAGCACCAGCCTCGGCGTCGATCCTCGGCGTGCCCTCCCTGCTCGTACACAAAGCCGCTAAAGCCTTCGGCTTTGAAACCGATGATGTGCGTCGTTCTCGGTCCCCAGGGCAACAGAATGAGATGACCCGCACCTTGATATTTCACATGCTGGAATGGAAATTTGAAACCATTCGATTCCAAACGGCGCATCGCGATGTCGGCGAGAACCGATGACGGCCACATTTGATCGTCCGTGCCGGACACCAGCAGGATCGGACCGCGAATATTCTCGACCGGGATCGTGGCGCGTTCGACGGCGCGTTCATCGCGAAGGTGCCGGAGATAGATCGGCGTGTATGCCGTGGGTTGTCCGGGCTGCTGCGGCGGCAGCGGTTCGACGCTGCCGTTGTTCTCTTGCAGATAGGGTAGCGGCTTGCCACGCCACGTCCACGACGCCGGTGGCCGCGTATCGCCCTGCCCGGCAAGGCCGATCGGCCAGAACATGACGCCACTCGGCACCCAGGCGCTCACGGCATTGATGTCCGGAAAAGTGGCGCCGAGCAGCAGCGCGAGCTCGCCGCCGCGCGATGGCCCCCAAGCGGCCAGAAAACCGTCGCGCAGCCAAGGTTGCGCCCGCATCCAGCGGATCGCGTTTTCGAAGTATTCGAGCGGAATATTGACGAGACCCTGTGGCAGGCCGGGCTCGGCGAAATACGCAAGATTGAACGCAGCGTAGCCGCGCGACGCAAGCATGGCACCGGAATACTCATCCATACCTCCGCCGCCGCCATGGAGGATGAGAACCGAGGGATGTGGGCCCTCCCCCGGCGGCAGAAACAATACGCCCACTAATCCGTCGATGCGAATAACCCTCCGCGTGACACCGGGACCGGCCGAACGGCGTGTGATCGCAAGCTCCGCCCGCTGGTCGTTGGGGCCGACGGCTTCAAAATGGATAAACGAGGGTTGCAGAACCCAATCGTCGGGAAACGGCGGGCTCGGGGGTGACACGCGTTCCGCAGACCAGATCAATCCCATCGCAGCGACGCCTTCGTAACTGCCCGATATCGGCGCCTGTCGCGCGATGCCGACGGCGCCGCTCACGTCGGTCATGAAGGTAGCGTGCGCCTGCCAGCGCGAATGGCTCGGAAACATTTGAGTAGCTGTAATGGTGACCGCCTGATGCGGCGTGAATTCCTTGAGTTCGACGGCGACCGGCACATCCATCAACGCGTCGGGCTGGTCAACGACGATCATGGGCCACCGCTCCGACATGCCGCGGGATCAACCGCGTCGAGTGGATTTGATGCCCTGCGCCCAGGGCTCCAACGATACTTGCATGGAAAACTTATCAATGCTACAGTTCGTAGCGCTACGGGATGTAGTCAGGTTTCAGAGGCTGTCCGCGTCAGGTGGTCACCGGTGCGCTGTAGCTTCGTGTTGTTCGGGGCATTGTCATGAGCCGTTCCGCAAAGGCTGACGCAGTACTGGCCCTCCATCGGTTTGGGATGGGGCCGCGGCCGGGATCGATTGCGGCGATCGAGGCGGATCCGCGCGGGGCGTTGATCGCCGAACTCGAGCGGCCGTCGGCAAGCCAGCTGGCGGCATCCGCGTTGCCTTCGAGTTCGAAGGCGTTCCGCACCGTCAACGAGGCCAATGCGAGGCGGCAGGCCAAAACCATCATCGCCACGAAAGCGCAACAGGAAGCGAAACGACAACAGATGTCGGACGCGCCCTCCATGATGGAGGGCAGCGGGCAGGATGCCAATGCGATGGCGGCAAAGATCGCCGCCGAAGCCGTGCCGGATCCGGGGCGACAGATCTATCTTGACGAGGCACGGGTTCGCACCGAAGCCGCTCTCGGCGCCGAGATCGGATTTGTGGAGCGGCTGGTCTGGTTCTGGTCCAACCATTTCTGCATCTCGGCCGACAAGATTCAAAGCATGTCCGGGGCCTATGAGCGCGAGGCCATTCGGCCCCACGTTGTCGGCCGGTTCGCCGACATGCTGCTGGCCGTCGAGGGCCATCCGGCGATGCTGTTCTATCTCGACAACATCGATTCGATTGGGCCGAATTCGATCGCCGGCATCAATCGCACCCGCGGCCTCAACGAAAACATTGCACGCGAGGTCCTGGAGCTGCACACGCTGGGTGTCCGCAGCGGCTACACCCAGGATGATGTCTTGAGCTTCGCCAAGGTGGTCACCGGATGGACCCTGTTGCAACCGGCCAATAATCCCGAGCATGGCGGCGAATTTTCATTCAATCCGCGTTTGCACGAGCCCGGCGCGCAGAAGGTGATCGGAAAGCTCTACGAGGACGAAACGGTGGAACAGGGACGCGGCGTGCTGCGGGATCTGGCCGCACATCCGGCGACCGCCACGCACATCGCCACCAAGCTGGCCCGCTACTTCATTGCCGATACGCCTCCGCCTCAGCTGGTCGAGAAGATGGCCAAGGTCTTCGTCGATACCGCCGGCGATCTCAAGGAGGTCGCCAAGGCGATGGTGTCGTCGGACGAATCCTGGACGCAGCCGCCCACCAAGCTCAAGCGCCCGAGCGAGTGGGTCGTCGGCATGGTGCGGGCCGCCGGCATTCTGCAAGCGGATCCTGCGCGGTTCACGGCCGGGCAAGCCCTGCTCGGCGAACCCTTGTGGCGTCCCACGTCACCCAAGGGCTATCCGGACGACGAGGCATCCTGGATCGACGGGATGGGTCGGCGGCTGGACGTCGCCAATAACTTCGCCGAGCGCGTGTCGAGCCGGACCGATCCCCAGGAGGTCATCGAGAGCGTGCTCGGATCTTCGGTTTCGCCCGAGGTGATGCAGGCGGTCGGCCGCGCCGAGACTCGCCAGCAAGCACTTGTGCTGTTGTTCATGTCAGCCGAATTCCAGAGGAGGTGAACATGAGTTTTTGCCACCACCTGCCCAGCCGTCGCGAAGCGCTGATCGGCTCCGGTGCTCTGTTTGCATGGAGCCAAATGCCCAGGCTTGCGCGCGCGGCGGGCCGCGATCCGCGCATGCTCGTCATCGTGCTGAGGGGCGCTCTCGACGGATTGGGTGCGGTCGCACCTGTCGGCGACCCCGACTGGATCGGCCTGCGCGGAGATCGGGCCCTGGTACTCGACGGCAAGACACCCGCGCTGCCGCTGGATGCATTTTTCGCGCTCAATCCCGCGATGCCGAACCTGCACCGAATGTACAAGGCGGAGCAGGCTTCCATCGTGCACGCCACGGCGACGCCATATCGAGAGCGCTCGCATTTCGATGGTCAGGACGTTCTCGAGAGCGGGATCGCCCGGCCCGGTGCGGTTGATACCGGCTGGCTCAATCGTGCCCTGGTCGCGCTGGCGTCGGACGGCCAAGTGGATCTGCGCGGCAGCCGCGCCCTTGGCGTCGGGTCGGTAACCCCTCTGGTGGTGCGCGGCAAGGCGCCTGTCATGTCATGGGTCCCGCAACAATTGCTCCCCGCCAGCGACGACACGCAGGCCCGCTTGCTGGATCTGTATCAGCAAACCGATCCGAGACTTGCAGTTGCGCTTGAGGCGCGGATCCGCCTTGCCGCCCTTGGGCCCGCCAAAGGCCCCAACGATTCAATGTCCGACGGCGCTTCGCTTCCACCGCCTGGCATTGCGCGCGTGCGTGCCTATTTCGCCGACGCCGCCGGCACGGCAGCGCGCTTTCTCGCCAAGGCGGACGGCCCGCGTGTCGGGGCGGTAGGCTTTGTCGGGTGGGATACGCACATCAACGAGGGCGCGGCCTCCGGTCAGCTCGCCAATCTGCTCGGAGCTCTCGACGGCGCGTTGGCGGCCATCGAGACCAACATGGGCGACGCCTGGCGCGAGACAGTGGTCGCAATCATCACGGAGTTCGGACGCACCGCGCGCATCAACGGCACTGACGGAACCGACCACGGTACGGGCACCGTTGCCTTTCTCGCCGGCGGCGCACTGCGGGGCGGACGCATGGTCGCCGACTGGCCGGGACTGAAGCCCGCCCAACTTTATGAGGGACGCGACCTCAAACCAACCACCGATCTGCGCGCGGTGCTCAAGGGTCTGCTCAGGGACCACCTGAGAGTTGAAGAGAGCGTGCTCGCAAGCACCGTGTTTCCCGACAGCGCCGAGGTCGTGCCGACCGCGGGTCTTGTTGGTTAAGTCTTGTTGGCTAATAAGGAGGTCTACCATGAAGCCACTGGCCGTTATCTTGTCACTCGCACTATCCGGCATCGCTCTCACGTCCGGGTTCACAACCGCGTCGGCCAACAGAATGGACGGCAAGTGTTGCGCGTCGTCCGATGGAGGACGCTCTTATCGATACAGGGTGGCCATGAGGAGGGCTGCAATCCCCCACACCTGCAGCGCGTATGCAGACTCATGTATTCGCGATTCCAGCGCGCGAGCGGACAGGATCCAGATGTGCCTGGCAGCGAAAGCGGAATGCATGCGAACGGGCGTTCATGCCGGCCCCTACAGCGGCAGGCTATACGCTGGAATGCAAAGGAAATGATGACCCCCGCTCCTGGTCACGACGTGGTGCTCGACTTCGGCATTTAGAGCATGATCCGGAAAAGTGGGTACCGGTTTTCCGAGAAGAATCATGCTCAAACAAAAAGATAGAGCGGGATGACGATTCGAAGAAAAGTCATCCCGCTCTGGTCCCGGCCCTAAACAGGCGTTCTCATGTCGATTTTCACCGGCCGCGAACTCGAATTTCTCGCCAGCTTGAGGACCAGCTGGCGGCGGCTCTATTGGAACGAACTCGCGCGTCTGCTGAAAGAGGACGACAACGCATGCGACCGACATGAAGCCCATTCCATCGCGCCGCAGTCCGGAGGCTCGAAAGCCTTCGTTCCGAACCAGGCGACCTGAGGATTACTCCGCGGCCGCTTCGCGCACGTAACGCACGGTCGGCGTGCGCATGGTCACGAGTTCTTCGGCCGCGGTCGGATGCAGCGCGAAGGTGGCATCGAAATCGGCCTTGGTCGCCTTCATCTTGACGGCGATGCCGACGGCTTGCACGATTTCGGCAGCGGTATCGCCGACGATATGGCAGCCAACCACGCGATCGCTGCTGCCATCCACGACCAGCTTCATCAGAATCCGGGTATCACGGCCTGACATCGTCGACTTGATCGGCCTGAAATCGGTCTTGTAGATATCGACGTGACTGAACTGCGCGCGCGCCTGCGCTTCCGTCAATCCCACGGTGCCTACTTCCGGCTGCGAGAACACCGCGGTCGGAATGTTGGTGTGGTCGACCTGAACCGGACGCTTGCCGAACACCGTATCGGCGAACGCGTGGCCTTCGCGGATCGCGACCGGCGTCAGATTGACGCGATGGGTGACATCCCCGATCGCGTAAATGTTCGGCGCCGAGGTCTGCGAGAAACCATCGACCGCTATACCGCCATTGCCGGGATTGATGGCGACGCCGGCGTTCTCCAGGCCGAGATTGGCGACGTTGGGATGCCGTCCGATCGCAAACATCACCTGATCCGAGGCGATGCTCGAACCGTTCGACAGGTGCGAGATGAATTCCTTGCCTGGTTTGTCGACCTTGTTGACCGTGCAGCCGGTGAGAATGGTGATGCCTTCCTTCTCCATCTCGGCGCGCACATGGGCGCGGACATCCTCGTCGAAGCCGCGCAGGATATTGTCGCCGCGATAAACCAGCGTCACGTCGGAGCCGAAGCCCGCAAAGATGCAGGCAAATTCCAGTGCGATATAGCCGCCGCCCTGAATCACGATGCGCTTGGGCAACTCCCGCAGATGAAATACTTCGTTAGATGAGATCACGTGTTCGATGCCTGGAATCGCCGGGCCATGATTGGGCGCGCTTCCGGTCGCGATCAGCACGTATTTTGCCCTGACGGCTTCGCCATTGGTCAGGCGAAGTGTGTGGGCATCTTCGAGTACGGCGCGGGTCTTGACGATGCGCGCGCCGGACTTTTCGACATTCGTGGTGTAGATGCCCTCCAGCCGCGCGATCTCCTTGTCCTTGTTGTGGTGAATGTGCGATCCAATAACAAACAGCTTTTTCGGCACGCAGCCGCGGATCACGCAGGTGCCGCCCATCCGGTACTCTTCGGCGACCATGACCCGCGCGCCGTAGCCCGCGGCGATCCGGGCGGCGCGAACCCCGCCCGAACCTCCTCCGATGACGAACAGATCGACGTCGAACTCAGCCATATTCACCCCGACCGAAATCGTATCTCCGGGATCAGATTTCTCCTACCGGATTTCCACCTAGAGCCTGGAATCACAAATCGGTATTGCAGCCCATCCTTCGAGACGGCCACTTCGCGGCCTCCTCAGGATGAGGTCTCACTCGTTGAAACACAAACAACCTCATGCTGAGGAGCGAGCGACGCGAGCGTCTCGAAGCATGGGCAGCAAGCGACTCACCGATCTCTTATCGTTAGTAGTAGAGCCCCGTTTCGATAGAATTGGAACGGGCTCCAGATTCTTGATTTGACGCGTCTTCTTGACGCGAACCAATCTCCACTTCACTTGAAGCGCTAGCTAGATTTCCTTGCCGCGTTTGCGCATCTCGGCGCGAAACTGGCTGTTCACCACCTCGGCAAAGGCCTGCGCCCACTGGTTCATATAGGACATGCTGAACTGAATTGCCCGGGGCTCGGTCCCGAGCAGCTTCTGGCCGAGCGTCGACTTGTAGAATGTAACCAGGTCCTTCAACTCCTGCTCGGAAAACTCGTTGGCATAGATCTTGGCCATTCCCTCGCCGATCTCCTTCTCACGGCCGGCAAGGCTCTGGGCGACAATCACGGCAACTTCATTGAGGTCTTTTTGGTAGTTGAGGTTATTCTGCAGCAAAACGTCCTTGGTTTGCTGGACGAGGTTGGGAACGGCGTTCGCATACATCGCGCTGGCGTTCTTCATCGCCAGAATTTCCTTGGCCGCCGCAATGGCTGCCGGCGACGCCTGCTTGAGCGGAGGTGCGGCCGGCTGCTGCGCCCCGGCGGGAGCGCCGGCCAGAGCCAGTCCGAGCGCAAGGCCCGCGGTCGACAAAATTCTTGAAAGGCTCTTCATTCCGATTCTCCTAAGGTTGCGGCGTTACCGCCGTTCAACAACACGAATTCCTTGAGAGCCTGCCAGCATCGCCGTGCTGGCCAGACCGATGAACAGCCCATGCTCGACAACGCCCGGTATCGCGTCCAGCAGTCGCGCCAGGCACGGAGCATCGTTTATTCGTTCAAGATGGGCGTCGACAATCCAGTGGCCGCCATCGGTGACAAAAACGTGGCCGTCCTTGCCCTTTCGGACCACCATTTGCCCGGAAACGCCGCTTTCCGCAAATACCTGGCCCATGGCGCGCTGCGTCGCCGCCAGGCCGAACGGAATCACCTCTATCGGCAACGGAAACCGGCCGAGTACCTCGACCCACTTGGAATCGTCGGCGATCACGATCATGCGATCAGACGCAGCGGCGACGATCTTTTCGCGTAACAGCGCGCCGCCGCCGCCCTTGATGACATTCAGCGCGGGATCGATTTCGTCGGCGCCATCGACCGTCAGATCGAGCCGGTCGATGTCATCCAGCGTGGTCAGCGGAATGCCGCAACGCGCCGCGTCGGCGCGTGTGGTTTCCGATGTCGGCACGCCGATGATGTTCAGCCCCGCGCGGACCCGCTCGCCGAGAAGCTCGACAAAATGTTTCGCGGTC
>Ga0193726_1002177_pt1 | contig 13715 bp, 12 predicted proteins | sample H2c1metaG_FD_144928 | JGI IMG/M metagenome (GOLD analysis project Ga0193726, IMG submission 144928) | Soil microbial communities from a riparian zone of the East river system, Colorado, United States - H2c1 | ecosystem: Environmental > Terrestrial > Soil > Riparian zone | place: USA: East River... | reverse complement strand
GTCGGCTGCGTCTGGCCGCATCGTGGCAGCGAGTGAGAAAGGCAGCATGCTCCTCGGGATACCGCGCCTCAAAGCCCATCAGCGCATTCCACCGATTTGCGGTTGCCACCAGATGAAGATAGAGCGAGGTGCGCAGGACTTGAATGATGGGGCGCAACGGGTAGGAAAAATAGCGGTATTCTCCCCGCCCGAAGCCGTGACGCCCCATGATGACGCGGCTCCTGAAACCTTGCTCCAGATCGTAGAGTTCGGCGATCGCGCGGCATTCTTCGGTGTTCAGCAATCCCGCGGCGCGGGCAACTCCGTGGGCATCCAGTTCCGCCTGCATGCGCGTCCAGTCAACGCCGGACAATCGGCTCTCGATCATGCGCGCTTCTCACGCTCCAGCAATGCGCGCTTGCGTTGCACGCCCCAGCGATAACCTGAGAGCCGCCCGTCGGTGCGTATGACGCGGTGACAGGGAATCGCCACGGCAATCAGGTTGGCCGCGCAAGCCTGGGCGACGGCTCGAATCGACTTGGGGCTGCCGATGCGGGCGGCAATTTCGCCGTAGCTCGCGGTCTTCCCCACACCGATTTGGCGCAAAGCCGTCCAGACGCGCTGTTGGAAGGCCGTGCCTCGGACGTCGAGCGGCAGGTCAAGACCGAGACGCGGCTGTTCGACGAAACCAATGACTTTGGCGACGAGTGCTTCGAACTTGGCATCGCCGCCGATGAACTCCGCCTTGGCAAAGCGATCCTGTAATTGGCGCACGAGCGCATCAGGATCGCTACCCATCAAGATCGCGCACACGCCTTTGTCGGTCGCCGCCACCAAGATCGATCCCAATGAGCATTCGCCGATGGCAAATCGAATCTGCACCCATTCGCCGCCTGCTTTGTATCGGCCCGGGGTCATGCCCAACACCTGGGCCGACGAGGCGTAAAATCGGCCGTTGGAGTTAAACCCGGCATCGTAAATCGCGTCGGTAATGGTCCTCGAAGAGGGCAACGCCTTGCGCACCCGATCCGCCCGATGCGCGTCCGCGTAGGCCTTGGGCGTAACCCCGGTAGCGGCTTTGAAGACACGATGAAAGTGAAAGGGACTGAGACCGGACGCAGCGGCAAGCGTCGCCAGCCGCAGCGGCTCGTCGGATTTTTCAATCAAACTGCAGGCACGGGCAATCAATGCCGCATCGCGCTCGGACTGAGACGCCTCCCGCGGTCGGCAGCGCTTGCACGCACGGAACCCAGCCACCTCGGCCGCTTCGCACGACAAATGAAACGCCACATTTTCCCGCCGCGCGAGGCGCGCGGGACACGACGGCCGGCAATATACGCCAGTCGTTCGGACCGAAAAATAGAACTGGCCGTCGGCACGCCTATCCTTCGAGACAATGGCGTCCCATCGAGCATCGTCCAGGCTTTTGCGAGTAGTCATTGCGATCTCCAGTCACTGTGGAGCCAAGATAACACCGCAGCAACCGCCGGAAACTCCGCGCCTTGCGGTCAAATTCCGAAGCTAGGATACAATCCCCGGCATGGATCGAGGAACAACGCTGCGGATTGGCGATTGCTGCGTCAATCCGGCGTCCGGACAGATATCGCGCGAGGGACAAAGCATTCGCGTAGAAGCACGGACGATGCGGCTGTTGATTTGTCTCGCCGAGCACGCCGGCGAAGTGGTCAGTATCGATGACTTGCTGGAGCAAGTCTGGTGCGGCGTCATCGTCACGCCGGACTCGGTCTATCAGGCGGTGGCATTGCTGCGGCGCCTCTTGGGCGACGACCCCAAGCAACCGGCCTACATCGCGACCGTCCCGCGCCTGGGATATCGGATGGTGGCGAGCGTAAGCCCCTGGGTCGATCAGGCAATTGCACCGCCGCCGGCTGCGGATGATTTGAGCGAAGCTACTCACGCGACGAAGCTTGGCGGATCGAAGGGCGGCCGGCACCCACTAGTCTGGGTGCTGACAGCCGCCGGTGCCGCGCTGTGTCTGGCACTGGTGATTGGATTCGTCTTTTTTGGCAAGGTCGGGGGCAGCGTTCGCGCCGACTCAACAACTGCTGCCGCTCTGGGTCAGAACTCGGTCGCTGTGCTGCCATTTCTGGATCTGACCAGCGAGTCAATGGATCAGGAATACTTTGCCGACGGGATGACGGAAGAACTCATCGACAGACTCAGCAAAATTCCAGGTCTGCGCGTACCCCCGCCCACGTCCTCGTTTTATTTCAAAGGCAAAAAAGTGCCGATCGCTGATATCGCGAAGTCGCTCGGCGTCGCTTACGTGTTGGACGGCAGCTTGCGCAAATCAGGTTCTACGATGCGCGTGGCGGCCCGTTTGGTGCGCGCCGACAGCGGGTTTGTTGTCTGGACGGAGACCTATGACCGGCCCATGGACGACAGCTTGAAGGTGCAGGATGACATCGCGGGCGAAGTCATCAAAGCGTTGGGGCCTTCCATCGATGGCACAGTTCGATCGGCGGGAACCAACTAGCGCTCCATTTCCCGGGCCGAAAGTTCTTCCAGCACGTCATAGTGGCGAACCTTCTCGTCATAGGCGACGACAGTTGCCATGGCGCGGGGGTCAATGACCGCGTTCTCGGGCACGGCGCCGGCAAATGCACGGATTGCATCCATGGATTTCCAGCGTGTCAGGACCAAGTACTCCACATATTCGCCGCTTTCGCGCTGACTTAAGAACCCGCCCGCGAACCCCTGCACGTTGCGCAACTCAGGGATGACCTCGCTTCGAAAATAAGCTGGATACTTTGCGGCTTCCGATTGCCTGGCGCGACAGCGCCACTCGCGAATGATCATACGTCCTCCTTGTATCGCCGTTTCGGAGCATTCTAACAAGCGACAAGTTGGTTCGACCATCCATTCCCGCCGCAATGCCTCATCTCACTGAAATACCTCATCGCCGAGGTGTCGCCAGGCAACGACGGTCTGCCTCTGCTCGCCGAGCTTTTCGATTCCCAAATGCATTTCATCGCCCGCCTTGAGAAAAATGGGATCGGGTTTGTGACCCATGCCGACGCCGGGCGGGGTACCCGTAATCAGCAGATCGCCCGGGTACAGGGTCATGAATTGACTCACATAGGCGATCAGATGCCGCACCGGGAAAATCATTCTTTGGGTGTTGCCGGTCTGCATTCGGCGGCCATTGACATTTAAAAACATCTCAAGCTTTTGCGCATCGCCGAGTTCGTCCGCCGTCACCAGCCACGGCCCCACCGGTCCGAACGTGTCACAGCCCTTGCCTTTGTCCCACTGGGTGCCGCGCTCCATCTGAAAGGCGCGCTCCGAAACGTCATTGGCAAGCACGTAACCCGCGACCGAATCGAGCGCCTTGTCTTCGCTGACATATCGGGTCGTGCGGCCGATGACGACCCCCAGTTCGACTTCCCAATCGCTCTTGCGTGAATCCTTGGGCAGCATCACCTCATCGTTGGGGCCGCTCAAGCAGCTGATTGCCTTTGTAAACATGGGGGGCTCCGCCGGAATCGGCAGATTCGCTTCCTTGGCGTGATCCGCATAGTTCAAGCCAATCGCGATGAACTTGCCGATCTCTTTGACCGGCACACCCAGCCGGGGGGTACCGCTGACAATCGGCAACGCCTCGTGATTCAGTGCCGACAAGCGCGCCAAACTCTTCGGTGTCACAGTTTCGGGAGAAATATCATCGATGTGAGCCGATAAATCGCGGATCATCCCCTGGCTGTCCAAGAGGCCCGGCTTTTCACTCTTCGGCGGCCCATAGCGCAGTAGTTTCATTGGCGGTCTTTCCTCCAATCGCGGCGGCGATTGCCTGACAATGATCGCGAAATGCGTCCTGAGTGGCAACCCGCGAAGACGGCAATGGATACCGCCGCCGGTCGTGCCCGGGAGATAACATGGGGTCGCGGAGTATGCGGCCGTTTGAGGATCACGCGCCTGCAGCGCAACCCCTATAAATAGGCTACCTCGGCGAAAATGGCAAGCCTCTGGTGGTATATCACCAATCCGCCGGCATCATAGATCGATATCGGGCTTTCAATCGGCGCGAATCCCCTGTACAAAAAAGGAGTTGGATTCGTCTTCGGACGATTTCAACGTCGACAAACATATAAATGGGGATGAACATGCGTACCAACCTACTCGATAGGATTGCGCCGCTTATTGCGGCAAGTTTGTTAAGTATTTTCGGCGGAGCGGCTCAGGCGCAAACCGCCGTTGCGGATCAAGGCGAAATCCAACAGGTCATTGTCACGGGCTCGCGCATCGCTCGTGAAGGCGCCGAGGCGCAGCAGCCGGTGTCGATCATCAGCCGCGATGCCATCGATAAAACCAATCTGCAAAGCCTGGGCGAGTTGCTTCAACAGCTCACCACAGGCGGCAGCGCGCTCAACACCAAGTTCAATTCTTCCGGCAACTTCGGCTACCCCCCGGACGGCGGCGGCATCGGGGCGGGATCATCCCAAGTGGATTTGCGCAACCTGGATTCCAAGCGAGTTCTGGTGCTGGTTGATGGTATCCGCTGGGTCAATGAATCCTCGGCTTCCGGTGTGAGCGGCAGCGCGGATCTCAATACGATACCGTTGGCCATCGTCGAGCGCATCGAAGTGCTCGAGGACGGCGCATCCGCAATCTACGGATCGGACGCGATTGCCGGCGTGGTCAACGTCATCACCCGCAAAAAGTTCGACGGCGCGGAAATCACGGGCTATGTCGGCGAGTACGGCAAAGGCGGCCGGTCCACGGAAGGAACCCTGACACTCGGCGGCTCGAACGATAAATTCTCCGCCGTGTTCGTGGCAAACTATTACAACCAAGACGCGATCAGTTCATCGAAATGGTGGCAGTCCGCGGTTCCCGAACCGCTCGCGGGTCTCGCAGCGGGCAGTTCCGGCATACCCCAAGGCCGCAACATATTTTGCGATCCGCGCGTCGCGCCTCCGGCTTACGGATCCTGCACCGCGGATCAGTCCCACTACTACGACGTGTCGCTGAACAGCGGTACCACCGTCCCGTCGTGGGATCCGTTCAATCCAACCGGCGGCACGTACCACAATTTCGTCGGAGGCCAGGATCGCTTCAACTTCGCGCCCTTCAATGACCTTTTAACGCCGTCGGAGCGAAAATCCATTTTTACGAATGTTGCCTACAACATCAATGACGATGTCAGAGTGCATGCCAAAGGGCTGTTCAACAATCGCCAGTCGCAAAACCAAGCGGCGCCGGAACCCATATTCGTCGGACCCCTTGCCGGTACCGGCGGCATTGCCGACACAATTACAGTCGCTGCGAACAATCCCTACAACCCCTTCGGCATCACGTTGGATCCCGCGACCAACTTTGGATTCATCACCAAACGCCCGCTCGAGGTCGGCCCCCGCATCTTCAATCAGGACGTGAACACCTATTATTTGAACGTGGGTATGGACGGCGATCTGCACTTCTGGAACGGACTGAAGTGGGAGATCAATGCCGCGTATTCCGACAACAAGGCTGAGCAAACCTTCCTCAACGGTTTCAACGTCGGAAATATCGCGCTCGCGCTCGGCGATGTGAATATTTGCAACGCCGTGCCGGGATGTGTGCCCCTTAATCTGTTCGGCGGACAGGGAACTCCCATGACCCCGGCGATGATCAATTACATTCGCGCCACGCAGTTGGATTCGAGCGACGAGAAGCTGGCGCTGGTCTCGGCCGACATCACGGGCACCATGTTTCACATACAGGACCGCTCGGCGGGATTTGCCGTTGGGGTGGAGCACCGCAAGTATATCGGTGCATTCAACCCGGACCCTCTGCGTACAACCGGGGATTCGCAGGATTCTCCCGCGTTTCCGGTCTACGCGAGTTACCACGTGAACGAGGCCTATGCGGAGTTCAATCTACCGCTGCTCCCGACTTTTGATACCAGCGGCGCGATCCGATACTCCGACTATTCGACATTCGGCGGCGCCACCACGGGCAAGGTCGGCTTTCGCTGGCAACCGATTCACGATCTGGCCGCGCGCGGCACTTACTCGAAGGGGTTTCGGGCGCCGAACCTCGGCGAACTGTTCGGCTTGACGCAGTTCGGCCCAACGGTGGTCGACCCGTGCGGACCGACGAGCGGCGCAGTGGTCACCGGGCCGCCCGTGACGCCGCTGCAGAAGGCGTGCGTCGCGCAGGGCGTGCCGATCGGATTCGTGCAGGCCAACACGCAGATCACCTCGTTTACCGGCGGCAACCCGGCGCTGCAACCGGAAAAATCAGACAGCTATACCGTGGGTTTGCAATACCACGCGAGCTGGGCGGAGACCGGCATCACCGACAAACTCACGGCCGAAACGACTTATTATCATCACAAGGTCACCGGCGCGATTCAGGCGGAAGATCTTCAAGCGTTGTTGAATGCTTGCATCGCGGCGGGCGGAACGGATCCCACGCTGTGTTCCTCCTTCTCCCGCGGGCCCAGCGGCAACCTGAGGCCGCCGAAGAATTTCCTGCAGAACTTCGGCGAGATCACCACGGGCGGCGTCGATCTGAAGATCGACTGGGTCGGATCCGAGATGCCCCTGGGCCGCCCCTCGGTTTCGATTCAAAGCACGTATGTGGATAGCTACAAAGCCGTCGACGACTTCGGGAATGTCTCAACGCGTCAGGTCGGCGTCGAGACCAATAATGGCTCGATTCCCCGAATACGCGTCAATTCGCAGATTGGCTGGACAGTGAGCGACTGGCAGGCGAGTTGGATCGTTCGATACATTCACTCGGTAACCGAGCCTTGCTCCGCCGCCGTGATCGTGGGCGTGGAGGGTTGCGAGACGGCGGCCGATTTCCATACGTTGCGTGCGGTGGTTTACAACGATGTGCAACTGGAGTGGCGCAATGCCTTCTGGCTAAACGGCATGAAAGTCGCAGTCGGCGTCAACAATCTCTTCGGCGTAAATCCTCCGATCTGCTTCACCTGCACTCTCAATGGCTACGATGCGGCGACATATGACCTGCCCGGCGCATTCTGGAATGTGAGAGCGTCTTATAAATTCTGAAGTTTGCGGCTCCCCTCGTGTCGAAAGACACGAGGGGTTTCGCGCGGCGGCCAGCAAGGCCTGCGCTCAATCGTTGCCGTTGTTTCTTCCCGAAAAGGCGACATAGATGAGCGCAACGGCAATGGCAGTACCGGCCGCAACGGCAACCCATGGATTTTCCTGCACGTAGCTGACGACCGAATCGGTTGCCTGACGAAGCTTCTCCGCACCGAGCTGCACTTGCTCGACGGCCCCGCGCCTTGCCTCAGTGATGCCTGCCTCGACCTTCGCGCGAAGCTTTTTTATTTCCGGATTGCCTGCGTCATGCAGCTTCGCGAGAAGTTCCTCGGCATCGGATACCAATTGCTCGACCGCCTTACCATTCATAAGCCGCTCCTGATTTCAAACTCATGCCTGCCGGCGCTGCCGCTGCACCACCCGGATGATGCATCCTGCTAGCATATCGCCGCAATCCGCAAGTTTTCCGAAGGATTTCATGACCACGTTATTCGATCCGATCAAAATCGGCCGCCTGCTCTGTCCCAATCGAATCTGGATGGCCCCTCTGACCCGCGGCCGCGGCGCCCGCAACCACGTTCCGACCGACCTCATGGCCGCGTACTACGCACAGCGCGCCGCCGCCGGTTTGATCATATCCGAAGCGACCGGAATCACGCTGGAGGGGAGCGGCTGGCCTTACGCCGGTGGGCTGTGGGGTGCCGAGCACGTGGCACACTGGAAGGTGGTAACCGATTCAGTGCACCGGGCCGGCGGCCGGATTTTCGCGCAACTATGGCACATGGGGCGGGTCGTGCATCCGTCCCTGCATGGCGTACACCCCGTATCCGCCAGCGCGACCACCGCGCCAGGCAAAGCTCACACATATGATGGCCGCCAGCTTTATGTCGAGGCACGGGCGCTGGCGATCGAGGAAATCCCGCGCGTCATCCGCGACTACGTGACCGCGGCCAGAAATGCCATTGACGCGGGCTTCGACGGCGTACAGCTGCATGGCGCCAATGGCTATCTCATTGACCAATTCCTGCGCGATGGCAGCAACAAGCGCACCGACGCCTACGGCGGTCCGATCGAGAACCGGTTGCGGCTGCTGCGCGAAGTCGTTGAAGCGCTGGTGGATGCTGTCGGCAAGGAGCGGACCGCGGTGCGCCTCTCGCCGAACGGCGATTCACAAGGCGTTGACGACAGCAATCAAGCAGTGCTGTTTCCTGCCGCGGCCGCGACCCTGGATTCGCTCGGCATCGCGTTTCTCGAATTGCGCGAGCCCGGGCCCGACGGCACATTCGGAAAATCGGATCGCCCCCCGGTGGCGCCGCTGATCCGCAAAGTATTCAAGGGACCGCTGGTGCTCAATTCGGATTACGATTTTGCGCGTGGACAGGCAGCCGTTGCCGCGGGCGCCGCCGACGCCATCACCTTCGGACGAAAATTTTTGGCGAATCCGGACCTGCCCCATCGGTTCGCGAACAACATTGAACTCAATCCGGACGATCAGAGAACGTGGTATTCGCAGGGCGCCGAAGGCTACATCACCTATCCTGCCGCAGCGGGCGAAACGGTGGCCTGAAGACTTAAGCTATGATGCGCGGCTCATTCATTCGCTCACCCCATATGCGTGGCTGGCTCGTTGGCTGCTTCGTCTTCAGTTGCATGCTGTGCGGATGCAGTCGCGAGTCACCGCCATCGCCCTCGGAGGCGGCGCGCGCCGCCACGTTGCGCCCCGCCGATGAGCGCTTGGCCGCTCTCTACGATCATTCCTGCCGCGCTTGTCACGCCAATGCGCAGGCAAACGCGCCTCTCAGCGGCGATCGGGCCGCGTGGCTTTCGCGGTTGAAAAAAGGCATGCCTGAGCTGGTGCGCAACGTACTGACGGGTTTCAATGGCATGCCCCCAGGCGGACAATGCTTCACGTGCACGCCGGCGGACTTCGAAGCGTTGATTGCCTTCATGTCGAAGGATATGCCATGACAGTTACACGACGTACCGCCATTGGGATCGGTGTCGGCGCTGCGGCGACCGCCCTCGTCGGGACCGAGCTGGGGCGCGAATGGTGGTTCGATCGCGAGCCGGCCTCGCCGCCCCCGCAAAACGGCCAAGGAAAGCTGGTGTGGAGAAATTGGTCGGGAAGCGCGAGCGGCTACCCCAGCGTGCGCGCCGCCCCGAATTCGGAGGACGCATTGGTGGACCTGCTGCGCAAGACCCCGGCGCCGATCCGGCCGGTGGGCGCCGGACACTCCTTCACGTCGCTGGTGCCGACGGATGGAACTCTGCTCTCCCTCGACCAGATGAGCGGAATCCTCAATCACGATGCGTCCGGCAATAGGGCGACCGTGTGGGCGGGTACGCGGCTCGGGGACTTAGGACCTGCACTGGCCGCCATCGGCCAGGAGATGCTGAGCCTTCCCGACATCAACAAGCAGTCCCTCGGCGGAGCGCTCGGAACAGCCACGCATGGAACGGGCGAACAATACCAAGCGCTGCACGGTTCCGTCCGCAGCTTTCGGCTGGCCACCGCCGGCGGCGATATCCTGGAGTGCAGCGCCCAGCAGAATCCGGACGTTTTCTTCGCCGCGCGCGTCGGCCTGGGTGCCTTCGGCGTCATCACTCAGGTCACGCTTCAGAATACCGCCGTGCAACGCGTGCGGAAGCGGACCTTTGTTCAGTCCACCGAGAAAACCGCGGCCGAATGGAACAGCCTGTGCGCTGCGCATCGCAAGGTCGAGTTTTTTGCCCTGCCCTTCACCGGACTGTCGGCGGTGGTCACCACCGACCCGACCGATGCGGACGTCATTCCCCGCGGAGCGGACCTGGACACCGAGTCACTGATGAGCTTGAAGCGCCTTCGCGATCTATGCGGATGGATTCCGCCGCTGCGGCGCCGGCTCGCCCGATCTGCCCTCACCGGTGAACCCGAGGAGCTGGCCGTCGACGACAGCTGGAAGCTGCTCTCCAACGAGCGGCCTGTGCGTTTCAACGAAATGGAATTCCACCTGCCTCGCGAGGCACAGATGGCGGCGATGCTCGAAGTGCTGGCGGCCATTGAGGCTGACCACCGCGAGGTTTTCTTCCCGCTCGAATTGCGCTCGATCGCCAAAGATGAAGCCTGGCTGTCACCCTTCCACGAGCGCGAGTCGGGATCAATCGCCGTTCACGCCTACTACAAGGACGACTACACGCGGCTGTTCGCGCAGATCGAACCGATACTGCGCCGACACGGCGGCCGGCCGCATTGGGGTAAATTGCATTCTTTGAAAGCGCGTGAACTCGAAGCGCTCTATCCGCGCTGGCGCGACGCCATGAATGTTCGCCAGTCGCTCGATCCGCAAGGTCGCTTCCTCAATCCCTACCTACGGGAACTTTTCATCCATGCGTGACGCAAAACAACCGCCGCCGAATCGATGGACGCGCCGCCGCCTGCTTTTGGGGGGCGCCGCCGTCGCCGCCGCGGCAACCGTCTTCGCGCTTCGCAAGGGCGATCATGGAGGAGCACACGGTGCGTATTTTGTATCGCTCTCCCGGGCGTTGCGCGAGGCGGGCATCGCCAAACCGGTGCTGCTGATTGATCGCGCGCGTTTGCGCGCGAACATGCAGGCGCTTCGCGACACGCTGCAAGGCTCAAAGCTGGCGACCCGGGTGGTGGTGAAATCCTTGCCCTCGCCCAAGCTCATCGAGGAGATCGCCCAAGGCTTGGGCGCCGAGCGTTTCATGGTGTTCAATGGGCCGATGGTGCTCGACATGGCGCATATGCGGCCGACCGCCGACATGCTGCTGGGCAAACCCCTGCCGGCGCTCGAAGTTGCCGCCGTATGCGATCAGCTCGCGGCGGGTGGCATAACCCAATTGAGGCCGCAATGGCTGGTCGATACGCCGCAGAGAATTCGAGAATACGCACAGATTGCGGCGTCGCGAAACCAGGTCTTTCGAGTCAACGCGGAAATCGACGTGGGCCTGCATCGCGGCGGATTTCAGAGTGCTCAGGATTTGTCGGCGGCGCTCGACCTGATCAAACAATCACCCTCTCTGGAATTCTCAGGACTGATGGGATACGACCCGCACGTGCCGAAAATGCCGAGTCCCAGCAGGGCTTACGAGGCTGTCATCAAACGATATCAAGAGTCGGTCGATGTCGTGCGTTCGCGAATGGGTGCCGACGCCTCCAAATTCACCTTCAACACCGCCGGGAGCCCCACCTACTCCCTGCATGCGCGCGACCCGGTCGCAACCGAGCTTGCCATCGGATCGGCCTTCGTGAAGCCACGCGACTTCGACACGAAAACCCTGGCTCATCATGTTCCAGCGGCCTTCATCGCCACCCCCGTCATCAAGGCCGCGGGAAATACCCGGATTCCCGGATTGGAAGCGCTGTCCGGGGTGATGCGATTCTTCGACGCCAACTCAGAACGCGCTTACTTTATCCATGGCGGCCATTGGCTCGCGGAGCCGGAATCGCCGCCCGGCCTCGAGTACAACAGCATCTTTGGCCGCTCGAGCAACCAGGAAATGCTGACCGGTTCCCGTTCTGTCGTGCTCGAGCCCGATGACTTCGTGTTCTTGAGACCGAATCAATCCGAGGCGGTCTTTTTGCAATTCGGAGATCTGCTGGTGTACGAGGACGGCAAAATCGTCGATCGTTGGCCGACGTTTCCGGTATCGGCATGAAGGACGCCGGAAACGACGAGTCATGAAGCGGCTGGCAGGCGACTATGACTTCATTGTGGTCGGTGCGGGAACAGCGGGATGTATCTTGGCAAACCGCCTGTCTGCCGATCCGACGCGGCGGGTTCTGCTTCTCGAGGCCGGCGGCCGCGACAATTGGATTTGGTACCACGTTCCCGCCGGTTATCTTTTCACGATCGGGAATCCGCGTTCGGACTGGATGTTTCGGACGGAAAAAGAGCCGGGGCTCAATGGGCGCTCGCTCGCCTACCCGCGCGGCAAGGTGATAGGCGGCTCGTCCGCGATCAACGCCATGATCAGTATGCGGGGCCAGGCGGCCGACTATGATGGCTGGCGGTCGCTCGGACTCGAGGGCTGGGGATGGTCGGACGTGTTGCCTGCCTTTAGGCGCGTGGAGGATCATTTCCTGGGCGAAAGCGAGCACCACGGGGTCGGCGGCGAGTTTCGCGTCGAAGCGCCGCGCGTCGCCTGGCGGGTACTCGATGCCGTGCGCGATGCGGCTGTTCAACTCGGCGTCCCTGCCATCGAGGACTTCAACTGCGGCGACAACGAAGGCGTCTCCTATTTTCACGTCAATCAGAAGCGGGGCCGGCGCTGGTCCGCGGCCAAGGGATTTTTGACGCCCGCGCTCGCGCGCCGCAATCTCAACCTTCAGATGCACGTGCTCGTCGAGCGTTTGATCATCGAGAACGGCCGCGCATGCGGCGTCGTGTTTCGGCGCGACGGCGAGACAATGGAGGTTCGCACCGCCGGCTGCGTCATTTTATCCGCCGGCGCGATCGGCTCGCCGCACATCCTCAGCTTGTCCGGAATCGGCAGCCACGCCTGGCTGGCGCCGCTCGGCATAAAAACCTTGATCGACCGGCGCGGCGTGGGCTCAAACCTTCAAGATCATTTGCAGCAGCGCTCGATCTATAAAGTGAGCAATGTGAAGACGCTGAACGAGACTTATCATTCAGTGCTGGGGCGTGCATGGATGGGAATCGACTACGTGTTGCGCCGGCGCGGACCGCTGACCATGGCTCCTTCGCAGCTCGGTATTTTCATGCGCTCGGACCCGACCCAGCCCCGGGCGAATATCGAGTTTCACGTGCAGCCTCTGTCTCTCGACAAGTTCGGGGATCCGCTGCACAGGTATCCGGCCATCACTTTGAGCGCATGCAATCTGCGTCCTACTTCCCGCGGCACCGTGCGGCTCAGGTCCGCCGATCCGCTGTCGCCGCCGATGATTGCGCCGAACTATTTGACCACGGCGGAGGACCGCGCCGTGGCTGCCGACGCCATTCGCTGCACGCGGCGCCTCATGGCGCAGCCGGCTGTCAAAGGATTCACACCTGAGGAATTACTGCCGGGGTCTCACGTGGGCGACGATAGTATTTCGCTCGCCGCGGCCGCCGGAGATATCGGTACCACCATCTTCCATCCGGTGGGAACGGCAAAGATGGGACTTGCCGGGGATTCGGAAGCGGTGGTTGATGCGCGCCTGCGGGTCCACGGCATCGAACGCCTTCGAGTCGTCGACGCCTCCATCATGCCGACCATTACGTCCGGCAATACGAACACGCCGACGGCCATGATCGCCGAGCGAGGCGCACAGATGATCCTCGAGGACTTGAAGCTGGCGCGGGCTTACCGATGAACGGTGATTGAAGGATCGAGCAAGGACAGTGCATCGCCGGCCTGCGTCGCACCGGTTCTATCAATATCACCTCTGGAGTATGAGCGCCCGTATCCACGGCAACCCGGCTTGCCGGAGGTTATCAAGTCGCCCGTATCCGTCAGACAGTTAGGATCCTTCATCGCCGCAGATGCCGCCGGCTTCGTATTCTGCGACGTGGCCGCACAGCCGAACAGCACGAGTCCCGCGACCATGACTCCAGCAATTCGAATTGAAGCGCTCATAGGTGATCTCCTGCTTGGGCCCATTCTACGTCAACCCCCCGCTTAAATAAAATGACGCCCTATTCACGCTATTGCGCTGCAGTAGGCACCGCCATCCTCGAAAACCGCAGGGTGGGCGCGGCGAAAGCATTCGCGCCG
>Ga0193726_1002176_pt1 | contig 13717 bp, 26 predicted proteins | sample H2c1metaG_FD_144928 | JGI IMG/M metagenome (GOLD analysis project Ga0193726, IMG submission 144928) | Soil microbial communities from a riparian zone of the East river system, Colorado, United States - H2c1 | ecosystem: Environmental > Terrestrial > Soil > Riparian zone | place: USA: East River... | reverse complement strand
GCTACGTCGCGACCACCTCGACGCCCTCCTCGCCCCCATCACCAGCGCTCTGGACTGCTGGGACATCCCGCCGGACGCAGACGTAGCGCCACGGCCGCTGGACGAGATCGCCACCCGGACGGCGGAAGTCGCCCGCCTGCGCGCCGCCGGCGACTTCGGTGAGGCGGCCGAAGCCCTACCAGAGTTGATCTACGAGTCCGGCCTAGCCGTCCAACAGTTGGACGTTCCCGGCCGGGAGCGCGAGCGCGCGCACAATCTTCTGGCTGAGATCGCACGCACCACGGCGATCATCGCGTATCGGCTGGGTTACCTGGGGCTTGCCCGACAGGCACTCGCCCGGATGGCTGCCGCCGCGCCGCTGTCCGGCGATGTCCGGCAGGTCGCTGTCGAGCGCTACGAGCGGGCGGTGATGACGCACGCGGAGACGAGCCGGCCGGACCGCGGCGTTGCCCTGGTCCGGCAGGCGCTGCGTGACCTCGGCAATGACGGCGAGCCTTCGACGATGGCCGTGCGCGGCACGCTGCTGCTGCGCGCCTCGGCCCTGTCCGCGGCGGCCGGGGACCATTCGGCGGCCGGCGACTGGTTGGGGCAGGCCCGGGAGCTGGCCGAGGCTGCGGCGGCGGCCGATGCGGCGGAGCAGTTGCCGGGCGCCCGGTACGCGCTGGCCTTCGGCGACCTCAACGTCCGACTGGGCGAGCTCGACCTCGCGATCTACGCGGACGACTACGAGACGGCTGCACGGGTGGCGTCCGGGGTGCACATGCCCGACAGCTACCAGCCCACCCGCCGGGCCGGGTTCCTGATCCGCAGGGCGGTCGCGCAGTCCTGGACCGCGCAGCGCACGGCGGCGCTGGAGTCGCTGGAGGCGGCGCGGGCGGCGGCGCCGCAGCTCACCCGGTATCACCCGGAGGTGCATGAGACGGTGGGGACGCTGTTGCGGGCCCGGCAGCGGGCGAGCGATCCGCTGCGTGAATTCGCTCTGTGGAGTGGCGTTTAGCAGAGAGTCACTGAATTGGCAATGCCCTGGTGTCCCCACTTTGGGGAAATCAGGGCATTGCAACGTTGCCACTCTGTGATGGTCAGCACACAACGCGCCACCTACACGGAGTTGCCCATGGCACCCGAACCGGACACTAGCCACGGAATCGCCAGCGCCGAGGCGCCCGACCTGCCGCTGCCGACCGTCATGCACTCCACCGCGGTCGAGGAGACCACCACCGACGCCGCCGGTCACCAGACGACCCGCACGGTCCGCGTCGTGCACCCGCCCGGCGCAGAGGTGCCCACGGAGTTGCCGAAGTGCCCGCCCGGCTGCCGCCTCTGTTACCCGACGGTCCGCTGTGCGATCCACGGCGGTTTCGTGGAGGCCGCCAGCGCGATCCGGGTTTCCACGACGGAGACCGGCTCCGGGCCGCCCGTGGTGCAGTACGCCTGCCGGGCCTGCGCAGCGATACACAACCTGCGCCCGGAGCCCGACGGCCCGGACGAACCCGGGTCCGTCGGTTACCGGGACACCCCGCCGAGGATCACCTCGTGACCGCCACCGGCCGGCTCGACAACTGGCCCGCGGCCCCGGTGCCGATCGAGGACTGCGACGAGTGCGCCCGGCTGGACCAGGACCGCGCTGACGCCGTGAGCCGGTATGACGGGCCCGCCGAGACCGACGCCCGCGTACTGCTGCGGCGGCACCTGAAAGAGCAGCACACCCCCTGAACCGGTGCCGCCACGCGGCGATGGCGGCCACGGGCCTGCGCGCGCCCCCACCGTGATGGGCGCGCGCAGGCAGCCGACCGCCGACTGGGGCGCCCGAGCGTTCCGGCCGACGGTCACCACCCACCCACCCACCCACGACGTGAGGAGCCAGCATGGCCACGACCCCCGACGATGACGACGACCAGCTGCTCGACCTGGCCGGCGCAATGGGCGCCGCCCAGAGCGTGGCCAATGACCCGGACGTGGACCCGGAGCTGCGCGCCATGGCCGAGTCCGCGATCGAGCGCGCCGCCGACCGGCTCCGCGACCGGTGATGACCGACGCCGACCGCCCGCAGATCTGCGGCGCGGAAATCCATGTCGCCGCCAGGGTCACGCAGCCGCTCGATGACGCGGAGGCCGCATCAGCACCCCTCGGCCCCATGCCCGACGGCGGATGGTGCGGGCTCCACAATGTGCGGCGTGAGGCGGAGATGCCGCTCCCCTGAGACCGGGCCGCCGGCGGTTCACCTCACCAGCAGGGTGCAGTGTGCGCTTATGCCGCCGGCGGCCCACCGGACGGGCCCCCGGCGGGAAGGCGTCGGGCGGTCCCAGCCTGCGCGTGCCCGGTCATGTGCGTCGGGCACGCGCAGGCACAGTGCCAGACAGGACGATTCACCGCCCCATGGGCAGGGTCGTGCCGCATTTCCTGTCCAAGGGGTGGACGGGGAGATGCGTGTACAGGACAGTGAAGGGCTTCCCCTTGTTACCGGGGAGTCAGGTCGGCCCCTGGATCCGCAGAGAGGAGGACCCCGATGGGCACGTCAAGCGCGTCGGCGACGAGCAGGAGTGCGGAGAATCGGATCTCCTCGCCGGCCTCGATGCGCTGCACGCTGGACAGCGACAGGCCGGTGTGGTCCCGGAGCTGTTCCTGCGTCATGCGCTGGTGCCGCCTCCATTCCTGGATGCGTCGCCCGTGCATGCGTCGGCGTTCGTGGACCCAGTCGGGCAGCGGTTTCGGTGCAGGCACTCGACAAACGCTGTGCTGCGGATGATCATAAGCCCACAGCAGTTCTGAAGTGTTTCGCGATCTTGATCAAGGACGGCCTCGGTACCACGCTCCTCGCCCAGATCCCGCGAGATGAGAAGGGCCTCCCGACAACTGCTTCACCGCCCGTCAGCCCCGCGGCAGCCCAACGCCACGGGGCTAGAACCGCTGTGCCCATATCGAACACATGTTCACTCGAACGAGTGAATGTCCATGTCAGGTACAACTCGTTAACCAAGGTGAAGGTCTACCCATTGTCGTGTCGGGCTCCTGGGACGTGGTGACCCCCCTCGCGGGAGCCCGACACATAGCGCGCCCCGCCCTCTTCGGAGAGCGGGGCGCGCGCCTTTGCACCAGCGAGCCCCCAGAACTGGGAGACTGCGGAGCGATCTGGGAGATTTCTGGGAGATGGCTACCCCCGTCAACTCCGACGGATCATTCATCAACACCAATCGAGACCAACGAAGAACCAGGCCATGGCCACGGCGAACGACTGGAGCGGGCCTCTCACCATTGATGCCGGATGGCTACTCTTCCATCTACACCATCTTCGAGGGCACCAGCGAGATCCAGCGCCTGGTGATCGCCCGCACCCTGTCCGGGCTGCCGATCCGCTGACCGAAGAGACCAGCAGGACGCGCGTAGAGCATCGGCGAAAGAGCGGCCCCTCCGCATCGTCACGAAGGGGCCAGTTCTGCCGATCAGGGGCGCTGGAGATCTTTTGGGAGATTTCTTGGAGATCGTTTCCGGCGAGGCTTATCCGGGGGGTAGGGGCCGTACTCGCGGACTCCGGTCCGGACCCTCAGCGAGTCCTCCCACAACTCCTGGAGATGGGCGGCGATGCCCAGTTCCATCTCCAGCGTCACATGCGAGTAGGTTCCCTCGACGCCAGGCAGCTCGTGCCCCATGCGCGCCTCGACTGCCACTCTAGGGTGCCGGCCGACGTCGAGCCAGACCTTATGGGAATGCCTCAGCCCATGCGGCACCATTCCCTCAATCTCGACTACGGGGCGGAAGCCGGCTCGGGCCTTCGCCCCCCGGCGTACCGGCAGTGGCGCCCGGCCGTCCACGAAGGCGCCCCAGGTATCGGCGTACCAATCCCCGCCGCGCAGCAACCGGCCACCCTTGGGGGCGGTGAACACCCACTCCGAGGCCGGCCGAAAGCCGATCAGGTCTCGGAGAAGCTGAGCAAGGAACGGCGGGATGATCAGCCCGCGACCAGAGTCGTACTTCGGGCCGATCTGCGTGAACTCGCCCTCGACGTACTGGCTCTGCTGTATGGCGTGGATGCGGAACCCCTGGCCGGCGTCCACGAGGGTGAGCTGATCGCGATGTAGCCCCGCGACCTCACCAATGCGCATGCCCGTATAGGCCGCGGCGAGCACCAGCACGTACTCGTTGAGCCCGTGCATCCCCAGTCCGTTGCGGGCCACCAAGAGCGCCTGCCTGGGGGTCGCGATGGTCTTCTCGTCCTTCGGCTTCGGCACGTACCGGCCGCGACGGCCAGACTTCCTGGACGCCACCGGATTGTCTCCGCGGATCTTCTCCGTGACGGCATCGTCGAGCATGGTGCGGAAGGTGGAGATGATGCCATCGACATAGTTCTTGCTGAGCTGTGCACGGAGTTTCTTCTGCCAGACCGTGATCGCCGCGGGGGACAGGTCCCGGATTGCAACCTCGCCCCACTCGGGGAGGATCTGATTCTTCAGCCGGAGCCGGTATTCCTTGTCGCTCAGCGGGCCGACGTCGATCATGTCGAGCCACAGCTTCGCCCACTCCTCGACGGTGATCTTTCCGTCTCGCGGGTTGATGAAGACTTTGCGATCGACGTCGGTCTCCATGGCATGGCCATACTTCTCGGCCAACGTCTCCGTTTTGAAGCGGTTGCCGAAGTCGTCCCTGCTCGCTGAAGCGTACTTCCCGTTGGGGAGCTTGTACTTAACCCGCCAGTAGAAACGCTTGTCCTTCTTCGACCAGCGCTTTTCCGCGTGAGCCATCAGGGCCTCCAGGGGCGGCGCCAGCCGGCGGTGCGCCTTCGATGGCGAAGGCGCACCCTGGCCGGCGTGGCGCGGTTCACGATGCGAACTGTCTGACCTTGTCGAACTCGTGACCGATCAGAGGAGGATCTGCACTGAACAGGTACCGGTCGAGTGCAGCTGCTACATCGTCGTCGGTCACGCCAGTCAGGACCCAGACCACAAGATCCTCGCCGGGCGGTTCGTCTATGAGCAGTCTCGCACCGTGCGGCATGCTCAATACGCGCTCAGCGCGCACCGAAACGTCACGGACCCGCATTCCGGAGCCCCCTATCCCTGCAGAGCGGTGACCCCCCTCGCAGGTACCTGGAATGCAACCACAGTTGTGAGCGAAATGTGAACAACTAAGCTGGAGTTAGCGTCGTTTGTTACGAAGTCGGTGGATCGTTGATCGTGTCGCGGGCGACGATGCCGCGCAACTCCCGCTGCACGCGGGTCCATTCTCGATAGTCCTCGCGCAACCGGTCGTCGTCGGGCAGGTTCTGATCGCGCGTGACGACGACGATCATCTTCATGCCGGAGCGGCCGAGGTCGATGACGTCGGTGTCCACGACGACGCCGTCCAGTTCGTGCTGCACGCGCAGCGGCAGACGCTCGCCCCCCCTGGTCGCCGGCTCAACAGGAGGCGTGTCGGGCACCAGGGTGGGCGCCTCATCGGACAACGGCGTCGGCTCGCCGCCTGCCAGCACGGCGTCCACCGAGCCCGGCTTCCAGAAGACACGCTCGACGGCGGCCAGGGTCGGCGGCCGGCGGGAGTAGGTGCGCTTGGGGTCCTCCAGGTTCTGGATGGTCCCTTCGCTGACGCCCGCCTGGTCGGCGAGCTGCTGCTGTGTCATGCGGAGCCCGCCCGGCATACGGCGACTCTCCCGCGCCTGCTGGATGGCTCGTGCCAGCCGCGCCCAGTCCTGACTCATGGGGTCATCATGCCCCAGGAATAGGCAACAGGGACACAGAGTGACACCTATTTGACCTGTAACGATCGCCCTGGTCCGGCGTTGACTGTTGCCCTTTGTGCCCCCTCGTGTCGTGCTCTGGCGCCACTTGCGCCCCGTTCGTTCGGTGTCGAGTCACCCAATGAGACTCACCGACGCAGCAAGTAGACACAATGAAACCCATCGAACCTCTTGCGCCGCTGCGCCGTTGGGTCCTACGTTGTGTCTCGTGACACCGAACGGAGCCGCAATCAGGTCAATCCGTGAGGCACGTGGATTGAGCCTGCGACGGCTCGCGCACCTCATCGGCATTGCTCCAAGCACTCTCTCCCGCATCGAGACAGGCAAGCGGGGGGCGCGCACGGAGAACATCCGCCGCATCGCAACGGCTCTCGACACCCCCACCGAGGCCATCACCAGGGAGCATCCGTGACCAGCAAGAAAGTGGATCAGCCCCCCGCCGCGTCCACCGAGTCCCCGCCCGACCTCGTCCTCGGCGAGGACGACGACTTCCCCCTCTACAACGCAGAGCAGACCGCCGGCTTCCTGCGCATGAGTCGGTGGTGGGTCCTCAAGGAAGTCCGCGAGGGCCGCCTGGACTACGTGGAGAACGGCAACAAGTACCTGTTCAAGCCACGCCACATCCGCGAGGCGATCAACCGCCGCGAAGTGGACCGCACCACGCGAGGCCGCAAGCCCCCCGCCGCGAAGGCCGCCTGACCCCACCCCCGCGTGCAGCGGGGCCGCCCCGCTTCCTACGGCCAGGGCAGCCCCACGCGGCGCGCACCCCTTCCCATCACGAGAGAGGCGAGGACGCCTTGAGCACATCATCGCAGGATCTCCCAACCATCCCGGCTCGGAACCGTCTGTCGCGGGCGCTTGTCGGCGCCTGCTACCAGGAGTCCGAGGCCAGCAGCCTGATCGAAGACTTCCGCAGTGAGGTGCTGGCTTCCGCCGCCGCGTCGCTGAAGGCCCTCGGTCACACGGACGCCGCCGCATTGCTCGCCGATGTCGCCGCGATCGTGGCGCTCCCCCCGCAACTCGCGGCCCGTCGCCCGGTCGATCCGCGTTCGAAGGCGGCCCTGCTGGCGAAACTGATCGCCTTGAAGTTCCCGAAGGACGCCATGACCGAGCCGGTCGACGGGGAGACGCTGACCGTCTACGTCACCCCGGCGAGCTTGGGCGACTGGGACTGGTGGCTCGGACGCTTCCACATCCCGGCTGGCGAGACGACCCACCGCGGCTCGCACTCGACCGCGAAGGGCAACAACGGCAGCGTCAAGGTGCTGCTCACCGGGGTGGGCGTTTCCGCGCTGTACTCGGCCGAGGCTGCTGGCGGCACCCGATGAAGGCCCCGACGCGCCCCGTGGGTATCGAGGCCCTGGACACGTCCCTGCCCGCTCTGTACGCGGACATGGAGCGTCTGCGCACCTCCCTCCCGGCGACGGACCCGGACCGGCACGCGCTGGACCTGGTGGCGGACGACGCGTTCGCGCACCTGGTGCCCGGCTACCCCGGCGGCCCTTCGGCGGTGACGGTATGAGCGCCCCGACGAGCGAGACCACCGAGGTGACCGTCGTCGCCCTGGTGCACGACGTGCCCGATCTGGCGGACCCCACCTCACCCTCCCGCGTGCTCATTCCCGAGCGCGTCATCCTGAGCTTGACCCGCGAGGTCCGGCCGGAGTCGGCGGCGGAGTGGGCGAGCGTCAGCGTCCTCGGTCCTCGCCGCCTGAAGTCGGGCAAGCCGGGCCGGGAGATCAGCTCCTTCGGCTGGGAGGGGCGTACTCAGTACGGCAACCTCACCGTCTCCCGCCCCGACTGGCTGACCAGCGTCATCGCTGACCGGCTGCCGATGGGCTGGAGCACCGACCTGGTGGACCTCTCCGGCGACTGGGTCTCGGACGGTGCCTCATGACCGCCGTGTTCGTAGACGGCGCCGGCGACGTATGGCGCACGATCGGCCGGGACTCGGACGGGGATGTGCTGCTGGAGTGCAGCAGCCCGTCGGGTCCGGACGACCGGGGCGAGGGTCCGTCGTTCCCGTGGACGGATCGCACCGTCGAGATGCGGTTCGGGCCGCTGGTTGAGGCGACGCCGGACGCGGAGATGACCCACGTCGCCGCGGTGGACGCCGAGCTGCACAAGCGGTACGGGATCAACGAGACGGCCTGGTCGCAGGACCAGACGCTCGCCTACCTCGCCGCGATTGCCGCCGAGCACGGGCGGTTCCACCCCGGGCAGGTGGCGGCATGAGCGCCGTAATGATCGCCGGTGCCCGCCAGGTCGAGACCGATGACGCGCAGGCGTTCCTGCGCGGCCTGAACCGGGGCCGGCTGGCCGAGCTCGTCGGCGACACCGACCGGGTGCTGCGGGCGCTGGTCACCGCGGGCGACTACTCGGGCATTGCCGGATTCATGGAGGCCCTGGCCGTGGCGCACGCCGAGGCGGAGATGCCGGCCCAGCCTGCAGACCCGTTCTGGAGCCAGCATGTGCGCCACCGGCTGCGAGGTGCGCGATGACCGCCCGTTCCTGGTGGCCGGAGACGGCACCGCAGCCGGGGGGTGCGCGGTGACGTTCGCCCCGTGGTTCTGGGACGCCATCTGCGGGTGGCTGATCGCCATCGCCGTGGTCGTCATCGCGTGGTGCACCACCACCCCCATCGCCAACTACCGCCGCCGCAAGGCCAACCACACCCCGAGGGGGGACCGATGACCGACCTGACCGTGACCCGCACCAGTGCCGAGATCTACACCCGGGCGCAGACGCAGGCCGCTGACGACTACTTCGGCTTCTCGCAGAGCCTCCTCCTGGCCTACTGCGACTACGAGACGGTGCTGCCGCTCCTCAACGATGCGGTGACCGAAGCCGACTGGGCGAAGATCGCCGAGAGTCCCGCGAAGATCGGCGAGGCGGCCCGCAGCTACTACGGGTTCGCCCTCGGGAAGATCGAGAACGAGCGGGGCATCTCCGCCGAGCGCTCGGTGATCAAGCTGCGCGAGTACGCGTGGCTGATGGGCCGCGACGACGTGGTGGCCGCCATGGACGCCGCCCCGTACCCGTCCTACGGCGCCCCGAAGGTCGCCGTGTTCGGTGAGGCGTTCGGGTTCGCCGCCGCGAAGGCGGGTGCCCCCGATGCCTGAGCCCCACGCCTCCCCGGTGACCGTCACCCGCCGCGCGTCCGGCGCCGACCTGGACGTGACCAGCTTCGTCCGCCACCTGCTGACCGACCTGATCGGCCTGCTGGGTGAGCACCCGGACCTGATGGACGACCTCGACCGGACGCTCACCGCCATCCCGGCCGACCGGTTCGCGCCGGAGTCGGAGCTGCCCCCGGAGGGCCTGGTCGAGCGGCTGCTGACGCTGCTTCCGACGGAGATCCGCGTCCACGGGCCGGAGCTGGAACGGCTCGTCACGGACCTCGCGGTGGTCGTCGGTCGGCAGAAGCCGTCGGGGGTGGCGGCATGAGCGACACCGAACTCCGCTTCCCGGTGCTCGTCTCGACCACCAGCCACTTCGTGGTGTGGGTCGAAGGCGACGACCCGAAGGACGCGGCCGGACGGCTCGGCGACAGCTCCGAGTGGTACGAGGCCATCGACGGGGTGCACCCCCGCGACTACGACTACGACATCCGGCAGCCCGACGAGTACGAGTGGCCGCAGGTCTACGCGAACCGCCAGGGCCCCGCCGAATACTGCGCCCACTGCGACCGCTACTCGGACCGCACGGACATCCGCCCGCTGCGGCACAACAAGGACTGCCCCAAGGCGGGTGGGCGATGAGCGCCAGCCTGAAGTGGATCCGCCGCCACTACAACGTGCCCGCGTTCGTCGGCACCGAGGTCACCTACCAGGGCAAGCCCGCCACCATCACCGGCGGGCGGGGCCAGTACGTGCGCCTCCTGCCGCAGGGTGCGAAGCGCAACGTGATCACCCACCCCTGCTACGCGATCACCTACCCGGTGCTGCCGGTGCCGCCGAGGCCGCGCGGCTGGTGCACCTACTGCACGGAGGAACGCGCTCTGCGCGCGGACGGCACCGTCGGTCGGCACACCCGCAACGGGGCCGAGCACTTCCCCGTCGAGCAGCGGCCGTGCCCGGGCGCCGGACGTGCGCCGTGGGCCGTCTGCTCCTGGACCGTGGCCGCGCCCAAGGCGGTGGCGGCATGACCACCGCCACCGCCCTCCCGCCACGCCTGGCCTACCTGCGCTCGCTGGTCATCAGCCAGGGCGGGGAGTGGACCCCGGCCCGCGTCGAGCGCGCCTACGAGACCGGCGGGTGGGGCGCGCCCAAGCACAGCACGCACAAGGCCGACCTCAAGCGGCTGTGGCACCTCGGCGTCCTCGACCGGCGCGACGAACCCGGCCGCACCTACTACGTACCCGCACGCCAGACCCACGCCGGAGGCATCGCATGACCACCATCACCGAGCCTGCGGCACACGCCGCGCCCGCACCCAGACGCGCCTTCTGGAGGCGGGGCCGCCTCGGCCAGGGCCTCACCCACGTGCAGGCGCTGGCACAGATCGAACGCCTGGAGTTGCAGCTCAGCAGCGAGGGGGCCGTCTCCGACCGGCTCAGCCGCGACCTGGACCTGGCCAGACATCGGATCGACGCGCCCCAGCGCGGCCACGCCGACGACGTGGCGTGCATCGACCGGCTGCGCGGGCTACTCGCCGACCGGTACGCGGACCTTCACCACACCGCCGCCGTCCTCGGAGACCAGGCCCACGCGCTGCTGCAGGAACGGCACGCCCACGCCGAGACCCGGAAGAAGCTGGCCACCGCGATCCGCGCGAACCGTTCCAACGCGGAGGCGAAGACCGTCCAGACCGATGTGTCCGTGCTGCGTGCCGCGCCTGCCGACGCCTTCGTGGACGAGCCCGCACCGGGACCGGAGTACGCACCCTACGAGCGGGTCCAGGGGCCTGTCGTCCAGGTCATGCCGCTGGGCGTCAGCCCACTGGCCGCACACCCGGCCCGCGTCCCCGACCTCGCCGAGATGGCGGCAGCCGAATGACCCTCACCGGCCTCCTCTACGACCGCACCCTGCCGGACGACGCCGTCCTCACCATCGACGGCCCGGACTACTACGCGGGCGGCTGGGCGAAGGGCCTGGATGGCCAGCCCGCTGTTCACCGGCCCGGCTGCCTCCTCGCACCCGAAGGCGTACCCGCCCCGGTGTGCGCCTGCCAGCCCCCGCTGTACACCCCCTGACGGCCGGCGCCCGGGACGCGAACCGCCCGTCCCCGGCGCCGGCCCACCAACCACACGCCACGAGGTCGCGGCGGCCCGAAATCGCCGCGACCCCACCCCGATCATCCCAGGAGAAGCAGTGAACATCGAGATCAAGGTCGACGACATCACCCTCGACACCATCGTCGGGAAGGTCGTCGGGTTCGACGAGGACGGCGACGCCTACGAGACCGGGCAGCGCACCGTCGCCGACCTGGTGGCCGAGCAGATCGTCAAGAAGCTTGTCGCCGACCAGCGGTACCCCACCCTGCGCGACATGGTGCTGGAGATCCGCAAGGAAGAGATCCGTGCCGCCGTCCGCCCGTCCATCGACGAGGCGCTGGCCCGGCCGATCTACAAGACCAACACCTACGGCGAGCGCACCGGCACCGAGACGACGCTTGCCGAGCTGATCGCCGACGAGGCCCGCAAGCAGCTCGGCGAGCCCGCCGACCGGTACAGCAACGGCAAGGGCACCGTCCTCCAGCAGGCCATCCGCACCGAGGTGCAGGCCGCGTTCAAGGCGGAGATCGCCGAGGCCGTGAAGCAGGTCCGGGAGCAGGTCTCCAAGGAGTTGTCCGACCAGATGGCCGAGCACGTCGTCAAGGCCGTCGCCACGGGCTTCCGCAAGTAGCCCACCCCCAGACCGGCCGGCGTCGAGCCCCAACCCCCCGGGGAACCGTCGGTCGCCGGCGCCGCGGTCGCTCCCCACGACCGCGGCGCCACCCACCACCAGCACGAAAGGAGGCGACATGACCGCCATCGCAGAAGCACCCGTCACGCACCCCGTGTGGCGCGGGCCCGACATCTACACCGCCGACGAACTCAGCCTGGAGCAGTACCACCGGGACATCGTCCCCGGCGGGTCGCTGTCGTCCAGCGGAGCCCGAGCGCTGCTCGACCCCGGATGCCCCGCCCAGTTCAAGTACGACCGGGACCACGGGCAGGCGCCGAAGAAGGAGTTCGACCTCGGCACCGCGGCACACACCCTGGTCCTCGGCAACGGCGCCGACCTGGTCGAGGTCTCCGCCAAGCGGTGGGACTCCATCGCCGTCAAGGCCGAAGTCCGGGCCATCCGCGACGAAGGCAAGGTCCCCCTCAAGACGCACGAGCTTGAGCAGGTCCAGGCGATGGCCAGCGCCCTGCGCGAACACCGGACCGCAGCGGCCCTATTCGACCCCGCCGGCGGCAAGCCCGAGCAGTCCCTGTACTGGGTCGACCCCATCACCAAGGTCACCTGCCGGGCCCGCCCCGACTGGCTCCGCGACTCAGGCCCGGGCCGGGCGGTCATTCCGGACTATAAGACCGCCGCGAAGGTCGACCGCAAGTCGATCCAGAAGGCCATCCGCGACCGCGGCTACCACGCCCAGGCCGCGTGGTGCATCGAGGGCGCCCGGCACGTCGGGGTCGCCGACGAGCGGGCCGTGTTCCTCCTGGTCATCCAGGCCAAGAACCCGCCCTACCACGTCGTCGTCGCCCAGATCGACGCCATGGACCTGCGCATCGGCCACGCCAAGAACGCCGTCGCCCGCGACATCTACCGCGAGTGCACCGAGACCGGCAACTGGCCGGCCTACGGCGACGCCGTCGAGATCATCTCGCAGCCCGAATGGGACCAGAAGCGCGACATCGAGGAGTACCTGTGAACTACCAGCCAGCCCAGCAGAATCCGGCACCGGCGCCCGCCCGCGTCGGCCAGGGCACGGCCGTCGAGCAGTCCCGCGCCGTCGCCGAAGTGCAGGCCGTCATCTACGTGGCCCGCCAGTTCCCCCGCAGCATCTCCACCGCCCGCGGCTCCATGCAGTCCGCCTGCCAGTCCATGGCCTTGGCCGGCAAGGCGTTCTACCGCTTCCCGCGGGCTGGTGGGGCGGTGCAGGGCTCGACCATCCACCTGGCGAAAGCTCTGGCGCAGTCGTGGGGGAACTTCCAGTCGGGCGTGACCGAGCTGCGGCGCGACGACGAGTACAAGCAGTCGGAGATGCAGGCGTGGGCCTGGGATATCGAGGCCAACAGCCGTCACGTCCTGACGTTCATCGTTCCTCACGCCCGGTTCGCGAACCGCAAGGTCGAACCCCTCCTGGACCTGCGTGACATCTACGAGAACAACGCGAACAACGGTGCGCGCCGGCTGCGTGAGGCGATCTTCGCGACGCTCCCGGACTGGTACATCGAAGAGGCCGAAGAACTGTGCCGGGAGACCCTGAACAAGGGCGATGGCAAGCCGCTGGCCGACCGAATCGCCGGTGCCATCAAGGTCTTCGACTCCCTCGGGGTGACCGCTGACCGGCTGGAGTTGAAGCTCGGCCGCCCGCGGAGCGCCTGGACCGGGCCGGACATCGCCCAGTTGCTGATCACGCACAAGTCGATCCAGCGCCGTGAGATCGCCATCGACGAGGAGTTCCCGCAGCCGCGGGTGACGGCCGACGAGATCACGAGCAGTCGGCCAGCCGCACGACCGCGCCAGGCGGGCGCTGCCGACAGCAACGACCTCGCCTCGCACGAGTGGGACATTCACGCGGTCGCGCGGTCTCTGGGGATGTCCGACGCCGACCTGGACGCGCGCTGCTACGGCGTGACCGGCGGGCCGCTCGCCGACGCCTCCGAGGGCCAGGTCCAGGCGCTCTTCAAGGAACTGGCCAACGAGATGGCCACCCGCGACTCCCAGCCCCCGCAGTAGCCCCCACCCCGAACGCGCAAGTGGCCGGGCCCGCGCGAATCGGGCCCGGCACCCAAGGAGCATCGCATGAGCACCGACACCACCCCCCCCCCGGCCCTCGT
>Ga0193726_1002175_pt1 | contig 13718 bp, 8 predicted proteins | sample H2c1metaG_FD_144928 | JGI IMG/M metagenome (GOLD analysis project Ga0193726, IMG submission 144928) | Soil microbial communities from a riparian zone of the East river system, Colorado, United States - H2c1 | ecosystem: Environmental > Terrestrial > Soil > Riparian zone | place: USA: East River... | reverse complement strand
GAGCCGCTTGCAAACTTCTGATCTTGAGACGCTCGACATGCTCGGCAAGGCCTATTTGCGCACCAAGAATTACAAGGCGCTGACTGATGTCTTTGCCCGCATCATGCAGCTGAATCCGGAATCGGCCTCGGCTCATGTGTTGATGGCCACGGCTGACGAGCAGATGGACAAAAAACCGGATGCCGTCAAGGAATATCTGGCCGCCCAATCGAGCGACACCCATTTCATGGGGGTGCATTCCGGTCTGGGTCTTTTGTATTCCCAGCAGGGTGAAACCGAGGCTGCGGAGAAGGAATTTCGGGCCGAGCTCTCGACTTATCCCACCGACCCCATTTCGAATTGTCTTCTGGGAGACATTCTTGTCAACAAATCGCAGGCGGCAGAGGCGAAGCCGTATTTCCAGGCGGCGCTCAAAGTAAATCCGGATTACGCGGAGGCTCTGGTTGGACTGGGCAAGGCGGAGCTTGCCCTGAACAATCCAGCGGCCGCGATTGATCCTCTTCGTAAGGCGATTCGGCTTGATCCCAATGAACCGAAGGCGCATTTCGTTCTGGGAAGCGTTCTGCGAAAGTTAGGACGTACTGCGGAAGCGGTAAAAGAACAGAAGACCGCGCTCGACATTCAGGAGAAGCATCGGACCGACTATATGGAAGGGCACAAAGACGACTGAGGTCCAGGCAGCAGGAGCTGCGGGTGACCGATATCCGCAAAAGAAAAAACAAAAAACAGGGATGGAATCCGCTTGGCGCCCATCCCTGCCGGACTAGTTAGAAGTTCAGTTTAATCCCGAGTTGCAGGTTGCGCGGATCGTGCCAACCGTTGACGGTGCCGAAGCTGCTGCCATCGCTGATGTTGGCATCCACTCCGCTCGGATTGCCGTGGTTAAAGGTGTTGAAAGTCTCCAACCGCAACTGCGTGTTGAAGCGTTCTCCAAACCTTGTATTTTTTATCAACGACATGTCCCAAACCTGATATCCAGGGCCAAGAAGAGCGCCAGGACGCTCGTCCCCGAAATGTCCGACGGCGGTAGCGAACGCTGCCGTGTTGAAGAACTCGGCGGCCGTTTTCGGTCCGTTCACATCCCCCACAACATCGGTGCGGATCTGAGCGCTGCTGCCGCGACCCAGGCCAACTCCACCCGGATAAAGCGGGCAAGGCGTCGTGGTGCACCCAATAGTGGTGCCGGGGGCAATTACAAGTTGAAACGGATCCGTACCTTGCACGACCGATATGGACTGACCTGACTGAATCGTCGTAATGCCGGAAAGTTCCCAGCCACCGAGCACCTTTCCAAGCAAGCCGCTTTGATTCTTATGGAATGGCAGTTCGTATACATAGCTCACAACAAACATTTGCGGCGTGTTCAACGTGGACGGCCCGTAGTTCGCCGGAATGTCGTAGGAATCGTACACTCCCAAGTCTCGGTCTTGCGGCATATTGGTGAGCAGCTTCGACCAGGTGTAACCGACCTGGACCGTGAGGCCTCTGCTGAAACGGCGATTCAGCGACACCTGCAATGAATTGTAGTTGCTGGTGAAAATCGGGGCTCTCGATTTAACCGCCTCGTATCCGGCGTACGGAGCGAGAGCGTTCACATCGACCTCAGGGTTTGCCAAACGATTGGCGACGGTGGCCTGATTCGGGTCGATGTCACCCAACAGATGGGTTCCTCTGGTTCCCACATAAGCGACCTCGACCATCGTGTTCGGCAGAATTTGCCGCTGAATCGACAGGTTGAAATCCTGATAACTCGGAGCCTTGAAAGTGGGCGTTCCGGTCACAGTGATGGCACTCGGTCCCAACGGCGCCCCGGCAGCTGACAAACCGAGCGGGTCGTCGAAAAGATTGAAGTCGGAATTCGAGTGATTGTTGACTGTGGTTTTTTGCAGGAGCGGAGGATCATTGAATGCATTCTGCTCCCAAATACCATTGAGAGTTCGATCATAAAAGATTCCATAGCCAGCGCGGACGGAGGTTTTGCCGTCGCCGAATGGGTCCCAGGCCAATCCCAGTCGCGGAGCAAAATTGGAATTCGAATTCGGGTTTACGCCGCTGCCGAACGGAGAGCAGGTGGCCGTGGCTGAGATAGCCTGGGCTGCGCTGCAGGCGGCTCCGGTCGGAAAGATCAACCCATTGGCGTAGGTGGCGGCGTTGTTACCGGCGACCATGTTGCCAGAAGCAGGATCAATGATTGGAGCGTTCGCGGGGTTGAATGCGTTGGGATCAAAGTTGGTGAGAGTGTTGTTGCTGTCCGAGGGCGAAGGAAAGTAGCTGTAACGGACACCGAGATTCAAGGTCAGGTGCGGTGTGATCTTCCAGTCATCCTGGCCATACGCCTCGAAGTTCAGGTAGTGAAGATAAGGAATGACGTCATGGCTGGGCTGGGTATAGCTGTCAGCCTGTCCCAGGAGGAAATTGGCGAATTCAGGATTTCCATTGGCATCCGAGAAATTAAAAGTCGCAAAACCGCTTGAAGCATTCTCGGTCTTGGCCATCCACATGGAGGTAAAACCCATGCGGAAAGTGTGATTCCCATGTTGTATGGAAAGATTGTCGTAGATGTTTCTGTCTTTATTACGCTCAAAGTAGGGGGCGCTTCCATTTCCCAATCCGGCTGCACCCGATGTGAAGCTAACATTGGGCGCTCGGCCGTTCGGATCAGCGTAAGCAGTGTTGTTTGTGAGCTGGCCCAGAAATGCAGGGGAATTCGCGATGCCACTGAGGTTGGAATTGATCGCTCCCCAGGAATCCACGAATTCAACCTCGTTCACCACTTTCGATGACAAATTAACCGTCGCATTCAAGACCAGGTTCCGCCCAGGGGCGTTGATCGAAGTGGTCTCGACACCGGGATAGTTTGCCCCACCCCACAGAGAGAAAGGAGCGTTTTGCGGGACCGAGTCTTCCATGTAGCGCGCAAAAATCCGCACGCGGTCGCCGACATTCTGATCCAGACGAATAATGTCCTGGCGAAAGTTGTTCAGCGAGCTGTAATTCGTGACCAATTGAGTGCCCACGTTCGGGGGATTGGCAGCCATGAACGCATTCAGGTAAGCAGCGGCGTTTTGGCTGTAGCAGGCCGGACTGATGGTGGAGGTACCGCCAGAATTGGTCACGCAAGTCGGGTTAGTCGCATCAGTCACCGGGGAGCTAAATACGCCGCCCAATTCGGCAGCCGTGGGTACAGTGATGGTGTTGGTGCCCGGGGCGCTGGCCTTGCGCCATTCCTCGGACCAAAAGAAGAAAGTCTGATTTTTCTGGGGATGATACAGCTTGGGGATGAACAGCGGTCCGCCGAGCGTAAATCCGAAGTCGTTGTAGCGCTCGATGGGGGTTTCATTCTCCGATACCGGATTGCCGTTGGCAATGGCCGCCCTGGCTCCAAAAGTATTGGCGTTGTAAAAATTGTTGCGATTGAATTCGTAGGCGCTGCCGTGCCAGGTGCTGCTGCCCGATTTGGTGGCAACCACGATCTGCCCGCCGCCGCTGCGCCCGAAGGCGGCGTCGTAATTGCTGCGTTCCAGGGTAAATTCCTGGATGGCGTCAATACTCGGGGTGTTTAGCAGGGTTCCGTTCGAGCCGCTGTCGTTGATGTCGGCGCCGTCGACGGTAAAGTTATTCGCACCCGTACGCGCTCCATTGATGGAAATCGAAGTGTTATTTTCCAGGCCGAATCCGACCTTATCCGGCAGCATGTTGGCAACGCCCGGCTGCAGCAGAATGAGCTGTTCGAAATTTCGATTGTTGAGGGCCAACTCCCGGACCTGATCGCCGGTGATGGTGCCGGATTCCTCTGCGGTCGTGGTCTGGATGGCGGTGTTTTCGGCCTGGACTTCGACCGTCTCCGACACCTGCCCCGCATTCAACTGGACATCGAGGGTGTGCTTTTCGGCGACGTTGAGAACCACGTCCTGGGCCACATAGGTTTTGAATCCGGTGCTCTTGACAGTGACGGTGTAGCGGCCGGCCGGCATGTTGGTGAGGGTGAAGCTGCCGGCGCTATTGGTTTCGATGGTACGAAAATCGCTGCCGGTATCATTGCTGTGGACCACGAGGGTGGCGCCGGTTACGACCGCGCCACTGGGATCGGTAACAGTGCCTGAGAGCGTCGCCGCTACTTCCTGGCTCCATGCCGCTGTCGCGAAGGCGATCATCGCCACCAAAAGCGCAAAATTCAAGCTGACTTTCACTAGTTGCCGCATTACAGCCTCCTCGAAGACACGTTTCGCTCGACCGACCCCGGCCCCGCCCACAATTTTGCCGACGACTGAAGGTCACTGCTATAGAGCACCTTATGCTATAGAGCACTTTGACGAACGTCGTCAAGCAAAAAATGCAGCTTAGGGCAATCTATTTTGTTTCTAGTTGCGTGCTCCGAACGGACGGCGATCCCAGCCGGGGGCTGGAGCCGGGGGAACGGGCTCCAGATTTTAGCGAAAAAATGCGATGCTCCGAGGCCTTCAAATGCTCGAAGGTGGTCCGGAACTGGAAGACGCTCGGAGTACGATTGGCTCAATTATTTCGCTGGTGACGGAACGAGGCTCCGGGGCACACCGGCACCCCCTCCGACGCTTTTCGAGTGAAAAGCAGCCCGCACCACCTGCCATCCTGTAGTCGAAATGGGGCGGCAAATGCCCGCCTCGGCCGCTGGGACCTGCGCCATGCAAATCTAGAGCGCGCTGCTGCTGGCGCGGGTGGCTGACCCGGCGCCCGTTCCGGGCCTCAGTGCTCGAGATAAGGCACGAAGCCCTGGGCCTTCATTTTCAGCACGTAGACGGAGGTGGTTGCGGTGATGTACAGGGTGCGGTAGTCGGGATCTCCCCAGGTCAGGTTGGCCGGCTGCTCCGGAACCACGATGGTGCCTAGGTGGTGACCCTGCGGGTCCCATACCCAAATCCCTTTGGGGCCGGTGACAAACAGGTTTCCATTCTTGTCGACTTTGATTCCGTCGGGCACTCCGTCGTGCTTTTCCCCGGGTTCCTCGCCGAAGATCCGGCCATTAGCGAGTGAACCATCGGAGGTAACATCATAAACGCGGATATTTCGTTCCTGGCTGTCGTCCACGTAGAAGCGTTTGCCGTCCGGGGAGAAGGCCAGCCCGTTCGGTTGGGTCAGGTCTTTGGTAAGAAGCTTCAGATTCCCCGCATCATCCAGCCGGTAAACGCCCTGATAAGGAATCTCTTGGGTCTCCCCTTTTACCAGGTCGAGAGTCGGATCGGTGAAGTAGAGTGCTCCATCGGGACCGGCGATGACGTCGTTGGGGCTGTTGAGTTTCTTGCCCTGGTAATGATCGGCGAGAATTTTGTATTTGCCCTCCGGCGTTACCTCGATGATGGCCCGCAAAACGCTGGCGCAGTCGATGAGCCGATGCTGACGATCGAACGTATTGCCATCCGGATCGCCCAAGGTGATGACTTCGTCCCTGGTTCCGTCGGGCTTGACGCGAAAGATCTTGTTGATGGTTTCGTCGCTCACGTAGAGAAATCCGCTCGCATCCCACATGGGACCTTCCGTAAACCCGAATCCGGTCGCCAGCACGGCAAGCTTGGCGTCGCGATCCACCAGATCCCAGAAGGCAGGCGTTCCGGCCTGCAGTTCGAAACTGCGGCGCTGGTGTTGCGCCGTTGACGAAGCCATCAGGCAAACGACAGTGATCGAGACCGCGACCAGGGTGTGAAGAGTTCTCATGTTTTCGAAATTTCCTTTGCTTCCAGGCAAACTGGATAGAATTCGCAACCGGCTAATTTTCCTCCCGCAGCGCGGGCGCGGTTTTGACGGTTCGACCGACACTCATCAGATAACTCGCCAGATCGTTCAGTTCGCTGCTGGTGAGCCGTTGACCATAGTCGGCAGGCATGACCGGGCGGCTCTGATATTCGAGACTCTGCAGCTCGGATCTGAGGATAAAGTAAAACGTCCCTTCGGGGGTCAACAGCTGAACCGAAAAATTGTCTTCATTGCGAACCACTCCACTGATTCTCCGGCCATCCCGCATCACCGCCGTTACCGCCTGGCGGCTGGCGTCGGCATTCTTGGCGGGACTGATGATGTCGTCGAGCACTTCCTTGGCCGAGCGCGTGGACGCATAGCTCGAGAGATCGGATCCGAGAAATCCCCCCTGGCCCTGGACCATGTGGCACGAAGAACACTCTGCTTTTGCAAAAAAAACAGCTTTTCCACGAGTGGGATCTCCGGGCAGTCCTTTGGTTTTGTCCTCGCCTTCGAGGAAGCGCAGATAACTGACCACGGCGTGCACCTCCGCGACACCCAGAGAACGGAACGCGGGCATGCCCGTTCCCGGGACACCGCCAGAGACGATGGCCGCGAGATCGGCATCGGATAATCGCCGGAGTTTGGCGCTGCCGGTGATATTGGGAGCGCGTTCTCCGCCGCGGCCGTCCAGCCCGTGGCAGCCGGCACAGCTGGCCGTGAAAGTGCGCTCGCCCGGCCGGGTGTCAGGCCGGGAAGAGCCCTTTCCTTGATCCGGCTTTGCCTGTAATCGAGCACTGAAAGTCCCCGGGCTGCACAGTGCAACCAGAACCAGTGTGGCCGCGGGGATCAAATTGCTTCGTGGCATCTTGACTAAAACAGGAATTTTGCTCCGACCTGCATGATGCGCGGGTCACGGGCACCGGTAGCGGTTCATCCTGACGAAAAGCACATCCTGCTATTAAAACGATAAAACATTGGTAAATGATGCATATCTCAGTTCGAGTGAGAGTGTCAATAGCTGGTTGCTGCTAGATGGTCAAAGGGCAAACCCTGGCTCGGTGCGGTTTGCCATTTGACCATGGGGAACAGGCACGGCGGCGGGGCCGTCTCCAGAAAATAAGCCGCCGCTTTACTTTTTTACTGCGATCGCTGAAATTTCAATCCGGGCATTGTTGACCAGTGCGGCTGCCTGGATGGTTGCGCGGACCGGCTTCGGATCCGGCAAGAAGCTCTTGTACACCGTGTTCATCTCGGCAAAATCGTGGATATCCGCCAAGTAGACGGTCACCGAGACCAGATCCTTCAGCTCGAAGCCGGCAGCTTTGACAACCTTCTCGATGTTTTCCAGTGCGGCTTTGGTCTCCGGTGTAATTCCGCCTGCGACCAGCTTTCCGGCCGCGTCCTCGCCCTCGTGGCCAGCAATGTACAGGGTGTTACCGACGACCATCCCATTGCTGAAAGGCAATCCCTTGGCGTCGGACAGGTTCACGGCTTTATGCGCCTGGGCGAACGCAGATTGGGCCAGCATCAGACCGGCGGCCAGCATGAAGATTCGAACCGAGCTCGTTTTCGTTTTGATTTCCATTTTCATTTTTGTTTTCTCCGATAAAAGTCTGCGGCCTCTTTCCCGCCACGAAAAACAGTGCTAAAGTCCGCGTACCATGTATACCGCGAGGGGAACAGAATGGACAAATTTCATCATCGCTTGAACGGACGCCGTCCTCCCACCCTGTTTTTTTTATCACTTTTTGCCGTTTGCATTCTTTCCGGGACCGGCTGGCTGTTGTGGGGACAGGCAGACGCGGCGGGTTCAAAGCCTGCGGACGACCACGCGCTCATCGACGAATACCGGCGTGTTGAAGTGGCCTCGGTGTCGGATGCACTCGAACAGCTCAGCGGCAAACGCATGTACATGAGCCATCACATGCAACCGATCTTCACCGCCAAGTTTGCCGGCTTCGCGCGCACGGTTCAACTCAAGAAGGATGAAGGCAATGCGGACCCGGCCGCGCTCGGGGGAATGCTGGCCGCCATCGATCATGGATCGGCGGATTCGGTGTACGTCATGTCGGTTGAGGATGGCGCCGACATCGCCGGCATGGGCGGCCTGATGGGAACCGCAATGGCGGCGCGAGGTTACACCGGTGCAGTCATTGACGGGGGAGTCCGGGATGTTGCTTATTTGCGCAAGATCCAGTTCCCCGTGTTTGCGACCGGGATTGTGCCTTCCACATCGGTACATCATTATCGCTTTGCCGGCGAACAGGTCTCCGTGTCCTGCGATGGTGTGATGGTGAATCCGGGAGACATTGTGGTGGCCGACAGCGACGGCGTGGTGGTCGTGCCCCGAGCCAGTGCCCAGCAGGTGTTGGCTCTGGCGCAGCAGATGGATTTCAAAGAGCACTCGATGTATCCCGTCATCGAGAAACTCAAGTCCATCGAGGACGCGGTCAAGCAATTCGGCCGGCTGTAAGAGCGGCCGGATGGCAATGTCCCCTGGTCCCGCGCAAAATTCGCGCCACGGTTGACGACTCTGCCGCGGTTTTGGGGGGGATGTTAAGCTTCGACCAGCGGGCAGTAGATCGTTGCAGCCTGGCGAGGCGCGCATCGTGAACTCGGGAGGAGAACCCTAACCAATGCGGACACCTTTGGCCATGGTCGCGATCTGCTGCTGGTTGTTTCTGGCGGTCAGCGAGCCGGCCTCGCCGGTGAATGTGCGAACCGAAGACCTGCTGGTCAGCCCGCCCGGAGCCAACTGGATCTCTTACAACGGAGATTATTCCGGGCGCAGGTACAGCAGCCTTTCGGAAATCAACGTCCATAACGTCGGCCAGCTGCGGGCAGACTGGGTCTTCCACGCGCGCAATTCGAGCCGTCTTGAGGTCACTCCGGTGGTGGTCAACGGAATGATGTTCGTCACCTCGTCGAACCAGGCCACCGCGCTCGACGCGCGCACCGGCCGGGTGGTATGGCAGTATTCGCGGCCGGTTTCGACCGGGCTGATTGACGATGCCTCAGGACACATCAATCGCGGCGTGGCGGTTTGGCAGGACCGCGTCTATATGGAAACCGACAACGCGCACCTTTTGTGTCTGGACGCACGTTCGGGAAATCTGATTTGGGACGTTGCCTACGCCGACTGGAACAAGAACTACGGAGCCACCAGCGCTCCTTTGGTGGTGAAGGGAAAAGTTCTGGTCGGCACTTCAGGCGGGGATGACGGTGTGCGCGGCTTCGTGTCCGCCTTCGACGCGATGAGCGGAAGCCTGGCCTGGCGTTTTTGGACGATTCCTGCTCCGGGAGAGCCGGGATCCGAGAGTTGGCCCGGCAAGATGTACCTGCACGGCGGCGGGACAACGTGGATGCCGGGGACGTACGATCCCGAATTGAACACACTCTACTGGGGGACCAGCAACCCGTCGCCGGATTTTGAAGGAAGCGTGCGTCCCGGGGACGACCTGTACACCGATTGCGTGCTGGCCCTCGATCCTGACACCGGAAAACTGAAATGGTTTTTCCAGTTCACGCCGCACGATCTTTTTGATTACGACAGCACCGAAACACCCATGCTCATCAATGCCTCGTACCGGGGCGAGAGCCGCAAATTGCTGGTCGAGGCCAATCGGAACGGATACGTCTACGTGCTGGATCGCAGCAATGGCAAGTTTCTCTCGGCGGGTCCTTTCGTTGAGAAGATCAACTGGGCAAAAGGAATTGACGCGCAAGGCCGGCCCATGCGCACCGAGGTGCAGCCGACTCCTGAAGGAACCCGGGTCTGTCCCGGCTATTCCGGGGCGACGAACTGGTTTTCGCCTTCCTATAACGAGTCCAGCCAGTTGATTTATCTCATGGCTCTCGAACAATGCCAGACTTACTTCAGCAAGGCCGAACCAGAAGCCTTCAAAGAAGGCGAGACCTATTATTCGACCGGAGTGAAGCGGATCCCGACGGAAAAATCGCAAAAATTCCTGATTGCCTACAACCTGGAGTCGGGTACCATCGCCTGGAAATATCCCCAGCTTGGTCACGGACATTCGAGCGGTGGAACCATGACCACGGCCGGAGGGTTGGTCTTTTTTGGCGACGATGCGCAATCCTTTGAAGCCGTGGACGCGCAGAACGGAAAGCCGCTCTGGCATTTCACTACCGGGCAGGACGCAAGCGCCTCGCCCATGAGCTACGCCGTCGAGGGCCGGCAGCACGTCGCGGTCGCTGCCGGAAGCGATGTGTTCAGTTTTGCGTTGCCCTAGTCTGACGAAACACGAATTGCATTCCCTCTGTCATCCGCATTCGCCCGGCCCAGGAGCCTGTTTATGCATTTCGGTTTAAAGTGGAATCGCCGCAGCTTTCTCGGAACCCTTGCCGCCGTTGCCAGCTCCGCCTTGCTTCCCTTCCGAGGAGCCTCCGGTGCCGGCGCGGCCAAAACAGGAACATCGATCACCGGGTTCGGGCAATCCGGCAATCCCTATGAAGAATTGGGAGTGACCACCGTGATCAATGCCGAGGGAACCATGACCACCCTCGGCGGTTCGCTTGGCCGGCCCGAGGTGGAGGCGGTGATGGCGCTCGCTTCGCGGCACTTCGTGAGCATCCCGGCGCTCGAGGAGGCCGCCGGCCGGCAGATCTCTCAGATGCTCAAGCTGCCCGAGGGTTACAGCGCTCTGGTCACGTCCGGGGCGGCCTGCGCCATCCAATCCGGGTTGGCGGGAATTCTGACCCAAGACAACGAGACTTTCATCCGCCAGCTGCCCGATCTCACCGGGATGAAGTCCGAGGTGATTATTCAGAAGTCGCATCGCAACCCCTTCGATCACCAGCTCCGGGCTACCGGCATAAAACTGGTTGTGATTGAAACCCGCGACGAGCTGCGCGCCTCGGTCAGCGATCGCACGGCGATGATGCATTTCACAAACCTGGCCAACGCCGCCGGGCGGATCAAGGTCGATGAATGGGTGAAGCTGTCCCAGGAACTCAAGGTGCCCAGCTTCAATGACGCGGCCGCCGACACCCCCCCGGTTTCTCATCTCTGGGATTACGCAAACATGGGATACGATCTGATTTCGTTCAGCGGCGGTAAGGCGATGCGGGGACCCCAGTGCGCCGGACTGTTGATTGGCCGCAAAGACCTGGTCAGGTATGCGCTGCTCAACAACAGCCCTTACGAGGACACGCTGGGCCGCGGCATGAAAGTAGGCAAGGAAGAAATTCTGGGAATGATCAAGGCTCTCGAGCTGCACCTTGCGGAAGATCACGACGCGCTCAGCCGGGAATGGCAGGACCGTCTGGAACTGATTTCTCGTCAACTCACGAGGGTGCCGGGAGTGACCACAACCTTCTTTACGCCCGACATCGCCAATCACGTGCCCCACATGCAAATCGTCTGGGACTCGAGGATTTCTCTCACCCCCCAGGGGGTTTCAAAGTTGCTGAGAGATTCGAGGCCTTCGATCGTCATGAGCCCGGGCGATGACAAACCCGGACTGGAAATGAATTCCTTCATGCTGCAGCCCGGCGAGGCCGAGGTCGTTGCTGATCAACTCGCGCGCATCTTGCGGGAGCATTCCGCCTAGCAAGGCGATCCGCCTGGCATCGGGCGGCGGTTCTTAACGGGCCGGCATGCGTAGCTTCGACCCTTTTTTCTCCAGCCACGCGTTGAACTCCTGGATCATCTGGCTGGTCCAGTTGGCATCGATCTGGCCGGGCGTGTACTTGCCTTCCCGCAGCATCGCATGTCCCCATTCATCGACGGCGTGGTCCATTTCCGTATCCTCAGCCACCTTCTCGGCGAACTGCGGAGGCACAAACGTCACCCCTTCCGGATCGCCGATGGCGACGTCGCCCGGCATGACCGTAACCTCTCCGATGCGAATCGGAACGTTGATTCCGGTGAGCATTACATTCTGCAGGTCGGAGGGATCGACTCCCCGCACGTAGCATTGAAAATCAGGCTGCTGCTGAATGCCGGTGACGTCGCGGATGGCGCCGTTGACGATCAGTCCATTATGACTTTTGGCATAAATTGCTGTCGACAGATTATCTCCGACGATGGTCCCGTAGCGTATCTTTCCGAACAGATCGACGACCAGGACGTCGCCCGGTTGCAGGATGTCGATGATCCAGGAGTTCTCATCACCGATGCGTCCTTCTTTCTTCCCGTTCGCGCGAATCACCGCATCCACGTCCGCGCGAAGCGGCATGAACACGGCGGTGACCACCCGGCCCACCAGACGCTGCCCGGGATTGATCACCCTCCATCCCCCTTCAAATTGATTGCGAAAATGGGCTGCTTGCAGGACGTCCCAGGCCTCGTCGGCAGTGACTTCTCTGAGCCGCCCCAGCACAGAGTCGGGGACTTTGGGTCTGCCGTCCGGGAAACGTTCGCCCTGCCACTGGGGCGTAAACTCGATGCGTTGCTGATTGGAGAACAGATCGAGCTGCGCCCAGGCGGCCGCGGTGAACGGCGGGGAGAGAGAGATCAGGAGTGCGAACCAGAAGAGGTAGTTTGTCATTTGCGATTGAGAAACTCCCGAGAAAATACCACACCCCCTGCAGTCCGCCAAATCAATGGACCCGATCAGGGTGCAGCAGGAGCATCCTTCCCGAACGAATATCCGACGGTGTAGGTGTAGGTTTGATTCGCCCGGGCAAAGTTTGCATAGACAAAGCGAAAAAGCGCGGAGTGAGCTTCGGGCACGATCTGTAGTTCTCTGGGCTTGGTGAGAAGAATCATGGCCAGCGTTTCCCCGTTGTTTCGATTGCGCGTACCAATGAAGCGAGGTTGGTTCTCTACATCGATCTTTTTGCCCGGGACGAAGTCGAGCGCCGGGCGGCCTTCCGCGAACCACTGGTTGTAACCGGGCTGGAGGAAGGCGCGGAACGGTACGGAACTTTCAAGCACAAAAGCTTGCAGCTTTTTTATTCCGTGGGGAGTGATCGATGTGCTCTCGACCAGCATTTCCTGGTTGCCCGCCAGGCTGAGGGTTCGCTTCAGATGTATACCCGCGGGATAGATGTCCGGGGCTTCGTACTCCAGTTGGACCCTGGCCTCCGGCCCGGCCGGAACGGTAATCTGAAATGAGTACGGCCGGTTATAAAGTCCCAGCCATTTTTCCGTGGTCCAATCCGGGAGGCCATGCATGTCCGGCGGCTCAAAACGGGTGGTGAAGCTGTCCCGCATGCCGCCTACGGAATCAAAGGCATTGTCATTGGTGTCTTTCCGCACCAGGGCGAAGGATCGCCCTCCGGCGTGGGGACTGACAAAACAGCGTAATTCCTGATTCTCCAGGATGACGTCGTCAAAGCCATCGCGGTCGTAGTCGAATTTGTACGCCAGGGCTTCGCCGTGTGCGATCGCAGCCACGGCCACATCTTCTTCCGAGTGGAGCCCCTCGGCGTCAACTCTCACCAAAAAGTGGTAAAGGCCGGTGCCTTTCAACGGATTCGCCGCGAATTCGACGATCTTCTCGGAGCCGGCCGGCAATTCCAGCTTGGTGGAAGATGATGTGATTTCGAGATCCGAGCCGGAAATCGTCAGCGTGGCTTCTCTGGCTTGGTCGCTCCAATTTTTCACTCGCACCTGAAACTTCGGCACCTCGGGAAGGTTCACACTGGCGAGCAGGGGATGAATGATCGGCACGACCTGATCTTCCCGCAGGGGAAAGGTGGCGGCCCAAGAGGTCTGGACCGTCGCGGTCCAGGGAGCGTGGACGGTGACTTCGCTGCCAGCGGAAACATCCTCCCGGTCCGCGCCGTGGAGGGTGGCGGTCAAGTTGGCAACCAGTCCCTCGGCGACGTCGGCTGCAATGCCCACCCGAAAGATGATCTGGGTGTTCCCGTGCTCTGGCACGCTGACGGGAGCATGTTGGGAGGCTTGCAGGGTTCCAGCGAAAAACTCCAAATCGCCTTCGAGCGGCGTGGCGCCGGGATTCTCAATCCGCACAATCGCGTTGTTCTTCGCATCCCGGAGCCAGGTGTGCCCGTTTACGAAAAGAATGCTCGGAACCTGG
>Ga0193726_1002174_pt1 | contig 13722 bp, 12 predicted proteins | sample H2c1metaG_FD_144928 | JGI IMG/M metagenome (GOLD analysis project Ga0193726, IMG submission 144928) | Soil microbial communities from a riparian zone of the East river system, Colorado, United States - H2c1 | ecosystem: Environmental > Terrestrial > Soil > Riparian zone | place: USA: East River... | reverse complement strand
TCTCGTGGCGGGCGGCTCGCTGTACGCCACCCGGCCTACGCTGTTCGACTACATCAAGTCGCGTGCGGATCTATCGATGCGGGCGGCGGACCTGTTTTCGAAAGTGGCCTCAGGGGCCGTGCAGCCGCAGATCGGTCAACGGCTGCCGCTGCGCGATGCAGCGCAGGCGCACCGCGACTTGGAGGCGCGGAAAACCACCGGAGCCACGATTCTGTTGCCGTAAGGCGGGTTTCAAATGCCGAGGGGCAGCGCGGTGGATTCCTTGATGACGGTGACCGCGACGGAGGAGTTCACCGACCGCACGCTGGGGATGCGCGACAAGTAATCAAGGTAAAACGCCTCGTAGGCTTTGATGTTCTTGGTGACGATCTTGAGCAGAAAGTCCCATTCACCGGTGAGCGTGTAGCACTCGAGCACTTCGGCACGGTCGCGAATGGCGGCTTCGAATTCGGACAGCGCGCCGCGGCCGGTGGTCGCGAGCTTGACGTGCGCAAAGATGGTTACATCCAGCCCCAAGGAATTTCGATCCAGCAGCGCAACGCGAGCCTTGATGACGCCGTTTTGTTCAAGCTGCTGAATGCGCCGCCAGCACGTCGTGGTGGACAATTTGGTTTGCGCGGCCACCTCGGCCACCGACAGAGCGCCCTGCCTCTGTAGAATGTCGAGAATACGCAGATCGAGACGATCAATCGCGTGACGGTTGTTTTGTTCCACAAATTACTCTATTTCGGAATGAACATACCGGATTATTGGGCTGATCCCTAATATTTGCAACATTTGGGGCCCGGAGTCGTAAATTATGCGGATGATCAAGAAATCGCGCCTGCATCTACCCCGAGTTCCTGCTCGTCCCGGCGAGACCCCTGACTTCAGCTACGTGCAACTTTCACCCGCCGGCGCGGTGCCTCGGCCGGAGGTCAACGCACGCGCCCGCGACATGAGTTCCTTGTCGGTGGACCTGGTGCGAGTGCTGGATGACAAGGGAATGGCGGTGGGTCCTTGGCACCCCCATCTAGAGGCGAGCGATTTGCAGGTGGGCCTGCGGCACATGCTGCTCACGCGGCTGTACGACGACCGCATGCAGCGCATGCAGCGCGCAGGCAAGATCTCGTTCTATATCCGTGCGCTCGGCGAAGAGGCGGTGGCGGTGGCGCAAGGGATGGCGCTGCGGCCCTCGGACATGCTGTTTCCCGCGTACCGCCAGCAGGGACTGCAAATCGTGCGCGGCATTTCGCTGGTCGATCTGATGTGTCAGCTGCTATCCAACACGCGCGACATGTGCAAAGGACGCCAGCTGCCCGTGATGTACCACTCGCGCGCCAACAACATTTTTTCCATCTCCGGAAATTTGGCGACGCAATTCCCGCAGGCCGTCGGCTGGGCGATGGCCGCCGCCATCAAGGGCGAAGACAATCTGGCTGCGACTTGGATCGGCGAGGGCAGCAGCGCCGAGGCGGACTTTCATCATGCGCTGCTGTTCGCGTCGGTGTATCAGGCCCCGGTGATTCTGAATGTGGTCAACAATCAATGGGCCATTTCCACATTTCAAGGCTATGCGGGCGGCGAGCAACGCTCGTTCGCCGCGCGCGGACCGGGGTACGGCATGGCCGGCATTCGAGTCGACGGCAACGACTTTCTCGCCGTGTACGCGGTGACGCAATGGGCCGCCGAGCGCGCCCGGACCGGCGCGGGACCGACTCTGATCGAACTGGTCACGTATCGCGGCGCCGCGCATTCCACCAGCGACGATCCGGCGCGCTACCGCGCCAAGGATGATGCCGAACACTGGCCGCTGGGCGATCCCATCCGGCGCCTGAAAGAACATTTGATCAAAATCGGCGAATGGTCCGAGGCTCGGCATGAGGCAATGGCCGCGGAACTCGAGGCCTTGGTGGCATCGAGCTGGAAGGAGGCGGTGACGTTCGGCACCATGACCGAGGGCCCAAGGCTCAACTCCGACTTGATGTTCGAGGATGTGTTCAAGGACATGCCGCCGAATCTGCAGCGGCAACAGGCATTGATGCGCAAGGAACGGGGCTAGCTTCATGGCCAATATGAACATGATCCAAGCCTTGAACTCCGCGATGGACATCATGCTGGGCAAGGATCCTGCAGTGGTGCTGATGGGCGAGGATGTGGGGTATTTCGGCGGCGTGTTCCGCGCGACCGAGGGCTTGCAGCGCAAATACGGCGAGCACCGCGTCATCGATTCGCCGATCGCCGAGGGCGGCATCGTTGCCACGGCCATCGGCATGAGCGTGAACGGATTGCGGCCGGTCGCCGAAATCCAATTCGCCGACTACATCTATCCCGGCTTCGATCAGGTGGTGAGCGAACTGGCGCGCATACGCTACCGCAGCGCGGGCGATTTCTTCGCCCCGGTCACCATCCGCACGCCTTGCGGCGGCGGTATCCGCGGCGGGCAGACGCATTCGCAAAGTCCCGAGGCCATTTTCACGCATGTCAGCGGCATCAAGGTCGTCATGCCCTCGAACCCCTACGATGCCAAGGGCCTCTTGATCACCAGCATCGAAGATGACGATCCGGTGGTGTTCTTCGAACCCAAACGGCTGTACAACGGGCCCTTCGACGGCGATCCCAACAAGCCCGCGGTGCCGTGGAGCACGCATCCCAAAGGCCAGGTCGATGAAGGCTATTACAAAGTGCCGCTGGGCAAGGCGGACATCGTGCGGGCTGGGGCCGATGTGACCATCATTACCTACGGGACGATGGTGCACGTCGCGGTTGCCGCGGCCGCTGCGATGAACTTGGATGCGGAGATCATCGATCTTCGTTCGCTCGTGCCGCTGGATGTCGATGCCATTTGCAGCTCGGTGAAAAAGACCGGACGCTGCGTGGTCGCTCATGAAGCCACGCGTTTCTCCGGTTTCGGCGCGGAAATTCTTTCCATCATTCAAGAGGAATGCTTCTGGTGCTTGGAAGCGCCGATTCAGCGGGTCACGGGATGGGATACTCCCTATCCGCATGCCTTCGAGTGGGAGTACTTTCCCGGCCAGGCGCGCGTCAGGTCGGCGCTCAAGACTGTCATGGAATCCGCATGAGCCAGTTCACCTTCAAGATGCCGGACTTGGGCGAAGGCACCGTCGATGCCGAGATCGTCGCCTGGCATACCAAGCCCGGCGATACGGTGAGCGAGGATCAGCTCATCGTCGAAGTGATGACCGATAAGGCGGCTGTGGAAGTACCCGCGCCGGTGAGCGGCCGGCGCGCCCGGGGACAAAGTGGCCGTGGGCTCGCCGCTGATCGTGTTCGAATTGACCGATGGCGCCGCGGCGCCCGCATCAGCCGCGGCTCCACCGGCAGCAGCATCGGCGAACGACGCGCCGGCACCTGCCCCCGCGGCAACTTCACCGGCGCCCGCTGCATCGGCCGCCGCCGCGCCGGTTCCGACGGCGGCGCCCGCGCCATCAGCTGCACCTGCACGCGCTTCCGCGCCCGCGGCGCGTCCGGGCCGGGTGATGACCTCGCCGGCGAATCGCCGCCGCGCCAGCGAGGCGGGTATTGACCTCAGCACCGTGGCGGGCTCGGGACCCGGCGGCCGAATTCTCACCGCCGACCTGCAGTCGGCGCCGCCGCGCGCAGCCGCGCCGGATGCCGCAGACACGACGGAAATAAAAGTCATTGGGGTGCGCCGCTTGATTGCGGAACGCATGAGCGAGGCCAAGCGCAACATTCCGCATTTTGCCTATGTCGAAGAAGTCGACGTGACCGAACTCGAATCCCTGCGCGAGCATTTGAATCATTCACGGCCGAAGGATGCGGGCTCCTTGAGCTACCTGCCCTTGGTGGCGATGGCCTTGATCCGCGTGCTCGAATCGTTTCCGCAATGCAACGTGCTGTACGATGCGGCGCGCGGCGTGTTGGTGCGGCATCGCGCCGTTCACCTAGGCATAGCGACGCAGACGCCGGACGGCTTGAAAGTGCCGGTGGTTCACAATGCGCAGTCGCTCGGGCTGTGGGAAATGGCGGCGGATATTCGCCATCTGGCTGAGCGCGCGCGCGCCAACAAGGCGACGCGTACGGAGCTTACCGGCTCGACGATTACCATCACCAGTCTCGGTAAACTGGGCGGCATCGCATCCACCCCGATCATCAATCAGCCGGAAGTGGCCATCATTGGACTGAACAAGGCCGTCGAACGGCCGGTGGTAATCCGCGGCGCCATCGCCGTGCGGCGGATCATGAATCTATCATCCTCGTTCGATCACCGCTTCGTAGACGGCTACGATGCGGCGGCGATGATCCAAGCATTGAAAGAACGCCTCGAACATCCTGCGACCATCTTTATCCCCACGGTGAAATCATGACCTCTCAACCCCAGCGACCCGCGTTCGGCACTCTCCTAACTTCGCACATGGCGGTCACGAACTATCGCGACGGCAAATGGAGCGCAAGCGAGGTCAAACCGGTGGGCTCGATCGAGATCAGTCCCGCTGCCCACATGCTGCATTACGCCAGCACCTGTTTCGAGGGGTTCAAGGCATTCCGCGGCCGCGACGGTTCGGTGCATGTATTTCGCATGGACCGCCACATGCAGCGCTTGCTGCAAAGCGCGCGCCAGCTGGTGCTGCCGGAGCCGGACATCGCGCAAGTGGCCGACATGGTGCGCGCCGTGATCAATCGCTGCCGCGACGCCGTGCCCGAAGCACCCGGCGCGCTGTACCTGCGTCCCATCATTTTCGGCACCACGGCGAACATCGGCGCCGCCACGACGCCGGCCACCGAGGCAATGCTGGTGGTGCTGGCAAGCCCGGTGTGGGATTATTTTTCAGGCGGCATGAAGCCGTTGCGCATCCTGGTCGATGATCAGAACACGCGTTCGGCGGAGCATATGGGCATGGTCAAGACGGGCGGCAATTATGCTGCGGCGCTGGCGCCCATCATGAATGCGCGGGCGAAATATCAGGCCGATCAAGTGTTGTTCTGTCCGGAGGGCCAGGTGCAGGAGACGGGCGCCGCCAATTTCATCCTGATCCGCGAAGGCGAGCTGATGACGCGCAGTCTGGACTCGACTTTCCTGCACGGCGTCACGCGGGATTCCTTGCTGACGATCGGCCGCGATCTGGGCTACAAGGTGACCGAGAAAAAATTCGACGTGCTGGAGATGCTCGATTGGGTCCGCAGCGGCGAGGCTGCGCTGTCGGGCACAGCAGCGGTGCTGACCGGCGTCGGCACGCTGATTTACGCAGGCAACGAACATCGGGTGGGCACCGGCCAGGTCGGCGAGGTCACCAAGGCTCTGCGGGCCAAGCTGGTCGCGGTACAACAGGGCGAATCGCCGGATCTGCACGGCTGGCTGGAGCGCGTCTAGCACCCGGCTGCGCCCGTTCGCCTAGTACTCCTCGCGATCGTCCTCGTCGTCGTCGTCTAAATCGTCGTCGTCGTCCTCATCGTCTTCATCTTCGTCCCAGTCTTCGTCTTCTTCCTCGTCCTCAGCATCTTTTTCGGCCTTGGAGCCTGACCAACCCTCGGGCTCCTCGGTCAGTTCCAAGTCCAGTTCCGCCCAATCATCGACGTCGAGTTCCTCGGTATCGCCATCGAGATGTTGAATCTCAACGGTTTCTTTGTCTTCGTCGACCTTGAGAACCTGAAAGGTCTCGTCGTTTTCCAAGTCGTCATACCACTGCCCGACTGTCGGTTCGTACTCTCTACCCACGGTTCATCCTTCTTTGGAACTGGTGCTCTTACAAGAGCTACGAATATTAGGTGAGGCCGCTCCGCTAAGTAAATGGCAATATCGAGATCCTATGACCGTTGCAGACCGCAAAGTCGCCGCTCGCCGATTGATCGAGGCCAAGCGCATCGTCGTCAAGGTGGGTTCCGCACTGTTGGTGGACTGCGACAAGGGCCGGTTGAATCGAGCCTGGCTCGAAAGCTTGGCGGCCGATGTTGCCGCCTTGCGCAAGCGGGGTCAGGAGGTGATCTTGGTTTCCTCGGGCGCCATAGCGCTGGGGCGGCGGCACCTGAATTTGGGCACCGGCAAGCTGAAACTCGAGGAAAGCCAGGCGGCGGCGGCGGTTGGGCAGATTCGCCTGGCGCACGCATACAAAGAGCTGCTTGATGCGCATGAGATTGCGGTGGCGCAAATCCTCTTGACCTTGGGGGATACCGAGCAGCGCCGGCGCTATTTGAACGCCCGTGGGACTCTCAATACGCTGCTCGCCCTGGGCGCCGTGCCGGTAATCAATGAAAACGATACGGTGGCCACTGCGGAGATCCGCTATGGCGACAACGACCGGCTGGCGGCCCGGGTCGCGCAAATGATCGGTGCGGATTGCTTGATCCTGCTTTCGGATATCGACGGGTTGTACACCTCCAACCCCCATGAGGATCCGGACGCGCAATTCATCGCGCGCGTGCTGGAAATTACACCCGCCATCGAGGCTATGGCCGGCGGCTCGATCAGCGACATGGGCTCGGGCGGCATGCACACCAAGATTGCCGCCGCCAAGATCGCGGTAGGCGCCGGCTGCCACCTGTGCATTTCATTGGGTACTGAAGCTCATCCCCTGCGCCGCATCGAGGAGGGAGCCCGCAGTACTTGGTTCGTACCCACTTCGACGCCGATGGCGACGCGCAAGCAGTGGATCGCCGGCACTTTGAAGCCGGCCGGAGCGATCGCCATCGACGATGGCGCGGTTCGTGCATTGATGGGCGGCAAGAGTCTGCTGCCCGCCGGCGTCACCCGTGCGCTGGGGCGATTCGACCGCGGCGACACCGTCAGCATCATCGGCCCGGAGGGGGCGGAAATCGCGCGCGGAATCTGCGCTTACTCGGATGTGGACGCGGCGCGCATCATCGGCCGCAAGTCGGCCGACATTGAAAAGGTGCTGGGATTTCGCGGGCGCGACGAAATGGTGCACCGGGATGATTTGGTGCTGCTGCGAATCCTGTGAACAGCATCGCCGATCTGATGCAGGGAATCGGCAGGTCTGCGCGGGCGGCGGCCGAAGCGCTGGCATTCGCCTCTTCGGAGCAAAAGAATCGCGCCTTGCACGCCGCGGCGGCGGCGCTGCGTGCATCGAGCCGGTCTATTCTGGCGGCCAACGACGACGACTTGCGCATATCCAGTGGCGAACTGTCAGGAGCACTACGGGATCGCCTGCGGCTCGATCCCGCGCGCGTGCATGCGATGGCGCAGGGCTTGGAGCAAATCGCCGCGTCGCGAGACCCCATCGGCGCCCGCCTGGCCGAATGGTCCCGCCCCAACGGCATGATCATTCAGCGGGTGTGCGTGCCGCTCGGCGTGATCGGCATCATTTACGAAAGCCGCCCGAATGTTACCGCCGATGCCGGCGCGCTGTGTCTGAAGTCGGGCAACGCCGTGATTTTGCGCGGCGGCTCGGAGAGCGCACGGTCCAGCACCGCGATCCATGCTTGTCTGGACGAAGGATTGCGCGCTGCATCCTTGCCGCCGGCATGCATCCAATTGGTGCCGACCAGCGAGCGCGCGGCCGTGGGCCACATGCTGGCGGATATGACCGACAGCATCGATGTCATCGTGCCCCGCGGCGGCAAAAGCTTGATCTCGCGCGTGCAACGCGAGGCGCGGGTTCCGGTCATCGGACATCTGGAGGGCGTGTGCCACGTGTACATCCACGCCGGCGCCAATCTCGACATGGCGAAGGCCATCGTGCTGAATGCGAAATTGCGCCGCACCGGGGTATGCGGTTCAGCCGAGACCTTGTTGGTCGACCGGGCTTGCGCTGGGACGCATCTCGAGCCCTTGATTCAGGCGCTGCTCTCCGCCGGCTGCGAAGTACGCGGCGATGAGATCAGCGCGCGGCTCGACGCGCGCGTCAAGCATGCAGTCGAACAGGACTGGTACGCAGAATATCTGGATGCCATCATTGCCGTGCGCGTGGTCGATGACCTCGATGCGGCGGTGGCGCACATCGGCCGTTACGGATCACAGCACACCGATTGCATCGTCACGGAGGACGGCCCGGCCGCCGAGCGCTTCCTGGCGCGGGTCGACAGCGCAATCGTGCTGCACAATGCTTCCACACAGTTCGCCGATGGCGGCGAGTTCGGCATGGGCGCGGAAATCGGCATCAGCACCGACAAGTTTCATGCGCGTGGTCCCGTCGGTGTCGAGCAGCTTACCAGCTACAAATACGTGGTCCGGGGAACGGGCCAGATCCGAGACTAGGGGATCCTGCGGCTTCATTCGCAAAATGGCCATTGAGGGCCGCCCCTAACGGCCCCGTTATGTAAATTTGTCGGACACCGCACAGATTTCACACTGCCCGGCTGGTGCAATGCTGCCAAAGCACCCCCCAAAACGGCGGAAAGCGCGTCTAAGGACTTAAGAATGCTCGCATTGTTGTCTTACCTGCTGGCCGCCGCGGCCGGGGCGGCTATTGCCGCCGCCGTGCTATCGGTCCGTCGGCGCGCCCTGAGCAGCAAGGCCCCTGGTGGCGAGCAGGCTGTGCCGACACAATCGCTGGCGGAGTTGCAGCGGTTTCGCGCCGTCGTGGATATTTGCGTCGATTCGATCTACATGGTGGACCGCGAAACGATGAAGTTCGTGGATGCCACGGCCACCGCGTCGAGCCGCACGGGCTACTCGCGCGAAGAATTGCTGCAGATGGGGCCGCTGGATTTGCTGAAGGTGAGCCGCGAGGATCTGATCAGCAGTTACGATGAAGCCATCGCCGCCGGCGTGCAGGGCGTTCGCAGCGAATCCACCGGCCGCTTCAAGGACGGCAGCGAGAGTTTCGTGGAGTTGAACCGGCAGGCGGTGTGGATCGACGGCCGTTGGATCATCGTCACGATTTCGCGCGACATAAGCGCGCGAAAAATCGCCGAACGAAGCGCGCAGCGCTTCGCCCGCATGTTTGCGGCCTTGAGCGACACCAATGAAGCCATCATGCGCGTTTCCTCACCCGAGGATTTATACCAGCGCGTATGCGAAGCAGCTGTGCACGGCGGCAGACTGCTCGCGGCGAGCATCTGCATGCCGGGCGAGCATTCGGCTGATGCGCAGATTGTGGCGGTGGCCGGGACGGGCGCGGAAAAATTGCGCGACGTGCGGCTGTCCATCGATGGGTCCACCGCAGAAGGGCGCGGACTCGTCGGCACGGCGTTCCGCACGCAGACGCCGTGCGTCAGCAATGATTTTCTCAACGACGCGCGCACCGCCCATTGGCATGAGGCGGCGCGGCAGGCCGGCATCGCGGCGGGAGCGGCGTTGCCCCTGGTGCAGCATGGCCGCGCCATCGGGGTATTGCTGCTGTATTCAGCCGAGCAGAATGCCTTTGACGACGAGGTGGTGCAGCTGCTGATGCACATGGGCCGCAATGTCGTGTTCGCGCTCGACAATATCAAACGCGAAGCGCAGCGAAAAATCGCGGAAGGGCAGTTGCGCGCGGCCGATGCGCGCCTCAAGCGCGCCACGCGCGGCGCCAACGACGGACTTTGGGAGCTGGACGTACCGAGCCGGGAAATGTGGGTGTCGGAGCATTTCGCAGAAATGTTCGGCTACGAGCAGCAGGATTTCCTCGGCAAAGGCGAAAAATTCTTCAATATTCTGCATGCCGAAGATGCGGCGCGCCTGCGCGACGCGATGGAACGGACCATTCGCGAGGATGTTCTCGTCGATATGGAAGTGCGCGCCAAAACCCGCGCCGGCGAATCGCGCTGGTACCGGGTGAGGGGCGCGCTGGAGCGCAGCGCGGACGGCGCTCCCCTGACGGTGTCCGGCTCGCAGCGGGACATTACGCAGCGGCAGCAATACGCATTGGCGCTGCTCGAAGCCACCGAGACCGCTGCGGCCGCCAACAAGGCGAAAAGCCAGTTCCTGGCGAACATGAGTCACGAGATTCGCACGCCCATGAATGGCGTCATCGGCATGATCGAGCTGCTGCTGGAGACGCCTTTGAACCCGATGCAGCTGGACTACGCGGAAACGGTGCGCGATAGCGCCGCGGCGTTGCTCACCGTCATCAACGACATTCTCGACTTTTCCAAGGTCGAAGCGGGCAAGCTGGATCTGGAAATGCTCGACATGGACGTGCGCGATACCGTGGAGGACGTTGCCCGGCTGCTGGCGATCCAAGCGCATGCGAAGGGCCTGGAGGTCATCGCGCTGCTCGATCCCAGCCTGCCCGATCTGGTGCGCGGCGATGCGGGCCGGCTGCGCCAGGTGATGCTGAATTTGGGCGGAAACGCAGTCAAATTCACGCAAAAAGGCGAGGTGTCGATCGAGTGCAAGGTGGTGCAGAAAGACGAACGCGGCGTCATGGTTCGCTGCGAGGTTCGCGACACCGGCATGGGCATCCCCGCCTCGCGCATCGATGCGCTATTCAAAGCATTCACCCAGGTGGATCCTTCGACCACGCGCCGCTTCGGCGGCACCGGATTGGGCTTGTCCATCGTAAAACGGCTGGTGGAGTTGATGGACGGCGAGGTCGGCGTCTCGAGCGAAGAGGGCGCAGGTTCGACCTTCTGGTTCACGGCGCGCTTCGGCGTCGCGCAAGACAGCGCCAAGGTACGCCCCGCACCGCCCATCGCGTTGCGCGGCCAGCGCATCATCATCGTCGATGACAACATGACCAACCGCAAAGTCTTGATGGGGCAGCTGTCGCTGTGCGGCATGGAGGCGGTGTGCGCAAGCTCGGCGGATGAGGCCTTGAGCTTGATGCGGCACGCGGCCGCAGCGCGCAGGCCGTTCGAAGTGGCGCTGCTCGATCATCAGATGCCGGGCTGCGATGGCGCCACCCTGGGCAAAACCATCCTCGCTGAGAATGGCTTGAGCGGAGCGCGGCTGATCCTGCTCACCTCATCCGGACAGCGCGGCGATGGGCGGATGTTCTCCGAGCTGGGATTCGCGGGATATTTGCTGAAGCCCGTGACGCATCGCGACCTTACCGACTGCCTGATGATGGTGCTCGGCACGCAGGCCGAAGGATGGCGGATGGCCACGCAGCCGATCGTGACCCGCCACGCCTTGCGCTCGCAGCGTGTGCGCGAGGCGCAACACCATGTCCTGCTGGCCGAGGACAACGTCGTCAATCAGAAAGTCGCCTGCCGGATTCTCGAGAAGCTGGGCTATCGCGTCGATGTCGCGGGCGATGGCCAGGCCGCTTTCGAGGCCTGGCAAAGCGGCCGCTATCATTTGATCCTCATGGATTGCCAGATGCCGGTCATGGATGGCTATGAGACCACCCGGAAAATCCGCGAGCATGAATCGGGACGCAAGCGCATCCCCATCATCGCGCTTACCGCCCACGCCATGAAAGGCGCCGACAACGAGTGCCGGGCTGCAGGCATGGATGACTACTTGTCCAAGCCCATCGACCGCGAGCAGCTGGAACAATCATTGCACCGATGGCTCAACGAAGCCGGCGGTGATTCGGCGCCGCAAGAGAAGGCGGCCGGATAGCGCGAGTCTAGCCTCCGGCGTGGTCGGCTTGCGCGCCCTCGATGATGCACGGCGCCGAATATCCGCGCGCATCGTGTTCGATCAGCACTATGCCGCAGTTGGCGGGGACGTGCGCCCGCTGCCAGCTGCCGGTGACGTAGGCCCATAGACAGGTCATGACGCCGCCGTGGCTGACCACCACCACCTCGCTGTCGGCATGCGAGGCTGCCAACCGGTCCAAAATGGGTCCAACCCGCGCTTGCACCTCCTCGTAGCTTTCGCCGCCTTGAGGTTTCCACGCCCATGGCCGCTGCGGGTCGTAATCCGGCTCGCTGAGGAAGGAGTCGTACGCGCGCCCACGATGCGCGCCGATTTCGCGCTCATGCAAGTTGGGTTCGAGACGCAGCGGCAGCCCCAACGCTCCCGCGATGATGCGCGCGGTTTCGCTGGCGCGATGCATCTCGCTGCTCACCACCAGCTTGGGCTGAAATCGCGCCGCGATCAGGCGCGCCGCCTCGCCCGCTTGCCGATATCCCAATTCGGTGAGCGGCAGCTCGTGCGGCGATACCGCGAAAATGCGGTCGCGGTTGCCCGCGCTCTCGCCGTGCCGTACCAAAATCAATTTACCCATGGATGCAATCGTTCATGCGCGATGCGAATCGTACAACGCCGCCACTTGCCCGAGCCAGGCCCGCACCGCCGGTACGTCGGCGAGATAGTATTGGCCCTGAACTTGATCGCCGACGCCGACCGAGACGCCGCCTTGCGACTCGACCATGGCAAATCCGTCTTGATCCGTCAGGTCATCGCCGATGAACACCGGCCGCCTGCCGCGAAACGGCGATTCTTTCATGAATGCCTGAATCGCCGTGGCCTTGGTGAATCCCCGCGGCTTGATTTCGAACATCATCTTGCCGCCTTGAATGTGATAGTCGCGGCCGAGAGATTTTGCGATTTCGGCTACTCCGTCGCGCATCGCGTCGGCAAATTGCGGCGCGGTGCGAAAATGCACGGCGATCGTGCGCTCCTTGTCTTCGAGCAGCGTGCCGGGATGCGCGTCGACCAAGCTCTGCAGCGACGCACGCGCGCGATCCAAGCGCGAGTCGACGAAGCTTGCTCCCTGAATGCTGCCGTCGAGCTTGCGCCGCTCGACGCCATGCAGGCCGGCAGCGGGCAGCTTGAGCGGTGCAAACAGCTGATCCAAGGTTGCGATTCTGCGCCCGCTGACGAGCGCGACCGCGCCCCCCAAGCGTTCCGAAACTTCCCGCAGCAGTGATTTTATTTGCGCATCCGCCGAGGTCTGCGATGGCGTGTCGGTGAGTTCGACCAAGGTTCCGTCGACATCCAAAAACAAACACCAGTCGAGTGCGGGTGGCGGCGGTGATTGCTTCATGTGTGAAAAACATAGCTTACGCACTGCGCGCTGCCAATGGCTCGCGCGCATTTATTTGATATGTAAGTTTTACACGAAATGCATTGATTAAAAGCCAAGACTGTGCAGTCAAACTCCGGTATTTTGTATTTCACGCTACGCGTTCAATTTGAATTCACGGAGACGCGGATGTTTCGCTCGATCATGTTGCGATTCGTTTTGCCGGTCGCACTTGCTTCCTGCGTGGTGGCGTATTTCGGCCTGCCTTATATCCAAAAGCTGTTGGCGGAGTGGTTCCGGGCGGACGTCGAATTGCGCGCGCAACTGGTGATGCATTCGGTGGAAGAGCCGATCACGGATTTGGTCGAAAGCGGCAGCGAAGCGCGGCTGCGCGCGTATCTGGCAAAGATCGCCGCGGATGAACGCTTGCTGGCGATTCTGGTTTGCCGGCCCAGCGGCACCACGATTTTCAGATCCGAACGCACGCCTGCGGCGGTGTCGTGCGACACGGAGGGCAGCGTCAACCCGGCGCGCTCGAGGATTTTGCAGCTGTCCTCCGGCTCGGTGCAGATATCGCGCTTCGATTACGACGGCGCGCAGCCGAAGCCCTTTCGCGTGCTCATGCTGCACGACTTGAGCTTCGTCGACAGGCGGCAGCGCACCGCCAGGGACTTCGTGCTGGCCTTCGTCGGGATCTCGATATTGCTGCTGGCGCTGTTGATCGTGTTGGTGGCGTGGCTGCAGCTGCGCCGCTGGGTGCAGGTGCTGCTCGGCGACATCCGCGGCAAACGCTTCCTCGACAACGCGCAGTCACCGCGATATTCGCTGCCCATCCTGTCGCAGGTTCGGCAGGTGCTGGCCGAGGCAGAAGAGCAGCAGCGGCTGGAGATCGATTTTCGCGAGAACTGGACGCCGCAGGCCTTGCAGCAAGTCGTGCGCGGACAGTTGAATTCGGCGCAGGTGA
>Ga0193726_1002173_pt1 | contig 13723 bp, 29 predicted proteins | sample H2c1metaG_FD_144928 | JGI IMG/M metagenome (GOLD analysis project Ga0193726, IMG submission 144928) | Soil microbial communities from a riparian zone of the East river system, Colorado, United States - H2c1 | ecosystem: Environmental > Terrestrial > Soil > Riparian zone | place: USA: East River... | reverse complement strand
GTTTAGATAGGTCTTCTGAACGGGCAGCCTCCCTAGCCTCTTTAGAGAGCTCTACGAGGGCTTTGACATACTCACGCACTATCCTGGCTTCAGATGCCTCAAGTGTGTGCCCCTGGCGAACCTTGCCCCTGTAGTGGGCTAGCTCAGAAGAGATTATGGTCATAGCATCGTTCAGGATGGTGTCCACTGATGGGATTACTATTTCCGCCTTCTCTTTAGTTATGACACGGCGTTCTGGTGGTCTAGTCTCAGACGTCACTTTAACTCCTTGGGATATCCTTCATGTTTACAGCCGTGCTTGTACTCTAATCGTCCCATTACTACCATTTTCATCTTACGGGCACGCATACATACGGTCCAGATGTTTACAGTAGTGTCATGGTCAGCCTTTAGTTTTCGTATAATTCTTCGTAGGCTAAAGTTCTGGTAGTAGTAGAACATTATCAACTGGTCTAGGCGTTCTAGGATTGGAGCATTCTCATCGAACCAGATACGCATGCTCATAAGCAGTTTTTGTGGGGTTCCATTGGTTCCACGGATTCGGCAGGCTTCCATGGATCTGTTTTCAATATCTACAAAACCCTCATCTTTGAGTTTCTCGTACCATTCTGATTTAATATTTTTGAATTCTGGGGATTTCCAGAACTTCCTTGAGTATGTGGTCATGTTGTATTGTACCAGAAACTTGTTTAAATGTCAAGACTCTTCCTCAGAAGTATCACTAGCTGTCTTGCCCACTTTCTGTGGCACTTTTAGCCTTGTATATACGTTTGTGGAACTGTCCATGGAACAAGTGCCAACCGTAGAATTTTGTTTAGTTTTGAAATGAGGTACTTTGTTTAGTCTTTTTGTGCTTTTTTTCGTGGGAGCTAAGTCCCGGAAATCATAGACTTTAGCTATTTTAAATATACTGTACAAATACTATATATAAGGAAGAAGAAATACGTAGTATCCCAAAACGCCTTTTGGCTACGGATATTTTTAAAATGTTTTTTTCCGGGTGTCAGAACGTGTGAGACAATGTAAGAACGGGCAGTAGGTGGGGTGCTCGGAAGTGTGATATACTACTCCCGGGGGTAAAAATGAAGTACAATATTGGTGACAAGTTTGAAGAGAAGGGGGCATCTGGCAGAACTATTGAGGTCGTAACCTCAGACTTCGTGGCACAGGTGTACAGGGTTAGAGTATACAATGTTGGTGGAGCACATTTATGGGATTCAACTGAGACTTATTTCTTAATAAGTTCTGGTTATAACAAGATAGGGGTAACCTATAAGCCAACAAAGCATGAAGTGGGGGATAAGTACGGGTCTGGGACACTTGTGAAGATATACTACCAGATCTATAGAGTACATCCTACCTATTATGAACTACTGATGTATGATGATAATGGGATAGCCCAGGTGTACATTGATAAGTATGAGGAATATCTGGATACTCAGTGTATGAAGCTTAATACCTTCCCGTGGGAGAAGGTATCTGTAGAGACCTCAAATACTCGCCATAATTGCAGATGTGATCTGTATAAAGTAATTATGGTCACTGGTTGTAAGTGTGGGGGAATATAGAATGGAACGTCTAGATAACACAGAAGATAATAAGAAGCCATTTAGAATGTTTAGACTAATTAAAATAAACTTAGAGTATGGATTATTCTATGAAAATAGACTAATGCATAAACGAAGATTTCTGTCAGAATGGGAAGCTATTTACTGGTTCCAAAACTATCTGACCTCATTCAACAGAGTTGGTTTAGAGATTGCATTTGAATACCCACAAACAAGGAATGGAAAGTGATTGGATGGATAGGGAGTATATGTTTAGCACTATGTGCAGCACCTCAAGCGTGGATGTGCCATAAGCATAAATCCACTTCCGGGCTATCCACCTCTTTTATAGTTCTATGGACTATAGGAGAATTATTTACTCTTGTAGCCATATCACAAGATGCTCCTGTTCTGTACCTATTATTTAATTATGGGGCAAATATATTATTTCTATCAATAATTTGGTACTACAAACTAAATGAACTTTACACTAAGAAAACTGTGGTATAATAGATACAACAGGAGATACATATGAGTACACAAATTGAGACTACTGACCTAGAGAAAGAAGTTGAACGTTTGAAGAAAGTAAACAGAACCCTTAGAGCCCGCATCCAGAGAATGCAAAAGAGACATGGGAATTTGATAGAAGAAATAGAAGAGCTGGATAAAGAAGAGAGGCTTCCTACTAAGCATTTGTACCATGCTGAAGGGTATGAGCCAGGATGCAAGAAGTGTGGGGCTACTAAAGAAGCAATAACCGAGTTCGATCTCCCGCACGGATCTTTACTCATGTGCAATAGATGTGATAATAGAGTGTTTATAAAGTCTAAGTAGACAAGAAGAGGGACGTATGTTAGTATCAAAACAGGAGTATAGTATGAGTAGCAAAATGATCAAAGTAGGGAATACAAAATTTACCTATGACTTAGTAGAGAAGGATTTAGTAATTGAGACACCAGAGTATGAGGTTATTCTAAACCAAGTGGATGCAGAGTACTTTGCAGAGTTTATTGATGAGGCACTAATCTACAGCCACAAAGAGGAAACCTTCGAATTAGAGACAGAAGAAGGGTCCGTGATAGAATTTGAGAAGAGATTAGATGGGACAATAGAAATATTTGAAGAGTCTCTAAATCCTACAGAGATTAGAACCTTGTTCCACTTCCTCTTAGAACACTATGAGGAACATTTGAACTCTAATGGGTGGGAAGAAGAAAGAACAGAAGCTTCTACAGCTAAGAAGACAAAAGAGTACATTCAATGAAAACAGTAGTACAGATTTTCTTTGCTTTCTTTATAACGATACTAATAGCACTTTTATATCAAGAAGTTCAGGATTTGAAAAACACGATAGAGCTTAGAGATCCATTGCTAAGAGTACAATTTAATAAGCCCTTTACAAAGGAAATAGTATGAGCATTCTAGACTTCTTCACCAAAAAGAAAGAAATTGAAGAAATGAAATCTGAGGAGAGGAGGAAACAGGCTAAAGACTTAGAGCGTAAGGCTACATGGGAACTAGCAGAGCTTCTGAGACAGGACCCTAATGCTAGAGAGTTCCAGGCTCAGTTAGAGAAGGACATGACAGAATTAAATCCAGAAGAGAGGGTAGCATTTCTAATGAAGAGAATGAACGCTAACCTAGAATCCTTAAACCAATTGCTTAAAGTAATCAAGGGGGAGAAATGAAATTCTATGTAGATCACTACAGAGCTAGCAAACCAGCGCTAGAGAGAATGCTCAGGATCTTCCCTAGCAGGACTTCCCTAGATAATGCAGCCACAACCAGCGCCATGACCCTAGCACCTCTTATGGCGATCCTGCATTACCTAGGAGAGATTCAGGGATTCAGCCCAGAAGTGGTTGCCAAAATAGCTGAGATAAAGAAATTTTATTTAATTGATGAGATAGTATATGAGCAAAAGTAAACAGTCACTAGTAGTACTGGATCTTGATGATACGGTTATGGAATTCTCAAGACATCTTATTGAGACATACAAAAACATGACACAAGAAGATTGCCCAGCCCTAACAACTTGGAATCTGGAAGAGGATGTAGAAAATGTCCTTAGAAAGGCTGAGAAAAAAGAGTTCTATGGGACCATGAAACCCACTTCTGGGGCAGTAGAATTCATTAAAGAGATGAAAATAAGAGACATAGAAGTAATATATCTGACCGCACGTCCAGAAGAATATGATGAGAATACCTCTTATTCTTTATGCAAACATGGAATTTATAGAGAGATTATATACAATAAGAATAAACTAAAGGAGTTAAAGAGGCTATCTCAGCAATATAATATCCTTGCATTTGTGGATGATAGAGCTTATTATATAGAAGAGGCATCTGGTGCTGGAATACAATCCTACATACGAACAGTTGGTCATAATAAAGATCATAAGTATGAAAAACGGGTAGATAGCCTAATGGAGATTTTAAATGACATATATTGAGAAAATAACACAACAAATTATGGAAAAGCACAAAGCTGGAGAGGACCTAGAGGTATTCAGATTAAAGGCTCTGCGAGCTAAGGTAATAATTAAGATGATTATAAAAGATGAAGGATACATAGCTCCCGTAAGTTATATGAGCGGTGAGGCTGAAAGATTTCACATTATTCAAGGGGGAGTAGATGGGATTGAATGAGATGGATGTTGTAATTATTGTAGGTCTAGCCGCAATTGTGTTTGGATTAATAATGGTTATTGCAGGTAAGAAGAAATGAATTTAAAATTGAAAAGAATGCACTCGTTAGAGTCTGGGATATTCAGCTATCTTCTTGGAGATGCTGATATTGTCGAGGCAGTTACATTGGAGCATGCCTACCCAGAAGGTGAAATCTACATTCCTAAAATCCCTTCCGGGAGCTACAAGTGCGTTAGAGGTCCTCATCGTCTTCATGGAATGACTGAGGACTTCATCACATTTGAGATTACAGGAGTTGAGGGACACACCAACTTGCTATTCCACTGGGGGAATTATAACAAGGACAGCGAAGGCTGCGTACTTCTGGGTAAGACTAAGATATTAATGCCTGATGGAGTATCCAGCATGATTACAGAATCTAGAGCCGCCTTCAACAAGTTTATGGATCTTCAAAACGGTCTTGATGAGTTCCAATTAGAAGTACAGGAGTAAATATAATGTGTATCCTATGTGCAGAGTACCAGAAAGGTCGTATGACTAAATATGAAAGAAATAGAGCAATTGTAGAACTTATAGATTTTAATAGTCTATCAATAGAAGAACTAGAGCATCTTCTAGAAATTCAAAATGAGCCACTTGACATAGAGTAATTGCCGTGATATCTTTTTAATACCAGGAGGATACTATGACAGAAACAGAATATTTTGAGTTGGCTGAACGAATAAATAGAATGAATTCTAAGCACCTCTGTGAGTTAATTAAGTTTGAGGAACTAGAGGTTAAACGTTTAACTGAGCTTGAGCAGTCTATACAGAACAACTATGTTACTATCCGTATGGCTAAACATGTTCTAAAGACTAGAGAAATTTTATAGAATTTAAATAGAATACTACCACCCAAATCCAATAAATTACATTCACTAAACACACCTAAGTAGCTGATTTCACTACATTTTACCACCTTGACTTCGACCCCTCTTCATGAGATAATGTATCTAGAGGTAAGTTAATAGGTAATACGGAGCTAAGTCCCGTCACACTACCCCGGATCCTGCCGGAAGCAGCTCAGGAATCCTCTAAATAACAAAGGAGTAAACAGATGAAAAAATATAAACAAATAACTCTGATAACCCTGATAGAAGAGGCTCTGAGAGAACACAAAGAGGGTAAGAGAGAGATGAGTAGAGCAGAGGTCGAACTCTTGAAAAGAGAACTGTACCTTGCCAAGATAAATCTAGCCAATCACTAAGGAATATATATGATGACACTGATTATGATACTACTATCCATAACCCTACTACCAGTAGCAGTAAGAATAATAGCTACAGTAGGAGCAGGAATGGTGATATTAGTGATAAGAAATAGAAATCTAGTAGCCCTTCTAATAACTGCAATAATAATTACAATAATTGTAGCCCATCTATAAAAAGTGTGATACACTAATCAAACTATAAACAAACATGGAGAGCCAAATGAAAAAAAGTAGCAAAAACAATTTAGACAAATTGTTAATTAAAACACCTAAGAAAGGTAAAGTAAAAAAAGAGAGTCTTCCAAAAAAAGCTCATATACCACGAACATCTGTAAAAGTAAAGAAGTCTAAAGTATCTAAAACTTTGCAATATCGTATTATAGCAGGATTAAAGTCAATCTTAAAAAAACTAAAAGGACGGTAAAATGATTCTATTATTATTTCTCTTCACCTGCTCTACCGTTGTAGAGGTTGCAGTAGTGCAACATACCTATAACGAGATGGATAGGGAGAAGGCAATTGTAGAAGCCAATCTAGAAATAGAAAAAGCTAAGCATGATTTCATTCCCTGTATTCGCACTCCCTCCTGTACACACATCACACCTTGCCTCCCTTAAAAAACACCTTTACAAAGATTTAAATTCATAGTATGATTCTTTTGTACTAGAACAAAAGGAGAACATATGACCCCAGAAGTAAATATTGCTTTAGCAGAACGACACTTACAACTGCTGGATGAAACTGCAAGTAATTTTACATTTCAGACCTTTGATGACAGTCCAGATAAGAAGCCTCATTTGGCTAGAGTCTTACAAGGTTCGTTAGATGAGCTAAAGGATGAGCTATTATCCCTGAATAGACAGGGAGCTGGAGTGTTCATCACCGTAAATGAGACAGACTTACGGGGGCGAACAGCCTTAAACATAAAAAGAATTAGGTCGTATATAGCAGAATCTGATGGAGAGATGCTCATTAGACCAGACCTAGACCCCACTTTCTGTGTAACCTCTAAACGTGGAAAACACTATTACTGGGTCCTTCGAAACTTCACAGAGCGTAAGGAAATCTTCACACCTATCCAGGAATCTATAAATGAGATCCTAGGTACTGACCCCACTATCAAGGATCTTCCTAGGGTGCTCCGATTAGCAGGGTTCCTACACCAGAAGAACCCTAGAGATCCCTTTCTCGTGGAGGTAGAGGAGTGTTCTTCCGAGTACTATACACAGGAAGAGATTGAGAGATACTTCCCCCCAAAAGTGGGTCCTAGTTCTCATAAAAGCTCACAGAGTATTTTAGGAAACGTTAAGGGAAAACTAATGCCCAAGGTTCAAGAGTTTCTCACTAAGCCATGGAAGGGAACTTCTGGGGACAACCATGTCCTCGTGCTAGCTATCAGTAATCTTAAGAAGAATAACTACACTCGTGAGGAGTGTGTTGAGCTTCTAGAAGGTAAAGGGGAGAAATTGAACAGAAACACACTATCCCAGGTTAATGCAGTATACAAAAGTAGTGATTATAGGATAGATCCCTTCCTTCCTAAAGGAGCATCCACATATAATGAGTTCATTCTAACTGCAGAAGTGTATAAAGACATTAATCAGAACGATGATGTATATCTAGTAGATAGAAAAGCTCAGCAAGTAGAAAAGTTCAAGCAATCTAACGTGGACGCAGTATTGGGAAAGCAGGAACGCTTGCAGAGGACCGTACTATGCAAGCGGGATTACAATCCTCACACGGCAGACGTTTTGTTAAGCGATAATAATGGATATCCAGTTCTTAATAGCTACAATCCTCCATTCTGGAAGAAGGAAGGATACTTTAAAACTATAGATACTGAGATGCCAGAAGTATATGAGGAGTTCTTTGAGCATCTTTTTCCAGAAGAAGAGTCTAGGGAGTATGTACTAAATTGGATAGCTTATTCACTAAAAGGGAAAAACATCTCCGTGTTGTCCTTAGTAGGGACTAGTAGAGGAGTTGGTAAAGGGATTTTAGCGTGTATTTTGCAAGAACTTCATGGTAAAGATAATTCTGAAATAGGAAAACAAAGTTTAGTTAGTAAGGAATTCAATTCCCACGTGTATGGAAAAACCTTCTTAAACTTAGATGAAGTTTCAATAACAAAGGAATCAGAGCTCGAGTCCATAAAAGCCTACACCAATAATACAATTTCTTTTGAGGGGAAGGGTTCAAATAGTGAAACCAGAAAACTATATGCTAACCTATACCTAACCAATAATAACATTGATTGTTTAAATGGGGTAGGAAAAGATGATAGACAATTCTCCATACCAGATGTAACATCTAAAAAATTAGATGTAAACCATTTTAGAGATCTTAGAAAAGGGTCATTGTCCTTAAACTGGATGTGGGAAGATCAGGAACTGGTAGGAAAACTAGCATCATTTTTATGGAATAGAGATTTAGTAAATTATGACTACGTTGCTAATTTTAAAAGTGAGCACTATTTTAGAATAATAAAAACCTCAGTTCCAGAATGGAAGAGATTTATAATTGAAGATTTAAGAAACTTTAATCTAAACTGTGTAATTCCCTTGCTTCATATAAAAAATATAATGGTTAAATATGGAGAAGTCAAACCGGGAATTGCCAAAATAGAGGAACTCTGTAGAGAGTACAAAGAATTAGTTGGATTTAAGAAAATAGGGAATGTTCATTATATATTATTTAGTAAGGAAAGTGAGGAAGAGATATCTTTTCAATTCAGAATAAGAGACTGTACGTTAAAGAGTCTTCAAGATTTTAAATTACTAGAGTTGCCAAATGCTCTTGTGGGAGCAGTGGAGTAATGAATAAGAACTGTGCTATTTGTAGCCTCGAAGAAACTTCTAAGGATAGTAGGAAGGGGAAAACTAGGGACTTATGAAAGAAGATATACAATTGTTGTATAATATGATAGAATATATAAGAAAACATAAGGAGAAAAAATGAGTTACAATAAAGAATTGACCAAGAAGGATCTCAGACCTCTAGGAGAGATCACATGTGATATGGAACCGCTCTTGCAAGAGATGGTAGAAGAACATGAGATGCAGAAGGGGGAGATCCTGGCATTAGTGGCTATTTACTTGGATATACACTGCCCTCAAAGCTTGGAAGAGTACGAAGATGGTTCCCATCCAGTTTTACGGTATGGACCTGTTAATGAGTAGAGAGCACTCAACATGGAAAATTACTGAGAGAATACTCAAAGCTAAGAGAGCATACTACATAAAGGGAAAACCAACTATGTCAGATCAAGAATATGACGCATTGGAAGGTAGTTTAAGGGCTATAAACCAGGAAGCTCCCGTTCTAAAAATGGTTGGTTATGACCCAGAATTTAAAAATATTAAACCGGAGGATGTATGAAAATAAAATTAGCTAAGCTCTTCATCAAGATTGTTTTGAAATTGATTGGTGTAGAAGAGGCTCTTTCCTTAATTATGGCTGATTTATACCCTGGAAAGATGGTGTACATTATAGCTGATGACGGAGACCTCCTTGAAGAAATGAAAAAAGAAGAGAAAGTGGAAACGATTACTCCTATTATCGGAAGGAATATTCAATGACTAGTAAAATGTTAACTACCTTAAGCAATGAGCAATACCATGCTGAGAGTCTACACATGTCTTCCAGCAACCTAAAAACACTATTAAAAGATCCACAGGAGTTCTACAAGACTAAGATCCTAGGTCAAAGAGAAGAGAGGAAGGAGTCTAGTGCCTTCGTTGAAGGGTCGTTTCTACACAGCCTAATATTGGAACCAGAGCTAGTATTAGAGCAGTACCACCTGTTTCCGGGTCTTAATAGACGTGGACCAGAGTGGACCAAGTTCGAAGAAGAACATCAAGACCATAAGCCTATTCTAACTATGGCGCAGCAACTACGTGTCAAAGGATGGGTAGACCAATATAATAAGCATAAGACTGCTGTAAGTCTAGTGGAAGGAGCTTCTTATGAACAGAGTTTATTTACGAACCTAAATGGGGTAAATATTAAGGTACGAGCAGATATTATCAATCCCGAAAAGGGCTATATAGCAGACCTAAAGACCACTTCTGGGGGCATAGAGCTTGAGTTCTTCAAGGAGTCTATGGATCGTTGGGGATACGGTCTATCCGCAGCCCTATATGTGAAATGCTTTGAGCAGTATTATAAAAGACCATTTGATTTCTATTTTGTAGTCTTAGGTAAGAAAGATTTAGGATGTGAGGTATATAAACTATCTCAGACTACTAGAGAACTAGGAGAATTAGAAATCCAAAAGGCTATCTCAATTTATAAGCGCTGCCTAGCTTCTGGGGACTGGACAACCAAGCCAAAGTATGTTAGTATGGAACTAGATGAGGTACAAGAAGTATGAAAATAAAAGACTTAAAAGAATGGTTAGAACTTCTAGAAGAAGATGACGATGAAAAAGAGTTTAGATTCTACTTTCAAGGTAATAAGGTAGAGGTTAGAGATTCCTCTCTGAGAACAGACTACACACATGTGTATATTAATCTGGAAGAAGTATGAACGCACAGGAACGATTTGACGATTTAAAAATGGCTCTAGAGACCTACGAAAGGTTGTACTTTGATACACATGGTCCGTTGTATAAGAGTGATGAGGTTCTAGTTCTTATTAGACAGACTCTTAATGAGCTAAAAAGATTAAAGGAGAATATTGATGAACTTTCAAAATGAACTAACAGAGATCTTTAAAGTTCTAAATAAATTAGAACTAGACGTTACTGGAAATGAGGTTGCTGAAGAGAGACTTCAGACTCTACGACAACAACTATATTCTCTTCGTTTAATGTCTGTTCATGGACTGGCAGAAAGTGATATAAATAATATGGCAGAGTACTTTGAAGACGAAGACAATCGCGGAAATAAAGTTTATAACGGAACTTATAATAACAGAAATGCCTAGTTTCTAGGCGTTATATGCTCGAGAGAGCGGAATGAGAATGAGCCTGAAAAGGCGAAGGGTATTCATGAACGGAAAATTTGTAGCACGAGAAGAAGAGAAAAGTGATGTTACTTTTATTAGCCCAGGAAAATTGGCTAAAGAGGGACGTACGGGAATCGTGGCTGTAGGAATCTACTTGGGATCTAGAGAAGTGGAGAGTAAGTTTGGTAAGGGTGTAAACTATGAAATCGAATCCCTAAACGGAACTCGTGTGGTAATTAATGGTGCTGGAAATTTAGGAGCCCAATTACGGTTTAAGAATATTGAAGAGGGTGATGCTCTTCAGATTGAGTATAACGGTAAGTTGCCAATGAAAGACGGTGAAAGAAAGGGTACACCTGCCCACAACTTCACTGTAGTAAAGGGTGACATTCTATAGATTGACTTCCTAAAATTAAAGTGATATACTAGCCCTGGGGAAACCTGGGGCTTTTTTTTTGGAGAAAACTTGTGACTAAACTTAATGATTTTGAAATGAACAATGAATTAATAATAGAATTACCTTATAAACGATTGAAGTATGTTGAAGATGCACTAGATGTAATTGCAGGCTCAGAAATTATAGCCTACGATACTGAGACTACAGGTCTAAATATTAGAACAGACACTGTGATAGGCATTGGGGTCGCAAATGAACTATTGCAATCAGCCTATGTACCATTATGGGAATGGAGAGATGGGTCACTTCATCATACAGGAACAGACCCACTCCCAGTACTAGAGGCTCTCAGAAGTAAAAAAATCATTGCTCACAATAGCCTATTTGACCTTGAGATGACTAAGAATAATCTAAAGACAGACTTATGGGGTTCTTTGTATCTGGACACCGTTATGTTGATCCACACAGTGCGTGAAACTGGTCCATTTGGACTTAAACCGCATTCTAAGCTACTTTGGGGAGTAGATGAGCTAACTGAGCAGAAGGAGATGCAAGAGTCTATAAAGGCTAATGGTGGAGGAAAAAAGGGAGAGATCTATAAGGCAGATTCGGAACTTATCGGAAAGTACTGTGCCAAAGACTGTGAATTGACTATGAGATTAATGCAACATTACCTACCTATATTGAAACAAGAAGGTTTGGAAGAGTTCTTTTTCACCAAAGAGGTCATGCCTTTATATAAAGGACCTACAAGAACTATGGTTACTAGAGGTATTCCTGTAGATTTGCCCCTATTACAAAAAGCCAAAAGTGATATACAAGAGACTATCCACCATCTAGAAGGATCAATTCAATACGAAATAAAAGAGTATGTAGATGGTCCGTTTGAGAAGTGGTTATTTAACAAAGATTACCCACCATGCCGAAGTGGGGAATTTGCACAGATGCTCATAGAATTATCAGATTGTGAAGTCCAGAAGACTAAGTCAGGGTCCTTTAGCATGACGGAGAAGGCACTACAACCCCACAAAGCTCATAAGTTCATAGATTATCTTCTGGGCGGTCCGTATCTCACAGAGGAGCAGGTTAGAGATGTTCAGGCTGCCTTATGGGTCAAGAATGGGACTGGATGTAGATTCAATTTAAGCTCTAAACACCATCTTAAGAAGCTATTCTTTGAACATTATGGAGAGATTCCAATTTCTACAACAGATTTAGGGAATCCTCAGATTGATGATGATACATTGGAAGTGTTTTCTAAGAAATATGCATGGGTAAAATATTTACAAATGTACAATAAACTTATAAAAATTAGAGGAACATATATTGAAAAGATTTTAGAGGATCAGGAAGATGGAATTCTATATCCAAAATGGCTACAACATGGGACCACTAGTGGTAGATTTTCAGGAGATCTACAACAATTACCTCGTAAAGTTAAGGGAAGTGATACTGTCTCCAACTTCACTAACATGATTAGAGATTTTCTTATAGCAGGACCTGGAAATAAACTAGTAGGGGCAGACTTTTCTCAGCTAGAGGTATGCGTTTTCGGAGCAGATGCACAAGATCCAGTACTTCTAGAAGCCATTAGAAATAAAGAGGACGTGTACTCAAAAGTGGCTATAGAAATGTACAAACTTACTCAGTATAGCGCTAGTAAGAATGCTCCTAACTACTTAAAAGATAAAGCCCCGGAAGTGAGAGAGAGGGTAAAGCCTGTCGTCCTAGGAATCCGTTATGGACTTGAGGCGTTTAAACTATCACATGATAAGGGAATATCCCAAGAAGAAGCTCAGGGAATGATAGATCTATATTTCAAGACCTTACCAGTACTAAAAAAACGAATGGATACTATTCGTGAGGAGGTATCCACTTCTGGGGTTGCAGTATCTGAGGGTGGTCGCATACGCCACTTACCAGAAGTTGTAGAATTCGTTAAGAAGTATGGAAAGGAAAATCTAGATCCCTTGGTATTATGGAAGAATTACAACGGAACTTCTAAATATGAATCATTGAAAAAGGAACGAAAATTGATGAAACATTTATATAACTTGGCTTTAAACCACCCTATTCAAAGCATGGCTGCTTCTATCGTAAATAGAAGTGCGGTAGCTATACAGGATGAGTTTGAGCGTTTAGGCATGAGTGCATATATGACTATTCAAGTGCACGATGAGATTGTTTGTCATTGTCCAGAAGAAGAGGCAGACGCCGTATCTAGAATTATGCGTGATAAAATGGAAAACACAGTAAAGATATCTGTGCCACTTGAAGCGGTACCAGTCATAGGAAGTATTTATGGAGAGTTAAAGTAAACACACTTTACACTACAAAAAGTGTGTTATAATAGATACAAGGAACAAAGGATTAAAAATGTTTAACTTAATACTTACCCTAACTCTCCTTAGTATAACTAATTTTACACTATGGATAGTAATAGAACTAGTACTTACATTTATAACAAAGGACTAAATATGAAGAACTTAGTAATTATAGCGTTTATGTTGTTTCTAGCCACAAGCTGTGCGACTACAGACAGAAAGACTAGAGAAGAGGACTGTGTGGTAAAGATGATGAAGGAGGATAGCCCTCCAATCAAGGCGATCATAATCTGTAGAGAGATCTACACTAGAGGTCCTGATCAAATGTCCTACAACCCATCTAAATAAATTATAAGTAACCCCGGCAATACGCTGGGGTTTTTATTTGTACAGGAATAATAATGATTAAACGAATTATAGTTATTTTAACAATAGTAATATATTTACCAGGTCTAGTTCTATGGGCTATATTTAGCAAGAAGTAAACAGGAATTACACTGAAGAAAGTGTGGTATAATAGATATATCAGGAGGTGTGTATGATTAAACACATTATAACTACAGGACTGTTGTTAATGTCCTTTGAGGTTCAGAATAAGATGGAGA
>Ga0193726_1002172_pt1 | contig 13728 bp, 9 predicted proteins | sample H2c1metaG_FD_144928 | JGI IMG/M metagenome (GOLD analysis project Ga0193726, IMG submission 144928) | Soil microbial communities from a riparian zone of the East river system, Colorado, United States - H2c1 | ecosystem: Environmental > Terrestrial > Soil > Riparian zone | place: USA: East River... | reverse complement strand
TCCCGTTCATCGCGCGGGTCGGATTGAAGGCGTATTCGCCCAATGGCCTGACCGGACAATTGTGGCGCGGGGCGTTTCATACGTCGGGGATGGTGCTGTGGTACATCGCGTTGCCGCATTTGACCCTGGCGGACATGACGGCGATCGGCTTCACCGGACCGATTTTCATCATGGCCGGCGCCGTGCTCGCGCTTGGTGAAAAGATGATGTGGGAACGCTGGGTGTCAGCGGCGGTGGGTTTCGCGGGCGTATTGATCGTGGTGGGGCCGGCGATGACCGGGGCCGGGGGCTATTACGATCTCGTGATGCTGGCTTCGTCCCCATTGTTCGCGGTCTCCGTGCTGATCACCAAGGTGATGACGCGGCGCGACAAACCGGAGGTCATCCTGGTCTGGCAATGCATCACCATCAGCCTGTTCTCGTTGCCGCTAGCGATTCCGGTCTGGGTCTGGCCAACTCCGGTGCAATGGCTGCTGTTCGCGGCATCGGGTGTGATCGGTTCGACGGCGCATTACTGCACGAACCGTGCTCTCGGCGCGGCCGATGCCACCGCGAGCCAGACGGTGAAATTCCTCGATCTGCTCTGGATGAGCGCGCTGGGTTTCATGGTGTTTGGCGATGTGCCAACCGCTTCGACACTGGCCGGCGGCGTGGTGATATGCGGCGCGACGACCTGGGTCGCGCGCCGCGAGGCGAAACGGCGCCTGACCAACGTCGCGAGTCCGGCGGGTTGAGCCTTAAACGGCGGCGCCGCGCCGTGCTTGTCATCGCGCGCGGAGCGAAGCGTGCCCCATCCGTGAAGGACCAGGAGATCGCATCGTCATCGCGCTCCTGGCGATGAACCGGATTCCGCGACCGGCCGATCCGCCACGCTCACCCGGCGGCTTCGCCCGAGAGTAGGTCGGCCAACCCATGCAACGTGCGCAATCGCAAATGCGCCTGCTCGATCTCCGGACGTTCCTCGTGCATCCAGCCCCACGGGCCGCGCCGCAGAAACACCGCCATCATGCCCGCCGCCCGGGCCGGAATGACGTCGTTATCGACCCGGTCGCCGACATAAGCGACGTTCGTCGCGGGTACTCCGGCCGCCTCGACGACCCGGTCAAAAAACCTGGGATCCGGCTTAGATACGCCCCACCCCGCCGAGGAGGCGATGAAATCCACCGGCAGGTCCAGATCGCGCAGCGCCGACTCCGACTCCTTCGGCTGGTTTCCGGCGATCAGAATCTTGAAGCCGCGTCGCCGCAACTCGGTCAGGCACGGACGCGCGTCGGGATACAGGTCGGACGGTTCGAAACCGTAACGCCAGCCACCAGCGGCACGTTGCTGACGCACGGTGGAAAAGTCCAGATCCGGGCGAAAGATTTCGAACACGCGCCGGAGCGACTCGCCACGCGACATGGTGACGCCCAGGGCGGTAAACAGCGTCAGGCGCGGCACACCGAGGAAATCGGCCCAACCGTTCCATTCGCGTGTCTCGTCGATCAGCGTCTCACCGACGTCGAAGCAAACGGCACGGATTGGCATGGTCCTCGATCACCCCCCACGGTTGGACGTTCGACTCTACCCGTTTACGCCGGTGCGGGTGAGTCAGCGTACGCCGCTCGGCCACAATACGACCCGCAGCGTTTGCAGCAAAATCGCGAAATCGAACAGGATCGAGAAATTCTTGACATAATAAAGGTCGTAGCTCAGTTTCGATCGCGCATCGTCGACCGAGGCGCCATAGGGATAATTCACCTGAGCCCATCCCGTCAGGCCCGCCTTCACCATGTGCCGTTCACGATACAACGGAATTTGCGCCGCCAGTTCATCGACAAACATCGGCCGCTCCGGCCTGGGCCCCACAAACGACATTTCTCCCTTCAAAATATTGACCAACTGCGGGAGTTCGTCGATCCGGGTACGTCGCAGGAACGTACCAACCCGGGTGATCCTGCTGTCCTCCGCGGCGGCCCACACCGCGCCCGAGACCTCGGCGTCGATGCACATCGTCCGCAGCTTCAAAATCCGAAAGACCTTGCCGTCCAGCGTGACCCGCTCCTGCCGGTAAAACACCGGACCCGGGCCATCGAAGCGGATGGCGATCATCCCGAACAGCAGCAACGGCGACGTCAGGACCAGCAGAGACAGGCTGATGCCGAGGTCGAAGGCCCGTTTCAGAAACCGGTCGAGCGCACCGAAATAAAACCCGTCGGAGAACACCAGCGAATTTCATGCTCAACGAAACTGAGATACTGCACCACCGGAAAGCCTGCCTTTTTGCACGCCAGCAACTGCTCGAGGTCCATGCCGCGGCGCTCATCCGGTGCGATCACGATCTGATCGGCGCGGACCTGACGCGCCGCCGCCAGCATGGGCAACCGCGCGGCGTGCACAATCGTCGCGTCCCGGTCGCTTTCCAGGCGTGGATCGATCGCGCCAAACGCCGGATCATGCAGGAAGGTTATGTCATAGTTCAGGCTGGCGCCTTCGTTCGTCAGCATCCGCAGCAGATCCCACGCCCGCATCCCGGCGCCGACCACCAGCAACTGGCGCCGCAGCCAGCGCCGTCGCAACAAAATGTCCAGCACCAGGCGTGCCGCGAACGCGCATAGGGAAAAGCACACGAAGGCCAGCCAGGCGATCAGCACCTCGTCGCGCCAGGGATGGCCCGAGAATGTCGCCGGCGCCAGCCGCGATGCCGCCGCGCAAATGAGCAACGCGGCGACCACGCCCATGGCGACGACCATCGGCACGCGAACCGCCGCGCGCCGCCGGTCCACCAGGGCTTCGCGGCGGTACAGGCCCATCGCATAGAGCAGCAGCAGATTGGCCAACGGATAGGCCAACTCCCGCGGGTCCGCCATGCCGGCGCCAGTACGTGTGAGCCACAACCCCATCGGCCAAACAATCGCCACGAGCACCACATCGAGTGTGAACAGGTTCCGTGCGGTGGTCGCCTTCAGGAGGCTCAGACGGGTCATGCCATGTCCCGGTCTATCTCGGTCACCCGGCCAACACAGAGGCCGCCGCGCGGACGGATGGCGGGCGCTTCTGGCCCGCCCGCCACGGCAGGTTGAGCATCGGACGGCGGGGGGCGTCAATCTCGTCCACCCGCGGAGCGCTCCGCCGTGGTACCGCAGTCGCCATCCTGGGCCGGGGCCGTGAAGCGCGCGCCCACACCGGGCAGGAGCCAACCCGACGCTTCGCGACGCCGGATGCAGCGCGGCTCAACCGATCGTCTCGCGGCCCATCGCCAGAAATTTCTCGCGGCGCCGCGTCTTCAGCGCGGCGCCATCCAATTCCACCAGAGCCGCGAGTGCCGTGTTCATGGCGTTTCCCACCGCCTCGATGGTCGCCACCGGATCGCGATGCGCGCCGCCCCGAGGTTCCGGAACGATCTCATCGACCACATGTAGGCGCCGGAGGTCGTCCGCGGTCAGGCGCAATGCCTCGGCCGCCGCCGCCGCCTGCGTCGCGTCGCGCCATAGAATCGACGCGCAGCCTTCCGGCGAGATCACCGAATAGATCGCGTGCTCCAGCATCAACACAAAATCGCCGGCGCCGAGCGCGACCGCGCCGCCCGAGCCGCCTTCGCCGATAATCGCCGCCAGCACGGCAACCGGCGCTTCGAGGCAGGCCTCGATCGAACGCGCGACCGCCTCGGCCTGGCCGCGCGCTTCGGCGTCGATGCCGGGAAACGCACCGGAGGTGTCGATGAAACTGAGGATCGGCAAGCCGAACCGGCCGGCCAGTTCGATCAGGCGGCGCGCCTTGCGATAGCCTTCGGGCCGCGCCATGCCAAAATTATGCGCGATCCGGCTGTCGGTGTCCGAGCCTTTTTCGGTGCCAAGCACCACCACGGAGCGGCCGCGGAACCGGCCAAGCCCGCCGATCACGGCGGCATCGTCCGCGAAGGCACGGTCACCCGCGAGCGGCGTGAAGCCGGTGATCAGCCCAGAGATGTAATCGGTCGCCTTTGGCCGGTCAGGGTGGCGGGCCACCTGGGTTTTTTGCCACGGCGTCAATTTGGCGTATGTCGCTCGCAACTGGCGATCGGCGACGGCCGTCAGGCGCGCGATCTCTTCCGTGATGTTCAGGCCGGCGGGGTCCGACAGCCGCCGGAGTTCCTCGATCTTGCCCTCAAGTTCGGCGATCGGCTTTTCGAAGTCGAGGAAGTGGCGCATGGGAGGGGGCGTGTAGCATGGTTTCAGCCGTGCGAAAGCCCGGCGCGGCGTGGAACGAGCGGTACGGGGGGATAGTGGACCCGGACACGGTGCGACGAATTCGCCTTCCCACACCGGACAGGCGCCGACGAGTTCCTGCCACAATCGGTAGTGATACGTCGTCTGGCCCGCATGCGGACCGATTTTGGCCGCGGATGGACAGGACTTCTAAACCGCGAGCAGCCCGGCAATTCTCCCTCGAGGCACGCGACGTTCGGTGCCGCACCGCACCCCGATCGCATTGCGCGGCCGTAAGACCGCTACGTGCGCGCGTCCTGCCAGATTGTGATCAATTATCTTTGACTGTAAAACTTGAGAAGTGACGGACAAGACCGGCGGATGCGCGCCGGCCATTGGTCGATTCGATGAGCCATTGATTGTCGGGGACAGGATGAAACGACAGATTTTGGCGCTGACTTCGCTACGGTTGTTCGCATCCGTATTCATCGTCGTGGATCATTCTACCGATCAATCGCAGGGATGGATCCGCGATTTACCGTTCTACCAGGGTGTGACGTTTTTCTTTGTACTTTCCGGGTTCATTCTGACATACAGCTACCCGTCGCTGCTCAATCGGAGCGCTATCAAGGCCTTCTGGGTCGCCCGCTTCGCGCGCGTATGGCCCGCGTACTTGGTCTCCCTTCTACTGGCGGTCGTGTTGCTGCCCGGTGACTTTGGCGATGCCGCGAATCTGAAAGGTACCTTTCCGTTGGTGCTCGGAATCCTGTGCCTCCAGTCCTGGGTCCCGTTACCGCAGTGGTATTTCGCCGGGAACGCCGTGTGCTGGTCTATATCGGTGGAGGCCTTCTTCTATGCTTGCTTTCCATGGCTGGTCCGCGACCTCGATCGCACCTGGCCACTGAAGCTTGGCATCTGCGCCTCGGCCGTGATCGCCATCATCATCACGATCGGTATGCTCCATCTCCCTAATTATGCGAGCACCGTGACTGAGCTCGACGCTGATGCACTGATCTACATATTCCCACTCACCCGTCTGGTCGACTTTATGACGGGCATGGCGGCGGCGTCCATGTTTCGCCAATACCGGTGGACCAGGATCGAACAAGCAGGAACCGCCACCATCCTCGAGGCGGCGATCGTCGTTACCATCATCGCCCAATGTGCGCTTGGGCCAACATGGTATGAGGGGGATTCGCCGGTGCACAGGTTATTCAGCAACGGAGCGGCACTTTGGATTGAGCGATCCGGTAGCGCTCCGCTGTATGCCCTGTTGATCGTTGTCTTCGCGCAAGAGAAAGGGGCACTGTCCCGGGCACTGCGCGGGCGATTTTGGGTATTGGGCGGTGAAATTAGTTTTGCGCTTTACCTGCTTCACCAGATCTGGCTCCGTTGGATGCGATCGCACGCGGCGATCGTGGACCTGGTGCCCCATGACCTGATCTGGGTGCTGTACACAGCGCTTATCTTCGTGACAAGCTACGCGATGTGGGCTCTGATCGAGAAGCCGTGCCGCAATCGGATCACCGGCTGGTTTCGCGGCCGTGGGCGAATGGCACCCCAACCTACGGACGCAATGCCCGAGGATAAGCTGTCCGCGTTACGTTGAAGCTCCGGTGCGCATCGTGCGGACTGGCATGAATTGCAACGGCCAGGACCTGGCTGGGTTGGCACCCTAAAGGTTTGTATGCTGGGTCGCGCCCATCTCGTCCGGGCCATTCCGTCCTCCCAATCCGGTTGACCGGAGCAGGGATCGCTGGCTGCCTTTCGGAGTTATTCGCGCCTTCGGCGACGACCAACCATAAACGAGTCCGCCGACATTTCCGCAATCGTCATGGCCCTCTCCCGAACGAGTCGGGAGAGGGCCATGACGGGGAAACAAGATAGCATCCCAAGGCAATTCTTGTTGAACGCCGCCTTAATGACGAAACAGCCCGCCTCGACAGAGGACGGGCTGTTTGCAAACACCAATCAGTCAAACATCAAGAGAAATTGATACGACCGGTGAGGCTGCTTGTGCTGGTCACATTCGTAAACGTCACAGTCGTGCCGTCCGTGAGCGAAACCACGACACTTCCACCAGGGCCCGTTGCTGTGACTGAACTGGCTGCGCCATAACCATGGAAGTCAAAGGTGTCATTGGCAATCGACGCCGATGTGTTGGTGACAAAGTCCGCATGGCCACCGGTTAGGCTGGACATGAAGAAGAACACGTCACTGCCGGTGCCGCTGTTGATCGTATCCGATCCGGCACCGGCAACGATCGAATCGCTTCCGCTGCCAGTCGTCAACGAGGCGTTACCGTTCCCCTCGAGGAATGCGGTTACGTTACCAGTGGCCGAGCCAGCGGTAAGCGTTGCATTTCCGGCGGGTGCCGCCCCGTAGATCAGATTACCAGGGCCGGTGAATGTAAGATTGGTGGAGGCGGCCCCCGCGCCGAAAATCGTGCTGGTCGATCCCGCCGTCCCGAACACCGAATCGGTCATCGAATTCGAGCCGAGGAGAACACCTCCCGCGCCGGATGTAACCGTTACTCCGCCCGAGCCGCCGACAATGCTGGCTGTCCCAGTGCCAGTGCCGATGAATGTCAGGCCGCCGCTGCCACCATTTATGAATGGGTTGGCCTTGCCGCTGGCCGTGACAGTTTCCGCGCTGCTCATGGCGTTGACGCTGTCGTTTAAACCCGTGTCGGTGACATTCAGCGTTGTGCCGGCAGTGCCGCCCTGCGCGTACGCGCCGCCACCACTCAGCGTCGCGGCGACGTTGCTGCTGGCGGCATTTATCTTGGCGCCTGGGCCGGTGGCATCGACGGTCAACGTCGTGCCGCTGGCACCGCCCTGCGCATATGCGTTGGAACCCGTGGTCGTTACCGACCCACCCGTCGTGAGGCCAACGAAAACGTTTGAGCCCGTGATCACGGCCGTCAGCGGTTGACTCCCGGCAGCAATGACAGTGTCGTTCGTGCCGGTATTGTTGATCGTATCCTGTCCAGCCGACAGGATCATTTCGTTGGAGCCGGAGAGGTTAAACAAGTTGGCGCCGGTGCTGCCCCCGATCGTGCCGCCCGTGCCGGCCGCCGTGATCGTGTTGTTACCAGATCCGCCAATACCGATATCGACCAAGCCGGCACCAGACTGCGAGACGACATTGTTGCCACCGGCCGCCGCGATCGTCGCCGCGCCCGACTCGGTGAACAAACCACCGCCCGTGCTGGACAAAATCGCGGTGCCGCTGGCCGCCTGGATGGTCGTCGGGGTGCCGATGTCGTTCACGACGAAAGCGTAGCCCGCCGGAACGGTAGAACCCGCGGCGCCACCCGCGAGCGAACCCGTCAGCAACAACTCCTGCGTGCCAACGCCGCCTGGGGCGGGGATCGGGGAGCCAGATGCCGAGGTAACGGAAACCGAGGCCGCGGCCGCCAAAGCATTCGAAATCTGCTGGGCTACCGAAAGACCAGCGCCCGCACTAAATGTGAACGTAATCGGGGGGCCGCCAGTGCTACCCGGAACTGTTACTGTTGCCATCGTACTCTCCGTGTTGACTCGCGGGCGTATCCCCCCCGTCGCCGTAGGGGCCTAACCCAAACCTATAGTTAGCGCCATTTTTTGGCAACAGATTTTTGCCCGAACCGCCGTCCCAAAATCAGGCATTTGTCTTTTTAGGACGAACGCCCCGGATATCGTTCACTTCCTGTTAACAAACTATCGCCGATTCGCTGGCAAGTCAACCACGACAACCCCGCGAAACAACGCCTCCGAGTTACATTCTGTAGTATTACCCTGGCGGAAATCATTAACCCCGGGAACCCGCGCGCTTTCCATTTTTCGGTCCGAGACGCGCCAACGTGGCCTGATAATCCAACCTGAGCCGATTCCTACCTCACTTTCGCGGCAGCAACCTGACCGGAACATACGGTGGCAAGGATGACAACATCACTGCGTTCCCTGCCGCCAGCAGCAACTTGCCCGCCATCGAATCGCCCGCGCTCAGCCCACGCGAAGGCACGGAATGTACCGGCATCGCCGTCCCCGGCCGCCCCACACCGCAAACCCCAGAGCGGTCAACCCGGCGCCGCCTCGGACGCGAATGCGATGCTGCTCAATCGGGAATTGAGGACGGCAACCTTGTGGTACAGATCACACCGGCGCCAAAAAAAGTCCGCGACCTCCACCGTACTCCCATCGCGGCCTCCGCGACGAGACAACACGGAATGCCGCCGCGATGAATATGAAGATATAAAGACCATTAGACTCCGATGATAAAAGTCAATCTTTGGACAGAACAAAAATCGCGCCGCCACGGGCCGGCCCTGGCCAATGCGTTGCAAACCCGATCCGCCCGACCGAGAGCCGGCGGCCATATCATCCGGCCCAGATCGGGAGCGGCGGCGGTCAGAGGTTGACGGGCCCGCGACCGAACAGGAAAACCGTTCGCTCAACCGGAACAGGTGGCGAGGCGCGCATGATCGGGGACCCAAACTATCTGACCATCGCTGAAGCCTCGGCGCGGATCGAGCGGCGCGCGCTGTCGCCGGTGGAACTGACCCGGTCGATCCTCGATCGGATCGCCGCGCTCGATCCGCGATTGAACGCCTATCTCCTGGTGACGGCCGACCAGGCCATGGATCAGGCGCGAGCCGCCGAGGCTGAGATCATGGCCGGGCGCCGGCGTGGTCCGATGCACGGGATTCCCTATGCGCTGAAGGACATTTATTGCACGAAGGGAATCCGCACGACCTCGCATTCCCGGACGCGCGCGGATTACGTACCCGATTTCGACGCGACCACCGTGACCAAATTGCACGCCGCCGGGGCCGTGCTGCTCGGTAAATTGTCGACGCATGAATTCGCCCACGGCGGCCCGTCGTTCGACCTGCCGTGGCCGCCGGCACGCAATCCGTGGAACCGGGATTATTTCACCGGCGGTTCGTCCAGCGGCTCTGGTGCGGCGGTCGCCGCCGGCCTCGCCATGGCCGCCCTCGGCTCGGACACCGGAGGTTCAATTCGCAATCCGGCCGCGCTGTGCGGGCTGATCGGACTGAAGCCCACATACGGCCTGATCAGCCGGAGCGGCGTCTATACCAACTCGTTCAGCTACGACACCGCCGGGCCGATGACCTGGACCGCCGAGGACTGCGCGATTCTTCTCGGCACCATCGCCGGCCACGACCCGAAGGACCCGGCCAGCTCCCGTCGCGAGGTTCCCGACTACCGCTCCGGTTTACGCGGCGACCTTAAAGGCCTGCGCATCGGCGTGCTGCGCCATATGTATGAGACGGACGTCGAGTCCCCCGCCGCGGCGAAAGCGGCGATGGAGGATGCGCTCGCGGTGTTCCGTTCGCTTGGCGCGACGATTGAGGACGCGCGCATTCGACCCGCGATGGACTATTACGATGTCAAGATCGTCGGCGCCGAAAGCGAACTTTACGCGGTCCATGAGCCGGTCCTGCGCCAGCGCCTCGGCGATTTCGGCGAGGATTTCCTGGGTCGCTGCCTGGGCGCGCTGCTGTTTTCCGGCGTCGATTATGTCCAGGCGTCCCGCGAGCGGCGCGCGATGATCGCAGAAATGGCACCGATCTACCAACGTTACGATCTGCTCGTCACGCTGGGTCCGGGACCGGCGCCTCGGCTTGACGCTCACCACACGATCAATTTCTGGCGCCGTGCGTCGCTGACCACGCCATTCAATGTACTCGGCGGTCCGGCGATGGCGCAGTGCATCGGCTTCACGCCGGACGGATTGCCGTTGGCCATGCAAATCGTCGGCCGGCCGTTCGACGAGGCAACCGTGCTGCGCGCGGCCCATGCCTATGAATGCGCGACGCCGTGGCGCGCGCGGCGACCCGTTTTCGATCCCAATACCGCGTTTTCGACCGAGTTGCCGCCGGTGCCGGCTCCGGCGAAGGCCGCTATCAGCCAGTCTGAACGGGACAGGATCGCGGCGGTTTGCCGGCGTGCCGGCCTGTCCCTCAATGAACGCCATTTCGAGCAGCTTTGCGCCACCGCGCCCTATATCGAAGCGATGACCGGCCGGCTGAACCGTACCCGGGCGTTTCATGAAGAGCCGAGTAGCATTTTTGTTCTGACCCCGGACGGTTGATGCCGCGGCTCACGGAACTCCGCCTCCCGCTCGACCATCCTGACGACGCATTGCCCGCCGCGATTCGGGCTCGCCTGGGCCTGGCCGAGGCCGCGCCGCTGGTTTGGTCGGTAGCGCGGCGCGGTTACGACGCCCGGGTCAAGGACGATATCAACCGGGTCTATTCGGTCGATGTGACAATCCCCGAAGCCACCCAGGTTCGGGACCCTCATGTCGGCCCGATTCCCGACATGACTTACCGGCCCGTGACCCGGGCTCCGGCACGGCTCGTTGCCCGGCCGGTGGTAATCGGCACCGGACCCTGCGGCCTGTTCGCCGCGCTGGTGTTGGCCGAGATGGGCTTCCGTCCGCTGCTGCTCGAGCGTGGCCGCGGCGTGCGCGAACGCACGCGCGATACCTGGGGATTATGGCGGCGCGGCGTGCTGATCCCGGAAAGCAACGCCCAGTTCGGTGAGGGCGGCGCCGGAACGTTCTCGGACGGCAAGCTGTACAGCGGGATCAAGGAGGCGCGCGATTTAGGCCGCAAAGTGCTCTCCGAGTTTGTCGCGGCGGGCGCACCCGAGGAAATACTATTTAACAATAAGCCCCACATCGGCACATTCCGGCTGGTCACGATCGTCGAAGGCATCCGTGCCAAAATCGAGGCGCTCGGCGGCGAATACCGCTTCGGCGCGAAGCTCGCCGGCATCGACATCAGCCGGGACGAGACGCGCCGGGTGCGCGCGGTGGAGTTGGAAAGCGGCGAAATCATCGCCACCGGCCACGTCGTGCTGGCGATCGGGCATAGCGCGCGCGACACTTTCCACATGCTGCACGAGCAAGGCGTGTTCATGGCGCCAAAGCCGTTCTCGATCGGCGTCCGGATCGAGCATCCGCAGGCGCTGATCGACCGGGCCCGGTTCGGCCGCTTCGCCGGGCACCCGATGTTGGGAGCAGCCGATTACAAACTGGTGCATCACGCGAAGAACGGGCGCTCCGTTTACAGTTTTTGCATGTGCCCAGGAGGCCGGGTGGTTGCCGCGGCGTCGGAGCCTGGGCGCGTGGTGACGAACGGGATGAGCCAATACTCGCGGGCCGAATTCAATGCGAACGCGGGAATTGTCGTGGGGATCACGCCCGACGACTATCCGGGTGGGCCGTTGGCCGGAATCGAATTTCAACGTCACTGGGAGAGTCTGGCGTTCACCGCCGGCGGTGAGGATTACGCCGCGCCCTGCCAACGGGTGGGCGATTTTCTCGATGGACGGCCGTCGACCGGTCTGGGTTCTGTTGTCCCATCATATCAACCGGGGGTCCGCATGGTGGACCTCGCGGCGTGCCTTCCGGATTACGTGATTGCCGCGATCCGCGGGGCGCTTCCCCGGTTCGACCGCCGGATTCCCGGGTTCGCCATGGCGGACGCCGTGATGACCGGGGTTGAAACCCGCACGTCGTCGCCTTTGCGGATCACGCGAGGCCGCGACCTCGAGAGCATCAACACCAAGGGACTTTACCCCGCCGGCGAAGGAGCCGGTTACGCCGGCGGCATCCTGTCCGCGGCGATCGATGGCATCAAGGTCGCCGAAGCCGTGGGACTCTCGCTGTCGGGCTGACTGAGCATATCGGCCACCGGGATGTCCGAGAACGGGTCAAGCCGCCGGTAAAACGTTCGCGCGCCGCGTTCGGTGAGCGAATCGAAGGCCGCGAGGCATTGTTCCTGGGCCGATGGATAAGCCTTATGGCTGAACCCCGTCAGCAAATGCTTATAGTCATCGCGTCCGAGACCATAGCCACGTGCCACGACGGCATCGATCGCGGCACGCAGCGCCGCACGATGGTCGGGAGACGCGAGATTCGGGGAGAAGGCCTGAGCGGTGCCGACTTGTTCGCGCCACAATCTCGCGTAACCGGCATGCCGGCAGGATAAGCGCAACGCGCCATGCGCCAGAAAGCGGGCCGCGCCGTTTGACAGAGCCGGGGCCGGACAACCATTCAGCATGAACAGACTGACGCTCGCGGCGATCTTTCGTCTCAGGCACCAATCGAACGCGAAGGAATTCAATACGGCGCAGAGAACGAGGGCCGCGGCATCGGATCGCCGCCAGGGCGCTTTCTCGCAGGTGCCCTTGTGGCCGAACACGTGACCTGGCGGAATCATCGCCGCGATCATCGTGCGTTCGTCGGTGGCGCGCGAAATCTCCCGGAACGCGAGCCGATAGTGGCCCGAGGCTCGCAGCCAGCCCGGCTTATCGCCCATCGCATCGAGGCGGATCGCATAACGCGGCGCGGACTTCCAGGCGTCGGTGTATTGATGAAAGGTTTTTCCCTCGTGCAGCGGAAGCGCCGTCCCGGCCACGACACGGTTCACCGGGGTAAACCGGTGGGAATCGTCGGTCATGTGCGCTTCGCGGCCAAACGCGATGTGGCGGGACGCCAGCCATGTCCGCATGTCCGGATATCTGACGAACATGTGCCGCGCGATCCGCAAATCCGCCTGGCCGCGCAATTCAAGGAACGTCTCGCATTCGCCGCCAGTCGCGGCGATGAAATCGCGGTCGTACACCATGATACGATCCGGATCTCCCAGTTGCGCGATCGAATCGAGATAAAACGCACAACGGAAGGCGGTCGTTTTCCCGGTCCGCCGGGCGACGATCAGGCTGAATTTCTGCCGGCCATGGATGTCGAATAGCTTCTTACGGTTTTCAAACGAGAAGCAGCATTCCATGGCGGTCGTTCCGAGAAATCGGCGCCGGAGTCGCGTCGTGCCCTCGTTGGCGTGAAACGACGACGGAACGAGCAGGCCGATCGCACCTCCCTCGGCCACACAGTCCAGCATCCGTTCGGTGAAGATCTGAAACAGATCGATCGAGCCGGAGGAAGCGGATCCGGCGAACAGCCGGCCGCACAGATGCTTTCGTTCGACGAATGCGCTTTTGTAATGCGCGAACCCCGCTTCGATCGCCGGATCGGCAAGCAATTCCCGCTCGACCGCCATTCGCTCGCGCTTCGTCGGTGCGTCCATGACGCGAGGGTCAAATCCCGCCAGGTACTCCTTGGTCTGATAGTGAACGACGTCCCAGGGCGGGTTACCCAGTACAACGTGAAACCCGCCGTCCCCGTCGTTGGGCCGGAATACCTCGGGAAAGGTCAGATCCAAAGGCAACGCCAGGCCGCCATGCCGCGACAGAGCGGTTTGATGCAGGTCAAGGATCTCCGGCAAAGCGCCGCCATCCGCGACCGATCGCGCGAGCGCTACCCACGCATCGTTGGCCTCGCGCGCATTGCTACTGACGCCACCCGACCACGCGCGGGCGAGCGCGCGCAACGGCGACAATAACGAGTCCATTCGGGTCTTCGCGGCCTGCTTGGCCATGACATCGGCGATGCTCGAGCCAATGGAGGCCTCCAGTTGGCGCACCTCGGTCATGACCCCGTCGATCAACCGCCCGAGTTGCCCGGTCACGCCCCGCGCCAACAGAGG
>Ga0193726_1002171_pt1 | contig 13728 bp, 12 predicted proteins | sample H2c1metaG_FD_144928 | JGI IMG/M metagenome (GOLD analysis project Ga0193726, IMG submission 144928) | Soil microbial communities from a riparian zone of the East river system, Colorado, United States - H2c1 | ecosystem: Environmental > Terrestrial > Soil > Riparian zone | place: USA: East River... | reverse complement strand
TCGCGCAGCGATTGCGCGCTCACCCGATCGACGCCAAGATGCGTCCAGTCGAAATACCCTTCCCAATCGACGCCGAAGAGCGACCGCCCGAGGCCGCCGGCGTTCGTGGTCGTGAGGAACAGCCGGCCGCCAGGCGCGACGAGCGCCGACAGCCGCTCCAGCACGCCGAAGGGATCGGCGAAGTGCTCGAGCACCGACAGCATGATCAACGCGCCATACGGCGCACGCGCCGCCAGGCTCTCATGGTCCCGATCGCGTTCGATATCCATCTGCCAGACGCGATCGGCGCCGACGCGCGCCCGCGCCTGTTCAACGGCCCACGCCGAGTAGTCGACGCCGACCGCGTCGAATCCCGCGCGCTGCAGATCCTCGAGCAGCGCGCCCGTCGCGCAGCCGATTTCGAGCGCCGTGCCGCTGTACGGATACTGACCCGCGAAGCCGACGATGGACTCGCGGGTGGTGAGGCTCTCGGCCTCGTAGTCGACGTAGTTGTCGCCGGAGTAATACGTGTCGTCGACACCACCACTGCCGGGGAGGTAGTGGCCGGTGAGGCGCGAGCGCGGCTTGGCCCTATCCGGCGTTTCCAGCTGGAGTGACCACATGAAGCGGCGCGACGGCAACGGCACGGGCGCCGAGCCGATGCGGCGATCGCCGAGGAAAATCGCGCCGCTGGTCACGTCGAAACGCAGCGCCACCGGTCCGTCGTACGGAACGGGGCCAGACGACCAGTGCAGGCGCGACGCGTTCTGCGGCGCAGGCAGACGCAGCTCCGCGGTCAGCGTCCCGCGCACGCGATCGTGGACATCGACGATCAAGACGGCGCCGTCGACGCGATACGGCGCGGAGACGTCCAGCATCGACGCGTCATCAGCCGCCAGGCGCGGGAGCAACACCGGATGGCGCTGCGTGAGCGCGGCCACGGCGTCGAGCAGCGCGCGTTTCGCCATCGCCCGCGGGTTCATGCGCCTCCCAGAAAATGTCCGAGCACCGACAGTCCCCACGGGCGGCTCCAGTGCACGACGCCGCCGCGCCACTCGGTCAAGAGCCGATCGGGCGCGTCGCGGCGAATCCACCCGCCGGCGGCGAGCCGATCGAGTCCGTCGCGCACGGCCGGCGCGAGATCGCCCGCGAGCCAGCTTTCGAACGGCAGGATGAAGCCCTGCTTGGGCCGCTGCACGATCGCCTCCGGCAGCGGCCGCGCGAGCGTGCCGTGCAGCAGCTGCTTGTGCGCCAGCATCTCGGGATGAAACCCGAGCTCCGGCCAGACCGCGTCGAGCAGTTCGTGATCGACGAACGGCACGCGGACCTCGAGCCCGTGCGCCATGGACATGGCATCGATATCCCGCAGCAGCTGCGATTCCAGATAGAAGCGCGTCTCCATGCGCGCGATCGCCGCGACCGCCTGCTCCCGGCCGTGCGGCTCGAGGCGTTCGCGCTCGACCGCCGCGATCAGCGCCGCCGTGTCGCCCGACTCCGCTTCGTCCGCGAGCGCGGGCCCCGCGAGCGCCGCGAGCTCTTCGGGCATCAGAAACCCGCGCTGCACGCGGTACGATTCGACCAGGCCGCCGTCCGCCGCCGCAAAGTGACGCCAGCGGGCGCCCAGGCGCTCCGGCAGAAACCATCCTGCGAGCGGAGCGACCGCCGGCCACAGCGGCCCGATCGTCCGCCGCGCGGCCGCCGCGCGCGGGACGCGCGTGAACGAGGGATAGCCGCCAAACAGTTCGTCGCCGCCGGTGCCGGAGAGCACGGCTTTGATGCCGCGCCCGGCGACCGCGCGCGCGACGTAATACGAATTGATTCCGTCGATCGTCGGCGAATCGAGGCGCTCGAGAATCGTCGGCAGATCGCGGAGCACGTCGGCGCCCGCGATCACGAGCGGGTGATGCGTGGTGCCAAAGTGCGAGGCGATCGTCTGCGCCGCCTCGGCCTCGGACGCCGGACCGTCAAAGCCGATGGTGAACGTCTGCAGATCGGCGGTGCCGATGGACGTCGCCGCGGAGACGAGCGCGGACGAGTCGATGCCGCCGGAGAGGAACACGCCGACGGGGACGTCCGCGACCATGTGCGCGCGGACGCTGTCGCGCACCGCCTCGCCGACGGCGTCGCGGAACGCGTCCGCCGACAGGGGACGCCGGCGATCGTCGAGGTACGCGTCGCGCGTGTCGGCGAACGTGCCGCCGCACCGGCTGCCATCCTGCGAGTAGCGCCGCCAGCCGCCGGGTGGCACCGTTTCCACGTCACGCTGCCACGTGAGCGTCGGCGGCACGCTGCCCCAGCGCAGAAACGCGAGGATCCCCGCCGGTGACGGCCGGTGTTCGACGAGCGCCGAGGCCCGCAGCGCGTGAATCTCCGACGCGAACGCCACGCCGGCGGACGTCGCCGAGACGTAGAGCGGCTTGATCCCGAATCGATCGCGCGCCATCAGCAGCGCGTGCTCGTCCCGATCCCAGCACGCGAACGCGAACATGCCGCGGACGCGCGACAGCGCCGCCGGACCGTCGCGCGCGATCAGCCGCAGCAGGACCTCGGTGTCGCTGGCGGTCGTGAACCGCTCGCCGCGCTGCTCGAGGTCGCGGCGCAGCGCCGCGTGGTTGTACACCTCGCCGTTGAACACGATCTGATGGCGGCCGTCGGCCGTCGCCATCGGCTGCGCGCCGCCGGGCGTCGGATCGATGATCGCGAGGCGGCGGTGCACCAGCAGCACGTCGGCGCCGGGCGACAGCCAGCGGCCGTCGCCGTCAGGGCCGCGGTGCGCGAGCGCACCGGACAGCCGATCGGCGAGCGCCGCCGGCCCGTCGATGGGCCGGCCCGCCGTCATCACGCCCGCGATGCCACACATCTGTTAAAAGATGCGGCCCCCGACCGTGATGTTGTCGTCCGGCATCACCTTGTCCGTCAGCTTGAGATGGATGCTCTTGGACTTGCCGTCGATGATGCGCGTCGCGTCGATGCGGCGATCCGATCCGCGGTCGGTGAGGCCGCCCGCGAGCGCGAGCGCCTGCGCGACGGTCATGCCCGGCTCGATGATGAACGTGCCCGAATTGCGCACCTGGCCGGAGATGTAGAACCGCTGCGCCTTCGGCACGAACACCGTGTCGCCGTCCCGCAGGTAGATGTCCTGCCCGGCTTTGCCGAGCTGCAGATCGTTGAGGCTGACGCGGATGCTCTCCGCGTCCTTGTCCGGCAGCGAGCCGTCGGGGTTCGGTTTCTTGGCGTGCGTCACGACGACTTCGTTGGCGGCCGTCTGCAGCGTAGAGCCCGCCTGCGCGAGCGCTTCGGGCAGCGTCATCGCGCCGGCCAGCGGAATGCGGTTCGGCGCCCGCACTTCGCCGCCGACGAAAATGAACTGGCTCTTGTACGCTTCGATGTCGACGCGCAGCTGCGGGTTGTTGAGGAACCCCGCGGCGAGCCGCGCTTTCAGCCGCTGCGCGAACTCGTCGAGCGACAGCCCGCCCGCGGCGATCTTGCTGATCAGCGGGAACGCGACGAACCCTTCGGAGTCGACGCGGTAGATCCCGGTCAGATCCGGCTCGTCGAAGACGGTGATCTTCAGCTGATCCTGCGGGCCGAGCATGTAGTGGGCGGGCGGCTGCGCCGGATCGAGCTTCGCCTGCGGGGCCGCCGTGGGCGCCGGCGGTGGTTGCACAGGCTTGGCCTGCGCGGTCAATGTGAGCGCGACGAGGAGCGTGGCGATGGCAGTCATGTCTACTCTTCCTTGTTACTCAGTGGCCCGCGCAACCGGAATCCCCAGCTGACGGGCCTTGCGATACAGATTCGGACGCTGAATCCCGAGGGTGCTGGCGGCGTCGGCCATCCGCCAGCCGTGATGCTGGAGGACGGCGGCGATGTAGTCGCGCTCGAAGCGAGCGCGCGCTTCGCGCAGCGTCCCCGTCGGCGTGAACGGCAGCGGCGCGCGCTCGAGCGGCAGCGCGGGCAGCAGATGCTCGACGTGCAGCGTTTCCGCGTCGCTCGCGTCGGTGGAACCGAGCACCTGCTCGATGACGCCGCGCAGTTCCGCGGCGTTGCCCGGCCACGGCAGCGCGCCGAGGAGCGCGAGTGCGGGCGGCGAGAACGTCCGCAGCGCAACGCCGCGCTGGGCGCACGCGTCCTCGAGCAGCCGCACCACCATCGCCGGCACATCGTCGGCGCGATCGCGCAGCGGCGGGAGATCGATCCGCGACGCCGAGAGACGGCGATACAGATCGGCGCGGAAGCGCCGTTCCTGGACGTCGGCGTCGATGCCGGCGGACGTGCTCGCCATGAAGCGGATCGCCGTGGCGGACGGCTCGCCGTCGATGCGCACTTCACCGTCGCGCGCAACCCGCGCGAGGCGGCCCTGCACCGCGGCCGGCAGATCGCCGACGTTGTGGAGGAAGAGGGTGCCGCCGCGGGCGTTGGCGATCACGCTGCCGGCGGATGCCGGCTCGACGTCGGACGCGGCCAGCGCGCGCTCGCCGAAGAGCGCCGCATCGAGTCCGTCGGCGCCGCAGTCGATCGTGACGAACGGCGCGGAGACCGGACGGCCGCGCGCGTGGAGCTCGCGCGCAATCGACTCGGCGTCGATGCCGCGCTCGGCGACGATGAGGACGCCGCCGTCGAGCGGCGCCGCGCGCCGCACGAATTCCTGGAGGCGGCCGGCGATTGCCGATCGCCCGACGAGCTCCAGTGCACCAGGCGACGTGCGCACGAGACGAGCCGACCGCGCGTCTGCGAGAGACAAGGTGTCTGCCATGAGTTTGGACCTTGGTGAATCCGGAACAAGTAATGAGGGGTGGTACAGCTCCGCCCCGTGACTTACAGGGCGCGTCAAACGGATGAGTCTCTGTTTACGACAAAAAGAGACTTATAATGACTTAATAGATGAGTAGTGTCAATTAAGACACTCTATAGGATCCGCTCAGATACAAAATGGGCGGGAGCAGGCTCATCAACAAGCCGGGCGCTAACTGTGCACTAAGACTTTGTTTTTCAGTGCTTTAGCAGCTGCCGTCACGACGACAGCCGTTCACACTGTTTATCGGCGCCAGAACCTGTATCAAACAGGATGGCCTCGAAGGCGGCGGGGGATACGACGTCCGGGGTCTTACGATTGAATCGGAGAATGCGGAGCCGGCGGCGCGGGGGGCACGGGCGGATTTGGCGGCCTGGGTGGGACGCGCGATTCGAAGAAGCTGTTGATGAGGAACGCGCCTCCAAGAATGCAGATGAACCCGCCCACGGCGACGCCTTCGTCGGGGCTGCCGCTGAAGCCAATCAGGACCATCAGGCCGAGACCGACGCCGAGCAGCGTGATCCCCGCGCGGCGATGGCGACCCGCGCCGCCCCCGAATCGCTGCAGAGAGTCGTAGCGCCCCATGGCGCGATCGAATCCCTGAGGATCCACTTCGGGCGGCGGCACGATGCCCTTCTCGATGAGGGCGATGCGCTCCTTGATTTCCAGCTCGCGCACGCGGCCCCGGGAGACCGTCGCCACAATCGCGGACGCAATCCCACCGACGATGGCCACCACCGGAACCAGTACCCAGACGACGCCGGCCCACTCTTGCATCACTCCTCCGGAAGGAAGACCAACTCGATCAGATTAGACTGGAACCGCTGCTGAATTGTTTCACGTCACGTCGGCCCATAAGGAAGTGAAACAATTCCGGCTCCGCCATGCTCTAATACGATGGCGGATGCTGGACCCTGTCCATGAGCGCGAGCTGGTCGAGCGCTGCCGCCGTGGCGACGAAGGCGCGTTCGAAGAACTGATCGAGCAGTTCAAGGATCTCGTGTTCGCGCTGATTGCGCGAACGGTCCAGGATAAATCGCGGGCCGAGGATCTGGCGCAGGATGTCTTCCTTCGCATTCATCGCGGCCTGCCGTACTTTCGCGGTGAGGCGCGCCTCTCCACCTGGATCTACCGCATCGTCGCCAACGCGTGCATGGCTGAGCACGCGCGTCCGCCGGGCGCGACCGTGTCGCTCGACGACGAACGGACGGGCGAGCGGCATACGCCGTCGGCGGTGGATCGCGGCTTCGAAGATCTCGAGCTCCGCGATCGCCTGGAGAAAGCGATCGCGCGGCTGCCGGCGAACGCCCGGCTGCTCGTCGCGGCGCACTATCTCGACGGCGTCCGGTATGAAGATCTGGCGGAGGCGTTCGGCCTCCCGCTCGGCACGGTGAAGACGCAGCTGTATCGCGCAAAGCAGCAGCTGCGACGGCTGCTCGAGACAGAGTTGAAATGAGCGTCAGGCCCTGAAGCCAAGATCCGGAGCGTAAGCGACGGCAGCGAGCGGGGGTGGGGCCCCGCGAGAAATTGGATAATGTTCTGTGACGAAGCGTTAGACGCCGTCGAGTCGATTGCCGAAGGGCAACTGAAGCCGGAGGGCCGCGTGGCGGATCATCTGGCGACGTGCCCGAACTGCGCGGCCGCGCTCGCGAGCGCGCGGCGGCTCGAGGCGGCGCTGCGCGCGCGCCCGGCGCCGCACGCCCCGGCGCGGTTCACGTCGCGGACGATGACGCTGCTGCGCCGCAAGCGGTGGCGGAGTGAGCAGTTCGTGGACGTCGGCTTCAACGTCGCGCTGGCGGCGGTGGCGATCCTGGTGGTGGCGGGCGCGGTCATGCTGCTGAACCGCGCCGGCGTCACGTCGATCGGCGTCGGCGCGTTCGACGCGATGAGCGTGGGGATCGTGCGGCTCGCGCACCGGGCGGCGCCGGCCGTGCCGGTCTACGCGGGCGCGACCGCGCTGCTCGCGGCGGCGCTCGGCATCTGGTGGTGGGCGGAGCGGGACACCGCGTTGTAAGTGGGAATTGGGTAATTGGATAATCGGGTAATCTGGTAATTGAATTGAGGGATTGCAAGAGCAATATTGCAGTCAAATTTCGATTACCCGATTACCCAACTCCCCGATTCGGCCGTTGTTGAAGTGGGTCGGCGGCAAGCGCCAGCTGCTGCCGCAGCTGCGCCCGTTCTATCCGCGCGCGTTCGGCCGGTACATCGAGCCGTTCTTCGGCAGCGGCGCCGTGTTCTTCGATCTCCACAGCGCCGGCCTGCTCGAGGGCCACGACGTGCTGCTCGTGGACTCCAACCCGGATCTGATCGGCTGCTACGAAACGGTCCGCGACGCGCCGGACGACGTCGCGGCGGTCCTCGATCGCCTGGCGGCGGCGCACGCGCGCGACGGCCGCGCGCATTACTACGAGGTGCGCGATCAACGCTTCAACCCGCTGCGCGACGAGCGGCGCGGCGCGGACGGACGCATCGCGTACACGCCGGAGCTCGCGGCGATGCTCATCTACCTCAATCGCACCGGCTTCAACGGGCTGTTCCGCGTGAATGCGAGCGGCGCGTTCAACGTGCCCGCGGGGCGGTACGAACGGCCGAAGATCCTCGATCGCGAACGCCTGATGCGCGTGGCCGGCGCGCTGCGGGATCCGCGCGTGCGGCTCGAGCTCGGTTCGTTCGAGCGCGCGTTCGAGGCCGCGTCGGCCGGCGATTTCCTGTACATCGATCCGCCGTACGCGCCGGTGAGCGAGACCGCGAACTTCACGTCGTACACCGCGCGGCGCTTCGATCGCCGGGATCAGGAAGCGCTGCAGCGCGCCATCGTGCTCCTCGCGCGGCGCGGGTGCCAGGTCCTGCTGAGCAATTCCACGGCCAAGGAAATTGCCGCGCTCTACGACGCGAACGCCGAAGCGTCCGGCGCAGGGCTGCGGGCCCTGCGCGTGCCCGCGCGGCGCGCGATCAACAGCAACGGGGCCGGCCGCGGCGCCGTCGAGGAATACGTGATTACCAACATCCGCCGCGAGGCGGGTGCACCGTGACGTCCAAGCCATATAATGGAGCGTCGCGCGAAAGTGGCGGAACTGGCAGACGCGCCGGATTTAGGATCCGGTAGCCGAAAGGCTTTGGGGGTTCGACTCCCCCCTTTCGCACGCCTTCGCCACGCCGTAGCTCGCGCGGATAATCAGCGAGCGGCGGCGGGCTTCGACGCTGCAAGCACATGACCCAACCTGTCGCGCCGTAGCGCCGCAGGCGCGGAGGCGGATGAAAACGGAAATCGTCGACGTCAACGACACGCGCAAGAACCTGCGCGTCGAAATCCCCCAGGACGTGGTGGACGCGGAAATCGATCGCATCACCCGCGACTACTCGCGCAAGGCGCGCATTCCGGGCTTCCGTCCCGGCAAGGCGCCGTCCCGCGTCATCAAGCAGCGCTTCAAGGATCAGATCCTCCACGACGTCGTGCACGATCTGATTCCGCGCGCCGTGGACGACGCGCTGCGCGAGCGCGGCGTGGAGGCGGTCGACACGCCCGACATCCGCGACGTCACGGTGGACGAAGGGCGGCCGCTCACCTTCACCGCGTCGTTCGACACGGTGCCATCGTTCGACCCCGGCGACTTCACGACGATCACGCTCACGCGGACGTCAAGTACCGTTGACGAAGAAGCGGTCGAGGTCGCGATGCAGCGGCTGCGCGAGCGCGCGGCGCGGTACGACGCGGTCGAAGGACGCGGCGTCGATCACGGCGACACGGTGACGGTCGATCTCACCAGGATCGCCGACGGCAAGCCGGACACGCACGAGAACGTCAGCGTCGAGCTCGGCGCGAAGGCGAACCCGCCGGGATTCGACGAGCAGTTGCTCGGCCTCGAGGCCGGCGCGACGAAGAGCTTCGACATCCAGTATCCCGCGGACTACACGATCGCGGAGCTCGCGGGGACGAGCGTGTCGTACACGGTCGCGGTGAAAAGCCTCAAACGCCGCATCCTCCCGGAGCTCGACGACGAGTTCGCGAAGGATCTCGGCGAGTTCGAGACGCTTGCCGCGCTGCGGGCGCGCGTCCGCGAGGATCTCGAGCACGAGGCGCGGCACGCGGCGGAACGCGACATGCGCGCCGACCTCATGAAGCAGCTCGCGGCGCGGGTGCCGTTCGAGGTGCCGCCGTCGCTCATCGATCGCGAGATCGATCGGCGGCTCGAGGAGTTCGCGCACCGCCTGATGGAGCAGAACATCGATCCGCGCCAGGCCGGCATCGACTGGAACGCCTTCCGTGAGAGCCAGCGCGACGTCGCCCGCGAGGCGGTCGCCGGCGCCATCGTCCTGGAGGAGGTCGCGCGGCGCGAGACGCTCGAGGTGACGGAGGAGGAGATCGAGCGCGAAGTCAGCCGCTACGCGGAGCGGACCGGCCGGACGCCGGCAGCCGTGCGCGCGCGGCTGGTCAGCGAGGGCGGGCTCTCGAGAGTGTCGGCCGGGCTGCGGCGCGAGAAGTCGATTGACTTCCTGATGGCACGTGCTACACTTTCAGGAGAAGAAACGTAGACTTCCCCGCACTGAATTCCCCGACAATCAGCCGATCAAACGCTATGCGCTATCAGCTTCCCGATCTGCGGATGCAACTCGTGCCGATGGTGGTCGAACAGACCAACCGCGGCGAACGGGCGTACGACATTTTTTCGCGCCTGCTGAAGGACAGCATCATCTTCATCGGCACGCCGATTGACGACCAGATTGCCAATCTCGTCATCGCGCAGATGCTGTTCCTGGAGGCGGAGGATCCCGACAAGGACATCCTCCTGTATATCAACAGCCCGGGTGGGTCGATAACGGCCGGGATGGCGATTTACGACACCATGCAGTTCATCAAGCCGGACGTCCAGACGTACTGCATCGGGCAGGCCGCCTCGATGGCGGCGGTGCTGCTGGCGGCGGGGGCGAAAGGAAAGCGTTTTTCGCTCCCGAATTCACGGATTGTCATTCATCAGCCGCTGATGTCTGGCCTTGCGGGCCAAGCGACCGATATTGATATTGCAGCCCGCGAGATCCTGCGGATGCGCGAGCGCATCAACGAGATCCTGGTGTTCCATACTGGACAGAACGTCAAACGCATCCAGGATGATACAGAGCGCGACTACATCATGTCTGCGGATCAGGGCAAGGAATACGGTATTATTGATGATGTCATCCGCAAAAGGGCCTAGGGGCAAAGAGTTGAGGGCAAAGGGCTAAAGGCGAAGCATGGTGAAAAAGGCCGGCGAAACTGAAGTGCTCCGCTGCTCCTTCTGCAACAAGGACCAGAACGACGTTCGCAAATTGATCGCCGGCCCGACGGTGTTCATCTGCGATGAATGCGTCGAAGTGTGCAACGACATCATCGCGGACGACAACCGCTTCGAGAACCGCGGGACCCGCACCTCCCTGCCGACCCCCCAGGAAATCAAGAAGTTCCTCGACGAGTACGTCATCGGCCAGGAGCGGACCAAGAAGAAGCTCGCGGTCGCGGTCTACAACCACTACAAGCGCATCGAGATCCAGAAGCAGCCGCGCAGCCGCAACGACATCGAGCTCACGAAGTCGAACATCCTGCTCATCGGCCCGACCGGCACCGGCAAGACGCTGCTCGCGCAGACGCTCGCCAAGCTGCTGTCGGTGCCCTTCACGATCGTGGATGCGACGACGCTCACCGAGGCCGGATACGTCGGCGAGGACGTCGAGAACATCATCCTCAAGCTGCTCCAGTCGGCGGGCGGCGACATCGAGAAGTGCCAGCAGGGCATCATCTACATCGACGAGGTCGACAAGATCTGCCGCAAGGACGAGAACCCCTCGATCACGCGCGACGTGTCGGGTGAGGGCGTCCAGCAGGCGCTGCTGAAGATTCTCGAGGGCACGGTCGCCAACGTGCCGCCCCAGGGCGGCCGCAAGCATCCGCACCAGGAATTCTTCCAGGTCGACACGACGAACATCCTCTTCATCTGCGGGGGCGCCTTCGTGGGCCTCGACAAGCAGATCGAGCGCCGGGTCGGCAAGAAGACGCTCGGCTTCCGCGCCGACGTGAAGTCGCTGCGGACGCGCGACATCGGCGTCACGCTGGAACAGCTCGAGCCGTCGGATCTCATCAAGTACGGCCTGATCCCCGAGTTCGTCGGCCGCCTGCCGGTCATCGGCACGCTCCACGAGCTCGATCGGGCCGCGCTCATCCAGATCCTGACGCAACCGCGCAACGCGATCACGCGTCAGTACATGAAGTTGTTCGAATACGAGAACGTCAAGCTCCGCTTCACCGACGATGCGCTGGACGCGATTGCGGAGTCGGCGCTCGAGCGCAAGATCGGCGCGCGCGGCCTGCGGATGATCATCGAAGAGCTGATGCTCGACCTGATGTATCAGGTGCCGAACCAGAAGAAGGTTCGCGAGGTCACGATCACGCGCGAGGTCGTGCTGGCGAAAGATAAACCGATCACGTTGATCGAAAAGGCGGGCTAGTGTCTGAGTCCCCGTTGGAAGTGTACGAAACCCTCCCGATCGTCCCGCTGCGCGACGTCGTCGTCTTCCCGCACATGATGATGCCGTTCGTGATCGGCCGGCCGAGCTCCACCCGCGCCCTCGAGCATGCGCTGTTGAAGGACAAGCGCATTTTCCTGGCGGCGCAGCACGACGCGTCGATCGACGATCCGCGTCCGGAAGACATCTACACGATGGGCTGCGTGGCGAACGTGGTCCAGAGCCTGAAGCTGCCCGACGGCAACATCAAGGTCCTGGTCGAAGGCGTCGACCGCGCGCGCGCCGTCGAGTGGAAGGAAGACAAGGGGTTTTACCGCGTCGTCGTGAAGGTGCTGCCGAAGGCGCGCGAAGCCAACGGCGAGGCCGAGAGCACGATGAGCCGCGTCGTGTCGCTGTTCGAGCAGTACGTGAAGCTGTCGAACAACCTGCACTACGACGCGATGATCGCGGCCGTGCGCGTGGAGGATCCGGGCAAGCTGGCCGACACGATCGCCGCGCACCTGCTCGTCGGCGTGGACGAGAAGCAGAACCTCCTCGAGATCATCTCCCCCGTCGAGCGGCTGAACCGCATCGCCGGGATTCTGGAAATCGAAGTCGACAAGCTGCAGGTGGACCGCCGCATCCAGTCTCGCGTCAAGAAGCAGATGGAGAAGGCGCAGAAAGAGTACTACCTCAACGAGAAGATGAAGGCGATCCAGAAGGAACTGGGCCGCAAGGACGAAAAAGGCAACGAGGTCGACGATCTGAAGAAGAAGATCGAACAGGCCAAGATGCCGAAGGACGTCGAGGAGAAGGCCATCCAGGAGTTGAAGCGCCTGGAAGCGATGCCGCCGATGTCCGCGGAAGCAACCGTCTCGCGCAACTACCTCGACTGGCTGATCGCCGTGCCGTGGTTCAAGAAGACGCGCGAGAGCCGGGACCTGAAGCGCGCTGAAGAGATCCTGAACGAGGATCACTACGGCCTCGAGAAGATCAAGGAGCGCATCCTCGAATTCCTCGCCGTGCGCGCGCTGGTGAAGAAGCCGAAGGCGACGATCCTCACCTTCTCCGGACCTCCGGGAGTCGGCAAGACGTCGCTGGCCAAGTCGATCGCGCGCGCGATGAACCGCAAGTTCGTCCGCCTGTCGCTCGGCGGCGTGCGCGACGAAGCCGAAATCCGGCTCGATGAACCCGGTGTTCCTGCTAGACGAAGTCGACAAGATGTCGATGGACTTCCGCGGCGATCCGTCGGCGGCGCTGCTCGAAGTGCTCGACCCCGAGCAGAACCACACGTTCCTCGATCACTACCTCGACGTCGAGTACGACCTGTCGGCCGTGATGTTCATCTGCACGGCCAACGTGCTGCACACGATTCCGCAGGCGCTGCGCGACCGCATGGAAGTGCTGCAGTTGGCGGGCTACACCGAAATCGAGAAGGTGCAGATCGCGCAGAAGTTCCTCTCGAACAAGGCGATCGAAGGCGCGGGGCTCACGAAGGACAACATCACCTTCACGACCGAGGCGTTCTCGGCGATCATCCAGCGCTACACGCGTGAAGCGGGCGTCCGCAATCTCGAGCGCGAGATTTCGTCGATCTGCCGCAAGGTCGCGCGCAAGGTCGTCGGCGAGGGCAACCGCTTCAGCGAGGAGATCACCGCGGAGAAAGTCACGCAGTATCTCGGCGTGCCGCGCTACCGCAACACGATGGCGGAGGAGACCAACGAGGTCGGCATCGCCACCGGGCTGGCGTGGACCGAGGTCGGCGGCGAGATTCTCGTCACGGAAGCGACGCTCATGCCCGGCAAGGGGCACCTGACGCTCACCGGCAAGCTCGGCGACGTGATGCAGGAATCGGCGCAGGCGGCGATGAGCTACGTGCGCTCGAAGGCCGAGGAATACGGCATCCCGAAGGACTTCAACCGCAAGACCGACGTCCACATCCACGTGCCGGAAGGCGCGATTCCGAAGGACGGTCCGTCCGCCGGCATCACGCTCGCGACGGCGCTCGTCTCCGCGTTGACGCGCGTGGCGATCCGGAAGGACGTCGCGATGACGGGCGAGATCACGCTGCGCGGCAAGGTGCTGCCGATCGGCGGCGTGAAGGAAAAGCTGCTGGCCGCGCACCGCGCGGGCATCAAGAACCTGATCCTGCCGAAGGACAACGAGAAAGACCTGGCGGACATTCCCAAGAACGTACTGGACACGTTGAACGTCTTCATGGTCCAGACGATGGACGAGGTCCTGAAGATTGCGCTGGTGGAACCGCTGGCAGGACGCCTGCCGGCTGAAGCGCAGGCCGAACCGGTCGACGCGATCATCGACGACACCATTACCCACTGAAGATCGACGCTGAATTCGTCACGAGCGCCGCGTCGGCGGCCGACTTCCCGAGCGACGGGCTCCGGGAAGTCGCGCTGATCGGACGTTCGAATGTCGGCAAGTCGAGCCTGGTGAACGCGCTCGTTCGCAGGCGCGACTTG
>Ga0193726_1002170_pt1 | contig 13729 bp, 10 predicted proteins | sample H2c1metaG_FD_144928 | JGI IMG/M metagenome (GOLD analysis project Ga0193726, IMG submission 144928) | Soil microbial communities from a riparian zone of the East river system, Colorado, United States - H2c1 | ecosystem: Environmental > Terrestrial > Soil > Riparian zone | place: USA: East River... | reverse complement strand
CCGCCGTGGCGTTGCTCGCCGCGGGGCCGGCCGACACATACGCCCTGACGATCGTCACCCGCGGCGAGGCGACCCAGGCCGCCATCGCCGAGGCCTATGTCCAGCCGTTCGCCGCGGCGACCGATATCGCGGTCCACCAGGACATTTGGGACGGCGGCGTGGACGTGCTGAAAGCCAAGGCGGCCGAGGGCGGTTGGGACCTGTTGGAGGTCAACGCCGACGAACTGGCCACGGGATGTGGCGACGGGTCGTTCGAAAAGATCGACTGGCCGGCGGTCGGCGGCAAGGATCACTACGCGTCCATGGCGGTCAGCGACTGCGGCGTCGGAGCGTTCCTGCACAACACCGTCCTCGCCTGGGACCGCGACAAGTTTCAGGCCACTCCCACCTGGGCGGATTTCTGGGACGTGGCGAAGATTCCCGGCAAGCGCGGACTGGCCAGGAGCGTGCATGGCGCGCTGGAGTTCGCGCTGCTGGCCGATGGTGTCGCGGCGGGTGATGTCTACAAGACTCTGGCGACCTCGGACGGTGTCGATCGGGCGTTTCGCAAGCTGGATCAACTCAAGCCCTATATCGTCTGGTGGCAAACGCCCGCCGACGCGGCGAAAATCCTGGGCTCGGGCGATGTATTGATGACCACCACGCCGGGCGATGTGATGGTGACGGCGAATCGGATCGAAAAGCGAAACTTTGGCATCCAGTTCGCCGCCAGTCTTTACGAGCCGCTTTCCTGGGTCATCGTGAAGGGCGCGCAAAACCTCCGCGAGGCGCAGCAGTTTCTTTACTTCACCGGTACGTCTTCGTTGCAGGCACGCTTGTTCCGAATGAGCGGCCGCGCCGGGCTGGCGAAAGGCGTCAACGACTGGCTGACGCCGGAACAGCAAGCCCTGTCGCCCGCGTTTCCGGCCAATCTGAGCGGCGCATTGCGCGTGGACAACGCATTCTGGCACGACAATCAGGCAAAGTTACGCACCCGGTTCGAAGCCTGGCTGGCGCAGTAGTCACGCCTTACCGCGGTGTTGCTGTTGACCAGGCGCGTGACGAGCGGTCGAGACTGGAACGCGGTGAGACGTGAACGTTGAAATCGGGACCGTCTCAGAGTCTCCATTTCCACCGCCGGACGCGCGTCATTTTTCCATGGGTCTGGCGCCAGAGGAACTAACGACGTCGGGCCACATATCCAGAACCACACACGCATCGGGAGCCGTGACCTTTAATGTTATTATATGGTTGCACGCATGAATGAGGTACGTGTCGATTGCGATGGACTTGTACTGCCGGTCTGCGACACCCGTCTCCAACAGGCTCTTGAGGAATTCCTTGAGGCAATTTTCGTCTGGCGCGGATGAAGAGGACACGAGATAACTGCCGGCCCGACGATCGAATCCGACTTTCCGAAAAGGCCCAAGAAAGAAATCATTCATGCCCTATCGGCCTCCCGCGAATATCTCCGCGAACGTGATCTGTTCACCGTTGGACAGACGGGCCAAAGCGTCGGTTAACCGGTCCGGATTACGCGCCAACAGCGCGGCACCGCTCAGCAATTCGTATTCGTCAACGGTGAGCATCACACCAACGACAGGCCCGTCGCCGTTGTTACTCTGGATCAACAGACGTCCATCGTCTGTGGCCTCCAGGCGCTCGCGCAGATATTGCTCGACATCGGTGGACACTTTAGCTGTTGAGGTAATCGTCGCCTGTTCCCGCCAGATCACTTGCAACAGGCTTCGGAGTTCATCTAAGGCGAAGGCCGGCATCCCCTCCATGACGAATGCACGATGCGCGAGTGATTCAGCCTCCTTCAAATTGCCGGACTTGAACCATAGTGCAACAGCGCTCACCGCAGTGATACCCGATGTCCTCGGCTTGCCCGGGTCAAGACTGGCCAGCGCATCGGTCTCGGCGCGAGCCGCCAACTTGTAATTCGCCTTGGCCAACGCCGGCCGGCCGCGCCGCATCGCTTCGCTCGCCAGGGACGCGAGGCGTTCGCTCTCGCCATGCAATTTTGCCCAGGTCATGTGTCCTCAACATCCACGGTCACGACGCGCAATGCTGCGAAACCAACGATTGAAGCAATCGCCGGCAAATTTGAAAGTCCGCGCTGCGCCTGCGCCTGTTTTTCTCGCAATCGGCCAAGGATCGTTGCCTCGTTCCCATCGTCGGTTCCAGAAACCTCCAGCCGGAAAGCGCCTTCGAGATCCTCGGCTGCGCCACCCGGGTAGCCAAGATAATAGTCCGACCCGGTCCGTGTTTCCGCCCTCCGTATCGCCACCAGGCCGCGAAACACCTCGATCGCCGCGAGACTCATAGCATACGCGCCGAACTCTGTGGCATCGTCTCGGTTTGCCCACGCCCGGACGAGGCCGGCATCGGCTTTCGCCCATTCCGCTCTGACGGACTCATTGGAATTGTTATCCGAAACCAGAAATACTGCTGGCGACACATGGTGTCTGTCCAAACAGACACGCGCTGCCTCCGAATAGCTCGAGGCCAGTCCCTCACTTACGCCAGTGTGGCGGTGGCTCAGCGCGGAAAACGGAAGTGACTTCTCTACCATATCGACACGTCACTCTCGGTGAACACCAATGAATTTACATGATTTCCTGACTTACGACAAATGTTGGCCAATCTCGGTACCGGTGCACAGACGCTCGGTTGAAACACGTTCGGCTTCACCCGGTGGCCAGTGCCCGCCAAACCCGTTCAGGCGTCGCCGGCATGTCGATCGCCGTCACCCCATCTACACTCAACGCGTCGATAATGGCGTTGATCAGCGCCGGAGGACTGCCGACCGCGCCCGCCTCGCCGGCGCCCTTCACGCCAAGGGAGTTGGTGACACACGGAATTTCGAGCAGATCGACCTCGACATCGGGCAGGTCGTCGGCGCGCGGCAGCGCGTAGTCCATGAAGCTGCCGGACAGCAACTGACCCGAGTCCGGGTCGAACACGGTGTGCTCCAGCATCGCCTGGCCGATACCCTGCGCCACGCCGCCGGCCACCTGACCGCGCACGATCAGCGGATTGACCGTTGTGCCAAAATCGTCACATACGACATAGCGCACGACCGTGGTGACGCCGGTTTCCGGGTCGATCTCGACCTCGGCCATATGGCAGCCGTTGGGGAAAGTATGATTGTCGATCGCGGCGATCTCGGCGGTGTCGAGCGTGGTCGCGGGTTGTCCGGATGCCGCTTTCCGACGCTGTGCCGCGGCCAGACCGATGATGTCGATGACGCGGTCGGTACCGACGATGGCGAATACGCCATCGGCAAACCGGATGTCGGCGACCGCGGCCTCGAACTCCTCGGCGGCGGCCTGTTTGCCTTTCTCGATGACGGCGTCCGCGGTTTTCACGATCGCCTGGCCTTCCGAGTAAAGGCTGCGAGCGCCGCCGGTACCGCCGCCAACCGGGATGGTATCGGTGTCGCCCTGGCGCACCCGGATCTTTTCGCCGTCGATCCCAAGCCGGTTCGCGGTCAGTTGGACATAGGCGGTCTCGTGCCCCTGTCCGGTCGATTGCGTGCCGACGTAGACATCGACGAAACCGTCGTCGGCGAAGCGGATTTCCGCACGTTCGGTCGGATCGCCGCCGGTGGCTTCCAGGTAATAGGCGAGACCCAGCCCACGGCGCTTGCCGCGAGCGGCGGCGGTGGCGCGGCGGGACGCGAAGCCGGGGTAGTCCATCTTTGTCAGTGCCGCGTCCAGCACGACCTGGAAGTCGCCGCTGTCATAAGTCTTGCCGACCGGTGTCGAATGCGGCATCGCCGAGGGCGGCACCATGTTACGACGGCGCAACTCGATGCGATCGATGTTCAATTCGCGCGCGGCGGCATCGACCAGCCGCTCGACCAGGTAGTTGGCCTCGGGCCGGCCGGCGCCACGATAGGCGTCAACCGGCATCGTGTTGGTGAAAACCCCCAGGATGTTGGCGTGAATGGCTTTGAAGCCGTAGACGCTGGAGAGCACGCTGGTGCCGGCATAAGTCGGGATATACGGTGCGAAATTCGACAGATACGCGCCCATATTGGAAATGTTATAACTCCGTAATGCAACGAACCTGCCGTTTGCGTCGATCGCCAGCTCGCCGGTCGTGATATTGTCGCGGCCCTGGGTGTCGCACAGGAACGCTTCGGTGCGGTCGGCGGCCCATTTCACCGGCCGGCCCAAAGCACGCGCGGCGAAACAGGTGAGGACGTGCTCGGCATAAAGGAACAGTTTCATGCCAAAGCCGCCGCCCACATCCGGCGTGACGATCCGGAACTTCTCCGGGTCGGTATTGAACATCGGCCCGATCAGGTTCTTCAAAATCCAGCCGCCCTGGGTGTTGGCGTAAAGCGTCCAGCGTCCAGTGGCCGGATCGAAATCGGCGATGGCGGCGCGTGCTTCCATCGAGGCGACCACGACCCGGTTGTTCACAACTGTCAGCTTTGTCACATGCGCGGCGCCGGCGAAGGCCGCGTCGGTCGCGGACTGGTCACCGATTTCCCAATCGAACACGATGTTGTTCTTCACCTCCGGCCAGACGGCGGGCACGCCCGGATCCATCGCGGTCGCGAGATCGGTGGACGACGGCAGAAGGGCGTACTCGACCTCGATCGACTCCGCGGCGTCGCGCGCTTGTTTGGCGGTGTCGGCGACGATGAAGGCGACCGGGTCGCCGACATGGTGAACGGCGCCGTCAGCCAGCACCGGATGCGCGGGACTGGCCATGTCCGAGCCATCCTTGTTCTGCACCGGCGCGGCGCAAGGCAGCGTGCCCACACCAGCGGCCGTCAGGTCGACCGCGGTGTAAATCGCGTGCACGCCCGGGTTGGCCTTCGCCGCTGCCGAATCGATCGCCAGAATCTTCGCGGCGGCGTGCGGGCTGCGCAGCACGATCCCGTACAGCATGCCGGGCAGCACGATGTCGTCGGTGTAGCGGCCCATGCCTTTGAGCAGTCTCGGATCCTCGACCCGGCGGACGGGTTGCGCGAGGCCGAATTTCGTCGTCGCCATGATCGTGTCTCCGCGTTGGGCTGGGAGCATGCCGGGTCGGGCGGGCCCGGCCAAGGGGAATCGCCGGCCGCGCTTCGTGCGATGAACGCGTTGTGCCGGCCGTCAGAACATCGACTTTCGGATCGTTCCGCGACGTCATCCTCGGGGCCCGGTAAAATAGCGAGGCCGATCGCGCGGCACCGACGTTTCATCGTCATTACCTGGCCGCGGCTATCGTGGCCATGGGTCTCAATCCCAGGATGACGAGCGAGACTGCGATCCCGTCACTCTCCCGGCCGGTCGGGATTACTCCGCCGCTTCAGGTGCCGCCTTGCGCGATCGGATCTTCGCCAGCGCTGTCTCGACATGCCTGCTGAACACATATTCCGCCGGCCGCTGGCGGGCCAACGAGACGTCCGGCGCCATCGGACCCTCGGTGCGGATGCCACGCAGCGCCTGCGCCGCCGCTTTCCAGGGGCGGCGAACCGTTTCGGCGACAGCGGTCGCTTCGTAACCGGAATGCACCATGCAGTCGGCGCATTTTTCATAATTCCCGGTTCCGTAACGGTCCCAGTCGGTGGTTTCCATCAGTTCCCTGAAGGTTTTCGCGTAACCCTCGCCGAGCAGGTAACAAGGCCGCTGCCAGCCGAAATGCGTGCGCGTCGGATTACCCCACGGCGTGCAATGGAACGTTTGATTGCCGGCCAGGAAATCCAGGAACATGGACGACTGATTGAACGCCCATTTCGTCTTACCCTGGCGTCGGAAAATCCCGCGGAACAACTCCTTGGTCTTGCCCCGGTTCAGGAAGTGCTGCTGATCCGGTGCCCGCTCATACGCATAACCAGGGGACACGGAAATTCCGTCCACGCCCATCGCCATGACATCGTCGAAGAACGATGCGACCTTCGCCGGTTCGGCGGTATTGAACAGCGTCGCGTTGATGATGGTGCGAAAGCCGCGGCGTTTGACTTCTTTGATCGCCGCCACCGCGCGGTCGTAAACGCCGGTCTGGCACACCGAGATATCGTGTTCCTCGCGCCCGCCATCCAAATGCACGGACCAGGAAAACCATTTGCTCGGCTTGAACAGCTCCATCTTCTTCTCGAGCAGCAGAGCATTGGTGCAGACGATGACGAACTTCTTGCGCGCGATCGCGCCCTCGACGATCTGTTCGATCTCGCGATGCAGCAACGGCTCGCCGCCGGCGATCACCACGACGGGCGCGCCGCATTCCTCGACCGCTTCCATGCACTCGTCCACCGACAGGCGCTGGTTCAGGATTTCGGCGGGGTAGTCGATTTTGCCGCACCCGGCGCAGGCCAGATTGCAACGGAACAACGGCTCCAGCATCAGCACCAGCGGATACCGCTTACGGCCCAGCAAATGCTGTTTGACGACGTAGGCCCCAACCCGGATCGCCTGATTCAACGGCACGGACATGTTTTCGAGTTTCCTTTATGCGTCCGCCACTTCGACCGGGAAGCGGAAACGAACATCCTCCGCGACACCGTCGAGCGTAGCCACATCGATTTCGTCGATCTCACGCAACCCCTCAAGCACACCGCGCACCAGCGATTCGGGCGCCGATGCACCGGCGGTGACCCCAACGGACTCAACATTGTGGAACCACTCGGGTTGCATCGCGCTGGCGTCGTCGATCAGGTAGGCGGGGCGGCCAAGTTCCTCGCCGATCTCCCGCAGCCGATTGGAATTCGAGGAATTGCGCGATCCAACGACCAGGATCAGATCGACACGCTTGGCCAGATCGCGCACCGCCTGCTGGCGATTTTGCGTGGCGTAGCAAATATCGCGCACATCCGGCCCGACGATGGAGGGAAACCGTGCCTTCAAGGCAGCGATAATGCCGCGCGTGTCATCCACCGACAGTGTCGTCTGAGTAATATAAGCCAGCTTGTCCGGGTCGCGGATCTTCAGGCCTGTCACATCGGCGGCGGTCTGCACCAAATGCACGGTGCCCGGAACCTGGCCGATCGTGCCCTCGACCTCGGCATGGCCGGCATGCCCAACCAGCACGATTTCCCGGTCCTGGCGGGCATAACGCCGGCCCTCGTTATGCACCTTGGCGACCAGCGGACAGGTCGCGTCGATCACCGGCAGATTGCGCGCGGCGGCATCCTGCTCGACCTTTTTCGCCACGCCGTGCGCCGAGAAGATCGTTATCGCACCGTCCGGTACCTGATCCAGTTCATCGACGAAAATCGCCCCGCGTTGCCGCAAATCATCGACCACGTGGCGGTTGTGCACGATCTCATGCCGGACGTAGATCGGTGGGCCAAACTTCTTCAGGGCCCGTTCGACGATTTCGATCGCCCGCTCCACACCCGCGCAGAAACCGCGTGGTTGGGCCAGGATGACGCGCATCATTCAGATCAGTCTCCCGTCGCTGTCCGGACCACTGGGGTCCAGCCCGGAATCCCGCCAACCGCGGCTAAAAATCACACCTATACCGGACCAGGCCGGTCGGGATATGGCATGCGAAGCCTGTGACCGCAATGCCGCGGCGAGACAGAAAACGAGCCATTTGCTGCACTGCGGCAAAAGTTGAACCTCTGAGCAGATTCACAGGCTTGGCGGAACACGAGGCCTGTGGCAGGACTTGTAACCATAGGTAATGCCGCTGCCTTGGTATCGCCACGGCACGAGGCCATGTGACAGTGCGGCGGGCGCGAGGCCAGGACCCTCGATCCCGGCGAAAGACGAGTGCCGAAACCAACGGGGTATCTGTGTGGGAACCGACGTAGACCTGTCGAACGCAATATCCCGGGTTGCGGGAATCGTGGAAAGCGCGCTGGAAATCCTGATGCCTCCGGTCGACGGAGCCGAGTCGCGCCTGGTGGACGCCATGCGGTATGCCACGCTGGGTGGCGGAAAACGGCTCCGTGCGTTCCTGGTGATGGAGACCGCCAACCTGTTTTCCGTGTCCGAAACCTGTGCTGCCAGGGTCGCCGCCGCGGTCGAGATGCTGCACGCATACTCGCTCGTGCACGACGACCTGCCGGCCATGGACGACGACGACCTGCGCCGCGGCAAGCCTAGTACGCATAAGGCGTTCGATGAGGCGACCGCGATTCTCGCCGGCGATGCGTTGCAAACGAGAGCGTTCGAGGTGCTGGCCGAACCCGACACCCATTCCGATCCGGAGGCACGCTGCGAACTGGTCGGTGCGCTCGGGGCGGCGGCCGGCGCGCGTGGGATGGCGGGCGGCCAAATGATCGATATGGTGACCGAAGGTCAAATCCTCGACGCACCCGCGGTGACCCGGCTGCAAACGCTGAAGACCGGCCGGCTGATCCAGTTCAGCGCGGAAGCCGGCGCTATCCTTGGGCGGGCGTCACACCGGCAGCGGCATCAGGTCGCGGCCTATGGACGGGACCTCGGAGCGGCATTCCAGATCGCCGACGATCTGCTGGATGTCGAAGGGACCACCGAAGAGACCGGCAAAACCGCCGGCAAGGACGCGGCGGCCGGAAAGGCCACCATGGTCGCCGTGCTCGGGCCTGAACTGGCTCGCGCGCACGCGGACATGCTGGCGCGACAGGCGGCCGAGCATCTGGATGGATTTGGGGAACGAGCCGCGCTGTTGCGCGCGCTGGCCGCTTTCGTCGTCGAACGGCGAAGCTAAAGGGAGCTTTTGTTGATGAGTCCTGTGCAAACGCCGTTACTGGACCGCGTCCGGTATCCGGCCGACCTTAGGAATTTCTCGCCGGAGCAATTGCGGCAAGTCGCGGACGAACTCCGAGCGGAAACCATCGACGCGGTGTCCGTCACCGGCGGTCACCTCGGCGCTTCACTGGGCGTGGTCGAACTGACCGTCGCGATCCATGCCATCTTCGACACGCCGCGCGATCGGCTGCTGTGGGACGTCGGACATCAGGCCTACCCACACAAAATCCTGACCGGACGGCGCGACCGCATCCGCACGTTGCGCCAGGCCGACGGACTGTCCGGCTTCACCCGGCGCAGCGAGAGCGAATACGATCCGTTCGGCGCGGCACACTCCTCGACCTCGATCTCCGCCGGGCTTGGCATGGCGGTGGCGCGCGATCTGAAGGGTGACGACCGCAATATCATTTGCGTGATCGGCGATGGCGCCATGAGCGCCGGCATGGCTTACGAGGCGATGAACAACGCCGGCGCGCTGCACTCTCGGTTGATCGTGGTGCTGAACGACAACGACATGTCGATCGCGCCGCCGGTCGGCGCCATGAGCGCCTATCTGTCGCGGCTGATGTCCTCGCGCAGCTTCCTGTCACTTCGGGAACTGGGCGCGAAAATGGCCAAACGCTTCCCGCGCGGCATCGAGCGCACCCTCGGCCGCGCCGAGGAATACGCCCGCGGCATCCTGACCGGCGGCACGTTGTTCGAGGAACTGGGTTTCTACTATGTCGGTCCGATCGACGGGCACAACCTGGACCATCTGCTGCCGGTCCTACGCAATGTCCGCGAGGCCGACGAGACCGGACCGATCCTGGTCCACGCCATCACCCAAAAGGGCAAGGGATACGCGCAGGCCGAGGCCTCGGCGGACAAGTTGCACAGCGTGTCGAAATTCAACGTCATCACCGGCGAGCAGGCCAAGGCTCCGCCCGGCCCGCCGTCCTATACCAACGTGTTCGCCGGTGCGCTGATCGCGGAAGCCGAGAAGGACCCGGCCATCATCGCCATCACGGCGGCGATGCCGTCCGGCACCGGGCTGGACAAGTTCGCGAAGCGCTTCCCGGCTCGCACCTTCGATGTCGGCATCGCCGAGCAGCACGCGGTCACCTTCGCGGCCGGCCTGGCGACCGAGGGCATGAAGCCGTTCTGCGCGATTTACTCAACGTTCCTGCAACGGGCGTTCGACCAGGTAGTGCACGACGTGGCGATCCAGTCGCTGCCGGTCCGCTTCGCCCTGGACCGGGCCGGGCCGGTCGGCAACGACGGGGCGACCCACTCCGGCAGCTTCGACATCGCCTATCTGGGTTGCCTGCCGGGCATGGTGATCATGGCACCGTCCGATGAGGCCGAGCTTGTGCATGCCGTCGCGACCGCCGTCAGCATCGACGACCGGCCCAGTGCGTTCCGGTATCCGCGGGGTGAAGGCACTGGGGTGGCGCTGCCCAGTACGGGCGAAATCCTGCGACTCGGAAAGGGCCGGGTGATACGGGAGGGGCACAGCATCGCGATCCTCTCGCTTGGCCCGCGGTTGGCTGACGCGTTGAAGGCCGCCGACGAACTGACCGCGCGGGGCTTCCCGACCACTGTCGCGGATGCCCGCTTCGCCAAACCGATCGACACCGCGCTGGTAGAACAACTCGCTCGCCATCACGAGGTTCTGATCACGATCGAGGAGGGCTCGATCGGTGGCTTCGCCAGTCAGGTCATGCAACATTTGGCCTGGAAGGGGCTGTTGGATCGCGGATTGAAAATGCGGCCGATGGTGCTGCCGGACAAATTCATCGATCACGATTCGCAAGCCAAACAACTCGCCGAGGCGGGCCTTTCGGTCCGCGACATCGTGGCGGCCGGGCTCGGCGCGTTCGGGATCGAGACGCCCGGCGGCTTGCGGCCGGTCCAGGTCGTGACCGGACGGTAACCGCATGGCGAACGCGACCGTGCTTTTGAGGAAACCGCCAAGCCGGCGGTGGTTCGTTGCGATGGCGGCGGCGGCGGCCATCGGCTGGCAGGGGACCGGAAACGCGCAGCCGGCCGCTGACGCGCGGCAACCGATCAACGAGCTGTATTCCGGGCTTCAGGTGGTCATGCAAATGGGCAAAGGTGTGGCCTTCAAGCAACGCTTCGACCGCCTCGCTCCGGTCCTCGATCGGGTATTCAATCTCGAGACCATCTTGCGCACGTCCGTTGGCCTGCGGTGGACATCGCTGGACGACGCCGCGCGCACCACCCTCTTCAACATCTTCCGAACCTTCACCATCGCCAGTTACACGGCCAATTTCGACAGCAACGACGGCCTGAGGTTCGAGGTTTTGCCGCGCACCCGTGCCTCCGGGGAGGATGTGATCGTGGAGTCGAGGCTGTTGCCGGCGTCCGGAGACCCGGTTCGGATCGACTATGTGATGCACGCGGGGCCCGCCGGACGCCAGGTCGTTGACGTGCTGCTGAATGGCTCGATCAGCCGGGTGGCCGTGCAACGGTCGGATTTCCGCGCGTTGCTGGCCGCTGGCAGCGCCGCCCCGCTGATCGACAGCCTGCGACGTAAGGTGGCCGACCTGTCCGGCGGAGCGATGCGGCCGTGACAATGCGGCCGTGCGTCAGGCTCGATGTTTGCCGGTGAACTCAGTGGTTGAGGTGGCGGCGGATTCCGGGATCGATGAGGTCCGAGGCGTGTCCTGGTGACCTTTTCGCCGGTCGATTGGCTGCTTCCGATCCCTGATCCCCACTGATGATCCTCACCGGGACCTTCGTGGTGCTGACGGTCATCGGAACATTGCAGGTCCTGGCCGGATGGATCGCGGTGACCGGCTTCGCGCGGCGAGTGAGGGACACGGCGGCCGGTGCCTTGCCTATTACCATCCTCAAGCCGCTGCATGGGCAGGAACCGTTGCTGGAAACGGCACTGGCGAGCCTGTGCGCGCAGGATTACCAACCGGGATTTCAGATCGTGTGCGGCGTCACCGATGCGTCGGACCCGGCGATTCCGATCGTGCACGCGCTGCGAGACCGCTACCCCGGCCAGGCGGTGGATTTGGTCATCGACCCCGCGCGACACGGCACCAATCCCAAAATCGGCAATTTGATCAACATGCTGCCCACCGCGCGGCACGACATTCTGGTCATCGCCGATGCCGATGTTCACGCGCGGCCGGATTATTTGCGCCGTTTGGCGCAGGCATTGGACCGGCCGGGGGTGGGTCTCGTCACAACGCTTTACGCCGGCCTGCCGGCCTTCCGGACGGTGGCCAGCCTGCTTGGAGCGACCCAGATCACGCATGGCTTCCTGCCCGGTGCGCTTTTGGGCCGTGCCTTTGGCCGGCGCGATTGCCTGGGCGCGACGATGTGCCTGCGCCGAGAAACCCTGAGCCGAATCGGCGGCCTGGATGCCCTGAAAGATCATCTCGCGGACGACCAGGTGCTCGGCCGGCGGGTCCGCGCGATCGGTCTGGACGTTGCGCTGGCGGATACGGTCGTGGCGACCACGGTGCCGGAGCGCTCCACCGCGGCGCTGTGGCGGCATGAACTGCGGTGGGCGCGGACGATCCGGACCCTGGAGCCGATTGGCTTCGCCGCGTCAGGCTTGCAATATCCCCTGTTCCTGGCCACCTTGACGCTGATGGCCTCCGGTTTCACGACCCCGACCTGGGCTTTGTTCTTTGGCGTCTGGATCGTCCGTGGCCTCGCGGTCACAGGCATCGACCATGCGCTGCGCCCGCTGCTGGGAGGGCTTGCAATCCGGGGTCCGCTCTGGCTGTTGCCACTACGAGATCTGCTTTCGGCCGCCGAGTGGGTCGCCAGCCACGCCGGCCGCCGGGTCGATTGGCGCGGCCATGCGCTCCAGGCCGATACGCCGCCTCGCTTCACCAAGGGATCACAAGCGCGATGATGAAGACCCTGTTCCTGCAACCGCCTTCCTTCGATGGGTTCGATGGCGGCGCCGGCTCGCGGTATCAGGCGCGGCGCGAAATCAAATCGTTCTGGTTCCCGACATGGCTGGCGCAGCCGGCCGCCCTGGTGCCTGGCAGCAAGCTGATCGACGCACCGCCGGCGCGGCTGGGTCTGGACACGGTCACGGCGGCGGCCCGGGCGCATGAGTTGTGCGTGATCCACACCTCGACGCCATCGTTCGCCTCCGACGTGAAGGTGGCGGCGGCGCTGAAGGATGTGAACCCATCGCTGAAGATCGGTTTCGTTGGCGCGAAAGTGGCGGTGCAGCCGACCGAAAGCCTCGCCAACGGCGCGCCGATCGATTTCGTGGCGCGCAACGAATTCGACTTCACCATCAAAGAAGTCGCCGAGGGCCGCGACTGGAGTACGATCGACGGCATTTCCTATCGTAACAACGCCGGTGCGATCGTGCACAACAAGGATCGCGCGATCCTGGAAGACATGGACCAGTTGCCGTTCGTGACCGAGGTTTACAAGCGCGACCTGCGGATTGAGGACTACTTCATCGGTTATCTGCTGCATCCCTATGTTTCGCTGTACACCGGCCGCGGCTGCAAATCGCGCTGCACCTTCTGCCTGTGGCCACAAACCGTGGGTGGGCATGATTATCGCGTTCGATCGCCCGGCCATGTGGCCGAGGAGATCCGGCTGGCGCGGTCGTACTTTCCGCAGGTTCGGGAAATCTTTTTCGATGACGACACGTTCACCGATAACCTGCCGCGCGCCGAGGCGATCGCCCGCGAACTCGGCAAGATGGGGGTGACGTGGTCGTGCAACGCCAAGGCCAACGTGCCACGCGAGACGTTGAAGGTGCTGAAGGATAACGGGTTGCGGTTGTTGCTCGTCGGTTATGAAAGCGGCAACCAGAAGATTCTGTACAACATCAAGAAGGGCATGCGGATCGAGGTCGCGCGCAAGTTCACCCGGGATTGTCATGAACTGGGGATCAAGATCCACGGCACGTTCATTCTCGGTCTGCCGGGGGAGACCCGGGAAACGATCGAGGAAACGATCCGCTTCGCGACCGATATCAACCCGCATACGATCCAGGTGTCGCTCGCGGCGCCGTATCCGGGGACATTCCTGTACAAGCAGGCTGTGGAAAACGGCTGGCTGGACGCGGACCACGC
>Ga0193726_1002169_pt1 | contig 13729 bp, 16 predicted proteins | sample H2c1metaG_FD_144928 | JGI IMG/M metagenome (GOLD analysis project Ga0193726, IMG submission 144928) | Soil microbial communities from a riparian zone of the East river system, Colorado, United States - H2c1 | ecosystem: Environmental > Terrestrial > Soil > Riparian zone | place: USA: East River... | reverse complement strand
GCTTGGCGAATATTTTAAATCATGCTACGACAGGAGATAGACATCATGAGAACGGATAGCGAGGTTAAGCGCGATGTGGAAGACGAGCTTAAGTATGACGCGAGTGTTGATTCGAGCGATATCGGCGTATCCGTGAAGAACGGCGTCGTTGCGCTGACCGGATTCGTACATGGCTATAGCCAGAAGCTGCAGGCGGAGGCGGATGCGAAGCGCGTTAGTGGTGTTCTGGGCGTGGCGAATGACATCGAGGTACGATTGGCCTCAGTTGATGCGCGGCCGGATCCGGAGATCGCGCGCGACGTGATCGCGCAAATCAAGCTTGAGCTCCCGTATTCGCACGAAAACCTCAAGGCGGTGGTCAAGAAAGGGTGGGTCACTCTCGAGGGAAATGCGGAATGGAACTATCAGCGCACGGCGGCCGAAGGCGCGGCGCTACGCGTCAACGGCGTGCTGGGCGTCAGTAACTTCATAAAGCTTGCACCGCGGGTGAGCCCGATGGAAGTCAAGAAGAAGATTGAGGGCGCCCTGAAGCGCATTGCGCAGCTCGATGCCAATCACATCACCGTTGAAGCCAACGGCAGCGAGGTCGTCCTGCAAGGCAGCGTGCGCTCGTGGGCGGAACGTGATGAAGCGGAACGGGCCGCCTGGCTTGCGCCTGGCGTCACCAAGGTCGAGAATCGCATCACGCTTACTTACTAGCAATTCACCGTCGGTCGGGGCGCCTGCGCCTGGTGCGCCCCGCCGCCGGCGGCGGGACCGCAGAGCCATAACGAGAACACTATGCAATGGCCTGAGCGTTGGCATCGCGGCAAGGCCGAATGGGATATTCTAAACTGCTACCAACGATTCGAGAGCGCGATCGCATTGGTGCTGACCATCGTCATTGCGCTCATCATCCTCATCGCGCTGTATCGGTTGAGCATCGGGGTGGTGACCGGGCTTCTATTCGGAGCCGCCGATCCCCTGGAACACGCCGTGTTTCAATCAATCTTTGGCGAAATCATGACGCTGCTGATTGCTCTAGAATTCAATCACACGCTCAGGTATGTCGTAACCAAGCATCAGAGCATCATCCAGACCAAGATCGTGTTGCTGATTGCGCTGTTGGCGGTGGCGCGCAAGTTCATCATTCTGGATATGCGTGAAACGAGTGCCGATTATCTGTTGGCCTTGGCGGCAATAACCCTTGCGCTCGGTGTCACCTATCGGCTCATGCGATCCGATGCAGATACAACCGATCGCTCAGGCGGCAACCGCCGGCCGGCTGCCTCGGGCGGCGAGCGCGAGAGCGGCGTACATCACCCCGGTAAAGATGAGATTGATGCCAAGCAATAGTCCAACGATCCACGGCGCGTCCGCCGGCCAACCCATCAAAAGAAGGGCGCCGACGACGATGCTGCCAATCCCCGCGGCAATCAGCCAACCCCACCCGGCGATGGGCCTTGCGGCCATCGCAAACATTATTCGCAACACCCCGTCCGCGATGAAGAGTACCGCGATCAAAACGGCAAGGGCTACCGCACCGCCGATTGGATTCAGCGCGACCATTAGCCCGGCGATTGCGTAAAGTACGCCGCCCAGCCCATACCACGCGGAGCGGGGCCAGGCTTTGACCTTAAACGCATGAATCAGCTGGATGACGGCCGTCAGGATGAGCACCGCGCCAAAGACGGCTACCGCCGCAAGTGAAGCGATGATGGGACTGGCAATGGCGATGCAGCCCGCAACGATCTGCATGATGCTAAGAGCGAACAGCCATCCCCAACGATGTCCCAATACCGTTGTCGCCGCGTCTGATTCCATTGATTCGGTTGACCTCACCGGTGCCGCCAGCGTCCGTCCACCCAGGTCCAACCGTGTCCTCGAGCCGCCCACCTTCCGCCGATCCACACTGCACCGGGGAACGGCGGCACCGCGTATTGCCCTGGAACCCAAACGTATTCCGTGCCGTTCCAGCTCCAATACCCGGGAGTCCAAACATTACCCGGCGCGGGCGGCGGCGGGATTGTCTCAACCACGGCAGCAGGCGGGGTGAGGGCAACCGAAAATCCGACTCGGGCAGACCAGCTCGGAGGACTCGTGAAGAGCAAAGCCGATCCGCAAAGTGCCGCAAAAATCCAGTGATGTTTCATGTTAGATCCCAAGACGCCGCGCAAGCTTGACGGGCGACCATTCCTCGTACAGCTGGTCGGGATTGGCGATCGGCGCGCCCGTGATCGCATCGAGCGCGATTCGCTCGCGCCTCTGTCCCTTCATGAGCTCCACGTTGTATGCGAGCACCGCGTTGCTTCCCGACAGGGGTTTCGCAAGACCCGCGCCGACCGCCGGCTCCTTCGCCTTGCGCTCAGCCATCCCGATGGCGTCCGCCAGCGGCAGCTTTGCCTTATAAATACTCCTCGTATACTCGGTCAGCTTCCGGCGCACCATCCACTCCGGAAGCTGCGCGATATCGATCGAAGTCACTGTAGCGTTGACGCCGGCTATGTGCATGTCGAGAAGATCTTCGCCCTTCGCAATCACTGCATCGAAAGAGATCTCTCCGGGTTCATCCGATAGCCGAATCTCCAACACTTTGCCGCCGGTGCCCTGTTCAAGCGCTTGCACGGCATGCCTCAGCGAGCCCTCGTGCAAGCCGGGATCGGTCCCTCGCGACATGGCAGGCTGCAACACCGGGAGAATGAGAGCGGCCGAGACAAGACTCGCAAGAGTAAAAGCTTTCATTGGTTTGCACCCCGCTGTGGTGGTTCGTCACCCTGCGCCCAGGAACGCAATTCGCGCTGCGCGCCAAGCATTGATGCATCTTTGATCCTCGCATTGATCTCGGCCGCGCTAACGCGCGCAGCAAAACTGATGCACTCCTTGATCCCGGCAACACCATTCACGCGCCGTGCGCAGGCCGAGGCCCTCAACAGTTGATAGTTCCATTCGAACTCGCCCGCCAGGGTTATCCATCCATCCTTGACAGTGCTCTTGATGTGCTCGCATGAAAATGGCAGTTCTTCATTGAGATTCGCGATCAGGTTGCACGCGATTTCCGCATCGCACCTCGAATCCGGCGCACCAACACGGACTTGGATCTCGTTTGCCACCCTCATGCGTCCGCTGATGCGCTTCGCAAGCGTTTCGACATACAGCTTGTGGCGGTAGCTGGGAACTGATCCCGTCAAGGTAAGGATGCCGCCGTCGACCGACACGGCGATATCGGTCACCTTCGCGTCGGCGTCATATCGAATCTCGTCTTCCACATCGCGCTTCACGTCACCGTCGCTTCTCATGATGAATTCCTCCTACCTGAAGCCCGCGTCCTATCATGAGATTTTGGCGCTCGGCCGCCTTGACCTCGATCAATTTAGGAACGCGATTGATGCCTATCAATGCGCACCGCGGCGACGCTGCCTAGCATCGCGCCGAATCGATTCCGAACATTCGACAGCACCCAATTGAGGGACGAGGTGTGACCATGCGAGCGCTACGGATTTATAGGGCGAGTGCCATGGCAATGGGACTGCTCGCCATCCTGAGCAGTTGCAAGAGCACCGGCGTGGGCGAAGGCGCATCAGACAGCGGCGATGCGCGAGTTCAGTTTACTTGGCAGCAAACGGAGCCTTCATCCGGCACGCTCACGGCCACCTTGACAGGGCCGAGCGGCTTGACGGAGACCTACCAAGGTAAGTTCTACCAAATTACGAGCAATTCAGAGATCGACACGCTGGGCCCGCTATGGCATCCCTGGCATCCGGGATGGGGTGGATGGGCCTATTGGGATCCCGAGCCTGCGCAGGCACTGGTCACATACTATACCGGGCGCGTGCTCGCCAATCTCGCCGGCCCGGACGGGAAACGGATACGCTGTCAGTTTCAACTGATACGTGCGGATGAGGGAATGAAAGGCGGCGGCCAGGGTCGCTGCCAGTTAGCCTCCGGAGAAACCATCAGCGCTGATTTCGCGCCCTCCTGAGCCGGTATCCTGCTAAAAGGTATACATGAGCACGTTGCCCCGCGTTGCGGAATCCACGCGTGAACAAATAAGCCGCGAATTCGACAACGTAGGGCCCGATGCTTGCGTTGCCGAGATTTCGACTCACCTGCGTGATAACAATCCTGAGTGGCTGCAGATGGCCGCCAAGTGTGCCGCGGACGTCGGCGATGAACGGCGGATCATGGGCGGATTCTGCATGTTCTACCGGCTATTGCTTGCACAAATGGCGTCGAGCTATCCGTTCAAGACGGCCTCGGGAGTGCCTGCCGTGCTCAATCCACTGCCCCGTGTCACAGCGAGGACCCGCGCTTCGATCGTGGCCGAGATCGATCAGCGCGGTGCAGACGCGTTCATCCGCGACGCCATCCAGGCGCTGGAGAACGACAACCCAGAGTTGTTGCAGATGGCGCATTTTTTTGCGTCTGAGCAGGACAATTATCGCGGAATCATTCAGGGATTCGCATTGCTGTACGTGGCGCTGGTCATTCAGTCACGCACCGATAGACATTCGGTGCACTGATGCCGAGGCGATGCTCAGGAACTCTCGAGCGCTTTTTTGATAACTGTCAGAAGCTCATCGTCGCTGAAGGGCTTGGGAAACAGCGCAAGCGCGCCTGCCTGCAAGGTTTGCGCACGCAGCTGTCCGTCGCGATCCTCCTGGGAAGTGACGAACGCAACCGGGACATCCTGGCCGGTCGCCGCCAAGTGTCGTTGCAACTCGAGGCCGGTCATCCCGGGAAGCTGCATATCGAGAATCAGGCACGCGACTTGATCGCGATGACTGGATTCTAAGAACTCTTCCGCTGAACCAAACGTAATCGCTCTTAGGCCCGCGGAGCCGAGCAATCCCTTGAGTGCTTCGCGAAGCGAGAGTTCGTCATCCACGATGGCGATGTAGAATTTTCTGGTGCGTTGCGCGATGGACCATTTTAGAGCGTGGACTTGGTCAAGCTCAATTACATTCAGGTATGGATTTCTGGGGAGCTGTTCAGACGAAGCGCCTCCGTGATTCGCACCAGTTCCGGAAGCGATTTCGCCTCCATTTTTACCATAATGTGGCGTCGATGAACCTTGACTGTAATCTCGCTGACATTGAGCTTGGCGGCGACCTGCTTGTTGGGCAAGCCGCGAACAACCAGCATGGCCACCTCTTTCTCACGCTGGGTCAACCTTGCATAGCGCCAACGCATCTCGGCCAAGTCGGCGCGTGCCGACATCGAAGCACGGTCTCGCGCCAACGCTTGACAAATGGCATCCAGCAAGTCTTGATCACGAAACGGTTTGGATAGGAATTCGGCCGCACCAGCCTTCATGGCTTTAACCGTCATCGGGATGTCCCCGTGAGCTGTGACAAATATGATTGGAATTTCCCGACCCTGGTTGGCAAGTTCGCGCTGCAGATCTAGTCCGCTCAGTCCCGGCATGCGCACATCGAGCACCAGGCAGGCTGGCGATTGCTGCGGCTGCCGCCGTAGATATTCGTGCGCAGAAGCGTAAGTCTCGACGTCCAAACCAATGGAACGAATTAGGCTGCTCAACGCCTCACGGACCGATTGATCGTCGTCGACCACAAAGACCATGGAGCTGGCGGAAGTCATGGATGGCGCCGTGCGGCTGTAGGCAAGACGAACTGAAAGGTCTCGCCCCGGCCGGCATTCTTCGTCGCCCAAAGCCGGCCTTGATTGGCCTCAATGATCGAACGGCTGATCGCAAGGCCCATTCCGATGCCGTCGGCCTTGGTGCTGAAGAAGGCATCGAAAACTCTTGGTCGTTGCGCGGCCGCAATGCCCGGGCCTGAATCAGAAACGGCCACACGCACCGTATTTTCGCCATGACTGCCTACGGCCAGCCGCAACACTCGCGGCTGCGCGACCCTTTCCATCGCTTCGATCGCATTCAGCATTAAATTCAGGATTACTTGCTGCAATTGAATTCGGTCCGCGAAGACTCGTGGTGTGCCAGGCATTATTTCCACGTGCAACTCAACCAGCTGCGTATTCACCTTGTCTTGCACGAAGCCGATCACCTCGTGAATCATTTCTTCAAGGTCGAGGGGTACCTTATGCAGTTCTCCGCGCCGTAGAAACCCGCGGATGCGCGAGATGACGTCGCTAGCACGCCCAGCATCGCGGATGATGCGATCGGCGGCATCGCTCGCCTCAGCCGTGTTGGGCGGCACGGCCGCGAGCCAACGGCGGCATGCGCTAGCGTTGGCAACCACCGCCGCGAGGGGCTGGTTCACTTCGTGGGCGATCGAGGCCGCAAGTTCGCCCATGAGCGTGACACGTGTGACACGAGCCAGATCCGCTTGAGCTTGGGCCAGGGCGCCCTCCGTTTGTTTGCGCGCGCTGATGTCCTCAATAATCTCGACCAATAGGTTCGACGCATTGTCAACACTTTGAATGAGCGCCGCGCTGGTATTCCCCCAGATCATGCACCCGTCCTTTCGGTAGTAGCGCTGCTGCGCGTGGTACTCGGGAATACTACGTTCACGCAATTGATCAATACGTGCCCGCGCCCCATCCCAATCCTCCTCGGGAGTAATGTCGTTGAGACCTAGCTTCTGCAACTCCGCTTCCGTGTATCCCAGCATGTCTTGCAGCGCTCGGTTGGCCGCCACGAAGCGCCCCGCCGCATCGGTCAGCCAGATGCCCACTGCCGAATTCTCGTACACCGCACGCCATCGCAACTCCGACTCTTGCCGCGCCTGCTCGGTGCGCTTGGATTCCGATACGTCCCGGCTGACCGTGGCCAACGCGATGCGGCGGCCGGTGGCCGCGTCGCTGATAAAGAATATCCGTTGCTGCATCGGGATCGCGTGTCCGGTTTTGAAGTGGCGGAAATGGATTTCGCCGTCCCAATGCCCGTCCCGGGTCACAGCAGGCAATGCCTGCTTTGCGAGTTTCTCGCGGTCTGCCTCGACGACGAATTCAAAGATGTTGCCGCTGAAGTCTCCCTCGAGACCTAGCAATTTTCGGCCCTGAGGGTTAACGAACTGGACCTCACCTTCGAGCGAGGCAATGCCGATGAAATCGGGGCTGGCCTCCACCAGCGAGGCAAGCTTGCGGCGTTCGTCCTCGGCCAGCTTGTTTTCGATCGTGGCCGCCGCGTGTCTGGCGAAAAGGTCGGTCAGGCGCAGATCATGTTCGGTTGGCCGATGAGGGCGGCGAAAATGAGTCGAGATGATGCCCAGCAGCTTATTGCTGCGATCACGGAACGGCGTGGATTGCACGGCGCGAAATCCCGCGGCGGCCGCGATTGCGCGGTGCGGAGCAAAGCCAGGGTCAGTTTCGACATCTTCGACGACAACGCACGCCTGGCGCTGCAGGGCCATGCCGCAGGCCGAGGTGTCATCGCGCATGTCACGGAAGTAATCCAGAAATTCTTTGCCAAAACCGCGTTGCGCCACCACTTCAAGTCCTCCGGTGTCGGAGTTGCACAATTGAACCAGGCCAAAATCGGCGTTGTGCAGGCCGATCGCCGCATCGAGAACCTCTTCGAGAGTTTGTTGCAGTTCAGTATTCCCGGCCAACCGCATGGTTAGCTCATGCAGCCGGGTCATGGTCGACAATTCAAAGGCAAGCGCGTCCTTCAGAACCAAGGCTGCGTCTTCAGCCCGTTTGCGCTCGACAATTTCGCGGCTCAGTTCTTCATTGGCCGCGGTCAGTTGCGCGGTCCGTTCGGCCACTCGCCGCTCGAGTTCATCCGCCGCGCGCCGATGCGCAGTGAGCACGCGAGCTTCTTGCATGCCAATGGCGGCCGCGTCGCCCGCAACGCGCAGCAGCAGCATCTCGTTCTTCGTTGGAAAGTCACTGCGCTGCGATACGGCGAGCGCCACCCCCAATTCGTCATGAACTCCAAAATGGAAGGGCGCGATTTTGACGATCCCTTGCCCCAGCGGATTCGGTATTGCAACCGGCATGGTGGGCAAGTCGCCGCCGAGACAGTCTCTTAGATCTCGACGGAATTGTTCAGCGGAAATCGGTGGAGCACGGCAATGCGGCAGTCGTATCAGCTCGATACTCGAGTCGACAAGCGAATCGCGCACGCACGCGTACGCGAAATCCAGGTCCAGTATGCGAACTACCGCTTCGAGCAGTATGCCGACGATGTCATACGATTGCTGTCCGCTCCAAATAGCCGGAAGCGCCTGAATGCCGATCAGGTCATTGATGCAACTCTGGAGATCTACCGCCTGCTTGTGATGCACGGGGTTTACCGACCATTCATCCGAGCTGCGTGAACTTTGGCTCGCGGCGTTATCGCGAGCCAAAGTTCAGTCGCCGACTTTCTATTGGCGGCGCAGCGGTCTGCAACCGCGCTGCGGTGACTATAGGCGCATGCTTTGATTTTCGCAAAGCCCGCGCGAAGCTTTACACCGCAAAGAATTGGCATGGCGCATCTGAATTGACCAGCGTCAAGGCAGCCGCGCCTCAACGGCCACACGCTCTCGAGCATGACGCGCAACACAGCTTCCCGGTTTGTTGCCGCTCTCGTGGCACTGGCCACCTGCGCGGGATGCGTTTCACAGCCGCCCGCGCCCCCCGCGCCGATGGAACCGCCGGCGCCGGAAACCAATGTGTATTTCTACCCCGTGCGTGGCCAGCTCCCGGAGCAGCAGGATCGCGACAAGTACGAGTGCAATACTTGGGCGGTACAACAGAGCGGCTTTGATCCGAGCCTGCCGAACGTACCGCCGCATTTGCATGTTGTCGTCTCGAACGCGGGCCCACCGCCGGGTTCGGGAGTCGCGGCTGGAGCGGTGACGGGTGCGCTTCTGGGCGCTGCCGTCTCCCGCCCCTGGCAGGCGGGATCCGGAGCACTCGTCGGCGCGCTGGCCGGCGCAGCGATCGGCGGCTTGGCCGAAAACGCCGCGGCCCAGCAGACGCGCGCGCAGCTGGCTGCTCAGGCCAACAACGCTCAAGCAGCAGCGCTCGAACAGAAGGCGAGAAATTATCGGCGGGCGATGAGCGCCTGCCTGGAAGGCCGGGGCTACAACGTCCGCTGATCGCGCGACACCAGCAACCCACTGAAATGGAGCAGGGTGATGAGATGACGACACGTTGGGGATTGCTTGCGCGGCACCGGCTGAGGCTTGCCGCCCTACTGCTGATGGCGGTTAGCGGCGCGGCGATCGCTCAACACACCGCAATTCATGCGGGAGCGCATCAACACTTTGACGGCCGCTTTTCGCACAATCGGTATTACTTCGATCACGGCTACTCGGTTCACAGGCCCCCGGGCGAGCACCGCGAATTTCGCGGCCCTGATGGTGAGCGGTACTGGTTTCACGGCGGCAACTGGTACCGTTGGGGCGGCCGCGATTGGGTGGTCGTGGGCGCACCCATCGGGGTATTCCTGCCTTCTCTGCCGCCTTACTTTACGACGGTCTGGTGGAATGGAAGTCCCTACTACTACGCCAACGACACCTATTATGTATGGAACGATGCGGAGCATCAGTATCAGGTCGTGCCACCTCCCGTGGGCATGGATTCTGCCGGTACGACCCGGGCCCCCGCAAGCGACCAGCTTTTCGTGTATCCGAACAAGGGACAGTCTCCCGAACAGCAGGAAAACGATCGCTACGAATGCCACCGTGTAGCGGTTCAACAGAGCGGCTTTGATCCGACCAAAGCCGGCGGCGGCGTCGCACCGGAGGTTGCAGTGGCGAAGCGCAACGACTACTTCAACACGCGGGTGGCGTGCCTTGAGTCGCGTGGCTACTCCGTACGCTAGGGTCAGCTGAGGGTGCACACCGTGCAAGTCACAAAAAGTACATTGGCGCTGGCGCTGGCGGCTTCTTCAATCTTGATGCAATGCGCGAGTGCGCGGGACCCGAATGATCCCACGCCACAGACGCAGCTCCAGGTTCCGAATCGGCCATCGACGGCGCTGTTTCAAGGTGCGCAGGGTAAGCAAAGGACGGAAATTCATTTCGACCCCACTACTCAGGTCGTGACGATCAAAATGCTCGTCCAGGATCCGAAGGGCTACTTCATTCCGAACATTCGCCGCGAGAATTTCGCGGTCTATGAGGATGGTGTGCGGGAAGAGAATGCGAGCGTCGAGATTGAACACGCGGCAATTTCACTCGGAGTGCTGCTTGAGTATGGCGGGCGATACCAAGCATTGAACGAATCTGTCGGCGAAGCAGATTCCGCGGCCGCAGATCAATTGCTGGGCGAAATCGGTGCCGATGACAAAGTGGCCATTTGGACCTACGGCGATAAAGTCGAGGAGATTGCCGGTTTATCGGACGCACGTGACGCCTTGAGTAGCGTGGTCCTGAAGCTGCGAACGCCGCCTTTTTCCGAGCAGAATTTCTATGATGCGCTCATAGCCGTGGTCACGCGGATGCACTCGCTGAGCGGACGCAAGGCCCTCTTATTGGTTTCCTCAGCCCTCGACACCTTCAGCAAAGCTAACTATCGCGACGCACTTCAGGCCGTGGGGCAGTCCGATACGCCGATCTACGCGATCAATCTCGGTCCGCTGCTGCAAAAGTATGCATCCGTTTCTCTAAATGCGGGTCCGTACGCGCACATCGATTGGAAGGGAGCCGAATCGAAACTGCGGCAAATCGCGGCCGCCTGCGGTGGGCGCATGTATTCACCCGAGGCCATCATGGATCTTCCCGCCATCTTTGACGATCTGATGGAGAACCTCCGAGTGCGCTATGTGATCACCTATAAGTCGACCAGTGATCCGAATGTGAATCGAGCGAGGACAGTGCGCGTTGAACTAGTCGATTCAAGAACGAGCGGGCCCTTGCAAATTGTAGACGCCAGCGGCAAGACGGTGCACTCGAAAATAATTGCCAAGGACAGCTATATCCCTCGCGAGACGGAGTCGCCGGGTTCAAGCAACTAGTCCCGATGGCGGACACTCACGTTCACGCGGGTGCCGTGTGGTTGTCGCGTCGCTGAAAGTGACCTCTGGCTCGATTTTCCGTTAGATCCGTCTCGAGCCACTACTGCGGCACGGATACTGCGGGACCAGCTGAAGCGATTTTCCATTCGAGTTGGCGCATCAACGACCAATTCGGTGCGATAAGAACGCGTTAAACCCCTTTAGAGATAAGTCTAGGGGTATCACACCAACTAGCGAACTTAACTCATCCTCGCACGCGGCGCGACTCAGTGCTGTGGCAGTTGGTGACCACTCAGGCGGCATTTACTAAAATTCTCCCGGGCGAGGAAGATCGTTTCGGCAAATGAACGCGGATTTCGATATCGCTGCCGAGGGCTGTTAGAAAAGTCATCAGCCGTTCGACTGAAAACCCCTCGAGCTTGTAGTGCTTGAGCGCGGAAATTTTGGGCTGATTGATGGATAGCGCGGTCGCTGCGGCCGCTTGCGTTAACCGGCGTGATTCCAGCAGGCGATTGACCGCAACGGCGAGCCGTACCTTCGTATCAAGCTCCGCGGCATCTGGAAGGCCGAGATCGGCAAAGACATTGCCGGAACTCGCCACGACTTTATTGACGCTTTTGGCTTGCTTGGCCATACCTTACCTCGTAATCCGCTTTTGCTACCTTTAGCCGGTGCTCAATCATTTCAATATCCGTCTTCGCAGTACGCGTTCCACTCGGTGACTTCTTCTGAAAACAGTGTAGTACGTATATCGCTTGTTCGAATCGCACCACGTACCCCGCGCGAAACGTGTCGGTCTTAAAATCGCTCACCACTTCAAAGACGCCAGGCCCAACACCTTTCCAAGGCTTGGCGTCCGGGTGCTTACCACCATACTGCGCAACACTTAAGGCGGCGCCCATCTGACGAACCACCGAATCCGGCATTGCGAGCAAATCGCGTTTGCTTGAACCGATCCAAAACAGTGGTTTCTCACCGGGAGCCAACTTTCGGCGCATGGTGCAAATATCCTCCTTTTAGGATAATATCCTAATTCAAGGATAAATGCTAATTTCCGCAATCGGACCCTGAGCAACCGCTCGCGGGTGACCGCTTCGGGCCATGATGAATGTCAAGTCCGACCCCTTGCCGGTGAGTAGCCAAGCAGCTGACGTGAGCCAAACCCCAGATTCGCATAAAATCACCGGAAACCTGCCGACGATTTGAATCTAATGGCGGCGGGCGACTGTCATTCGTTCCGCTCATGTCGCCGGGCATCGATCTCAAGCGGCGCATGGTCATAGCCCACCGCTGCAATCTGCCCAAGGAAGCCGCCGATCGACCCAGCCGCCCTCGTACTGATGGACGTGGCGCAACTCATGTGAAATCAGCCGATTGCTGACATTGTCATGGCGGATAAAGATGGCATGTCCGAACGTGATGCCGCCTATATTTGGTCCTAGCAATTCCGGTTTGGTGGCCAATGGCAAGAAAGCTCCGCGTGGTCGGGCCGCGGCAACTGATTCACGACTTTGATTCGGACCCGATCGGAACGTTGGACGCCGACCGCAAGCGCCAGACGCATTTCGATATCTGAGAGCGCGCGACCGCCTCCGACTCCTGTGCCTCGACCCAAGAAATCGCGAATGGAAGAAGCCTAGGTAAGACAGCGGCGAGGTTCTGCAAGGTTACATCCCGATACGATCAGGGAAAGTCTACTAGTCTACACAGCGTCTACATGGGATCAAAACGAAGGACGAACTAGTTCAGAAAGTGAGCGCCTTGCAGGCAGATAAAAACCATTAATAATCAGCTAGTTGTGAATTGGTAGCGGGGGCAGGATTTGAACCTGCGACCTTCGGGTTATGAGCCCGACGAGCTGCCAGACTGCTCCACCCCGCACCGGAAGGAGCGCGCATTGTACTGGAGCGCGCGGCTAAAGCAAGCTGCCGGCAACCCGCTTGGGGGTCAGCTCTCTCCCATCATCTTGCGGTAGCCGGGCCGATCGATGATCCGCGCTGAATAGGCCGTCAGAACCGGCGTCGCCTTGATCAGCTTCGCCATCATCATGAAATGCAGGCCGCCGCCGAGCAGGATGTCCAAGGCAGAGAACGTATCGCCCAGAAAGTACTGGCGGGACGCCATGTGCCTGTTGAGCACCTCTTCCACTTCATCTGCCGGCGCCCATCCCATCGCGCCAAACACGTGCTTGATCTCGAAGCGGCGGGAAATGAGTGCCGGCTCCATCACGCCGGGGCGGTATGCGAGCCAGGAAAGATACTCGCCGCGATTTGGCTCACCGACCGCAGGCCCCAATTTCTTGGTGCGGTATTTGTCTGTTAAAAACAGCGCGATGGCACTGCCTTCGAACACGGTCTCGTCGCCGTCGACCAATGCGGGCACTTTGCCGTGGGGGTGAGGGTTTGAAGCGTCGCGGGAGCCCGTGCCATCTGCGCGGCGAAAATCCACGACCTTCGTTTGATAGGGAACCTCGAGTTCCTCGAGAAGCCAGACGATGCTTGCTGAGCGAGTCTGTGGGGAGTGATATAGCGTGATCAAGGTCCCTCCTCCGACGGTTGTCCGCTTCCGCCCTACTGCAGGGCTCGCTGACAGATCTCCAGCAGCGTCCCAGGAATGATACCCAACGCCAGCGCCAACAGGGCGTTCGCGCTCAATACCGTCCGCATCAACATCGAACCGCCGATCACCGTGGTGTCCGTGGGCTCATCGAAGTACATCAATTTGACGATGCGCAAGTAGTAAAACGCGCCGACCACCGAGAACAGCACGGCGATAACGCCAAGCCACGTGAGATGCACGCCGAGAACCGCCTGGATGACGCCGAGCTTTGCCCAAAAGCCGATGAATGGCGGTATCCCCGCCAAACTGAACATGAGGATG
>Ga0193726_1002167_pt1 | contig 13736 bp, 16 predicted proteins | sample H2c1metaG_FD_144928 | JGI IMG/M metagenome (GOLD analysis project Ga0193726, IMG submission 144928) | Soil microbial communities from a riparian zone of the East river system, Colorado, United States - H2c1 | ecosystem: Environmental > Terrestrial > Soil > Riparian zone | place: USA: East River... | reverse complement strand
CCTTTGGGCGCCCGGATCGCCGCCCCCGAGTCCGCCGCCCCGGCGCCCAAAGGCCCGGCGTCCGGCGCCCCAGCGCCCAAAGGCCCCGCGTCCGGCGCCCCCGCGTTCACGGCCCCGGCGCCCGGCCCGCTCACCGGGGGACCCGCGGCAGCCCGAGGCCCGCGCTCGCGATCAGCTCCCGCTGGATCTCGTTGACGCCGCCGCCGAAGGTCAGCACGATGTTGCGCTTGGCCTGGATGTCCAGCCAGTCCGCCAGCTCGGCGGTGGCGGGATCGGCAGAATCGCCGTGCCGGGCGACGACCTCCTCCAGGAGCTGGCCGAGTTCCTGGAGCCGCTCGGAGGAAAAGACCTTCGTCGCCGAGGCGTCGGCGATGTCGACGGTCGCCGCCACCGCGACCTGCCAGTTCAGCAGCTCGTTGACGCGCAGGCTGGCCTGGGCCCGGGCCAGCGCGCGGGCGACGTCCGGCTGGGCCAGCAGCGGGCGGCCGTCGGGCCCGGCCCGCCCGGCGGCCCAGTCGCGCACCCGGTCGTGCAGGGCCGCGATCCGCCCGGCCGGGCCCAGCATGACCCGCTCGTGGTTGAGCTGCGTGGTCACCAGCCGCCAGCCGGCGTTCTCCGCCCCGACGCGCATCGCGGCCGGGACGCGCACGTCGGCGTAGTAGGTCGCGTTGGTGTGGTGCGCGCCGTCCTGGGTGATGATCGGCGTCCAGGAGAAGCCGGGGTCGGACGTGTCCACGATGAGGATGGAGATCCCCCGGTGCCGCGGGACGTCGAGGTCGGTGCGGCACGCCAGCCAGATGTAGTCGGCGTCGTGCGCTCCGGTGGTGAACACCTTCTGGCCGCTGACCACGTACTCGTCGCCGTCGCGGACTGCCCTGGTGGCCAGCGCGGCCAGGTCGGTGCCCGCCGACGGCTCGGTGTAGCCGATCGCGAAGTGCACCTCCCCGGCGAGGATCCGCGGCAGGAAGAAGTCCTTCTGCTCGTCGGTTCCGTGCGCCTGCAAGGTCGGCCCGACCGTCTGCAGGGTGACGGCGGGCAGCGGCACGTCGGCCCGGGCCGCCTCGCTGGCGAAGATCTGCTGCTCCAGCTGGCCCAGCCCGTGCCCGCCGAACTCCCTGGGCCAGCCCAGGCCGAGCCACCCGTCCCGGCCCATCCGCCGGATCACCTCGCGGTAGACCGGGCCGAACCGCTCGGTGGCCATGGCCGCGCGCTCGGCGGGCGGGATCAGCCCGGCGAAATAGGCGCGCAGCTCATCGCGCAGCCGCCGCTGGTCGTCGGTGAGGTCAAGGAACATAGTCGCCTTCCGTGGCGGCGATCCGGTCGAGGCTGTAGTCCGCGCCGCCGACGAACCGCACCAGGTCCTTGACCAGGGCGGAGTACCGGTGCAGCGGATAGCCGATGTCCATCCCTAGCCCGCCGTGCAGGTGCTGGCAGGTCCGCAGCGCCACCGGGGCCTCCTGCGCGAGCCAGTACGCCGCCACGTCCAGGTCCGGGCCGGCCTCCCGCCCGGCATCCAGCCGCCAGCAGGCCGACAGCGCCGCCAGGTGCAGCGTCCGCGCCGCGATGTACACGTCGGCGACCTGCTGGGCGACGGCCTGGAACGCGGCCAGCGGCCGCCCGAACTGCTCCCGGGACCGCACGTGCGACGTGGTCAGCGCGAGCGCGGCGGCCACGGCGCCGTCCGCCGCGCAGCAGGCCCCGGCCACGGCCAGCTGGTACAGGTCGGCCACTGCGCGGCCGCCCGTCTCCTCGCCCAGCAGGTAGCTGACGGGCGCGTCGTCCAGCCGCAGCGTGTACTCGGGCTCCGGGCCGGCCGCCGGGGTGCGCACCAGGGACACCCCGCGCGCCGCCGGGTCGACGATCACCACGCCGGTGCCGCCCGTGTCGATGCTGGCCGGGACCAGGATCCAGGCCGCGGCCGCGGCGTACGGCACGCCGACCTTGACGCCGGACACCGTGCCGGGGCCCCCGTTCAGCCGGGCGAAGGTGGCCGGGGCGGCCGGCCGGGGCTCCGAGGGCTCCCGCAGCGCCGCGGTGAGCACCGTGTCGCCCGCCGCGACGCCGGCCAGCAAGGCCCGCTGCTGGTCGCGGTCGCCGCACCGGGCGACCGGCAGGACGCCGAGGGCCAGCGTGGCCAGGGCCGGCACCGGTGCCGCCCGGCGGCCGACCTCGGTCAGCGCGGCCCCGACGTCCAGCACGCCCAGTCCGTCGCCGCCGAGCCACGCCGGGATCGCGAGGGAGAGGATCCCGGCCCGGCCCAGTTTCGCCCAGAGATCTGACTCACCGGGGGCCGGTCCCGTTCTTTCCGAAACGGGGTCCGGCAGCGGACCCTGGCTCAGGACGCCGGCGGCCGCTCGGGCGACGGCCAGCTGGCTCTCGGCCGGGGCAAAATCCACTCCGCGCACCTCGTCTCCGGCCGGCCCGATCGGCACCGGTACTCGTCCCGGCCTCATCCCTAGAATTAGAACACGTTACACATCTAGGCGGCCAGCGCGCCGCGGGCGTCGATCGGCGAGGCGACCGGGCGGGCCGCCATTGGTAAGCTGATGATCAGGACGGGCCGCCCGACCGGCCCGAACTAACGCAAATCGCCGGCTGACACCGCCGTGCCGCTGACCTGACGGGAGTTCCGAGAGTGCCGCCGAGAACACGTACTACCTTCGCGGCGGGCGAGACCCTCGACGCCGAGCTCGGCTCGGCGGCCCAGCGCGAGCGGCGCAAGCGGATCCTGGACGCGACGCTGGCGCTCGCGTCCAAGGGCGGCTACGACGCGGTGCAGATGCGGACCGTGGCCACGCAGGCCAACGTGGCGCTCGGCACGCTCTACCGGTACTTCCCGTCCAAGATCCACCTGCTGGTCTCCGGGCTGGCCCGGGAGTTCGAGCGGACCCAGGAGAAGCTGGACCGCGCGCCGATCCCGGGCGACACGCCGCATGACCGGATGCTGCACGTCCTCGGCCGGATGACCCGCATGATGCAGCGCGAGCCGATGCTGACCGAGGCGATGACCCGGGCCTTCATGTTCGCGGACCCGAGTGCCGCCGCGGAGGTCAACACCGTCGCGCGGCTGATGGAGCGGATGCTGACCAAGGCGATGCACGACGGCGAGCCGTCGGCCGACGACATGGCCATCGCCCGGGTGATCGGCGATGTCTGGCTGTCCAACCTGGTGGCCTGGGTGACGCGGCGGGCCTCGGCGACGGACGTGAGCAACCACCTCGAACTCGCCGCGCGGCTGCTGCTGAGCTGACCTGTGCGCGCGGGGCCGGGCGCCAGCCCTAGCCCGCCGGGGCCGGGTCGAGGCCGGGCCGGGCGCCGGCCGCGCCGGGCTCGCCGCCCGCCCGCCGCCGGGCCAGCAGGATCCCGGTGACCAGCGCGACGATCCCGGCCAGCCCGGCCGCCAGCGGGAAGATGACTTCCAGGAGGGTCAGCTCGGTGCGGGCCGGACGGTCCAGCGCCACGGCGGCCCGGATGCTCGCCGGCGTGGTGGCGAGGACTCCGGCGAACAGCAGCAGGCGCTGGGCGCCGGCGGCGTCCCGCAGCGTCACCTTCTCGTCCTCGCGGGTGCTCAGCTCGGCGCCGGTGACCGGGTCCACCCAGAAGGTGTTGGTCGCGGTGTAGTACTCGGGCAGCTTCACGGCCGGCGTGCCCGGCTGGCCGACCAGCGACCCGGGCAGCACCTGGACGCCGAACTGGGTGGGCGGAACGTGCTCCACGAATACGTCGGTCTTGATCCCGTCGACGGTCGCGGACCCGGCGCGCCGGGCCGGCCGGGGCTGGCTCAGGACGGTGTCGAAGACCTGGTAGGTCGCCTGATGGATGCCGATCGGCCACAGGAAGCCGACCAGCGCGGACTGGCGGATCGCCGCGCCGGGGACGCGGGCCCGGCAGCAGCTGACGAGCTCGGCGGTGCGCCGGTCGAAGGCGACCCGCCGGGTGGAGTGCTGGACCGGCTGGCCGTGGGTGACGTCGAACAGGGACGTGGCCGTGTTCCACACCGCCGTCGAGGCGTCGCCGGCGGACGGGTCCCCGGCCACCGTGGACGTAACCCGGATGGTCGCGCCCGTCTCGGGCCTGATCAGGGTGGGGCTGAAGTAGGAGACGCCCGTGCCCCGCAGCTGCGACGAGAGGTGCTCGCTCAGCGGGTACTTGACCACCTGGCCGCTGACGACCGTGCGGACGAGCACCGCGCCGACGATGAGTAACGCGCCCAGCGTGGCGAGTACGAGCCCCATGACACGATGCATCGGTCCTCCCTGGTGCCCGGAATAGTAACACGTTCTACTTGATCGTCAGCGCCGGGAAGGGGCGATGACCCGGTCCGCGAACCGGCGCAGCTGGGTGATCTTCTCTTCCAGCGGCTGCCGGTCCGGGCCGGTTTCGTAGGGCCAGCGGAAGCCGACGATCAGGTCGGTCACGCCCAGCTCGGCCAGCCGCCGCACCCCGGCCGCGCTGTAGGCGTCCGCCGAGATCACGTGCACCTCGAACGGCCGGCCCGGCGTGCCCTCCTGGCGGCGGAACTCGGCGAGCCGGGCGAGCAGGCCGGGCAGCTGCTCCGGGTCCCCGCCGCCGTGCAGCCAGCCGTCGGCCCGCCGGGCCGCGCGGCGGAGCGCGGCGTCCGCGTGGCCCCCGATGAGGACGGGGATGGGCTGGCTGGGCACGGGCGCGATCTTGACCGGCGGCAGGTCGAAGATCTCGCCGTGGTACTCGAAGTAGCCGCCCGCCGCCAGCCCGCTGATGATGTCGAGCCCCTCGTCCAGGCGGCGGCCGCGATCCGCCCACGGCACGCCGAGCACCTCGTAGTCCTCGCGCCACGGGCTGGTCCCGACGCCCAGGACCAGGCGGTTGCCGGTGAGCACCGCGGTCGAGGTGGCCTGCTTGGCGACCAGCACCGGGTGGCGCACCGGCAGCTTGAGCACGAAGGTGATGAACCGCAGGCGGGTGGTCGCGGCGCCGAGCACGGGGATGAGCGAGAACGGCTCCAGGAAGGGCTTGTCCTCCAGGAACTCCCGGCTGCCGTCGGGATTGAACGGGTAGCGGCTGGCCGCGTGCTCGGGGTAGCAGATGCTGTCGGGCAGCACCATGGAGTCGTAGCCGGCCTCCTCGGCCGCGCGCGCCAGCGGGACGTAGAACGACGGGTCAACCATCGACTCGGCATAGGAGAAGCGCACGGGACCTCCGGGGGGAATGACCGCCGCCGCAGCGGTCCCGGTGCCGGAAACTTAGAACATGTTCTTGTCCAAAGTCAATTGGTTGGGGAAGCTAGGGCCATGGACCTAGTCGCGCTCGAGGAGATCCGCCAGGTGAAGTACCGGTACCTGCGCTGCGTCGATCTCAAGCTCTGGGACGAGATGGCCGACGTCTTCACGGCGGACGCCACCGCCGACTACGGCACCCCGGCCCTCGGCCAGCCGATCCGGCTGGCCGGCCGCGACGATATCGTCGCGTTCCTGCGCGGGCGGCTCGGGCCGGAGATCATCACGGTGCACGCCGCCGGGCAGCCCGAGATCTCGGTCGAGGGCAGCGCGGCCAGCGGGACCTGGCGGTTCGAGGACCTCGTGATCGCCACCGAGTACCGGGTCGTCATCACCGGCGCGGCGTTCTACGAGGATCGCTACGCGCGCGGCGCGGATGGCCGCTGGCGGATCGCGCACACCGGCTACGTGCGGGTCTACGAGGCGACGATGTCGCTGGAGGACCTGCCGAGCTTCCGGCTGACGGCCAATCACTGGGCGGCCTGAGCCGCATGTCGCGTCTAGCCTGAGAGGTGCCGGTGCCCGCCCAGCTCACCCAGTCATTCGCGGACGCGGTGGCCGAAGCCGAGACCATCATCACCGGCGCGCCCCACGTCCGCACCGAGCAGGACCTCGCCGAGGGCTACGACTACCTCGCGGGCAGCATCCAGGCGTCGCTGCACCTGGCCCGGGCCTACCAGCGGGACTTCCCGTACTTCGTCCAGTCGACCGGTCCCTACACGAAGCTGGGACTGGACAACCCGGACACCCTGTACTTCCACTCCTACCTGCGCGACGACGCGGAGTACGTGGTCAGCGGGCAGCGCGGCACGACCACCGACCTGAGCTTCCAGGTGCTGAACGGCGACTACTCGCCCGTCGAGGTGCCCGACAGCCTGACGGCATTCGATGACCGGGCCATCGAGATCAGCCCGGACGGCTCGTTCGAGCTGCGGTTCGGGCCGCGCCCGGCCGGGCGCAACTACTTCACCCTCGGGCCGGGGTCGGCGATGCTGCTGGTCCGCGAGGCGTACAGCGACTGGGCCAGCGAGCGGCGCGGCACCATCGCGATCCGCCGCGCCGACCGGGCGGGCTGCGCGCCGCCCGCGCCGGCCAGCGATGCCGCGGCGCGGCACTACCGCGTCGCCGGCAAGATCCTGGTGTCCCGGCTGCGGACCTTCCTCGCCTTCCCGGAGTGGTTCTACCTGCAGCTGCCGGTCAACACGATGACGGCGCCGCGGCCGACGCCGGGCGGCCTGGCCACGCAGTTCTCCGCGGTCGGCCACTACGATCTCGGCGAGGACCAGGCCATGATCGTCACCGTGCCCGCCGCGGGCCGGAGCGTCGCGCCGTACCAGGGCATCCAGCTCGGCAGCATGTGGTACATCTCCCTGGACTACATCCACCACCAGACCAGCCTGACCGCCGACCAGGCCCGGATCGACCCGGACGGCATGCTGCGCTTCGTGATCAGCGAGCGCGACCCGGGCGTCGCCAACTGGCTGGAGTGCACCGGGCACCGGCGCGGCTACGTGCAGATCCGCTGGCAGCGGCTGTCCCGCGACCTCCGCCCGGACGAGGGGCCGGCCGTCTGCGTGGTCAGCGCCGGGGACGTCGCCGGGCGGCTGCCGTTCTACGAGCAGGCCCGGGTAACGCCGCAGGAGCACAGGGCGCGGATCGCCGCCCGCCAGGCCGCGGTGGCCGCGAGGATGCTGGGCTGATGCTGCTGCGGGACAAGGTCGTCGTGGTCTCCGGCGTCGGCCCGGGCCTGGGGCGCAGCATCGCGCTGCGGTGCGCCGCGGCCGGCGCGGACGTGGTGCTCGCCGCGCGCACGGCGGCCCGCCTGGACGAGGTGGCGCAGGAGGTCGCCGCGGCCGGGCGCCGCGCCCTGGCCGTCCCGGCCGACATCACCGACGACGGCAGCGCCGCGCACCTGGCGGAGGCCGCGCTGAGCGCGTTCGGCCGGGTCGACGCGCTGGTCAACAACGCCTTCGGCATGCCGCCGATGGTCGACCTGAGCGACGTGGACCTGACCGCGATCGCCGCCAGCTTCGAGACGAACGTCACGGCCGCCCTGCGACTCACCCGGCTGCTCACGCCCGCGCTGGCGGCCAGCGGCGGATCGGTCGTCATGATCAACTCCATGGTCCTGCGGCACTCCCGGCGGAGCTTCGGCCCGTACAAGATGGCCAAGGCGGCCCTGCTCGCGCTCGCGCAGAGCCTGGCCACCGAGCTGGGCCCGCGCGGCATCCGGGTCAACTCGGTCGCGCCGGGCTACATCTGGGCCGGCACGCTGAAGTGGTACTTCGGCTACCTCGCCGAGCAGCGCGGCGTGCCCGCGGCGCAGGTCTACGACGAGACCGCGGCCATGACCGACCTGCGCCGGCTGCCCGAGCCCGACGAGATCGCCGACGCCGTGGTGTTCCTCGCGTCGGGCCTGGCCCGGGCCATCACCGGGCAGTGCCTCGACGTCAACTGCGGCGAGTTCCACCACTGAGCGGCAGGGGACATGAGCGGCGGCGGGACATGAGCGGCGAGCCGGACGGCGTCGGGACCGTGGCGGGCCTGCACGCCTCGGCCACCAGGATCACCGGCCTGGCCGACTTCGGCCCCGACGACTACACCGACGGCCTGGCCGTGCTCCTGGAGTCCTACGCCCGGGACGCGGGCCTGACCCCGCTCGGCCGCAAGCTCAAGCGCGCCTTCCTGCGGGGCGCGCTGGTGGCCCGGCTGCTCAGCGAGGCGGGCTGGAAGCGGCATCCCGAGCACGCCGCGGTCGGCATCCGCGCGCCGATCTTCGTCACCGGGCTCCCCCGGACCGGCACGACGGCGCTGCACCGGCTGCTCACGGCCGATCCGGCGCACCAGGGACTGGAGCTGTGGCTGACCGAGGCGCCGCAGCCCCGCCCGCCCCGCGGCACCTGGGCCGGCGACCCGGTGTACCGGTCGATTCAGGCCGCCTACGAGCAGCACCACGTCGAGCACCCCGAGTTCATGGGGGTCCACTACATGGCGGCCGACCAGGTGGAGGAGTGCTGGCAGCTGCTGCGGCAGTCGATGCGCTCGATCTCCTACGAGTGCCTGGCCCACCTGCCGACGTACTCCGCGTGGCTGGGCGGGCAGGACTGGACCGCGGCCTACCGGCGGCACCGCCGCAACCTGCAGCTGATCGGCCTGCGGGACGGCGGCCGCCGCTGGGTGCTGAAGAACCCCAGTCACCTGTTCGCACTGGACGCACTGCTGGCGGTGTACCCGGACGCGATCGTGATCCAGACGCACCGGGCGCCCCGGACGGCGATCGCGTCGGTCTGCAGCCTCGCGGCGCAGGCCTCGGCCGGCTGGTCGGCAACGTTCCGGGGCGAGGTGGTCGGCCGCGACCAGCTTGAGCTGTGGGCCCGGGGCCTCGAGCTGTTCACCGCCGCGCGCGCCCGCCACGATCGCGCCCGGTTCTTCGACGTCGACTACGGCCAGCTGGTCGCCGACCCGGCCGGGACGGTCGAGGCCTGCTACGGCCACTTCGGGCTCACGCTCAGCGGCGCGGCGGCCGACGCGGTCCGGGCGGCGAGCGCGCCGGGCACCGCCGGCGCAGCCCGTCCGGAGCACCAGTACAGGCTGGCCGACTTCGGGCTCACCGGCGCCCGGGTCGATGCGCTCATCGCCGACCGCAGACCCTCCTGACCAGGAGATTCGTCCGCGCAGACGGGCTCGCGCGGGGCGCCGCCGGAGCCGTATTGCCCCGTAGTCCGCTCCCTTGTCTCCCCGGCCGATGGGGCGTAGCGTCGTCACTGGGGGAAGCCGATCGTTCACTCATCGTGTGGACGAGGCGTGCCAGAGACACAGCCCGAAACCGCAATCGACCAGCGCCAGGGCAAGCCCATGCCAGTACGGCTCCGGCCCCGCCTGAGGGCGGGCTCGACGGAACGGAGGAACCTATGCCGTACGTGAAGGTTGGCCAGGAGAACTCGGGTCCGACTGAGCTTTACTACGAAGATCACGGCTCGGGACGCCCGGTTGTCCTGATCCACGGCTACCCGCTGAACAGCAAGGCCTGGGACAAGCAGCTCCCGGTCCTGCTGGACGACGGGCACCGGGTGATCACCTACGACCGGCGCGGGTTCGGCAAGTCCAGCCAGCCGACGACCGGGTACGAATACGACACCTTCGCCGCCGACCTGAACACGCTCATGGAAACCCTGGACCTGCGCGACGCGACGCTGGTCGGTCACTCGATGGGGACCGGCGAGGTGACCCGCTACCTGGGCCGGTACGGGTCGGGGCGCGTCGCCTGCGGGGTCCTGATCTCCCCGATCCCGCCGTTCCTGCTGCAGGCGACCGATAACCCGGAGGGACTGCCCGCCAGCCTGTTCGACGGGTTCATGCAGAACGCCCGGATGGACGGGCCCGCGTGGATGAAGGGGTTCCTGGACAACTTCTACAACATCGACAAGTTCCGCGGCACCCTGGTCAGCGACCAGGCCTACCAGGCCAGCTGGAACATCGCGGCCGCCGCGTCGCAAGAAGCGACGGTGGCCTGCATCCCGACGTGGGAGACCGACTTCCGCGCCGACCTGTCCAAGATCGATGTGCCGATGCTGGTCATCCAGGGTGACGACGACCGGGTCCTGCCCTACCCCAAGACCGGCCAGCGGCTGCCCGGCATGGTCAAGGACCTGCAGATGGTCGTGATCGACCAGGGCCCGCACGCCATCTGCTGGACTCACGCCGACCAGGTCAACGCCGCCCTGCTCAAGTTCATGGCCTGACGCTGCGCCGCCAGCGCGGCTTGCGCTTCTCCAGGAACGCCCGCATCCCCTCCTGGGCGTCGGGCAGCTGGCTGGTGGCGGCCATGACCTCCATGGCGTAGGCGTACGCCTTGGGCTGATCGAGGTCGACCTGCGCGTACAGGGCCTGCTTGCCGATGCCCTTGCTCTCGGCGGATCCGCGGGTGACCCGCTCGAGCAGATCCTGCACCGCGGTGTCCAGCTGCGCGGCCGGCACCACCTGGTTGACCAGGCCCCAGTCCAGCGCCGTCCGCGCGTCGATGACGTCGCCGGACAGGGCGAGCTCCATGGCCCGCTTCCGGCCGACGTTCCGGGCGACGGCCACCATCGGCGTGTGGCAGAACCAGCCGCCCTTGCCGCCGGGCGCGGCGAAGCCGGCGTCCTCGCTGGCCACCGCGAGATCGGCGCTGGCCACCAGCTGGCACCCGGCCGCCGTGGCCAGCCCGTGCACCCGCGCCACCACGGGCTGGGGCACCTGCTGCATCAGCGTCATCAGCTCCGTGCAGGTGGCCAGCAGCGAGCGGACCGCCATCAGGTCAGCGCCGGCGACGTCGGCGAAGTCGTGCCCGGCGCTGAACACCGGGCCGTTGCCGGCGAGCACGATGCCCAGGGCATCACTGGCCCCGAGGTCGTGAAAGGCGGTGATCAGCTCGCGCATGTGCGCCTGGGACAGGGCGTTGCGCCGCTGCGGCCGGTTCATCGTGACGGTGGCGAACTCCCCGGACCGCTCCACCAGGATGTGCTCGAATCCCATGACCGCCCACCTCCTGCTGGCAGCCTACGCCCCGGCCGCCTCGGCGCCCGGCCCGCCGGATGAGGCATCCGGGCCGGGCAGGCGGGCCGCGAGCGCGTTCAGCCCGGTGTCGATGAGAAGGGCTGCGCGGCGGACGTCGGCCGTCACGGCCTGGTGGACCTGCGCGGGGGTGCGGGTGCCGTCCAGGTACCTCGACAGGCTGCGGAACTGGATGCGCCACAGGCCGAGCAGCGCCGTGGCCGCGATCTGCGGCTCCGGGTCGTCGGCGCCCATCCCGGCCCGCTCGGCCAGGATCCCGGCGGCCACGGCGGTGAACTGGTCCATCATGTCGCTCTGGTGGGCCCGCAGTGAGGGAGTGGCCCGGATCAGGGTGCCGAAGCGCCGGATGGCGGCGCCGCCCGCGGCCGGGTCGTCCTGCCGGGCGAGCCAGGACGTCATGTCACTCAGCTCGCCGTCCAGGATCCGCAGCGCCGCCTCGGTCGGCGGGACCCCGGGCTCGGCCAGGCCGGTCCGCAGCGCGGCCATCGTGGAGTCCAGCCGGTCCAGGATCAGCGACTCCTTGGTGGGAAAGTAGTTGAAGACCGTCTTCTCCGACACCCCGCACGCCTCGGCGACCTCCGCCACGCGGACGGCGTCGAAGCCCCGCTCCATGAACATCTGCGTCGCCGTGTCGGACAGCTGCTGGCGCATCAGGCGCTTCTTGCGCTCGCGCAGCCCCTCGCCCGCCGGGACCTCGGCCGCCGGAGTGCGCGGCGCGGTCCAGTCCACTGTCGGCGTGCTCATGTCTTCAGCGTAGTCCGACCGGCAGATTATTTCTGCTACTATAATTTTCTAGCGACTGAATTCATACCGTCTCGTCGCCCAGGGAGTTCCCGTGAGTGACATCCGCATCGTGCGCCACTACCCGCACTCCCCCGCGAAGGTCTGGCGCGCCGTGACCGACCCGGAGCTCATCCCGCTGTGGACCGCGACCGGCGCTGGCGGCCGGCCGGAAGGATTCGCCGCCACCGCGGGCACGAAGTTCCGGTTCGTCGCGAAGCCGAAGCCGGGCTGGAGCGGCGTGGTCGACTGCGAGGTTCTGGAGGCGAGCGAGCCGACGCTGCTGCGCTACTCGTGGGCCGGCGACGACGGCGGCGTGACCGAGGTCGCCTACCTGCTTGAGCCTCATGATGGCGGTACGCGCTTCACCTACACCCACACCGGATTCACCGGCGTCAGCGGGGCCTTCATGGCGAAGCTGCTGGGGCGGGTCCGCCGGAAGATGCTCACCGCGGGACTGCCGGCGGTGCTGGACGACGCTGCGCCCGAGTAGCACGGTCAAGCCCAAGTCCGTGTGGTAATCGGTCCCGTCGGCCCGGCCGGCGTGCTGTGCGTGGGCGAGGAAACGCCGGTCCAGGCCAGGGACCATACCCTCGACAGGGCGGACAGGACGGCATTCTCTTCGCCGCCGTCCAACGCGAACGCCTTCTGCCCGCGAATGTCCGTGGCCGGTGTTACCGTCGCCCCATGGCCTACCCGCTCCCCGCCGCCCAGGCGCACCTCGGCGACCTCGTCGCCGAAGCCCGGCACAGCCACCGCCCGGTGACGATCAGCGAGCACGGTCAGCCCGTCGCCGCGCTGATCAACATCGACGATCTCGCCGACCTGCAGGACAGGGCAGCCCTGGCCGCGCACCTGGCCGACAAGGCCGCCCGACGCGGCGGAACCATCCTCACTGACTTGGACGCCGCGCTCGACAGAATCGACGCCGACGGCGTGTCATGAGCTTGACAGTCGTCTTCCGGGAGACGGCGCTGCGCGGCCTGGCCCGCTTACGCAGGGAGGACAAGGACCTGTTCGCCCGCACGCGCCACGCCATCGCCCAGCTCGCGTACCAGCCACGGCCCCAGAACGCCGTCGCGTGGGGCGCCACTGGCGTATACCGGCTGCATTCCGACAGCGTCCGGATCCTGTACGAAGTCGACGAAGAAGCAGCAACCATCCACATCATCAACGTCGCGGTCATCTCCTGAACCCGCCGGGCTGGCGCGGCCCGCCGACGGTCAGGACTCCAGGTAGCGCAGGACGGCGAGGACCCGGCGGTGGTCGGCGTCCGACGGGGCCAGGCCGAGCTTGGCGAAGATGTTGCCGACGTGCTTCTCCACGGCCCGCTCCGAGACGACCAGGATCCCGGCGATCGCGCCGTTGGAGCGGCCCTCGGCGATCAGGCCGAGCACGTCGCGCTCCCGCGGGGTGAGTGCGCCGAGCCCGTCGGTGCGGCGGCTGGCGCCCAGCACCTGGCTGATGACCTCGGGATCGAGGGCAGTGCCGCCGGCCGCCACCCGGCTCAGTGCGTCGATGAACTCCTGGACGTCGGCGACCCGGTCCTTGAGCAGGTACCCGACGCCCGCGGCGCCGCGGCCGGACGCGGCGCCGAGCAGGTCGGCCGCGTAGCGGGTCTCGATGTACTGCGAGAACACCAGCACGCCGAGCCCGGGGTGGTCGCGGCGGATGGCGATCGCGGCGCGCAGGCCCTCATCGGTGTAGCCGGGGGGCATCCGCACGTCCACCACCGCGGCGTCCGGCTGGTGCTCGTCCACCGCCGCCCGCAGCGCCTCGGCATCGCCGACGGCGGCGACGACCTGGTGGCCGCGGTCGGCCAGGATCTCGACCAGGCCGGCCCGGACCACGGCTGAGTCCTCGGCGATGACGATCCGCATGGGTCCGCGCTCCGTCAGGCGTGGGACGGCAGCTCGACGGTGACCAGCGTGGGGCCGTGCGGCGGGCTGCTGATCTCCAGCCGGCCGTCCACGGTCCGGAGCCGCTCGGCCAGCCCGGCCAGGCCGCCCTGCGCGACGATGCGGGCTCCGCCCGTCCCGTCATCGCCGACCCGCAGCCGGAGCAGCCCGGGGACGTGGACGGCTTCCAGCGTCGCGTGGCGGGCGCCGCTGTGCTTGGCGACGTTGGCGAGCAGCTCGGCCGCGCAGG
>Ga0193726_1002166_pt1 | contig 13741 bp, 8 predicted proteins | sample H2c1metaG_FD_144928 | JGI IMG/M metagenome (GOLD analysis project Ga0193726, IMG submission 144928) | Soil microbial communities from a riparian zone of the East river system, Colorado, United States - H2c1 | ecosystem: Environmental > Terrestrial > Soil > Riparian zone | place: USA: East River... | reverse complement strand
CGCGTTCTGCACCGCGCTCACGCGGCAGGTGCCGGTGCTCGCCCGCTTCGGTGCCCAGCCCGAGATCATCGAAGACGCGAAGCCCCTCTACAAGGAAGCCGCGGCGCGCGTGTTCGAGGAATTCAATCCCGCGACTGAGCGGCTGCTCGCGCACCTCGACAACAACATCCCGCTCGCCACCGACCAGCTCGCCAAGATGCTCGAGAGCCGCGACCGCTGGCTGCGCAAGACCGGTGCCGTGCCGACGCGCGCAGAGCTGGAAGCGACGCTCGCCGCCGAGAGAGAACGCCTCCTGCGGAAAGCCAAGGCGCTTTTCCCGGGCGCCTCGGAAGCGCTGGCGCGCGGCGTTCTCCGTAAGGACGGTCAGTGGTTGCAACGGCCACCAGCGCCGGAGCACCTGAAGAAGATCCCGGGAATGCGCGAAGCGCTCCGGGCGCTCTACAACATGCCGCCGGCGCAGTACGACGACCGGCAGTGGGAGGCGCTGGAAGCGATCCTCGCGCTTCTCAAGCCCGCCGTGGCGCAGCTCAAGGTGCTGTTCGGCGAGCGCGGCCAGGCCGACTTCACCGAGTTCGCGCACGGCGCGCTCGAGGCGCTTGGCTCGGTCGACGACCCGAGCGACCTCCTGCTTTCGCTCGACCAGAAGATCTCGCACGTCCTGGTCGACGAGTTCCAGGACACCTCGCTCTCGCAGTTCGAGCTGCTCACCAAGCTGACTTCCGGCTGGCAGGAGGGCGACGGCCGCACGCTGTTCCTGGTCGGTGACCCGATGCAGTCGATCTACCGCTTCCGCGAAGCCGAAGTGTCGCTCTTCTTGCAGGCCAAGCACTCCGGGCTCGGGTCGGTGAAGCTCGAGCCGATCGAGCTCAGCACCAACCGCCGCTCGCAGGAAGGCCTCGTGAAGTGGTTCAACGAATCGTTCCCGCGCGTGCTGCCCGCGCAGGAAGACCAGACCTCGGGCGCCGTGCCGTACCTTCCCGCGTCGCCGCACGAGCCCGCGCTTCCCCGCGCCGCGATGAGCTGGCACTGCGGTTACGACCGCGAAGAAGAGGCGCAGAGAGTCGTTTCCATCGTCCAGTCCTCTCCCGGCTCGAAAGCGATCCTCGTCCGCAACCGCGCCCACCTCGACGAGATCGTCCCGGCGCTCAAGGAGGCGGGCGTGCGCTTCAAGGCGCTCGACATCGAGCAGCTCGGCGAGAAGCAGGTCGTGCAGGACCTCTACGCGCTGACGCGCGCGCTCCTGCACCTCGGCGACCGCATCGCCTGGCTCGCGTGCCTGCGCGCTCCCTGGTGCGGCCTCACCCTCGCCGATCTCCTCGCGCTCTCCGTCGGCCCGTCCGACAAGGGCGGCACCGAGTTCACGAGCGTCGGGTTCCTCATCTCCGACCTGCTGAACGACGTCGTCCACCTCTCCGCCGACGGCCAGGCTCGCGTCGACCGCGTCCGCTCGGTCCTCGCGCCGTTGTGGAAGAACCGCCTGCGCGGCTCCCTGCGCGAGCGCGTCGAGGGCGCGTGGCTCGCGCTCGGCGGCCCCGCGTGCGTCGAGAGCGAGACCGACCTCGAGGACGCCGAGATCTTCCTCGACGAGCTCGAGCGCCTGGAAGAGGCGGGCGAGGTCGATCTCGCCGCGCTCGAGGACAAGATCGACCGCCGCCTCTACGCCCAGCCGGACGTCCAGGCACCGAAGGACGCGGTCGAGATCATGACCATCCACCGCGCCAAGGGCCTCGAGTTCGACACCGTGATCGTCCCCGGCCTCGACCGCCTGCCTCGCTCCGGCCCGAAGCCGCTCCTCGTCTGGAAGTCGCTCCTTCCCTCAGGCCTGCTCCTCGCGCCGATCGACGAGACCGGCGCCGGCGAGGACCCGACCTACCAATATGTAAGGGAGCTCGACAAGGACGCCGACGACATCGAGGCCGGCCGGCTCTTCTATGTTGCCGCCACCCGCGCCAGGCAGCGCCTGCACCTCCTCGCCTGCGCGAAGGCCGACGAAGACCTCAGGCCCAAGGAACCCTCGCGGCGCTCGCTCCTCGCGAAGATCTGGTGGCAAGCGCGCGAGCATTTCGGCGAAGCGCCCGCCGATGCCATCGCCGAGCCTGAGCGCATGCCGATCCATGATGTGCTGCATCGCCTTCCGGCCGGCTTCGCTTTTCCGAAGGCGCCTGCTTCGGTGAAGTGGACGGCGCCGGACGAGGGACGGCGGGAAGAGGAGATCGAGTTCTCTTGGGCCGGAGAAACGGCGCGTCATGTCGGAGCGATCGTGCATCGCTGGCTGCAGCGCATCGCCGATGATGAGTTGCGCACGTGGGACGCCGCGCGCACCGACGCGCTGAGGAGCCGCTTTGCAAAGGAACTCGAGCGGCGTGGCGTTCCGCCGCGTTACCTGAAGGCTTCCACCGAGCAGGTCAGCGTTGCCCTGAAGAACGCGATCTCGGACGAGCGCGGTCGCTGGGTTCTCGGTCCGCATCCCGAAGCACGCAGCGAGCATCGCATCCGCGTAACAGGCGCTGCCGGGATGAACACCTACATCGTGGATCGCATGTTCCGCACGGCGGAGGATGTGCGGTGGATCGTTGATTACAAGACCAGCCGCCACGAGGGTGCGGACCGCGAAGCTTTCCTCGACCGCGAGCAGGGGCGCTACCGCGCACAGCTCGAGGCGTACGCGCGTGCGCTGGCACCCGGGGAGGCGATGCTCGGGCTCTACTTCCCCGTGCTCGCCGCCTGGAAGCAGTGGCGCTTCGAGTCCTGAGCGATGGAAAGCAGCACAGCGCTCGCGCTGGTGTCTTCCGCGTTTCTCGGCACCGCGGTCGTTCTTGCGAACGTCGGTCTTCGCTACCTGGATCCGGCACGCGGGGCACTCGTCAGTATCCCCACGACGACGCTCTTTTTCTGGCTGCTTGCCGCTTTCCTCTTTCGTGGGGAAGGTTGGAACGCGACGGCGCTCGCAATCTTCGCGGTCGTCGGGCTGATTTTCCCCGCGCTGGTGACCTTTCTCAATTTCGCTTCGAACCGCATGACCGGGCCGACGGTTGCCGGAACGATCTCGAGCACGACTCCGCTGTTCGCCGTGCTGGGCGCGATCCTTTTTCTCGACGAGCCCCTCTCGCCTGTCGCGGTGGCGGGAACCGGGGCGATCGTGCTCGGGGTCGTCGCGCTCACCATGCGCGGCGCGGACCGGCCGCGCAGTTGGGCCGCCTGGGTGATCCTGCTGCCTCTCGCCGGCGCGGCGATCCGCGGCGGTGCGCAAGCGGCGGTGAAAGGAGGCTTGGCGCTGTGGCCCGATCCTTTTGTCGCGGTGCTGGTCGGCTACACCGTGTCGTGCGCGACGATCTTCGCCGCGAACCGCGTATTTGTTTCGCGCACGGACGCACCGCTCGGCCGGCGCGGCATCCTCTGGTTCATCGCCGTCGGAATCTGCAACGGCCTCGGAATGCTGGCGATGTACGCGGCGCTCAACCGCGGGCAGGTGAGCGTGGTCTCGCCGCTGGTCGCGACCTACCCGATGGTGACGCTCGCCTTAAGCGCGATGTTCCTGCGCGACGAGAAGTTCGGTCCGCGCGTGCTGCTCGGGGTCGCGCTGACGGTCGCCGGCGTCGTCGTGCTGGCGCGCGCCTGAACGTCCTGAACGTCTATTCCAGGTTCTTCGCCGGCGGTACGTCGCGCCCGTAGAGCGGGCCGGCGAGGAACTGCTTCGGGTCGTAGGTGAAAAACTGGCTGACGTCTTTCACGGTGTCGATCGTCGTGTTGACGAGCTGTCCGTCCTTGCGCTCGACCTTGCGCACGTAAATATTGAGGATCGGCTTGCCGTACTCGTCCAGGCGGATTGGGCCCATCGGGCCGTGGTTCAACCTCACGTTGTGCAGCGCCTTCACAAATGCGGCCTTGTCCTCGAAGCGGCCCTTGATCGCTTTCATGGCTTCCTGGAGCCACAGCCCGGCGGTATAGGTGCCCGCGGTGTAGAAGCCCGGCGTGACTTTGTATTCATTCCGGATCGCCTGGACGAAACGCTTGTTGTCCGGCGTGTCGCGGTCGACCGTGTACCAGCTCGCCGAGTACACGCCGAGCGCCTCGTCGCCCATGTTCTTGAGGATGCCCTCGTCCACCAGCGTGGGATTGCCGAACACCGGCATCTTGAGACCGTACTCCCGGTAGGTGCGCAAAAAGCGCAGCGGGTTGCTGCCGGCGAAACCGGCGTAGACGCCGTCGACGGTGTTCTTGATCTGGCCGACGTAGGAGCCGTAGTCCGCCACGTTGAGCGGCGGCCAGAGCTTCTGCACGATTTTTCCACCGTTGTCCTCGAAGACATGGTGGAAGCCCGCGGTCCCCTCGTGGCCGTAGGTGAAATCGTCGGCGATCGTCGCGACGCGCTTCAAGCCGAGCTTCTTCGCCGCGTACTGGCCGAGGACATGCATCGGCTGCGCGGCCGTGCCGTACACGTGGATCACGTAGTCGCTTTTCTTCTGCTGCGCCAGGTCCATCTGCGCCGCCGAAGTCGGCGTGATGAGCGGAACCTTCGACTGCAGTATGTAGTCGTCGATCGCGAGCGCTTCGAAGGTGGCGAGCGGCCCGATGATCACGTGGACCTTCTCCCGCTCGATCAACTCCTGCGTTTTCGTTTTCGCGAGAGCGGGCTGGCCCGCGGTGTCGGCGAAGATGATGTCGACCTTGCGCCCGGCGAACGCGTAGTTGCTCTCCTTGAGAAGCAGGTTGATGCCTTCTTCCATTTGTCGCCCGCCCGCCGCGAGCGGCCCGGTGCGCACGGTGAGGAAACCCACGCGCAGGTTTTCGCTCTGCGCGAGCGCTTCGTTCAACGGCAGGAATACGGCGCAGGCGAGCGCCGCGAGCAGAAACCTGCGTGGCAGAGTCATGGTTCCTCCAGTGGATTTTTGGTGCGACAAATCGTCGCCGGTATCCTACCAGTATCGGCGCTTCGCCGGTCGCCTCGCGTGATCCGGAGGCGACCCTCGTACTCCCCGGCGCGAAACATAACAGTCGTGCACTTCATGGCATACAATCGACCGGGCGTAACCGTGAAATCGCTCTCCATGACCCCTTCTCTCGCTTCGCGGCGGGCCGTGACAGTGTCGCTTGCCGCCCGGGTTCTCGATCCGGCGACGCTGGTCGGCGCAGTCATCCTGATCTTCGCCGTCGTCATGATGGCGGGTTGGCTGCTGCGCGTCCGGGCCATCGTCGGAATGTTCCCGGGCGATCTCTTGGTCTTCAACACCGCGTTGTGCTTCGGCTTGATCGCGCTCGCGCTGCTATGCGAGCACCTTGCGCCCAGGCCGCGCCGGATGGCCGGGTTCCTGCTCGGCGGTGCTTTGCTGTTGATCGCGGGCACAGTGCTCCTCCGGCACGCGTTCGGCGTCGGTCCGGCCCTGGACGCACCGGAACTCCACGGGTGGTACCCAAGCGACAATCCGAATCCCGGACGCATGGCCCTGATGACCAGCGTCGGGTTCCTGTGCATCGGCGCGACCCTGATCCTGATGCGCCTCGATCTGCGCCCCGCGCTCGTGTTGTTGCTCCGCAGCCTTGCACTCGCCGCGGGATTTGTCGGCGCAGTCGCCTTGCTCGGCCACGTGCTCGATCTGGACGAGATGTTCGACGTCACCCTCTTCGAGCATGTCGCGCTGCTGACCGGGTTTGGATTTATCCTGGCCAGCGTCGCGCTTTGGTCGGTGTGGAACAAAGCCGCATGGAACCGGCCGCTCTTTTTCAAGTCCGACGACGCCCGCCTGATGCTCGCGAGCGCGCTGATCCTCGTGACCATCGTGTTCGTATCCGAGCTCGCCGGCTTCGTGATCATCGAGAAGAGCGTCGACCAGTCGCTGTCGAAGAACCTCCTGCTGACGCTGAAAAGCCGGGCCGACCTGTTCTCCAGCCGGATCGAGCAATACATCGAAAGCGCGTCCACGATCGCGCTGCGCCCGGGCATCCTGCAATCCTACAGCCTGCTCCCGCGCGACCCGCGATCGGCGCGCGGCCAACTCGCCCTCCGTGCAGACGATCTCCTCCGCGACGAGGGTTATTCGGCGGTGGCATTCAGGGACACGCGCGGCCTCGAGATCGCCAAGAGCGGCGCGTTCGTCGAAAACGCCCCGCTTCGATTCGAGCTCGCCGGCCCGCAACGGCGTGCTCTGATGTGGAGCGCGGGCTTCGTGCTGCGTACCGAAACCGCGGTGCGCAATGACGCCGGACAGTTGGGCACCGTCCTCAGCGAGCGGCCGGTCCTCGGTCTGGAAAAGTACCTCGTCGAAGTGGGCGATCTGGAAGCGAGCGGAGAGATCGAAATCTGCGCGGCCCACGGCGCGCAGCTGAACTGCGCGCCCACGCGCTTCAATCCGAGCCCCCATCTCGCGCCCCGCGTCCTTCGCGGAACGCGCATGCCCATGAGTTACGCCGTCGACGGCCTCACTGGAACGGTCGATACCCTGGACTATGACGGAAAGAAAATCTTCGCCGCCTACATGCCCGTGGGGACCGGCGGACTGGGGATGGTCGTCAAGATCAGCACGGTCGAATACTTCAGGCCCATCCGCGAACAAATCCAGGTTCTGATCCCGGCGATCGTGGCTCTGCTGGGAGCGGGGTTTTTGCTGCTGCGCGCGCGGATCCTTCCGCTCGCGCGCCAGCTGGTGATCGGCGAACAGCGCCTCAAGCTCGCGCTCGAAGCGTCGCGTCTGGTGCTGTGGGATTTCGACACCCGCAGCGGGGAGATTTACCTCAGCGAGCAATGGCAGGCGATGCTCGGCGGTGAGCCGCGCGCAACGGTCACCACGCTCGGGGCATTGCGCGCACTGGTCCATCCGGAGGACGGCGCCGATCTCGATCGGAATCTGCGGGACGTGTTGAGTGGCGCAGCCAGCGGGTACGACATCGAGCACCGCGTGCGCAAGATGGACGGTCAATGGCTCTGGATACGCAGCCGCGGTGAAGTCGTGGAGCGTGACGGGAGCGGGCGGGCCCTGAGGTTGACCGGAACCAATGCGGACATCGCGGCGCGCAAGGAACAGGATGCGCAGCTCGTCCATCAGGCGACCCATGACGCGCTGACGGGTTTTCCCAACCGCGGCCTGTTCTACGATCGCCTGAATCAGGCGATCGCGCGCACCCGTCGCAACCGCTCGCTCATGGCGGTAATGTACATCGACATTGACAAGTTCAAGGTCGTCAACGACAGCCTGGGGCATGACGCCGGCGACGCGCTCATCAAGGCGTTCGTCCAACGACTTGCGAGCTCCCTGCGCAACACCGATACGGTGGCGAGGCTTGGCGGGGACGAGTTCGGCGTGATACTCGAAGGCCTTCGCGGACGGGACGACGGCAGCCGGGTGGCGGAGAAGATCGTGGCTGCCATACGTGCCCCGTTCGAGCTCGGGCGGCACAGCTCGTCGGTCACTACCAGCGTTGGAATCGCCTTTTACGATGGCAGCGAGAAGACCGACTCTGACCGCCTGGTGAAAATGGCGGACGAGGCGCTCTACGGCGCCAAGGGCGCGGGACGGAACAACTACCGGGTCGCCGCATGAGAATGCCCGGCGTGATTTGGCATAATGCCCGTTTGGCCTTGGGCGCGACCGGTCGAGTCCGACCGCGCGACAAGCATGCGTCCTGATTTGCTCGCCCTCGCCTCGAACCTCGCTGCCCGCGAAGAGCGCTTCGCGCTGATCACCGTGGTGCGGCGCGAGCCGCCGAGCTCGGCGCGCGTCGGGGACGCCGCGGTGGTGACGGAAAACGGCGAGTATCACGGCTGGGTGGGCGGAGGTTGCACGCGCTCGACCGTGCTGCGCGAAGCGCTGCGCTCGATCGCCGACGGCGAGCCGCGGCTGATCAGCCTCTCGCCCGAACCGGACGAGGGCGAGCGTGCCGGAGTCCTCGCCTTGCCCATGACCTGCGACAGCGGAGGTACCGTGGAAATTTACGTCGAACCTGTACTGCCGGTTGCCCGGCTGCTTCTCTTCGGAAGCTCTCCCGCAGTCCGCGTGCTGGCGAGGATCGGCCACGCGATGGGATACCGTGTCGAAGTCGTGGATCCGGACGCTGACAAGGCCTCCTTTCCCGATGCCGAGCGCGTGCTGCAGTCGATCGCCGCGGATGCGGTGCCGCGCGGCGCGCACGTGCTGGTCGCCACCATGGGCGAGCGCGACCTGGAAGCGATCGAAGCGGTCGCCGGGCGCGCGCCCGCCTACCTCGGCGTCATCGCGAGCGGGAAGCGGTTCGCGCAGCTTCGCGATGCCTTGCGCGCGCGCGGGGTTTCGCGCGAGGCGCTGGAGGGAATCACCGCGCCCGCCGGCCTGGACATCGGTGCGCGCACGCCGGAGGAGATCGCCGTCAGCATCATGGCGCAGATCGTCGAGCGGCGCCGGCGACAGACGGCGAACGCACCGAGGATTGCGGAGCCGGCGGAAGCGCGGCGCGAGGCGATCGATCCGGTATGCGGCATGAGCGTGACGACCGCCGGCGCACGTCACACGGCCGAGGTGAACGGAGTCAAATACTACTTCTGCTGCGCGGGTTGCCGGACCAAGTTTCTGGCCGAGCCGGCGCGCTATTTCGCCGCGAGCGCGCACGGATCATGAACGAAGACATCCGCGCCATGCAGGCGGCAATGGAGCGCCTGGGCTACATCGCCGAGCCCGCCATCGCGACCGCCGTCTATCTCGCGAAGGAAATGCAAAAGCCGCTTCTCGTGGAGGGCGACGCGGGAGTGGGCAAGACCGAGATCGCGAAGGTCCTCGCCCGGATGCTCTCGACCGAACTGGTCCGGCTGCAATGCTACGAGGGCCTGGACACCAACACCGCGCTCTACGAGTGGAACTACCAGCGTCAGCTCCTGCGTCTCAAGATCGCCGAGCGCGAAGCCCGCGACCCGGGAGAGCTCGAAGATCTGATCTTCGGCCGGGAATACCTGCTCGAGCGCCCCTTGCTCCGCGCGATCACGCGCCGCGAAGGGCCGGCGGTGCTGCTGATCGACGAGATCGACCGCGCCGACGAAGGCTTCGAGGCTTTTCTCCTCGAAGTGCTGTCGGATTTCCAGATCACGATTCCGGAGCTGGGCACGATACGCGCCGAGCACGTGCCCCTGGTCGTGCTCACCTCGAACCGCACCCGCGAGATCGGCGACGCACTGCGGCGGCGTTGCCTGTATCTGTACGTCGAGCACCCCGGCTTCGAGAAGGAGTTGCGTATCCTGCACAGCAAGGTGCCCGAGGTGAACGAGCAGCTTGCCCGGACGCTCACACGCTTCGTGCAGCAGCTGCGCACTCAGGAGTTGCGCAAACTGCCCGGCGTCGCCGAGACGCTCGACTGGGCGCAGGCGCTGGTGCGATTGCACTGCGACGCGCTCGACGCCGAGACCGTGCGCGCCACGCTCGGCTGCCTGCTCAAGGACGAGCACGACATCAAGGCGACCGGGGAAGAGACGGTGGCCGAGCTGCTCGCCTACGCTACGGCGCAGGAATGAGCGCAGAGGGACACGGCGCGCACGGTATCGTCGCGCAGCTGGCGAAGTTCGCCGCCGCGCTGCGCGACTGCGGCGTGCGTGTGGGGCTGACCGACGAGGTCGACGCCGCCGCGGCGCTCGTGCTGGTCGACCTGCTCGACCGCGCCGAAGTGCACCGCACTCTTCGGATTGTTTTCAAGTTGCCGCGCGACGCGTGGGAAGCATTCGACCGGCTGTTCGAGGAGTACTGGGACGGGCGCCGTGCGCCCGAACACCCGGCCCTGCGCGAGGCCCAGCAGCGCGATCGCCGCGAGCCCGCGCGGTGGCGCTGGGACGGCGAGCGCGTGCGCATCGCCCTTCCCGATGAATTAGAGGACCCCCAAGGGGAGCAACCCGGCTACAGCCCCGAAGCCGTGCTGCGCCGCAAGCCGTTCGATCAGTTCTCCGAGAGCGAGCTTGCGGCGATGGAGAGGCTGCTCGCCCGGCTCGCGCTGAAGCTCGCCACGCGAAGGAGCCGGCGCCGGGTTCCGACGCTCACCCGGGGCACAGTCGACCTCCGCCGCAGCTTTCGGAGCGCGCTCGCGAGCGACGGCGAATTCCTGAAGCTTGCGCGCCGCGCCCGCCCGCTCGACCAGGCGAGCCTGGTGATCCTGTACGACACCAGCGGCTCCATGGATGCGTATACACGAGTATTGCTCGCCTTTGCGTTCGCGCTGCGCCGCGTCATGAAGCGCGTCGAGATATTCGCCTTCAACACCACGCTGGTTCGCGCTACCCGCATGATCGCCCCGGCCGGCATTCCCCAAAGCCTGTCGCGGCTCGCCGCGGGCGTTCCGGACTGGTCGGGCGGCACGCGCATCGGCGGCTGTCTCGCCGAATTCGTAAATCTATATAAGGAAACGTTGATAGACAGGAACACCACCGTGATTTGCGTGAGCGACGGCCTGGACCACGGCGACTCCGATCTGCTGGAGGGTGCTATGCGCGAACTGCGGGCGCGAGCGGGCAAAATTATCTGGTTGAATCCGCTACTTGGAGATTCGCGCTACCGTCCCGAAGCGGCTGGAATGCGCGCCGCGCTGCCCTTCGTCGACCACTTCGGACCGGCGCATAACCTGAAGGCGCTCGAGGGCTTGCTCCGATTCGTGGGCTAGAGTATCGTCGGCTCCACTAGAAATAATTTCCTGCCGGCAGGTGTTTGTGCAGGAGATGCGGCGCTCCGGTCCGGCTGCGCTGTTCCGTTACGGTCTGTAGGACTTGCGACGCGCGCGAGCGCGACAAGCGCGAGCGCGACAAAAAAGGGAGAAGACCGATGATTCCCGCGTCATTCGACTATCACCGACCCGGTACGCTCGACGAGGCAGTGAAGCTGCTCTCCAGTTACGGCGACGAGGGCAAGGTGCTCTCCGGCGGCATGAGCCTGCTGCCGATGCTGAAACTGCGCCTTGCGTCGTACGAGCACCTCGTCGATATCGGCCGCATTCCGGGGCTCGAGTACATCAAGGAGGAGGGCGGATTCCTGAAGATCGGGGCGAGGACGCGGCAAGCGATGCTGCAGCGTTCCGACCTCATCCAGGCCAAGTATCCCATCCTCGCAGACGCGATTGCGCTGATCGCCGATCCGCTGGTGCGCAACCGCGGAACCATAGGCGGCAACGTGGCGAACGGGGATCCCGGGAACGACCAGCCGGCGATCATGCTGGCGCTGGGCGCGACGCTGGTCGCGCGTGGTCCCAAGGGCGAGCGCAGCATCGCGGCCAACCAGTTCTACAAGGGGCTCTACGAGACCGCCCTTGCGCGCAATGAGATCCTTGTCGAGATCCGGATTCCCGTTCCGCCCGCGAAGAGCGGCGGCGCCTACTCCAAGCTGAAGCGCAAGACCGGGGACTTCGCGGTCGCGGCTGCGGCCGTCCAGCTGACGTTGAATGCGAAAGGAGCGATCGAGCGCGCCGCAATCGGCCTCACCAACGCCGCGCTCACGCCGGTCGAGGCGGCGGACGCGGCGAAGTTTCTCGTCGGCAAGATGCCGGACGAGAAGACGATCGCGGAGGCGGCAAAGATGGCCGGGGCGAAGAGCGCCCCCAGCGCCGATCGGAAAGGAACGATCGAATACAAGAAGGAAATGGCCCGCGTGATGGTAACGCGCGCGCTGCGCAAAGCGGTGCAGCGGGCGGGGGGGAAATAGCTATGGCGATGCACAAGATCAGCGTAACCATCAACGGCGCGGTGCGCGAGGCGGAAGTCGAGTCGCGCCTGCTGCTCGTCCACCTGATACGCGAAAATTTCCGCATGACCGGCACCCACGTCGGCTGCGATACCAGCCACTGCGGCGCCTGCACCGTGCACCTGGACGGCGAGCCGGTCAAATCCTGCACCGTGCTCGCGGTGCAGGCCGACGGAGCCAAGATCACCACGGTCGAGGGCCTGGAGCAGGCCGGCAAGCTCCATGCGGTGCAGGAAGGTTTCACCGAGAAGCACGGGCTGCAATGCGGATTCTGCACGCCGGGCATGCTGATGACCACGAGCGCGCTCCTCGAGCGCAACAAGAATCCGAGCGAGCAGGAGATCCGCGAGGCCATCTGCGGGAACCTGTGCCGCTGCACGGGCTACGTCAACATCATCAAGGCCGTGCAATACGCGGCCGAGAAAATGCGCTGATGCACGTCATTCCCGCGGAAGCGGGAATCCAGGAATCGTTGATGCGCCCTGGGCCCCCGCTTTCGCGGGGGTGACAAACAAGGAGAGAACCGATGAACGAACCCAGAACCGACGCCAAGATCTGCGGCATGGGCCATTCGATGAAGCGCAAGGAGGACCCGCGCTTCATCCGTGGCCAGGGCCACTATATCGACGATCACGTGCTGCCTGGAATGCTCTACATGGATATCGTGAGGAGCCCCTACGCGCACGCGAAGATCAAGAAGATCGATACCTCGAAAGCGCTGAAGATTCCCGGCGTGCTGGCGGTGATCGACGGGCCGACGCTCGCCAAGTACAACCTGCACTGGATGCCGACCCTCTCCTCGGACACGCAGATGGTGCTGCCGATCGACGAGGTGATGTACCAGGCGCAGGAAGTGTGCGCGGTGATCGCCACCGAGCGCTACATCGCCGCCGACGGCGTCGAGGCGGTGGAAGTCGAGTACGAGCCGCTTCCGGTGATGATGGATCCGCACAAGTCGCTCGCGCCCGGCGCTCCGATCCTGCGCAAGGACAAGAAAGACAAGAAGGACAACCTCGCCTTCCACTGGGAGGCAGGTGACAAGGCCGATGCCGACCGGGCGCTCGCTGCCTCCGATGTCGTGGTGAGCGAGAACATATACCTCCCGCGCATCCACGTCGCGTCGATGGAAACCTGCGGCTGCATCGCCGACTTCGATACCGCCCAGGGCAAGCTCACCGTATACATGACCACACAGGCCCCGCACGCAGTGCGCACGGTGCTCGCGCTCGTTGCCGGCCACGTCGGGCTGTCCGAGGAGAAGATCCGCATAGTGTCGCCGGACATCGGCGGCGGTTTCGGCGGCAAGGTGCCCGTCTACCCCGGTTACGTGATCGCGATCGCCGCCTCGGTGGTGATCGGCAAGCCGGTGAAGTGGATCGAAGACCGCATGGAAAATCTCCAGGCGGATTCCTTCGCGCGCGACTACCACATGAAAGTGGAGCTCGGCGCGAAGAAGGACGGCACGATGACGTCGCTGAAGATCAAGACCGTGGCCGACCACGGCTACACCAACGCCTCGGCGAACCCCTCCAAATTTCCCGCAGGCCTGTTTTCCATCTGCACCGGCTCGTACGACCTGAAGCACGCCTTCTGCGAAGTCGATGCGGCCTACACGCACAAGCCGCCCGGGGGCGTCGCCTACCGCTGCTCGTTCCGCGTCACCGAAGCCGCGCACGCGATCGAGCGCGCGACCGACGCGCTCGCGCAGAAGCTGAACATGGACCCGGCCGAGCTGCGCATGAAGAATTTCATCAAGCCGAACCAGTTCCCGTACAAATCGGTGCTCGGCTGGGAGTACGACAGCGGCAACTACGCCGGCGCCTTGAAGTTGGCGATGGACACCATCGGCTACGACGCATTGCGCAAGGAGCAGGCGGAGAAGCGCAAGAAGGGCGAGTTGATGGGCATCGGCATCTGCAGTTTCACCGAGATCGTCGGCGCCGGCCCGTCGAAGCAGTTCGACATCCTCGGCATCAAGATGTTCGACTCGGCCGAAATCCGCGTGCATCCGACGGGCAAAGCCATCGCGCGCTTCGGCACTAAGAGCCAGGGCCAGGGCCACGAGACGA
>Ga0193726_1002165_pt1 | contig 13746 bp, 13 predicted proteins | sample H2c1metaG_FD_144928 | JGI IMG/M metagenome (GOLD analysis project Ga0193726, IMG submission 144928) | Soil microbial communities from a riparian zone of the East river system, Colorado, United States - H2c1 | ecosystem: Environmental > Terrestrial > Soil > Riparian zone | place: USA: East River... | reverse complement strand
GGCGTGCCGCCGCTTTCGGCCGTCGGCCTCGCCGTAAAGGTCGGCCTGCTCGCCGCGCTGCCGGCCCTGCTGCTGGCCAGCGGATTCTTCCGGCATGGCGAGATGCGAGTCCTCCGCGCGATGGCGAGGCTACAATCGTGACATGCTGCGCTTACGTGCCCCTCGTCCCCACGCCACGTTTCTCCAGCGCCACTCACTGAGCCTCATCGTCGGCGGTGTCCTCGCGCTGTGGTTCGCGCTCTACCTGCGCGCGGATCCGCAGACGCACATGGGGGCGTTCTACGGCAATGCCATCGCCGACTGGACGGGCACGCTGCTCATCGTCCTCGTCACCAAGTACTTCTACGAACAGGGATCGCGGGAAAGCCGGCGGCCGCCGAAGAAGGGTTGGGGTGTGTGGCACACGATCCAGTGCCATTCGCTCACGATCTTCCTCGTGCTGACCGGCGTTGCCTGGTCGGTGATCTACGCCTACAGCGATGCAAACGGGAAGGCGGGTCAGGTGATTGGCAACATCGTGTCTGAATGGACCCAGGTGCTCGGCCTCGTCCTGATCTCGAAGTACGCGCGCGAAGCGGGATCGAAGGAGAGCCGTTAGCTACTGCGGGCGGTTGAAGCTGTTGGCGCCGGGCTGCGTGCCGGAGATGAACGCTTCGAGGATCGACCCGTGCGCGTCGGCCGGCTGCACCGCGCCCGTGGTCTTGTCGACCGACAGGAACACGATGTTGCCCGGTGCGGGAAACGGCGGCGGCTGCAGCTTGTCGGGGCGCCGATCGATGTACGCCTTCATGAATTCCATCCAGATCGGCAGCGCCGCGAACGATCCCTGCTCGGCGGTGCCCAGCGACTTGCGCTTGTCGTCGTAGCCGAGCCACACGCCGACCGTGATGTCCGGATCGAAGCCGACGAACCAGGCGTCGGTGTTGTCGTCGACCGTGCCGGTCTTGCCGGCCAGGCTCCAGGTGCTCGCCATCTGGGCGGCGCGGATCGCCGTGCCGCGTACCAGGACGCCGCGCAGGAGATTCGTCATCACGTACGCCGTGTCCGCGCGGATGACTTCACTCGGATCGCCGCGGTTCTCCTCGAGCAGATTGCCGTCGCGGTTCTTCACCGAGAGCACCGAGAACGGTCGCATCCGGACGCCCTGGTTCGGAAACGTCGTGTAGGCGCTCGTGATCTCCAGAAGCGTGGCGTCGCCCGCGCCCAGCGCGATCGGCAGGTACGGTGGAAAATTCTCTTCGAATCCGAAGCGCTTGGCGTACTCGAGGACGTTCTTCGGACCGAGCGCGTCCATCATCTTGATCGCGGGGATATTGCGTGATTCCTCCAGCGCCCAGCGCAGCGTGATCGGCCCCTGGAACGCGTGATCGTAATTGTGCGGCGAGTACTCCTGGCCGTTGCCCGCGGGGTACGTGACCGGCGCGTCCACGATGATCGACGTCGGCGTGTAGCCCCGGTCGATCGCTGCCGTGTAGACGATGGGCTTGAACGTCGATCCCAATTGCCGGTACGCCTGCACGGCGCGGTTGAACTTGCTGCGCGCGAAGCTCCAGCCGCCGGTCATCGCCTTGATCTGTCCGGTGCGATTGTCGATCGCCAGCATCGCGCCTTCGGCGAGCGGCGTCTGCTCGAGCGTCACGCTCGCCGCGCCGCCGGCGTCGTCGATCTTCGTGATCGCGACGTCCACCAGATCACCCGGCTTGAAGAGATCCGCCGGCGTCCGCTTCCCGCCGGTCCACGCGTAGCCCGCCCGCTCGAGATCCGCGTGGTAGCGGCCGATGCGCAGGCGCGCGGCCCCTGTCTTCGGCGCCGTCACGACCACCGCCGGCACCACGTCGCCGACCGCGATCGGCCGGTTCCAGCGTTCGTCCTTGTAGCTCTCGATGCTGTGGCGCTCGGCGATCACGTTGCGCGCGGGATGCCGCCAGCCGTGGCGCTTGTCGTACGCGCGCAGTCCGTGCTCGAGCGCCTTGTTCGCCAGCTCCTGCAGCGCCGGATCGAGCGTCGTCGTCACCGTCAGACCGTTTTCATACAGCACCTTCGCGCCGTACTGGCGTTCGAGGTGCTTCCGCACTTCCTCGACGAAGAACGGCGCGATGCCCGGCGGCTGCGTCGGCTGGCCGCGCGTCACGATCGGCCGCGCCTTGGCGGCGTCCGCGTCCGCCTGCGAGATGTAGCGCTCGTCCGCCATCCGCTGCAGCACCACGTTGCGTCGAGCGGTGGCGCGCCGCATGTCGACGAACGGGCTCTGGCGCTCGGGTGTCTGGAAGATGCCGGCGATCAGCGCCGCCTCGTCGAGGGTCAGCTGTTTGTTCGACTTCTGGAAGTACAGGCGCGACGCGGCCTCGACGCCGTACGCGCCGTGGCCCAGGTACATCTGGTTGCAGTAGATCGCGAAGATTTCCTTCTTGGTGTAGCGCTTCTCGATCTGGACCGCGAGCACGATCTCCTTGACCTTGCGCTCGAGCGAGGCCCAGAAGTTCTCCTCGTTCTTCGACGTGAGGCCGAACTGATCCTTGAGGTTGCGCGCGAGCTGCTGTGTGAGCGTGCTGGCGCCCTGCGCGCGGCGGCGTTCGACGAGGTCGGTCAGGGCCGCGATGCCGATGCGCCAGACGTTGACGCCGAAATGCTTGTCGAATGTCGCGTCCTCGGTCGCGATGATCGCCTGGCGCAGCAGCGGATTGATGTCGTCGTAGCCGACGACGATGCGGCGCTGCGTGGCGAACTCGCCGATCACCTGGCCGTTGGCCGCCACGACGCGGGTGATGGTGTTGGGCGAGTAATCGTCGAGCGCGGACACCTGCGGCAGATCACCGGTGTACGCGAAGAGCACGCCGCTCAGGATGCCGAGGGTTGCCGCGACGATGAACAGCGCCGCGATGCCGGCCTGGCGGGCGAATCTAAGGACGACGTGTGGCATGGCTCGGCGTCATTTTACCTGCTGGCGTTCCAGGGTGCGAACGATCTGGTGCGGGTGCGAGGGCGGTGCGGGGTGCGAAGGTGCGTCGTGCGGGGTGCGCGGCAAGGCGACCACGGACGACGGCGTGGGAACGAGCTCGGGCTGAACCTGCTGAGGTCTCACGACGGCCGGCGCGCGTGCGACGACGACTCCGCCGGTGATATGCGGGACGCCGACGGGCGCAGACGGCGGCGTCAGCAGGCGAGTGGGCACGGCTGGAGGCCTCTCTGCTGATGCCGTCATCACGATCGTCCGCGTCGACGCGCGGCGTTGCGGCTCTTCGCCTGCTTCGAGCGTCAGGGTGCCGCGCTCCGTGTCGATCCGATAGCGCCCGGCCGCCTCAGGACCCTCGGCGCGTGACACGGTCAAATGCACGCGGCCCATGATGAGGCGCAGGACCGTCGGCGACTCGAGAGTCAGTATATGCGCGATCGCAGGTTGACAGCGTTTCACTCAGGTTTCATACTCAAATGAATATCAGCCTGCGAACAACGCCGCGAGGAACTCATGAGCAAAATCATCGGAATCGACCTGGGCACGACCAACTCCGTCGTCGCCGTCATGGAAGGCGGAGAGCCCGTCGTCATTACTAACCCGGAAGGCGGACGCCTGACGCCGTCGGTCGTCGCGTTCACCAAGACCGGAGAGCGTCTGGTCGGCCAGGTCGCGAAGCGCCAGGCCGTCACGAACCCCGAGAACACTGTTTTCTCGATCAAGCGGTTCATGGGCCGCAAGTACGACGAAGTGTCGGAAGAAATGAAGATGGTGCCGTATCAGGTCGTGCGCGCCAGCAACGGCGACGCGCGCATCATGGCGTCCGGCAAGGAATATCCGCCGCCGGAAATCTCCGCGATGATCCTGCAGAAGCTGAAGCAGGCCGCGGAAGAGTATCTCGGCCAGCCGATCACCAAGGCCGTCATCACCGTGCCGGCCTATTTCAACGACGCCCAGCGGCAGGCGACGAAGGACGCAGGGCAGATCGCCGGCCTCGAAATGATGCGCATCGTCAACGAGCCGACCGCCGCGGCGCTCGCCTACGGCCTGGACAAGAAAAAGGACGAAACGATCGCCGTGTACGACTTCGGCGGCGGCACCTTCGACATCTCGATCCTGGAAGTCGGCGAAGGCGTCGTCGAAGTGAAGGCGACCAACGGCGACACGCATCTCGGCGGGGACAATCTCGATCAGCGCATCATCGACTGGATCATCACCGAGTTCAAGAAGACCGAAGGCATCGATCTCGGCAAGGACCGGATGGCGCTGCAGCGGCTGAAGGAGTCGGCGGAGAAGGCGAAGATGGAGCTCTCCACCGTGATGGAGACCGACATCAACCTGCCGTTCATCACCGCGGATCAGACCGGGCCGAAGCATCTGCAGATGAAGCTGTCGCGCGCGAAATTCGAGCAGCTCGTCGAGGATCTGCTGCAGAAGACGGTCGGGCCGACGAAGCAGGCGCTCGCGGACGCCGGGCTCGATCCCTCGAAGATCGACGAGGTCGTGCTCGTCGGCGGATCGACGCGCATCCCGAAGGTGCAGGCGATCGTCAAGGAGCTCTTCAATCGCGAGCCGCATCGCGGCGTGAACCCGGACGAAGTCGTCGCGATCGGCGCGGCGGTGCAGGCGGGCGTCCTCGCCGGCGACGTCAAGGATCTGCTGCTCCTCGACGTCACCCCGCTCTCGCTCGGCATCGAAACGATGGGCGGCGTGATGACGACGCTGATCCCGAGGAACACGACGATCCCGACGCGGAAGAGCGAGATCTTCTCGACGGCGTCGGACAACCAGACGAGCGTCGAGGTCCACGTGCTCCAGGGCGAGCGCTCGCTCGCGCGCGACAACCGGACGCTCGGCAAGTTTCACCTCATCGGGATTCCGTCCGCGCCGCGCGGCGTGCCGCAGATCGAAGTCACCTTCGACATCGACGCCAACGGCATCGTCAACGTGCAGGCGAAGGATCTCGGCACCGGCAAGGAGCAGAAGATCACCATTACCGCGACGAGCGGCCTGAACAAGGACGAAGTCGATCGGATGATGAAGGATGCCGAGTCGCACGCCGAAGAAGATCGCAAGCGGAAGGAAGAGATCGAGAACCGCAACAAGGCCGACCAGGCGGTGTACGGCGCCGAGCGGATGCTGAAAGATACCGCCGACAAACTCTCGGCCGCCGACAAGCAGGCGGTGGAGACGGCGATCGAAGGCCTGAAGAAAGCGATCGAAGGCGGCGACGCCAGCGCGATCCAGCAGGCGCTCGATGCGCTGACCACGGTGCAGCACAAGGCGGCCGAAGCGCTCTACAAGCAGCAGGCGGCGGGCGCCGGCGCGTCGGGCCCAGGGGCACCCGGTCCTGGCGCCGGGGGCGAGAGTGCGGGCGGCCCCTCGGCAGGCGCAGGGCAGGGCGGCGACGTCATCGACGCGGAAGTGGTGGATGAAGGCAAGTCGTAGACATTGCAGGACGGCAGCACGTCAGGATTGCAGGATCTGTTTTGCAATCCTGCCATCCTGCCATTCTGCAATCCTGCAATGACATGGATCTGTACATCGTTCTCGGCCTGGAGCGCGACGCGTCGCCCGGTGACGTCAAGCGGGCGTACAAGCGGCTGGCGCGCCGGTATCACCCGGACATCAACCCGGGGGATCGGATGGCCGCGGCGCAGTTCCGGCAGATCGCGGATGCGTACGAGACGCTGATCGATCCGGAGCGGCGGCGGCGGTACGACGCCGGGGCGAGAAGCGGCGGCGCGATCGAAGAGACGGTCTTCGGGTTCGAAGGCTTCGACTTCTCGGTCAGCGTGGGCGGATCGTCGGCGTCGACGTTCGGTGATCTGTTCGCCGGCGTCCTGCATCAGCGCGCCGCGCAGCACATGAGCGGCGAGCCGGAGCGCGGCCCGGATCTGCATCAGGCGATCACGCTCAGCTTCGAAGAGGCGATGCGCGGCGGGCAGCGTCAGCTCACGGTGGCGCGTCTGGTGCGCTGCCACACGTGCCAGGGCGCGGGACGGCTGCGGACCAACGAGAGCCGGTGCGCGCACTGCCACGGGACGGGCTCGGTGAAATCGGCGCGCGGCCACATGGTGTTCTCGAAGCCGTGCGCGCACTGCGGCGGATCCGGACGGCAGCAGCAGGTCGCGTGTCCCACGTGCGGCGGCCAGCAGTCCGAGATGCGCAGCGAGACGGTCACGATCCAGGTGCCCGCCGGGCTGGCGGACCTGGCGCGCGTGCGCATCCAGGGCCTGGGCCACGTCGGGCCCAACGGCGGGGAGGCGGGCGACTTGTCGATCACGGTGCATGTCGAGCCGCACCCGCTATTCCGGCGCGACGGGGACGACCTGCACCTCGTGGTGCCGATTGCAGTGCATGAAGCGGCGCTCGGCGCGAAGGTCGAGGTGCCGGCGCTCGAGGGCACGGCGCGGCTGCGCGTGCCGTCGGGGACGCAGTCGGGCCAGACGTTCCGCCTGCGCGAGCGCGGCGTGCCGTCGGCCCGCGACGGGCGCCGCGGCGACCTCGTCGTCGAAGTGCGCCTGGCGCTGCCGAAAGTGCTGGATGAACGGTCGAAGGAGCTGTTGAGGGAGTTCGGGAAGATCAATAGCGAGGACGTTCGGAAAGACCTCAACAAGAACTAGGAACCACGGAGGCGGTGGTTTGACAGCATGAAGAAGCCGAGCGGCAAAGCGTATTTCATGATCAGCGCGGTGGCGCAGAAGTACAACATCCACCCGCAGACGCTCCGCCTGTACGAGCGCGAAGGGCTGCTGAAGCCGTCGCGCACCGAAGGCAATACGCGGCTGTACTCCGAAGAGGACCTCGAGCAGCTCGAAACGATTCTGGCACTCACCCGCGACCTCGGCGTGAATCTTGCCGGCGTCGAGATCATCCTCAACATGCGCCGCAAGATCGAGGCGATGCAGCACGAAGTCAACGAGTTCATGGAGTACGTCAAAGGCGAGATGGCGAAGGGGATGGGCGACTGGGAGCAGCGCATCTCGACCGCGCTCGTGAAGTCGTCGCCGACCGATCTCGTCCGCGCGCACCCAACGGCGCACGAGCCCGCGCGAAAAAAAACTTCCTGAACGCCGCCCGTTCAGCGCGCGCGACGCTCACGTCCTTGATACAATCAGCCGCGATGGCGTGCCCTCTCTGCGACGACACCGGCTGGAAGCCTGTCGACGCGACCGAACCCAACGGAGTTCGCCGCGTCGTCCGCTGCGACTGCTGGCGCGAGAATGTCGGGCGCGAGCACCTGTCGAACGCGAACATCCCGAAGCGCTACCAGCACTGCACGCTCGAGAACTTCACTGCGTACAACGAGTCGCTCGAAAAGGCGGTCGCGGAAGCGCGCCGGCTCGCCTCCGCGTTCCCCGTCGTCAGCCGCGGCTTGTTCCTGGAAGGGCAGCCGGGCGTCGGCAAGACGCATCTGGCGGTCGCCGTTCTCAAACAAGTGATGCAGTCGTCCGGCGCCCGCGGCCTCTACTACGACACGCGCGATCTGCTCCGCGTCATCCGCAGCACGTACGATCCGTCCATTCGCACGACCGAGCTCGAGATCCTCAGGCCGGTCATGAAGGCGGATTTGCTCGTGCTGGACGATCTCGGCGCAGAGAAAACGTCCGAATGGGTCGAAGAAACGATGAACCTCATCGTCAATACGCGATACAACGAGCGGCGCGCGACGATCTTCACCTCGAATTACCTCGACATCCCTGACGACACCGATCCGAACACGCTGCTGTTCCGGATCGGGTTCCGGATGCGGTCGCGGCTGCACGAGATGTGTGAGTTCCTCGTCCTGGACGGCGCCGACTACCGCGAGATGCCGACCAACGGCGGTGTCGACGATCTCATCACGATGTGGAAGATGCGCAAGAGGACGCTTCCCTCGCCGCGCAGCGGCCGCCAAGCCCGCGCCCAGCTCCGCGAACCCGCGGTCCGAGACGGACGCGCAGACCTCAAATGGCCGGGGGGACGCGCCGGCTCATGAGATTTCCCAATGTTAGGTCTGTACATCCACGTCCCTTTCTGCTCCGCCATCTGCAACTACTGCAACTTCAACCGAGGTCTGTTCGATGCTGCGTTGAAGCAGCGATATGTGGAGACGCTGGTACGAGAGATCGAATCGTCCACTGAGCAGACTGACGGTGGAATCAAGATCCGGAGCGTAAGCGACGGCAACGAGCGGGGGTGGGGCCCCGCGAGAATAAGAAAAAGTAAGACGGGTGCCCCCCGCGCCGCGGCCGATACGATCTTCTTCGGTGGCGGCACGCCCTCGCTGCTGGAGCCTGAAGAGGTCGGGCGGATCATCGCCGCGTGCGAACACGCATTCGATCTCGCGACTGACCGCGAGGTGACGCTCGAAGCGAATCCGGAAAGCGTCACCGAAGATCGCCTCGCCGCGTATCGCGCCGCCGGCGTGAACCGCCTCAGTTTCGGCGTCCAGTCGTTTCGCGACGACGAACTGAAACGGCTCTCGCGCCTGCACGGTGCGGATCGGGCCCGCGCCGCGATGGCCGAAGCGCGGCGCGCCGGCTTCGACAACGTCAGCCTCGACCTGATGATGTGGCTGCCGGGTCAACAGGTCGCGCAGTGGCTCGAGTCAGTGGACGCCGCGATCGCGCTCGCGCCCGAACACCTGTCGCTCTACATGCTCGAGGTGTATCCGAACGCGCCGCTCAAGGACGAGATGGCGCGGTCGCAAACGTCGCAGGCGCCGGACGAAGATGCCGCCGCGATGTACCTCACGGCGATGGAACGGCTCGAAGCGGCCGGGCTGGATCAGTACGAGATTTCTAACGTCGCCCGGCACGGCCGTCGCGCGCGCCACAATCTGAAGTACTGGACCGACGGCGAGTGGCTCGGCTTCGGATGCGGCGCGCACTCCACGCGGGGCGGCGCGCGCTGGAAAAACGTCGCGTCCACCGAGGAGTACATCGCGCGCGTGCAGGCGGGCGATGATCCGGCGATCGAAAAGCGGCAACTGCCACCCGCCGAACAGCTTGGCGACGCGCTCTTCACAGGTCTTCGATTGTCACAGGGTCTCGACCTCGCCGAAATCGACCGCCGTTACGGCGTTCATGTCTGGCAGCGCTACGCGGCCGACCTCGAACCATTCATCGAAGCGGGGTGTCTGATCAGGGAAGAAACGACCCTTCGGCTGACGCGCCGGGGAATGCTTCTTGCTCACGAGGTAATGTCGGTTTTCGTGTAGCTCCGAGTACGCTAAAGTAACCCCCTTTCGCTTAAGGAGGCTTGAGATGGTTCGAACGCCCGTCGTGCCGGTCGCCGGAAGCCGGCCAGGCTGGATCGCATTGGGAATGCTTGTCGGCGTGTTGTCGGCTGGCGCCGCGAACGCCCAGACGCCACCGCCTGCACAGCAGCCACCGGCCTCGCCGTCGCCTTCGCCCGCTGCGCAGGCGACGCCTCAAAAGAGCCCGTACGTATTCGCGTCCGACGCGGCCGCGATTCTCAACTTCGTCAAGGCCGACAAGACCGCCGACTTCGAAATGATTCTCGGCAAGGTCAAGGACGCGCTGGCGAAGAGTGAGAAGCCTGAGCGCAAACAGCAGGCGGCCGGGTGGACGGTGTTCAAAGCGGCCGAAGCCGGCCCCGGCGGTTCGGTGATCTACGTCGCGCTGATGAATCCGACGGTGAAGGGCTCCGACTATTCGGTCGGCGCGATTCTCGCGGAAGCATTTCCCGCCGAAGCGCAGGCGCTGTTCAAGACCTACTCGGACTGCTTCGGGCAGCCCGCGCAGAACATCCTGAACCTGACGCTCGTCTCCGCGCTCGGCAAGTAGCTAGAACTTCACGTTCACTCCGGCATAGATGCGGTGCGCTGGTGAGTTCAGCGCACCGCTTCCCAGCTTGAACACGCGGTAGTCCACCCGCAATCGCACCGGACCGAGCAGATTCATTTTCACGCCGCCGCCGGTGTTCAGCGCGAAGCTCGTGTCCTCGTGCGTGCCGAGCGTCTCCCGATACAATCCGCCGCCCGTCGTGAAGTACGGCTGGAAGCCGAAGATCGCGGTCGGCGTCTGAAACATGATGTTCCCCGACCCCGTCGTCAGCGACGGCGCCGACGTCGTGGGATCGTCGGTCGTGTTCGCGAGCTCGAACTCGAAGCCGACGATCAGGAGGCCGATGCCGAAGGCGAGGCCGCGGACCTGGCGGTTGGACGGCGTCGTGTTCGCGCCGATGAAGGCGGTGATGTCGGCAAAGGCCGGCGTCGCGATCGATCCGAAGAGCAGGGTGATGAGCGCCGTAGCGCGGAGATGCCTCATGCCTTGCATGATAGTACAGTCCTGATAGAATCGCCATAAGTCCAGTGAAGAGTCACTTTTACAGCCAGCACGCGGAAGGGTTGCGCACGGATCTCGCCGGCGCGCTTTCGCGCGGCGCGCTGCAGGCGTTTCACCAGAAGAACGGCGCGCGGCATCTCGCGATCGCGGCGCGCCAGTTCGCGATCCTCGCGCTGGCCGCGTGGGGCCTGATCGCGCTCACCAATCCGCTGCTCTGGGTGCCGCTCGCGTTCGTCGAAGGGTTCACGATTTTCAACTTCACGGTGCTGCTGCACGAAGTCGTGCATCACAACGTGTTCGACCGGCGCCGGCCCGCGTTCGAGCGCGCGCTCGGCTGGCTCTACGCCGTGCCGAGCGGCATCTCGGCGAGCCAGTTCACGCGCTGGCACCTCGATCATCACGCGGAGCTCGGATCGTCGGAGGACGATCCGAAGCGGCATCACCTGTCGCCGAAAGTGAACGCGCGCTGGTACAAGCTGCTGTACTGTTCCCCGGCGCTGTTCCCGATCTATTTCCGGGCGGCGCGGAAGGAGAGCGCGACGTACCCGCCGGAGCTCCAGCGGCAGATCGCGAAGGAACGGCGCGTCGCGATCGCGGCGCACCTCGCCGCGCTCGCACTCGTCTGGACGTTCGCGGGCGGTGCGGCGGCCGTCCGCGCGTACGTCGTGCCGGTGTTCTTCGTGTTCCCGATCGCGTTCATGCTCAACCGGCTCGGCCAGCACTACGACATCGATCCGACCGACCCGGCCAAGTGGAGCACGCTCGTGCGCGGCCACTGGTTCTGGGATTTCGCGTTCCTCAATTCCAACTATCACCTCGAGCATCACTACTTCGCCGGCGTGCCGTTCTACCGGCTGCCCGCGCTGCAGCGCGCGCTCGTGCCGTTCTACGAACGCCGCGGGATGCGTTGGCAGACCTACTCGGGCCTGCTGCACGGCTGGCTGATCGACAATCGCGCGCCGCACACCGACTGGACCGCGGCCGCGGCCGCGGTTCCCACGTCGCCCAAGCGGGCGAGCGTCTAGCCGCATGGACTTCCGCCTCACGGAGGAGCAGACGCTGCTGCGCCGCAGCGTGCGGGAATTCGCGGAGACCGAGATCCGCCCGCACGTCATGGAGTGGGATCAGGCGCAGCACTTTCCGATCGAGCTCGTGCCGAAGCTCGGCGCGCTCGGCCTCATGGGGATCCAGTTTCCCGAGGAGTACGGCGGCGCCGCGATGTCGGCGGTCGACTACTGCATCTGCATCGAGGAGCTCGCGCGCGTCGATTCCAGCGTCGCGCTCTCGGTCGCCGCGCACAACGGCCTCTGCACCGGCCACACGTCCGGCAGTGACGCCGCCGGGATGCGGACGATGGCCGTGAAGGACGGCGCGTCGTGGGTCCTGAACGGATCGAAGACGTTCACGACGCACGGGCGCGTCGGCGACGTGATGGTCGCGATGGCCGTGACCGACCGCGCCGCCGGATCCAAGGGCATTTCCGCGTTCGTCATCGACAAGGGCACGCCGGGCATGACGGCGGGGAAGAAGGAAGACAAGCTCGGGATGCGCGCCAGCGACACGAGCGAGGTGCTGTTCGAGAACTGCCGGATTCCGGCGGACCACCTGCTCGGCGTCGAGGGGCAGGGATTCGTGAACACGATGCAGGTGCTCGACGCCGGCCGCATCGGGATCGCGGCGCTGTCGGTCGGCCTCGCGCAGGGCGCGTACGAGGCGGCGCTCCACTACGCGAAGGAACGCAAGGCCTTCGGCAAGGCGATCAGCCAGTTCCAGGCGATCCAGTGGAAGATCGCCGACAACGCGACGCGCATCGAAGCGGCGCGCCTGCTGACGTACCGCGCGGCGTACCGGAAGGACCGCGGCCACCGCACGACGCTCGAGTCGTCCATGGCGAAGCTGTACGCCAGCGAGATCGCCGTCAAGGCGGCGGACGACTGCGTCCAGATCCACGGCGGCTACGGCTTCGTGAAGGACTATCCCGCCGAGAAATTCTTCCGCGACGTGAAGCTCACGACGATCGGCGAGGGGACGAGCGAGATTCAGCGGCTCGTCATCGCGCGGCAGCTGCTGGCGCGCCTGGGCTGATGACGCTGGCCGACGGTGTCATCGCCGGAGACCCGCGCGCGATGGCGCGCGCGATCTCGCTGATCGAAGACGAGGATCCGGCGGGCGCGGAGCTGGTCCGCGCGATCTTCGGGCGCACCGGGCGCGCGTACCTGATCGGCGTCACCGGACCGCCGGGCGCGGGCAAGAGCACGCTCGTCGATCGCCTGATCACCGAGATCCGGAAAGGCGCGGGCGCCGGGCCGCTGTCGGTCGGCGTCATCGCCGTGGATCCGACGAGCCCGTTCAGCGGCGGCGCGGTCCTCGGCGATCGTCTGCGCATGCAGACGCACGCCGCGGACGCGGACGTATTCATCCGCAGCATGGCGACGCGCGGCCATCTCGGCGGCCTCGCGCGCGCCACCGGCGACGCCGCCGTCGTGCTCGACGCGGCCGGCAAGGACGTCGTCATCATCGAGACGGTCGGCGTCGGGCAGGACGAGGTGGACATCATCCGCACCGCGGACGTGTCGATCGTCACGCTGGTGCCCGGCACCGGCGACGAGGTGCAGGCGCTCAAAGCCGGCATCATGGAGATCGCCGACATCTTCATCGTGAACAAGGCGGATCGCGAGGGCGCGGACCGGCTCGCGTCCTCGGTCGAGGCGAACCTGTCGCTGCAGACGTACACGCCGGGCGACTGGCGGCCGCCCATTCTGAAGACTGTGGCGACGAGCGGGCAGGGCGTCGCGCAGGTCGTCGAGGCGATCTGGCAGTTCCGCGAGCACTCCGCGCGCACGCAGGCGGTGCGGAGGCGGACGCGAAGCGAGTACCGCCTGCGCGAGCTCGTGTCGGCGCGCTTCATGGATCATCTCGAGCGCCAGGTGCTTGGCGCGGGCGAACTGGGCGCGGTCGTGGACCGCATCGCCGCGCGCGAGCTCGATCCGTACACCGCAGCGAACGATCTTCTTCGCCGCGCTCTTGCTGGTTAAGATGAAAGCTGTTCTCGATCACGTCGGCATCGCCGTGGCGGATCTGCCGGCGGCCCTCGCGTTCTATCGCGACGCGCTCGGCCTCGAGGTCGAGGCATCCGAGGACGTCGCGTCGCAGCGCGTCCGCGCGCATTTCGTGCCGGCCGGCGCGTCGAGCCTCGAGCTGCTCGAGGCGACGGCGCCCGATTCACCGATCGCGCGCTATCTCGCCAAGCGCGGGCCGGGGCTGCACCACATCACGCTGCGCGTCGACGACATCCGCGCCACATTGGCGCATCTCGCCGCGCGCGGCGTGAAGCTCATCGACGCCGAACCGCGCGCCGGCGCAGAAGGCGCGCTGGTCGCGTTCATTCATCCCTCGAGCGCGCATGGCGTGCTGGTCGAGATCAAGCAGAACCTGCCGACCCCCAGCCCCCCGCCTCCGCTCGCCACGAGCTTCGGCGCGGCAGGCCCAGCCACGACT
>Ga0193726_1002164_pt1 | contig 13746 bp, 9 predicted proteins | sample H2c1metaG_FD_144928 | JGI IMG/M metagenome (GOLD analysis project Ga0193726, IMG submission 144928) | Soil microbial communities from a riparian zone of the East river system, Colorado, United States - H2c1 | ecosystem: Environmental > Terrestrial > Soil > Riparian zone | place: USA: East River... | reverse complement strand
TTACCGGCCGAGGTGAGCCCGAGCCGGCCACAGGCATCGAAGTCATCGCCAACTTCTTCCAGGTTCTCGGCGTGCAACCTGCCATGGGGCGGCTGTTCATCCCCGACGAGGCGCGCGGCCGCACGCCGCAGGTCGCGCTGTTGGCCAATGCCTATTGGCGGCGTCAGTTCACCGCCGACCCTGCCATCGTGGGCAAGGCCATCGAGTTGAATGGAGCGCCGGTGACCATCGTGGGAGTTTTGCCGGCAAGTTTCGACTTCGGTGCCGTGTTTTCTCCGGGCGCGAAGGTGGATCTTTTTGTCCCGCTCAGCCTGGACAAGCAGCGGGATTGGGGAAACATTGTGACCTTCCTCGGCCGTCTCAAGCCCGGGGTCACACTGGCCCAAGCGCTCGACGACGCCAATCGCGTTGCGCCAAACATTTATTTCAACGTGAAATATCCTCAAACGCTTGGCCGCTATAAAGGCGCCCTGATTCCGGTCCCGCTCAAGGATTACGTCATCGGCAAGCTGCGCCGATCGTTGGTTGCGCTATGGTTCGCCGTAGGCGCGATTCTACTCATCGCAGGCGTGAACCTCTCCAACCTCCTGTTGGCTCGCGCGGCCGCGCGCGCCAAGGAATTTGCCGTCCGTGGCGCACTCGGGGCGAGTCGCGGCCGTATCGTGCGCCAGTTGCTCATGGAAAGCCTCGTGCTCTCCGGCGCGGGCGCGGCTTTTGGGCTTGGACTTGCGCTGATCCTGATCGCGTGGCTGGCGCACCAGGGATCTGTGGCTCTGCCGCTCCTCAGCACCCTGCGCATCGAAAGCCAGGCGCTGGGATGGACCGTCCTCATCGCCGTCTTCACCGCCATGATCTTCGGCCTGCTTCCAGGGCTAAGAACGGCCAGAGGCAATCTCCAGGAGGTGCTCAAGGACACCGGTGCGGGCGCTGGCCTGGGCCGCAAACACGAGCGCGTCCGCGCCGCACTGGTGGTCTCGGAGATTGCCCTCGCCTGCGTGCTGCTGGTAAGCGCAGGCCTGCTGCTGCGCAGCTTTCTCAAAGTGCTTGACGTCGACCTTGGCTTCCAGCCTGACCGCGCCGCCTCCATCAAAGTGGACTACGACGACAGCGCACCGTCCGAGGATGCCAGCGTGGCAAAGCGAAGCGCCATCTTCCAGCAGATTCTCGCCCGTGTCAGCGCCCTGCCCGGCGTGGAAGCCGCAGGCATGGCCGATTATCTTCCGCTGGGACCGAATCGCGAATGGGATACTCCGGAACCCCAGGGAAAAACCTTTGCCCCCGGTGAACTTCCGGACCCGCTCGTGTACGTGATCACACCGGGATTCATCCGGGCTATGGGCATTCGTCTCCAGGGACGAGATTTCACCTGGGCGGATGGGTTGCATAGCGAGAGAGTTGTTCTCATCAACGCATCCGCAGCACGCGTCTACTGGCGGGTTCAGCTCGCGGTGGGCAAGATCCTCATGCGGGGAAAAGAGGAAGACCACGTCGTCGGGGTCGTCGACGATGTCCATGAAGAGAATGTGGAAGGCGGCTCCGGCTCGCAGATCTACTATCCGGCAATGCAGCAGGGGCCGTCCAACGCGCAACTGGTCGTCCGCACCAGCCTGCCGCCCGCGGACCTCGCCGCGAGTGTCCTCCACGCCCTGCGCGAGCTGAACCCCAATCAACCGGCCGCCGAGTTCCGGCCGGTTCGGGCGATCGTCGACCGCGCCGTCTCTCCGCGGCGTTTCTTCATGCTTTTGGTGGCCGCGTTTGCTGGACTGGGCTTGCTATTGGCTACGCTCGGCATCTACGGCGTCATCTCCTATTCGGTTACGCGCCAAACCCCAGAGATCGGCATACGCATGGCGCTCGGCGCGAGTGCCGGTCGGGTGCAGCGCCAGGTACTGGCCGGTACGCTGCGATTGGCGTTTGCCGGCATGGCGCTGGGCACATTGCTGGCGCTCGCAGTGGCCAGGCTCATTGCTTCACTATTGTTTGCCACCTCGCCTTGGGATTTGCCGACGTATCTCGGCATGGCTCTGGCCCTCTTGCTGGTTGCGGCTGTCTCCGGCTACATTCCCGCCCGGCGCGCTTCTTGCATCAACCCCATGGAAGCCTTGCGCAGCAATTGAGGCGAGACCACATGGTCGGCTCAATTGAGGGAGCCAATCGTTGCGAATTGGGTGCGAAGAAGGCTGCTCATACCTTGCATGAAATTCCGTCGAGAGAGTGGTCGCACGACGGCACCTCCAGAAAAGCCCAAGCAGCAAAGGTTTCGGGTGAACGCACCGAGAACATTATTGCTCAAAAGAACCAATTCCTGTGATTTCGACGCTCGATTTCGCGTGCCAATCTTTCAGGTTATTCTTGTGGGTTCAGGAGATCCGATGATCGCGTTGTGCCACGAGTGCGCAGAACGCGCATTGCGCGCCGATGACAGCAGACGTGATCGGCTCGTCCGTCGGAGGAGTCTCGACAAACGCGCATGCAGCCATGGATTTCTCGGCACCCGTGGGATCCGGGGATTGTGGCGCTCTGTCGCCACGAGCAATGTCTGGAATCGCCTTATCATTGCCCCCATGGTCGGCGTGGTCGCCCGCCCGCGGTTGGGAGAGTTCGAGCTGGCGGTTCTCAATGACTGGTACTATCTGTGGAATCGGCTGAAACCAAGCAGCGCGAATTGGCAGGAGTGGTGCAACGGCGCCAGCGAGAGAGGATGGTCTCAGATCGCAAGCAAAAAGACAGATCCATCGCGGATGGGGGCGCGGACGCAGGCGCCAGAGATGCCGCTCCAGCTGCGCCCAGTGGGTGTGATCCGGTCCACCCTCAAGACGCGCCGCGAAGCGCCGAGGCAGGGATCGGAGGGCGCTCCCGATGCCTGGCTTGAAGTGAATTCGTTTGCAGCACAAGCCCTTGAGGGATTATCGATCGGAGATAACGTTATCGTTGTAACTTGGCTGCACCGCGCGAAGCGCGACGTGCTCAAGGTTCATCCACGCTCGGACCCACGCCGTCCGTTGACGGGGGTCTTTTCCACGCGATCACCTGACCGTCCAAATCCATTGGGTCTTCATCGAGTTACAGTGCGGAGGATTGCGAAAAACCGTTTGCGGATCGGTCCCATTGAAGCCATCGACGGCACGCCGGTCATTGACATCAAGGCAGTGCTCTCTGGCCTGCAAGATTCATAAAGCGTTACGGGGCCCCCAGTCGCGTATGCAAAGCCGGCGAGAATTCCATCTTTTGCCGCCTTCAGATCATTCGCCAGCGCTCCTGTGAAGAACTGGTAGCGGCCATCGCAGTGTTCTGTACTCCATTCATGACGACTAAGCGGTCTTCATTCCGCTGGGAGCCCAGCCGCCGGGGCCGCCAGATTGCGCAGCGACGTTCCACAGTACGGACAATAGACATCATTTACGCCAACCACGCGCTGGCACTGCGGACAGCTCGGGCTCAGTTTGTAGTTGCAGCGAGGGCAGAAGTTGAATCCCGTCTGGACGGCGTTCCCACATTGCGGGCAGGCGCTGCGCAGCGATTGCCGCAGGATAAAGTAGAGCAGCATACCCAGGCCATTGGGAATAAGAATGGCCACCAGCGTCCAAAGTGTAGGGCTCATCCCGCGGCGTTTCGCGTCGCGGTTTATATAGCCGATGAACAGCAGATAGCAGCCGCCACCAACGCCAGCCAGTAGCCCGAACATCGGCCTTGCCCACGCCGGTGGCGCGTCCAAGTGTCGCGCCACCATAATATTGAAGAAAACCTGCGCGGCGACAAATCCCATTCCCGCGAGCACCCATGCCCACGCCGGAACGATCATGATTTCCGCAGTCAGTCCAGTTCGAGTTTCGTTTTTCACCTGCATAAGGTTGATCGCTTTCTCATCTCCACTGCCCCTCGCCGTGGCTCGCCAAATGCGTGCCGCGAGCCAGCAGAAGCGGACTCACGAACAGCGTTGGCGCGATCCAGAAGAACGCAAAACCTGCCTGCCAAACCCAGCTCGAAACGCCTGCCCACACGCCCATCCATTCAAAGGCCCGCCAGAGCAAGGGAGTCGTGATTGCCGCTGAGAGCCCTACAAATAAGCAAGACACGCACACCAGCCAGATCCGTTCCTGTTGTTGCCGCAGTTCAAGAGCCCGCGAGCGCACCCGCATCTGCGTGGCTCGCACCAGGGCGGAATCAGCGGCCAGGGGCAGGGAACGCAACGCGCGAACCACCCGGCCAGCCGCGTCCGCATAGTCACGGCAGGCTGCGCACTCTTGCAGATGGGCTCGCAGCCAAGCCTCCTGCCCTCTCGAGAGATCTTCAGCTCCAGCCAGTGCGAACAGCTCCCGTGCCTCGTCATGCGCCGTTCTCATCATGCCTGCGCTCCTTCCAACTGCCCCATCAGCAAGTTTAGCCCGCGATACAATCGCGATTTCACTGTGCCCAGCGGTGCCCCGGTCACCGCGGCAATCTCCTCCAAAGCCAATCCATCCTGGAAGCGCAACACGATGGCCTCACGGTACTCGGCCGGAATGGCGGCCAATGCTGCGCTGATGCGTTCGGCTTGCTCGTGCTGCTGCACAACTTCCCATGCCATGGGCCGGGTGTCGGCCAGTTCGAGCGGCGCATGCGGTTCATCGTCCACCAGCCCATCCAGGCTGACAGGGCTCTTCCTTCTCAAATAATCGATGGTCAGATTTCTCGCGATTGCGTACAGCCAAGTGCTGAATTCGTGCCGGCCGTCGTACTGATGGCCGCGTTCCAGCACGCGAATCCAGGTCTCCTGAAACAGGTCCTCCGCCAGTTCACGATTTCCTGAGAGGTAGACCAAGTAACGAAGAAGCCGATGCTGATACTGCTCGATGAGACGGTCCAGTAAGTCTGGATCACGCCTGCGGAGACCGCGAGCAATTGCACTGACCTCGGATTCCATTGCATTCATCGAGCAATAAGCGACGGCGTTCATGCTACCCAGATATACGGGCGAGGAGACAAGAAAGATGCAGGACGGAAGACATTCCCAGGCAGCGCGTTAAGCTATTCATATTCAGCTAGATACCAATCGCAAGATGGCAGCCGAGTCACTCAGGTTCGCATGCGGTCCTCTTCATTATGTTCTTAAAGGTCGCAAGAGACCTCCAATGAAGTTCGATAATTTTACGGGTGCGTGACCGCGATTCATTAGCCGGTAGTAACCCATCGTCCTCTCGCAGTGATCCAGAGGGCCATCCTAGGCTGTTATTGTTCTGGGGAACCGGCTAAGGATCTGATCAGTTTGCTTATGCTGTGCGCTACGCCGAATGACTCTGAGACAGAGGATGTATCGAGCAGTCCAAGTCCACAGGTTGCCGTGATCATCGCGCGCTGAGCAAATTTCTGGGGATCTCCGGCCAGCGATGCTGCTTTCAGCCAGCGAATAAAGATGCTCGCTGAATCTACGGCGTTCAGGCCCGGCCGGGTGGGGACGATTCCATAGGCAACCGTTCCTCCCTGATGCACGAAGTCCAGCGCGTGCCAATCACCAAAAAACAAGTCAAGTCCCTCATGGGCATCGAACGAAATGATATCCGGCTTGACGCGGCACATGCGTTCGAAAGGACGCGCCGCACAGCAATGCAATCCGGCGTAGGCTCCGCGAACTCGCGCGTCCTCCAGCGTGATCGCCAACGCGTCGAGCCTCTGTTCTTCTGTGACAGCGTTCGCGACGGGTGCTTCCAGACACAAGGCTGGTTCATCAACAAACAGCAGCACTGGCAGGCCTGTAGATTTCAGGCGGTCAATCTGCCAGCAGATCATCTGCGAGACATGAAATGCGATGGCGGCAAAAAGTGCGGGATCGGACAGGAAAGGCCGACCCTGGTGGAACAGATACGCCGACAGCGTGATTGCACCCTCGATCTGACCCTTCACGGCGACCGCAGACCTGAAGAGACCGGATGAGAGGGCTTCTTCGAACGCGGCAAATCCTGCTGCGTTCGCCGGCGTCAGCTCTCCACTACTCCGATGAAGGATTTCTAGCACCAGATCGAGCCGGCCCTGTTTTACCTGGTAACCGTAACCTTCGCTGCGAGGCTCAATCAGCTCTGCCACGATGCCCAGGCCCTGGCTGATGACACTCTCCCGTTCTGAAAGTCGAGGCATCTGAGGCCAGAAGGGGACTTCCGGCGAAAATTCGGCAACCGACCGAATCGCCGATGGAATCGACGTCAGCGGCAGGCTGCCAATGCCTGTGACCGCGCCCGCCGCGACGAATGGCATTCTAACGATGTGAGATGGAATCGCTATGGATTGCCTCTTTCAATTCTCTCGAGAGAGCCTGTCGTCAATCCCTGAGAACCAAGAGGCATTCGCGGAAAAGGGAAACTCTCCTTATGGTGGCGCGTCCGCGCCGATGGTCACTGGATTTCCTGTCAGGCCCTTGCCGGCACCGGGGCAGTTTCAACCGTATCACGATCACGTTGGCGATCGCACGCGCCAGTGTTCAGGCCTCCTGCCGATCGCGCCATGTCGCTATAATTGAGGAGGGCTGTTGTGGTGCCGTATGTCGAGGTCAGAAAACCAGAACTCGGGGTAAATGACAATATAACCACGTTCACGCCCTCAGGGAGACATGACTAGAGACCGCCAACATCCTCTTGAAAAGATCCTCGAGAGCCGCATTGCCATCATTGACGGAGCGATGGGCACGACGATCCGCACCTATGGCATGACGGAAGCGGATATCCGCGGGGAGCGCTTCAAGGACTCGAAGAAGAGCCTGCTGAACAACGGCGACCTCTTCTCGCTGACGAAGCCGGAGATGATTGGTGACATCCATCGCCGGTTTCTGGACGCGGGAGCGGATATCATCGAGACGAACACCTTCGGGGCAACCAGCATCACCCAGAGTGAATTCTTTGTTGACGATCCGCGGGAGCACGGCGGCCGGAAGGATCCTGCGTTCTACCAAAAGGTCATCGACGATCCCTTCCTCGGCAGCCTGGCTTGGGATATCAACGAGCAATCGGCGCGGCAGTGCCGTGAATGGGCCGATCGTGTCGGGACCGCAACCTCCCGTCAACGCTTCGTGGCGGGGGCGATTGGGCCGCTGACTGTGTCTCTTTCGAACTCGCCCGATGCCGATGATTCAGGCTTCCGGGTGGTCACGTTCGATCAGGTGAAGGCCGCCTACATTCAGCAGGTGCGCGCCCTCATCGCCGGCGGATCGGACCTGCTCTTGGTCGAAACAATCTTTGACTCGCTGAACGCCAAGGCAGCACTCGTCGCCATCCGCGAGGTGTTCGATCAGGACGGCAAGACGTTGCCGGTGATGATCTCGGCGGCGGTAGGGCGTGGCGGCGAGACGCTGATCTCCGCGCAGACTACTGAAGCCTTTTGGAATGCGGTGCAGCACGTGAAACCGCTGTCGGTGGGGCTCAACTGCTCTCTCGGGCCGGATCTAATGTATCCCTTCCTCGAGGAGCTCTCGGAAAAGGCGGCCGTGGCTATCTCGTGCTACCCCAATGCTGGCTTGCCGAACCCCCTTTCGGAAACCGGGTTCGATCTGGGCCCGCAGGACATGGCCCGTTATCTGGGGGACTTTGCCCGGGGAGGGCTGATTAATATTGCCGGCGGTTGCTGCGGCAACACGCCGGAGCACATCGCGGCGATCGCCAAAGCGCTCGACGGCCAGCCTCCGCGAAAGTGGGGGACGACGCCCTTTGAGGGATCCTACGCCCGCCAGAGCGAGAGAGCGTGAGCGTGCCCGAGAGCCCAAGTCTGCCCGAGACCCGAGAGACGAAGCCGCTCCGTCTCTCGGGATCACAGCCATTCACCCAGCAGCAAGGCGTCTACATCATTCTCGGTGAGCGGACCAATGTAGCCGGATCGCCCAAGTTCGCGAAGCTGATCAAGCAAGGCAAATATGAGGAAGCGGTAAGCGTAGCCCGGCAGCAAGTCGAGAATGGTGCGAACGTCCTCGACATCTGCATGGATGAGGGCATGATCGACGGCGTCATGGCAATGACACGCTACCTGCAGCTGCTGGGGAGCGAGCCCGAAGTCGCCAAGGTGCCGTTTATGGTGGACTCCTCGAAGTGGGAGGTTATCGAGGCAGGGCTCAAGTGCCTTCAGGGCAAGGGCATCGTGAACTCGATCTCGCTGAAGGAAGGTGAAGAAAAATTTCGCCAGAACGCCGCTACGGTGCTCAAGTATGGCGCGGCGGTGGTGGTGATGGCCTTCGACGAACAAGGTCAGGCCGCGACATACGAGGACAAGATCCGCGTCTGCGAGCGCGCCTATCGGATCCTAGTCGATCAGGTTGGTTTCCCGCCCGAAGATATCATTTTCGATCCGAATATCCTCACCGTTGCCACCGGTATGGAGGAGCACAACAACTACGCGGTTGACTACATCAACGCCACGCGCTGGATCAAGGCCAACCTGCCCCACGCGAAGGTCAGCGGCGGAGTCTCGAACATCTCGTTCAGCTTTCGAGGCAATAACAAGGTGCGCGAGGCCATGCACTCCGCATTTCTTTATCACGCCATTACGGCGGGTATGGACATGGGCATCGTGAACGCGGGGATGCTTGAAGTGTACGAGGAGATTGAACCTGAACTGAAGGTGCTGGTCGAGGACGTGCTGCTGAACCGCCGCGCCGACGCGACCGAGCGCCTGGTGGAGCACGGCGAATCACTCAAGGGCGCGGGCGCGGTGGTCAGTGAAAAAAAAGCCGAAGAATGGCGCAACGGTACCGTGGAGGAGCGTCTCTCTCACGCACTGGTCAAGGGGATCGACGCGTACATCGAGATCGACGCCGAGGAAGCCCGCGTCAAACTTGGCCGCCCTCTGTTGGTGATCGAGGGCCCGCTGATGGCCGGTATGAGCGTGGTGGGTGATCTATTCGGAGCCGGCAAAATGTTCTTGCCCCAGGTGGTCAAGTCTGCCCGTGTGATGAAGAAGGCTGTGGCGCACCTAACGCCGTTTATGGAGGCCGAGAAAGTTCGGATGGCTGCATCTGGCCAAGTGGTCAAGGCGCAGGGAAAAATCGTACTGGCGACGGTCAAGGGTGATGTTCACGACATTGGTAAGAATATCGTTGGCGTCGTCCTTGCCTGCAATAACTATGAGGTGATCGACATGGGGGTCATGGTTCCCTGTGAAAAGATCCTCGAACGCGCCAAGGCGGAAAAGGCGGACATGATCGGACTCAGCGGCCTGATCACCCCGTCTCTTGACGAGATGGTACACGTTGCCCGCGAGATGGAGCGTCAGGGCTTCAAGTTGCCGCTGCTCATCGGCGGGGCAACCACGAGCCGGGCGCACACGGCCGTCAAGATTGCGCCGCATTACAGCGAGCCAGTGGTCCACGTGCTGGATGCCAGCCGGGCGGTGCCCGTGACGACCAGCCTTCTCAGTGACGAGGGCAAGCCGGCGTTCGTGGCGCAGCATCGCGCCGACTACGAGGCGCTCCGCAAGGCCCACTCCGCTCCGCGCCAGACCGTCGTCTCCCTTGAGACGGCGCGCACCAGACGGACTCCGATCGAGTGGCGTGCCGAAGATTTGCCCGTACCCGCGTTCACAGGCGTACGCGTGCTGGACAACTTTCCTTTGGCCACACTCCGCGACTTCATCGACTGGACGCCATTCTTCCACACCTGGGGGCTGAAGGGTGTCTACCCCCGCATTCTCGAGCACGAGGGACAAGGTGCACAGGCGCGCCAGATCTTCACCGAAGGCGGAACTCTGCTGGACGTCATAATTGAGAAGAACCTGATTACGGCCCGCGGCGTATATGGCTTCTTCCCCGCCAGTGCGGTGGGCGACGATGTCGAACTGTACACGGACGACACACGCAGAACGGTGCTCGATCGATTCCACTTTCTCCGCCAGCAATCAAACAAGGAAGGCAGCGAGCCGTGCCGGTCCCTCGCTGACTTCATCGCGCCAAAGGAGACGGGGCTGCCCGATCACATCGGAGGTTTTGCGGTAACCAGCGGGATCGGCTTGAAGCAGCTGTGCGACCGGTTCAGGTCTGAGAACGACGACTACAACGCGATCATGGCGGAGGCCCTCGCCGATCGCCTGGCTGAAGCTTTCGCCGAATGCCTGCACAAGCGAGTGCGGGATGAATGGGGTTACGGTTGTGAAGAAGGTCTGAGCAATGCGGATCTCATCCAAGAGAAGTATCGGGGGATCAGGCCGGCCGCGGGTTACCCGGCGTGCCCGGATCACACGGAGAAGGGCCCGCTTTGGCGTTTGCTTGATGTGCAGGCGAACACCGGAATGCTGATTACCGAGTCGTTTGCCATGTGGCCTGGCTCAAGCGTAAGTGGGCTCTACTTCGCCCACCCGGAATCCCGGTATTTCAGCCTGGGCAAGATCGACCGCGATCAGGTCGCCGACTATCACAGACGCAAGGGGATGAGCGTGGCAGAGGTCGAGCGATGGCTCGGGCAAAACCTGAACTACGACCCCGCGGAATAGCATCTGGATCCGTAGCCGCTAGCCGACATCCAGTGCCCCGGAAAAACTGGGAATCAAGGCTTTTGAAGCGCTGGAAAGAATGTTGAAGCTTAAACGCAGGAAGGGTTTGAATTACGCGTTGGAGACAGATCTTGTCGTCCGCCGGTCGACCGCTCCGGTACGACGGCAGCAATTGAAATCCAGCTCACAGGTTCATGTGGCTTTGATGTACCCGACGATTCTCGGTGTCCTGTCAATCCTCCTTAGCGCCCCTGCGCTGGGCAGCCAGACTGTGCCGGCTCAGGATCGAGCCACCAATGGGATTTCATTTGCCCGGCAGGGCAACCTGGTGGATGCCGAACGGGAACTCCGAGCAGCCGTTAACGAGGCCCCTTCCGTCGCTCTGTACCGTGCTCAGCTGGGGTCCGTACTCGGCCTATTGGGCAAATGGAACGACGCACTGGAGTCCTTCCAGAAAGCTGTTCAATTGGCGCCGGAGAACCTCGATTTCCGGCGCGAAACGGCTGCCGTGCAATGGCAGATGGGCCTAATGCCGGCAGCCGAAAGCAATGTTCACTACGTGCTGGAAAAGCGTCCTGGCGACCCGGGAGCGCTTCTGTTACTGGGGCTGGTGAAGGAAAAGACCGGCGACTACGCCAAAGCAGCCCAGTTGCTGGACTCGCAGTTCGAGTTGGTAGCGGCGCAACCGGAACGTACCGTGGCTTTGTTTCACTCCCTCGTCGAGACGGGGCAGGCCGAAAAGATTGCAAAGATTGTCGAGGTTCTGAAGCTTCATACGAACGACCAATCTTGGGCTGGCGCCGCAAGCCGCTGCACACAACTCGCCATCACGAGTGGAGACCTGCAAGCTGCGGAAGCCTTGTTCTCTTTGATTCCGGCGGATGACTCAGTCCGCCCGGCAACAGGATTTCAGTTGGCGAAGGTTCTCTACAATCGCGCTCAAGTCTCCCGGGCCAAGGACCTTCTGCTGCAACTAAAGTCTCAGGGAATAGAAAACGCCGGCATGGAGACTCTACTTGGGAACTGCCTGGAGTCCGAGCGCCAGCCCGAGCAGGCGATAGCTGCCTACCGGCGGGCGATAGAGGCCGACCCTTCTCACGTCGACCGATACGAAGACCTGATCTCCCTGTTGTTGTACCTGCGCAGAACAGCCGACGCGCTCGTAGTTGTAAAACAGGCCCTCGCGATTGCCCCGAATGACAGCCGTGCCTGGGTGTGGAAAGGCAATGTGGACCTGTACAGGAATGCTTACGAAGATGCCATGGAGAGTTACACCCATGCCGTGCAGCTCGATAACGGAAATCCCGACGCACTGTTCGGGGTTGCTGGAGCCCACTATGTTACCGGTCAGACCGAGGCGGCCATCTCGGAGTGTAAGGCTGGAATCTCCCGGTTTCCGGGTGACATGCGTTTCTATGTCTCATATGCGGAGATGTTGTTAGCTTCTCCTGATGCCCTTCGGTTGCACGCGGAAGAGAAAGATCTCTTGGAGAAGGCGTTGAAGATCGCTCCGCAGTCTGCTCAAGCCCACTATCTGGTCGGTCAGATCGCATTGCAGGAGGGGAAATTGAAAGAGGCAGAAGAAGATCTTTTACGCTCTCTGGCGTCCGATCCCGATCGAAGCAAGACGCATTTCGCACTGTCTCGCGTTTACCGCCGTATGGAGCGCCCCGATCAGGCTGCGAAAGAGTTCTCAATTTATGAGAAGTTAAAGGAACGGGAGGAGAGCGGCGGTACCACTCCGCTTCTCACGCTCGAAAACCAATGAGATCTTCACAGATTGGGCGCAAAGCGGTTGGAAGTCCTGGCAGTATACTCAGTGGTCTCTCGCGACGCAGATTCCTTACCGCGCTCTCCCTGGCCGCTGTCGGTCAGTTCGTTCCCTCGAGAATGTTCGGAGGCGACACTTCAGCGAGCCCCATTTTTTCCGATGTAACAGCCGAAGCCGGTCTCAGCTGGCGACATTTCAACGGATCTTCCCCTGACAGGTATCTCATCGAAACCATGGGAGGTGGTGTCGGGTTCTTCGATTTTGACAACGACGGAGAAATGGATATCTTTTTGTTGAACGGAGGTGAAACGCCTCGGGGCAAGAGCGAGAAACCGGTTCAGAACGCTCTCTATCGCAATTTGGGCAATGGCAAATTTGTGGACGTCGCAGCCCACGCGGGTCTGAACAGGGTCAAGACATACGGCACTGGTGTCGCTGTCGCGGATTTTGACAACGATGGCCACCAGGACATCCTTATTACGGGATTTCCAAATTGTCTGCTCTACCACAACAACGGCAACGGCACTTTCACGGATGTCACCGAGGACGCGGGTCTGCGCAATTCCGGGAGATGGGGGGCGAGCGCCGCCTGGTTCGACTACGATCGCGACGGATTTCTCGACCTGGTGATCTGCAACTACGCGGAGTTGTCTTTTGAAGGCGTCGCGCCGCGCTGCGATTACCTCGGTATTCGGACCTACTGTGAGCAGCGTGCCTATAAGGGCATGCCGCTAAGCATTTACCACAACAATCGCAATGGCACGTTCACGGACGTGAGCCGCAGCTCGGGGCTCGACCGGTTCGTAGGAAGGGCACTCGGAGTTGTGACGCTTGACATTGACGGGGATGGCTGGCCGGACCTGTTTGTCGCTCGCGATGCATCTCCAAATCTGCTGCTGTTAAACAAGCACGATGGAACTTTCGCCGATGCCGGCGTGGAGGCGGAAATTGCATACGACATCAACGGCAACGCGAAAGCGGGCATGGGAGTAGATGCGGGCGACATAAACGGCGATGGTCGGCCGGATTTCGTGGTGACGAATTTCAGTTTTGAGTATCCCTCGCTGTTTCTCAGTCACGCGGGTCTACTTTTCGACGAGGGTATTCGGGGAGCGCGAATCGCCGGTGCTGTACGATTCGACGTAGGATGGGGCGTTCACTTTTTGGACTTTGACAATGATGGGCTACTCGATCTCATGCTGGTGACCGGCCATGTCAACGAGGTCGTTGAATCCTTGCAGCCGCAGGTGAAATACAAGGAACGACCTTTACTTCTGCACAATGTGGGCAACGGGCAATTCGAGGACGTGAGCTTCAGCGCCGGACCCGCATTTTCGAGAGGATATTTAGCTCGCGGTCTTGCCGTCGGAGACTGGGATAATGACGGCGCACCAGATGCAATCTTTACCAGTATCGGGGAATCGCCGGTTCTTCTGCGGAATAATGTTGGGCAGAAGAATTCCTGGGTGGGTGTGCGCCTGATCGGGACCAAAAGCAATCGCGACGCAATCGGGGCGAAGTTAACTCTGACCGTGGCG
>Ga0193726_1002163_pt1 | contig 13751 bp, 12 predicted proteins | sample H2c1metaG_FD_144928 | JGI IMG/M metagenome (GOLD analysis project Ga0193726, IMG submission 144928) | Soil microbial communities from a riparian zone of the East river system, Colorado, United States - H2c1 | ecosystem: Environmental > Terrestrial > Soil > Riparian zone | place: USA: East River... | reverse complement strand
GATATTCTAATTCTTCCTTGCGCTGTAGTCCTTCATACCTGATTGGTGAGGTCAGGTATTTTGAACGGAGTATATCCATTACTTTATCAGGCATGTCAAGAAGATTGCCTTCTATAACATCCTGAAATTTTAAATCAGAATCGGATGTACCAAAGCGACCAATCTTAAAATAGGCATGAGTGAAATACTTAAGGGGGTTGAGACCAAATAAAAGAAGTGCGGCATTTTTCAATTGCTTTTCTTCATTCATCAAGTGAAGGTTTTTGAATAAGCCTTCGTGATCTTCCTGAACAGCTTCTGTTGAAAGACGCTTACATTCAGTAGCATCGTTCAAAAACTTGTTGAGCGTATTATCGTTAAGATCATTAATTGTAGGGCCTGTAAGAGGGATGTCATCCCAGCTTTTCCCTATCTTTTTTAAAAGAAATTGATTTAATGCAGTACCCTTCAATTCTTGTTTGGTACTGCCGCTTCTAAAATGATAGGCCCCATGATAAGAAATGGGAACATCACTTGGTTTGACGGCAATTTCTATGTAATGTTTTTTTGTTTTAGTGCGAAGGTTTACGTCAACGACCAAGCCTAAATGATTGACAACTTTATTAGGAATTTCTTCCATCAATTTTTTGTAATCGATAAGGCCTGTCACTTTCTCTTTGTCGTCAATACCTATAAAGATTTTGCCGCCCTGGGCATTGGCGAAGCCACAGATCCATTTAAGGTATTCGTCTCTCCAGGATTCTTGGTATTCGATGTTTTGGTGTTCAGGCATAATTTACACTCAGGTTATTGCAGAAGTGCTAAAACTCCTGATCAAAATATATTTTGTAAAACTTCTTTCCGGTCTTTGCATCATACCCCTGCTCGATCATTTCCCGGTCGCCATGAATGTAAATGTGAAAATTTTTATCAAGTTTAATAACGCTTTTGAAACTCTTTGCTTGTTTCTTAACTGCCTGAGAGGAAATTTCAAAACTGTCAGCGATATCTATGTCGTTATTGTCCAGATATGAGGAGCCAAATTTTCTAAAGGACTTTATCATGTCCGAATCCTTAAACACTTCTTTTTCAAAATCTTTCACATTAAAAGTGTCATGCTCTTTGAAGTAGCCTACTGACTTATTCAGCAACTCGATTTTGTCAGCTTTGCTTATTTCAAAATCTTCCGAAAGCTTTTTAACGATAAAATCCTTTGTTACAGAAAGAAAATTCTTTGTATAATGATATTCGTCATTGCAAGAACGCAGTAATAAAAAATTGTCTTTCCAGAATTGGGCCTCCGCAGACTTATTTGATTTGCCGATAATTGCTACTTTAAAACCATTTTTCTGGTCTGTATTGAAGATCAAGCACCCTTTGTCAAGTTTCTCTATGCTGATCCCATCTTCGTATTTTAAAATAAACTCTCCACCTTTGCCAGCCAATTTTAAAAAAGACTGTTTGTTTTCAGACTTGAAAATCCCAATAGCATCTACCAATTCATCATTTATTGATACTTGTGAAAAGTAAGTGACAAATAAATCGCATGATTTGATCTGAGGGTGTACAGATACTTCATATAAATGTTTGGCAATATTCACACTGTTTTTATGAAATGATTTTACTGAATCAAAAATCTGAGATGCGTAATTAAAAAGAGGATTAAGGGAAAAATCCCCATTTGTAAAAGTGAAACTGTAAAGCTCAGGAAAAGAAAAATGTGACAAAAAGAATCGCATCAGCAGTTCCCTGAGTCTCGAATCTGATATATCCAAAAGTGATTTGGAAAGAACAAGTTCTTCGTCATTATTCTTATTCCCTACCTGATGGGCGGCAACCCTGTCAATATTGCAATTTGTATAATCTAACATAATTTATTCAATCGTTTTAGCCCAAAGGGCCTGAATTTGTTCTAATTCGGATCTATCAAATTCATTTTCCCAATTATCATCAATCGAAAAGAAAAACTTTTCTAAACAAAACCAGACTACAAAAATTTCCGGTTGGGTTAAAAATGGGATCTCATGATATCGAATTTGGTTTTCAACAAATATACTTTGGATTTTACCTTCATTTATTCTGATAAATTCATCAATTTCTCTTAAAAGCTGTTGCTGCTCATCTTCCGACAGAAAGTTGATCAGTATCTTCAATGTATACAAGGATGTTTCCCTGTCAAAATCAACCTGTGCAAATTTGTGTATTTTACCTTCCAATTTCCTCAAAAGACTGTAAACTCTATTATCTGGATGTGCCAATAATGCCTTATTAACAGCAGAGAATTCATCATCGGCAATTTCATAAAGCGATAGTAATCTATACACTCTTCGCTTTAACGGCGGAGCTATTTCTGCTTCTTGCTTATAAGAAAGCGAGTGAGCGGTATTTGACCAGGCATGTTGATTCAGTGTTCTGACCTGAATTTCAAAGACCAAATCTTTGTATTTATCCCAAGACTTGAAGGCCTTTAATTCAGTTTTTATGGAGGCATCATAATGGTTTGAAATATAATCAAGCCTATCGAAATCAAGAGCTTCTTTTTTGTATTCAATGTTTTTCGTATTGAAATTCTCTTTTAAGAAGGTGTCAACCTTTTCTAGATCTTCAATGAATGTACAAACGATGCGAATGCCCAGCTTGTCGTTTAAGCTATCATAATTGTATTGCTTTTCCCGTTGCTTCTTTTTTATTTTTTTTATTATGCTGAGCAATTCTTTTGGGCGATGGGTAACCTCTGGGAGAATTTCATATGCTGCAATTTCTTTCTTGATAAATGCAGCCACAAGCCCACCTAACTCAGTATATTTGGGCTCATCTTCCTTCCATAGATTTGCGACCTCCTGAATGTTTATTGACATTACTGAAGCTTTTTAATCTTAGATGTTACTACTGCCCTGGTCAAGCCGTTATCCAATTTTTCCATCTTCACTTTATTGTCGAAGTTTCCTTTGTTGCTAATTATCGCAACATCGTTTTCGAAAACAACAATGAACTTTTTTATTTTATTATTAATCAGGTGAATATCTTTTGGAGATGCTGAAAATCTAAACTTTTTTTCTTCAAGAAAATTCTTATAGTTGTTTTTATGTGAGGATTTTAGGTAATCATCCGCAAATTCCCTTGGATTTATTATGGTGGTATTCTTTTGAATGTAAGAATTAAGGTCCTGCAAATATTTCGCTTTTAATATGTCATCAGCAATGGTGAATATATAGGCCCTGGTATAGTTGTAAAATTTCTGGGTGGTTATTTTGGGTTCTTCAAATGGTTTGCAGCCAAGAAATTTTTGAATGAAAAAGGTGACGACCTCTTTTTTGGCTTTAACATCAATTTGATAATCCATCACCATTCCATCAAATTTTACTGAAAAATCAGCCTTTAAGACAAAGAGAGCAACTTTATAAATTTTAGTCTTTTGTGTTAGCATTAAATCTTTCACCTCTTCAATGTTATATGACCTTGTTTTAGGATCAAGTTTAAGCTGTGCGCCTTGATCTCTTTCAAGTTTTAGAATAATGCATATACCACAAGAATTAATTTTCCCAAACATTATTACCAGAATGCCGGAAGCATTATTCCCAACTTGAATTTCAAAAAGTTGTTTTGCAATAGCGGTAGATGAAGTCACAAGGTCAGCACAGTTCGATTTCAGCATATCTGTTACCAAATATGAAACTGGAGAATCGTTGTCTGGATCAAATGAAACTTTGAATGCCTTATCGCTGGCTAATGCCTGAATCACTTTGTCTTTAAAAAATAGTTTAAGGCCATCAGTAAGTTTACTTTCTTTTTCACTGCAATTTGGCAGAATGCTTAATTCTCCTTTTTTGTGTTTAGGAAGATCATGTACAATTACATTCTCAATACTGATGGTTTGGAGATCAACTTTTTTTGCCATATTAGGAGGTTTAGATGGTTGACTTGGGGTGCTGAAAGTACCGAAATCTTTAAATATCAAAACCCGTAGTACTACGGTGGTTTAATTGCCCTGAGAAGCCCTATAATATGAATGTTCAGAGCATGGGAGAAGTTATATGCCAGAAATGCGATAATATATTTCGCCAGTTTGTGCGGCGTGACGACGCTTAATGTAAAGCATGTCGTTAAGTTTTATACGCCCTTCAAGTATTTGCATTAAATCCGCACCGTCCATTAGAATTATTGCTTTAACCGCGGGATTTTCAGTTTTGGTGCATTCAGGCGAATAGCCTTCAAGGGAAACATATAGCCCTAAAGTGTTTTTAAGTTTGCCCTGAATTTTACCTCCGAATCCATATAAATCCTGAGCATTAATCACTTTTTTTTGCCACTTGGCTTCAAGTAAATAGTCTGTATTATCAAAAGTGAATGATCCGTCTATTTGCTCGCCTGCAATCTTAAAAGAGCTTTTTGGGTCAAGATCAAAGAAATTAAAAAGATCATTCAGAAATTTTTCCAATTGCAAACCTCTCGCCTGTGGATTAGTATTAATGGCAATTTCAAAAAATGCTTGTTTTAATTCATCTAAACGCTGTTGGAAATTGATACTTTCTTTAATTTTTACCTGATTACTTGCTCTGGCTTTTTCAGCCTTTTTTAATTCTTCAATAGTATCAAAGTAGCCTTTTGTTTGATTCCTAAGTTTTTCAACAGCTTCTTTGGCTTTCTTTATTTTTACTTGCGCATCATCCCAGCGGTTCAAATGACTAAAATCACTGAAGTTCCCAATCTCCTGAATGAGTTTGAGAAGATCAGTTTGATACATGTCCTGACGTTTAGCCATTCGATCTATGAGTTGTGATACGCTTTCAAACTTTGTATTTTCAGCCCAATCGATTGTTGATACAATTAGCGAGTTCTCTATTGTCAATTCAATGAATTGTCTTAGGTCTTTTTTAGTCCAGAAGACTGTTGCAAGTGCTTCTTTTAAAGCAAGGAGTGTTTGGACGGATATTTTTTTCTCGATAGAACTCATAAACAAGTATTTGAAAGAAATCTAGCCCACAAAAGTAGATAAATATGCTGTGTTGGAAGAGTAATACGGCTACTGGTGCATGCACACAGTTATAAGCTATTTGCGTCCGTAATCAGCAGGAATCTGACCCCAGGCTGCTGTGTTCCATTTTAATATTTTGGCTTCGTACTCATTGCTCTTAAGCCAAGTTACTGCCCGCTGTATATGTTCAAACACTTTTAAGTTGGACTCTGTTTGTTCCAGTTTTGTTTTGCAGCTCTTTTGGCGTACCCAGGAAATTGCATTCTGACTATCGCTGTAGATAATTTTAAGCTCCTTTCCTTCTTTTTTGTAAAGAGCAAGTGCATGAACAATTGCAAGAAATTCGCCGATGTTATTTGTAGCTTCCTCATACTTCATTTCAAAGATCACTTTTCCAGTTTTGGTATCAACTCCACGATATTCTGTAGGTCCGGGATTCTGAATTGACGAAGCATCTACGCAAATGCTTTCAAGTACTGGCTCATCGTCCGTAATTTCTAATACTTCAGTTTGATTGCCAGCTTGCGTGAATAAATCATCACCAGTTGCTTTAGGTGCTAAATCATGGGGCAAATTCCGTTTACCGGACATTGTTTTGCCTAATTGATCTGCAAGTATAGACTCTGGAGAAGATCTTACTTCGCCTGTGCGCCGAAAAGCAATTTTATGAGAACAGTCTGTAAGTATTTTGTCTAGCTCGATCCAAAGATCAACGTGTTTCTTTTTCTTATAGCCAGTCAGTTTCCATTTTTGAAGCCATCCTTTAGAAAGTGTGTCTATTACATACCCATTTGGTGAATAAACGATGATATTGGAAGGATCAATAATTTTTTTTAATCCTTCCGTAATACCCATGATATCCATTCTTGCATTGGTTGTATAGGCAAAGCCATTTGAAAATTCCTCAACTCTCATGCCGTTGCGAGTTATTACAACACCATAGCCACCATTCCCTACGATTTCATCACTATCCAATTGCTCAGAAACATGGCAGGAACCATGCACGAATATTTTTACTTCATCTGGCATCAGTAAAATGTTGTTATTCCTAAATATACAACACTATAGTTTTTGCACTATTCCGGAAGCAGTTTAATTACTCCAGGTCAAAAACAATTCTCCTATAAAAATCAAATGCTTGGCTAGCACTCTAGCCAATTCATCAGTTTATCAGTGTCATTAACTATTTTTTCTTTCTAAAATAAATACTTATGGCATCCGTTAAAGTCTTCCCCCGGCTTGATAAAGCAGATTCTCAAGGTAAAGTACCGATCTATTTACGTGTTACAAAAAACAGGAAATCAAAATACCTAGCCCTCGATACTTATATCTTTTCGAAAGACTGGAGCAAGGAAACCGGCAAGGTGAAAACTACCGCGCCTAATGCCTCACAGATCAATACTTACATTTCGTCGAAAGTTGCAGGGGCAGAAAGAATTGCTCTTGAGCTTGAGACCAGGTCTACATTAGTTACCTCATACGATATCAAACATAAGATATTGGGGAGGGCTCCCGCAGATTTTTTTAAGTATGTTGAGGATAGAAAAGATATTATGGAGAAAGAGTACACTATTGGAACCATCAGGCGATACAAATGTGCTGTGAAGAAGCTTCAGTCTTTTTGCAAAAGTGACTCACTTTACTTCGATGATATCAATGTAACATTAATACGGGACTTTCAACAAAGTCTACTTTTTGATTGTAAAAATCATGTAAATACTGTGAATGCTAATCTTAAGGTTATTCGCCGGTTATTGTTTGACGCTGTAGCCGAAGGACTCCTTCCATTCGAGAAGAATCCATTTAATAAAATCAAACTAAGAGGGCAATCAACAAAGCAGACTTTTTTGCTGGATGATGAGTTGGAATTGCTCGAAAAACTTGAACTATCCAAAGATTCTCAACTTAATCACCATAGAAATCTCTATATATTCAGCGCCTATGCTTGCGGTATTCGCATTTCAGACTTGCTGATGATGCGCTGGAAAAATGTTTCTGGCGACAGGCTCTACTTTCAAATCCGAAAGAACAGTGACTCTTTAGGGATAAAAATGCCACCAAAAGCATTGCAGATACTGGATTTTTATAGAAGTATGGCAGAGGCAAAAAATTGTCAAACAGTGTTAAATCCTGATGGATTTATTTTCCCTCTTCTTCGTATCGAGCCGAACGAGACAGATAAGAAGAAAATCCACAATGCTATATCTTCAGCGACGGCTTACACGAATAAGGATTTGAAAAAACTAAGGGTCCGGGCAGAGTTGAGCAAACATATCTCTTTTCATACGGTACGACATAGTTGGGCTGTGCGTGCTTTGCAGAAAGGAATGCGGATTGAGTATGTCTCTCGGCTAATGGGACATGCATCGGTTAAGAACACTGAGATGTATGCGAAGATTTTAGATTGTGAGCTTGATAAAGCGATGGAGATTTTCAATTAATGGAAACGTATTGAAATAAGTGTAATGTTCTACCTATGTTGTACCTAGAAAGAAAAACGCTTTGCAAGTAGTTTACGAGCAAAGCGTTATATCTCTTTTCTGTGATCCGCTGGGGACTCAAACCCAGTCTGACAATATATTGGTCACTAGGTAATTAAGTAAGACAAGAAAAATTCCCGCCCGAATTGCGCTTTGCAAATTCTTTCAACGAACTGTTAATGATTGTCCATCAAAATTAAGAAATTACGAACTATAAACCCGTTGCATCCCAATTGTTTTCATAAATATTCGATATCTGACAGACCGATAAATTGCGGATTTATCTTTCTGATATCGGCCAACGATATTCTTATAGAAACCAAAATGCAGAACGAATTTTAACATGCATTTCTTTCAAAGATAGCTCTGCCATTACCAGGACCATACCAAATTATAATAAGAACCTTTTATAGGGTTCTCTATTTCAAAATGGATCGCTTTCCTATTCGGACTTATATAGACAATATCAGAATTCATACTTTCCTTACTGGACTCATTATATTTCAGATATGCCTCCTTGACAGGTCGTGAGTCTGGAAAATTAACAGTAATTGAGAACTTATTAGCATTGTTCATCCGATGTACCGAATAGCTTTCTATGCTTTCTATGAACGCATTTTTATGTTCAACAGTCAATGAATGAGTAACAACCCTATTAACAGGAAGCGGTTTATCAAAGACTACTACAATAGCTTTGTTACCTCCTTCTGTTGTCATTGGATTAATACGTCCATAGCTTGTACTCACAGGTGTTATTGTGCCGGTAGAGTTAAGGCCAGAATATAGTATTTCCTTTTTCTCTACAAATGCGACGAATGTCCTCCGCATCGTTACAATGCAACAGTCACCTGTATTATTGAGATCAAGAATTACCTCAGAATTGATAATAGTCAGCGTAAGTGAACTACCAAATACCGCTAGCAATCCTTGCATGGAACGAAAAAATATGTCATCATCCTCAGCAGCTCCTATGAAATTTCCAACTACTCGATCAAGTATTGCTTGCTTAAGGCCAGACCGGGGTGGATCCCAATGCGTAAAAACATAATCATCAAGATTGATGGGAATTAAAATCTGTTCACCACCTTCCCTAGCTTCCCTTTGTAAAGTTTCCTCAAGTTCATTTAATACGCCTGGCCTGTTTAATGATCCTTCTGAACAGATAAAAAGAGTCTTATCAAAACTGTTTATATTGTCTCGCATCACACGGTGTAATTTTTCTCCAGGTTTCGCACTATCTGGAAAGAAAAACGTTTTAATAGAAGCATCTATCAAAATTCTATTTATTCGTCTTGCGAACTCCTCATCAGGTCCCCCATAGCTTATAAAAACCGTGATCACTTTCTTCAAATTATATTTAATTCCACCAAATATTTGAACATTTTAATTCAAGAGGTTTGTTCAATTTGTGGAGTTTAAATCGGTATGTAAATGCTCGCCATCTTTCAATCTCCAAAAAAAATTCAAGAAATTACAAGCAGCGATTTATTCAAGTTTTTTCAAAGCCGCCCATGGAGTTATTCCACATGCCTTGGCAAATTGATCGGCCTTTTCTTGCTTTTGTTTTGTATTAAAGTCTTTAATCATCTCAAATACCTTGATTCCTGCTTCAAATAGGCTTGTTACTACTGTGATAGTTCCAAATTTTCCTCCCTTAACCAAATAAGCTTTGGCATTAGTGTAAAAACTAGTCAAATTATTCATGTCGTCGTATAGCTTCTTAAGCTGGTTCGTTATATTACTTCTAATCTTGTCTGCATCTGCCTTTTTTTTCATTCGCTTTGGATCTTTAATAACTTCAGAAAATGAAGCAATAATTCCAGCCATTGTCGCTCTGACTTTTGTATATTTTGTTTCGCCTAAGTTCTTCAAGGAATCGTTTTTCCATTCAAATTGCATTTCTGTACCATAATCTTCGACTGTTGTTTTCACTGCGGTTAATGAATCGACCAAATCATAGTAACTGGAAAAAACTACTGCTTTAGCAGTTTGGGCGCGAGAGCAAATAGCAAAGGCGCAAAAAAAGGAAAGGTTTAATAAGCGTCTCATTTTGTTTGGTTTAGTTATCGGTAAAAAGCTGGCATTAATTTTTTAATTGGCGCTTTGGCAAAATCTCTTAAAATCACAACCAGCGCCTTGTCACCCACATAATAATTTGTGCGAAAATCTATTTTCGATGAATCTGCCCAATCAGACTCTTTCTTTGTTTCGTCGAACTTAACAATCTTGCCTTTACTATACAATCGCCAATGTTTTCTATCATATCTTAAAAAGACTAGACTTGTTACATCATTTATTAAGTCACCTAACCAACTTAAACTATTCTGATAATCCACAAATTGATACGTCGAATTAGTGCTTTTGATATAGACCATGCCAAATTCCGGATCAAAAGATACGACCGAATCAACAAAAAAAACTGAAGGTCTTTTGAAACTGTACTTTTTTTCGCTTATTCTAAAATTGACATAATTTTCTTGTTTTCTCCACATGACCAAAGGTCGGACTGTCACAAAAGACTTTATCGTTAGTTCCGCGCTTACATCATGAGCTGTTTTCTCATAATGTCATCCTTTTAACAGCCTTTCAATTCGTTGTGCTTTAGGGGGATGAGTGTCATCTCCACTATCTGGCAAGATCATGATGGATTCCAAAGATTGTGCTGAATATGCACCTGCCCTTGAAAGGCAATATCCACTATAAAAGTCGGCATCTAACTCCAACTCACTATTACTACAAAAATTCTCATGGTCATTTATATAGTGTCCTAATTCATGAAATAATATACCCAATGCAATCCACTTATTTTTCATCTGGTATGATGAAATTAAGACCTTTGATACATTATCCTGTAACTTAAAGAATATCCCTGCAAGTGACTTATCATTGAATTTACCTATAAAAAGTTTTCTTGAAACTCCCAATTGTTGGATGACAGAATATACTTCAATCTTAATTTGGCTGCTATCCGACAATTCGTAAACCTCCAGGCCAAATTTATCCCCACAAATTTTACCAGGATTATACGAACAAAATTTTGCTATAACACCTATCGAATCTACCTGACTTTTGCAAACTCTAGGGGCAGTAGAGCAGTCAAACAGATTAGTAAAATATCAATAATCTTCATAATTGCATTCTATGAATTATCTAAAATAAGCTGGATATGCCTTGCGTCTCTCTTTAAGATTGTATATATAATCAGGACATACAACATCTTTATGTTCATTATTCAATTGGAATTCGAGATGAGAATCAATATTTCTCGAATCTGTCCATTCACGCTTGTATTCACCATTTTTGGTATTCAAAATAATTATACCCTGATCATATATTTTAGTATTGGGATAGTCGACATAGACTAATGAAGTCTTGTTATTGAGTAAATCTCCAAAGTTTGCTCCTTGTTTTTGAAAATTTAGAAATTGATACGTAGAGTTTGTGGCCTTAATGTATAAAATCGCATCTTCCGGACTAAAATTCAATATGCTATCGGTATAAGCAGTTTTTTGCAACTTAAAAGTGTAAATATTTTGGTTAATATAAACTTCGACTTTCTTTAAGTTTTCGTTAGTAAGAAAAGATACCTGTTCTTTATTTGAGACAAATGAGGTTATTCCGACGCTCTTTTTCTGATCATCCCAGCCTTGTAGAACTCTTGCTTTTCGTTTCATCTTAGATGGATGGCTATCATCTCCAATTTCTGGTAGAATATCTAGTGAAGTCATTGCTTCCTCTCTGTCTGCCCCTGCTTTTGATAGACAATAACCGGCATAATAATCTGCGTCCAATTCTAATTCAATATTACTGCAAAAGTTTTCGTGATCGTTAACATAATGGCCTAATTCATGGAATAGTATTCCCAGCGCTGTCCATTTAGAATCTAAATATTTTTGTGAGACCAATACCCTTGCAACATTATCACTACTTAATTTAAAAAAAATACCTGCAGTTGTTTTATCATTAAATTTGCCGATATAGACTTTTTTGTTAATTCCAAGCTCTTTCATCACGTCGTAAATAATCTTTTTTATTTCCGAGGCGTCGCTCAACTCATAAAAATTGAGTTCAAATTTATCGCCACAAATCATCCCTGGGTTATAGCTACAAAACTTGTCGATAGTCGTGCCTTTTTGTTTTTGAGTACAAGAAAAACTAATAGTCAGAACAAATATTAAAATCCGTGATCCAAATTTATATTTGGTCGCATTCTGTAGCATGCTTTTCATTTTTACAAGGTCGAAGTGTCAACGAAAACGGGGCTTTCGCGCTAAAAAATGGGAAAAGTCGTGTATTCAGCTCTTTAAATTAGCAATATTAATTGACTATTTAAGATTTTGAATTTACAATTAAGACAAAGAATAGGTCCAAGAATATCAGGTTCTTTCACACATGGCATCACGTACGAGAAAAACAGGAGGTTATTATTTTATCGAACAGCGCTTCCATAAAGAATTTCGTAATAACACAAGAGACGAACCTTGAGAAAAGCCTCATGTGCTTATGATCAAATCCGTCAAATCAGGCGTATCCAGCATCCTTTCGATTTCATTCTGAATAATATCTAGTACATCTTTTTTTACTTGCGAATAATTTTCTAGCGCAACTTTTTGTGTGACGTTTGAAATCTTGGGAATTTCATTATATGATACTACCTCTGCTGCTAACGTCTTGTGATCATTTACAATTTCAGCGCAAAAGGTTTTCAATTCGATTTTCTGATCAGGGTTATCAGCGACCATGCCTACAAATTCACGAGACGAAAGAGAAGAAATTTTTGATTGCGGTATAGCCATTTCCAATTGCTTGGAGCGGCTCACAGAAGTGTCCTGCCGGTTAATGGAAATACTTTCCCTGTCCTGCATGATCTTGCCGAACCTTTCCGATAATTGTTTGGCGGTATCTCCCGCCACGTGACCGCTTATTACATTAACCACGATATTCAACACCACTTCCGCGTGTTCCTTGCCGTAATGCACCTTGAGCTGTGCCATTGTTGGTGTTTCCTCCCAGTGAATTTTTCGGTTTTAAATCCTCACACCAACAATCGAAAATAAGTCAATCCCTTTAATGAAATCTTTATCGGGAAAGAAAAACCTGAAACAACCAGGAACAAAGAATCCAGTGCAATCACTTTCCACAAACAGGAGAACCTTCTGGAAACTGGGAAGAACGATTTTGCCCAAAAATATTCAGCCAGCTTTAAAAGCCGTGTTGCTTTTGGAATTAAGGAATACCTGCTGACAAATTTTCTCAAATACCAGCAGCAAAAGCTCCAATTAGAACAGGAGGTAAAATCGAAATTGAAAAGTACTTGAATGGCTCTGGTCTACAGGTTATGTGGTATGACACTTGGACTGGCGATATGTAATATTTTCATTTATTCGCCAACTGTGATGCGGTTCTTCCTTGATTCGATTTGCAATATTATCAAAATCCGTAGTAATACGGTTGTTTTTTAGCAATTATTAAGCAATTTTTATTCATAATATTTAACAATGGAAGTGTTTATTAGTTGGTCAGGCGAAAGAAGCAAACTATTTGCAGAAGCACTGCATGAATTCATCAGGCGAGTTCTGCATCCAATTAAACCATGGATTTCTCTTAGTATAGAGAAAGGTACAAAGTGGGAAGAGCAGCTAAGCTTTAAACTGTCAACGAATTCTTTAGGTATTATATGCATTACGCCCGAAAATCAGACTGCACCTTGGTTAATGTTTGAATCGGGTGCAATTGCAAAAACTATTGGGAAGGCAAGGGTATTTCCTTTACTTATCGGAATGAAAATTTCTGAATTTATAAGCCCTCTCAATAGCTTTCAGGCCACCACTTTAGAAAAAGATGATTTTTATCGATTGATTCAGAATCTAAATAAACTATTGCAAAAAAATAAAAAGGATGATGGGATACTAAGGGAGGAATTTGATCTGCATTGGGATAAATTTTATTCAGACATACAGAAAAAAATAAATGATTTCCAGTTTCATAGCTCTTCTCCCATCTTTCCAAAGATATTATCAGTATTTAAGGGAGGTTTGTTCAGTCCGGAAATTGGCACCACGGTTCAATTTAAAGAAGGTTTTGAAACTCATCTTATTTATGAATCGGTCTTTAAAATTGCAACAAAAAGACTTTATATTTTTGGAAGGAAGAACAGGAAGGCCTTCGATAAAGAACATTGGTGGTTTTTTGAAACCTTAAAAAGCAAAGTTGAAAATGGGCTGGATTTACGATTTCTATTTCTTGATTGTAATGCTCCGGAATCCGTAATAACGGATGCCCATGAAGATGAAAATTTTATTGATCAATTGCAGGAT
>Ga0193726_1002162_pt1 | contig 13755 bp, 13 predicted proteins | sample H2c1metaG_FD_144928 | JGI IMG/M metagenome (GOLD analysis project Ga0193726, IMG submission 144928) | Soil microbial communities from a riparian zone of the East river system, Colorado, United States - H2c1 | ecosystem: Environmental > Terrestrial > Soil > Riparian zone | place: USA: East River... | reverse complement strand
TGACGGGTACTCCGATTGACGGGGAGGACACTCTTGCCTTCAGCGTCCTCGAGAATATCCGCCCGATGATCGAGACATTTCCTCTCGAACAGGCTGCCGATGCTTACGCTCGCATGATCCAAGGCAAAGCCCGGTTCCGCGTGGTGCTGGTTACAAACAGTGGAGCAGCGTAGAGTGCGCGGAATAGGTCACGCCAAAGGAACTCGGTCCCCCAACCGCAATCCAGCCGCAAGAGAAGAAGGGGACGACGCCACGCGCTGACGGCAGGCTTGCCGCCGTTGCTGCGGCAACGCGATAATTCCCCGGGAATCGTACGAGGCGCGAAATGGACGTGCGTTGTTTTTGCGACGCATCCGGCATCAACCCCTTGCCCTGTTGTTCGTGCACAGTGCTTAAGTCAGACCCCTCCACTTCTGACGAATTCCGCTTCTGCGCGAGCTCGGAAGGCTTCGCTTGGGACTTTCCGATCGAGGGCGAAGAGTTCCTAACAGGCGCCCCTCCATTGGGAACGCGGACACTTCAAGCAAGACTTCACCATGGCGATCACCTCATCGGCGGCCGCCACCAGGGAAGTCAGTTTCTGCTTTCCGTTGAGAACTTGGCTCCGCAGGTGGCCTTCGAGAAGCTCGGCCGGTTTCGCACAACGGTGAGTCGTGTATCATCACCCCGGTAACTCCCGATGACGGACTTTGGGCTGCGTGACGGACTGGCAATAACGAAACTGGCGGCCTTTTTGGATGGAGAGTTCTTATGGTGACAGACTCGGCCTCTGGCATCAGGCGCGAAGTCCAATCGTTGGTTCAAACGCAAATTGGCACCCCTGAGTCTCGGATCGTCCCCTGACATTCTCCCAGTGGGGAATACCACTCGCGGTCCCAAACAATCGCGGCGCGGTACAGGGAGCTCGACCAAATCCGCAGAGAGCGTATCAAGTACGAATTGAGAACAGCTTCCTGAATAACCTTGCGTTTGAGAGGGTGAAACCGCCATCTCCAGTTTGATGGTTCCGACTGTGGATGGAGGCTTTCAATCGAAAGACAATGAGCCACTGGCCATGTTCCATGGGAACCAAACCGAACTTACGGGGAAGGAAACCAAGGTTATCACTGTTATCGAAAAGATGCTCCCAGAGTTTGCGAGGGCGTGCCGCGCACATGACCCGCCGGTTGTCATCATGCATGCAGATGCCTGGGCCGCCGATGATCAGGAAGAGGAATATCGCCTCATGGGACTGGCGATAAAGTATGCTGGCATCTGCGGCCAGCCAGTCCGCGTCATCGCAACGAAACAGGCAGACCGTTGATGAAAGCAAGACTACCCGCAGAACCCTGCGCCCGAGTTTGTCCCGCGTGTGGGGGGTTGGACAATGCGGCTTGTAACAAGTTGAACTTGGAACTCAAGTGCCACAGCGAGGATTGATATGCAGATTTGTTCGTTCTTACCATCCGCCACCGAAATTTTGTATGCCTTGGGTCTGGGCGACTCCGTTGCTGGCGTGACCTTCGAGTGCGATTTCCCTCCGGAAGCTGCGGGGAAGAGCATTGTTGTCAACACCAATCTGGCCCACGATTTGACGTCAGCGGAAATCGACAACACGGTGAGCGATTACTCCTCGCACGGTGAAGGCCTTTACCGAATCGACATGGGAAAGCTGGAGGCAATCAAGCCTGATCTTGTCGTAACCCAGGAGCTGTGCGATGTGTGCGCTATCAGCACGTCTTCTGTAGCCAAGGCTGTGCACCAGCTTTCTTCCAAGCCGCAGGTGCTTTCGCTGACGCCGCACACACTCGGGGATGTGTTGGAGGACGTTCTGCGGGTGGGCCAGGCCACCCGTCGGGATGCCGAAGCCGGTGAATTGGTGTCGTCGCTGCGGCAACGGATCGCTAAAGTCAGACAGATGCCCAAGCGGCAGAAGCCCACCGTGGTCTGCATGGAATGGTTGTCCCCGCCGTTCAACGGGGGGCACTGGATCCCGGAGATGATTGATCTGGCGGGTGGGATAGATCCGCTGGGCAGGCTGGGAAAAGATAGCTATCGCATGGAATGGGATCAGGTTTTTAACGTCAACCCCGACGTGGTCCTGGTCATGCCGTGCGGGCACAACTTGGAGAGGTCGGTGCAGGAATATCACTCCACCCAGTTTCCGGAGCGATGGCAACACCTCAAAGCTGTGCGCAACCGTAGAGTCTATGCCGTGAATGCGAGTGCGTACTTCTCCCGGCCAGGGCCGCGATTGGTGACTGGACTGGAGATCATGCACGCCCTGCTGCAGGAAGATCAGCCGCAACAGCTGTTGGCTGACAGTTGGATGCGGCTGTAGGCCGCCCCACTGTTCTGAATCTTAAGTTGCGTAGGGTGCAGCAAGCGATGCACTCCCGTGGAGTGTTTGACCTTTCTTTTGCATCAAGGTATAAATCTCAGAGTCTGGTATTTGGGAAGGCGGTTAGAATCCGCCACTGCCCCGCAACTGTATTCGCTGAGAACTGAGCTGATTTAGGCCACTGGACGACGTTCTGGGAAGGCTGCTCAGGTCGACGAAGCGTAAGTCAGGAGACCGGCCAGACGCTAACCCAAGGCTAGTTCGACTTCGATGGGAGAGTCGGAGAGCGTTCTGACGATTCATTGTTCGCCTGCGTCTGAAAGCTGCCTGTAGCATCCCGCTCAAGCCAGGGCATACCCTTGTGTGCCCAAGGTGAGCATGCAAGACACTTCTACAAAATCCATTACGCTGGTGCTGGGGGGTGTGCGAAGCGGTAAGAGCCGATACGTGCAGACGCTTGCGGCGCGCGTCTCGTCGGTGGGGTTCGTTGCGACTGCCCAGCCTTTAGACGAGGAGATGCGCCTGAAGATCGAGCGGCACCAGGCGGAACGCCCCAAGCAGTGGCGGACGATCGAGGAGCCGCTGGAACTCGACCGGATCCTGGCGGAACAAGGGCTTGAGCACCGGATACTGGTGGTTGACTGCCTCACCCTTTACGCCGCAAATCTGCTCGAAGCCGAGAGCGGGAACCCGGCTGGGATTGAGGAGCGCCTGCAACGGCTTTACGCGGCGCTGCGTTCGGTGCCATGTTCGGTTGCCCTGGTATCGAATGAAGTAGGCAGCGGCGTTATTCCTCCCTATCCCGGCGGACGCCGGTATCGAGACTTACTCGGGGAAATCAACCAGCGGGTGGCAAGCATTGCTGACAATGTATTGCTCATGGTCGCGGGCCTTCCTCTGGCCCTCAAGGGGACCGTGGAGGTGCATCCGTGAAGGCTTGGGTGGTCGCAGGTACGGCCAGCGGCGTCGGCAAGACCACGCTGGCTCTGGCGATCATCGCGGGACTGCGGTCACGAGGTTTAACCGTGCAGCCTTTCAAGTGCGGCCCTGACTTCATCGATGGCGAACATCTTGCGCGAGTTGCGAAGCGTGCCGCGCGCAACCTCGATACCTGGATGCTCGATGCCGAGGCCAACCGGGAGATTTTCTGCCGCGCTTCTAGCGGCTGCGATGTCGTCATTGTCGAAGGAATGATGGGGCTCTTCGATGGGGTGACTGGCGGTTCGGACGAGGGCAGCACGGCGGAAATTGCCAAGCTGCTGGATTTGCCGGTTGTCTTGGTTCTGGATGCAGGAAATAGCGCACGCAGCATCGCCGCCGTAGTGCGAGGGTTTGAGACCTTCGACCCGCGGTTGCGTTTTGCTGGCATCGTGCTGAACCGCGTGGCGGGTGAGGCGCACTTTCGCATGCTCGATTCGGCAATTCGCCAAGCTTCGGTGGTTCCGGTGCTGGGATGGCTGCCGATGGAAGCGGATCTGGCAATAGCTGAGCGGCACCTTGGATTGCACACTGCTGCGGAAGGAACTGGCGCTAACCTATCCACGCTCACACGATTGGGCAACCGGCTCGACCTCGATCCATTGCTAAACGCGACGACTCACAGCCACCGCTTTGAGACCGCGCGCATCCATGGCGCTGAGCCCAAGTACGAAGGCATTCGCGTCGGCATCGCCCGCGACCAGGCATTTTCCTTCTATTACGAGGACAATCTCGACCTGCTGCGGGAGAACGGCGCGGAAATCGTAGAGTTTAGTCCGCTCACCGACTCTGCGCTGCCGAAAAATCTTCATGCTCTCTATTTCGGCGGCGGTTACCCGGAGCTGTACGCCGCGGCGCTGAGCGGCAATGGAGGTTTGCTCCAGGACATCCGTGAATTTGCGGAAGCGAACAAGCCTATCTACGCCGAGTGTGGCGGGTTGATGTACTTGGCGGAAACACTGACAACGCTTGCAGGACAAAGTTATCCCATGGTAGGCATCCTTGCTGTCGCCGTCGAGATGACCAGGTCGTTGGTTCATTTCGGATACGCCCATGTAGAATTCGCTGACGATTGCCTGCTGGGAAAAAGGGGGACCGGGGTTCGCGGGCATAGCTTTCATTGTTCCCGCATCGTCGTTCGGGATCCGGTAGAGTGCGCCTATCGCGTCCACTACTTACTTTCCGGTCGAGAGGAAGAGGAAGGCTTCACTCATCGCCAGGTACTCGGGAGTTATATCCATCTGCACTTCCGCTCCAACCCCTCTCTGGTCTCGCACTTCCTGCAGCAGGCTGGTCCTGTCCGGCGACTGGCGGAGGCGCAATGAGAATCCAGTTCCTGACTCTCATTTTGCTGACGTCGGTTGCGGTGCCAGGTTTTGCCAGTCGAACCCTGAAGGATGAGCTGGGGCGAACGGTGGAAGTCCCGGATCACCCGCACCGCGTGATTTGTCTCATCCCCAGCGTTGTGGACGTCGTGTATTCGCTGGGCGCCGGAGCCGACGTTGTCGCCATCAGCGATTTCACAAAATATCCCAAAGAGGCGCTGCAGAAGCCGAGTATCGGGCTTCCGCTCAACCCCTCGATTGAGGCCATTGTTGCCCTGCGCCCCGATCTTGTGCTCGGCAGCGGAGACCTGAATGTACTGGAGGCTGCGGATAGTCTGGAGCGGCTCGGGATTCCGGTGTTCATGGCCGACCCACATGGGATTGAAGGGATCTACGCATCGATCCTCAGTATTGGCAAAGCTCTGAACCGGGATGCGCAAGCCGCTGCCCTTGTTGCCCGGCTGCGTGCGCGCCTGGCTGCGGTGAACGCTCGGGTCGCAGACAAGCCGAAGTTGCGGGTATTCATGGCGATTTGGTACGACCCGGTCATGAGCATCGGCAGAAAAGCGTTTATCGGAGAGATGATTGAGGCCGCTGGCGGTCGCTCCGTGACCGACGACATCGCCCAAGAATGGCCGGAAATAAGCCTCGAATCCGTTGTGAGCCGTCAACCAGACGCGATCCTCTTCATAAAGGGATCAAAACTTACAGCCGAGGAACTAAAAACGCGCCCCGGTTGGGAGCACGTAAGAGCAGTTCAACAAGGCCACGTCTATTACGTGGATGATCGTATCCAATATCCAAGTCCGGCGGCTTTCGATGCACTGGAGGACTTAGCGAAACAATTTCATCCGTGAGCTTTATCCGTGAGTCACGATCGCTTGCGATGCGGGACTCTTAACAAAACCAAACGGCAAAATGTTCGGGAAGCGCGGTGAAAGTCCGCCACTACCCCGTAACTGTAAACGCTGAGAACTGGGCGGGCAGATCGCTTGCAGCCACTGGGGCAACATCCCTGGGAAGGCAGCCCAATTCGTCGAAGCGTGAGTCAGGAGACCGGTTTTGCCGAAACCAAATTCCGAGGGGAACATGACATCTCTCAGGCAAGCCCGCGCATGCAGAAACTTTATCTACCTGTTGCTTTTATCGAACTGGTGCACGCTGGTGGCGAGCGCGGCCACCGTCCACGGGACCATCGCCGATTCGCTCGGCGCTGTTATTCCTAATGCGCAAGTCGAACTCATGAGCGGCGCAACATCGATCGCTGCGGTCACCGCCGATGGCGGCGGACGATACGAATTTCACGATATTTCCGCGGGCCGCTATCAGATCAGGGCCAAGGCTGCTTCGTTTGATCGGACCGCGAGCGCGCTGTTCTACGTTGGAGAAGGCGCAAATGCCACCGTCGATCTGCTTCTGGCCATCGGCATCATTTCCCAGACGGTCACCGTGACGGCGACTGGCACGCCGACACCTCAGGCACAGATTGGCGCATCCGTCACTCTGCTTTCCCGGGATGACTATGCCGACAAGCTCGATGTGCATGAGGCCCTGCGCCTGGTGCCGGGGGCGCAACTGACGCAAACCGGACGACACGGCGGTCTGGGCGAGTTGTTCGTGCGCGGCGGCAACAGCGATGCCAACAAGGTCATCATCGATGGCATCCCCGCCAATGACCTGGGGGGAGCGGTCGATTTTGGCGTACTGGCCGCTACCGGGATCGATCAGATCGAAGTGTTGCGTGGACCGAACAGTGCACTCTACGGGTCCGATGCGCTTGCGGGTGTGGTGAGCATGAATACTCCTCGCGGCACCACTGCCCTGCCCGAAGTCACTTACGCCATTGATGGGGGGAATTTCGGGACCTATCGGCAGGAAGGAACTCTGGGCGGAAGTCATAAACAATTTGACTATTTTTCAGACTTCTCCCGCTTCGATACGTCGAACGGCGCTGTGCGCGATTCCTTTCACAACGAAACCTTTGCCGGGAATGTCGGTTGGACTCCGGGGCCGAACACCCAGTTGCGGGCAACGGTCCGCCGGCTGGTGACTGCGGCAGGAGAGCCCAACGCCATTCAACTTTTCGGTATTCCGGATGACGCAGGACAGAAAGACCAGCAACTCTTCATCGGCGCTACATTCCAACAACAGACCACGCGGCGCTGGCACAATCTATTGCGGTATGGTGCGCTTCGGTTGCGTTCTCAGTTTACCGACTACACTGCAACCGGGATTCCCTACGATTCGCCGATTGTGGGACCGGAGTTCATTGGTGCGCCGGCCACCCTCCGTGGCGCAAATGGCTATGCGGTTTCAGGGCAAGCGATTTTTCAGTTCGTTCAGCCTTATCCGAATCAGTTTCGCACCAGCAGCGATCGTGACTTTGCATACGCCCAGACTGAATACCAAATCAAGCCGCAGTTGACGGCGTTGTTCGGGTTCCGCTACGAAGCGGAACGTGGCTTCACCCAATCGAGCTCGGGCACGAGCCCCACCGATCGCGGCAACTACAGCTATACCTTGCAGGTGGCGGGCAGTCTCGCAAATCGTTTTTATTACACCCTGGGTAGCGGAATTGAGAAAAACGCGATCTTCGGAGTGGCAGGAACGCCGCGCGCATCGCTTGCCTACTATTTGTTCCGGCCCGATACAGCGAAACTATTCAGCGGCACCAAGCTGCGCGCCAATTTTGGCACCGGCATCAAGGAGCCCAGCATCTCCGATGCCGGCACTTCTCTATTCAGTCTGCTTCAGACACTCAGCAATGGGCCGGAACTCATTTCGCAGTTCCACGTTGGTCCGATTGGAGCCGAGCGTTCCAGGACGTACGACGGCGGTCTTGAGCAGATCTTTTTCGAGGGCCGGGTAAAACTGGGAATCACGTATTTTCACAATGAGTTCAGCAATCTGATTGAATATGTTCCGATGCAGGGGTTGGTCGATCTTGGTGTTCCACCGCCCATCGCCGATGTACTTCTATTTGGGGCCAGCGTGAACTCGCAGGCATTCCGGGCCCAGGGAGTTGAAACGGAACTCGAATATCGGCTTGGACGAAGCCTCGTCGTTCGTGGCGGATACACCTACGTGGACGCAGTTGTGCAACATTCCTTTACCAGCGATGCGATTGGCCCGAGCTTCAACACGGCTTCGAACTTCTCAACGATCCCAATCGGCGTCTTTTCGCCGCTGATTGGCGCTCGGCCATTTCGGCGCGCGCCTCATAGCGGCTATCTCGCGCTTGCCTATCACCACTCGCGGTGGACCGCCTCGTTGACAGGGACATTCGTTGGGCGTCGAGACGACAGCGATTTTCTCTCGGACAAAGATGGAGGTACCAGCCTGCTCCTGCCCAATCGAAATCTCGATGCTGGGTATCAGAAGGTCGACATTGGGGGGAGCTACCAGGTAAACCATTCGCTCAGTGTCGATACCGATCTCCAAAACGTGCTGGGCCAGCACTATGCGGAGGCGTTCGGTTATCCGGCGCTTCCGTTTACTTTCCGCTCAGGTATCCGCATTACGCTGGGAGGCGAGTCGTGGAAACTGAAATAGCGGCGAAGACCGCTTCCGGATCCTCGATGCGAGTCTACCTCCTCATTCTTGCATTCTTGTTAGTGGTTCTCGCGGGCGTGCTTGTACTTTCTATGGGGATGGGCGCGACGAAGATCGGGGCACGGGAAGTGCTTACGTCGTTGCTGATGGGTCATGGCTCGGGTGACACGAATTCTGTGATTCTCTTCGAAATCCGTCTTCCGCGTGTGCTCGCGTCGGTCCTGGTGGGAGCCGCACTTTCCGTGGCCGGCCTTCTATTCCAGGGGCTCTTCCGAAACCCAATGGCTGACCCTTACGTGATCGGTTCTTCCGGAGGAGCGGCGCTTGGAGCTGGGATTGGGCTTTTTCTGCTCCCTCGTTTTTCCTTTCTCGGATTCGGTGCGGCTGCCGCAATGGCTTTTGTCGGTTCTGTCGCGACCATAGCACTCGTATATTGGCTCGCCCGGACCAATGGGCGAGTGCCCGTTGTGACGCTTCTACTCGCTGGCTTCGCGGTGAGCACGATGCTAAGTTATTCCACTTATTTCCTGGTGGTGCTCGACGACAACTTTGGTCTGCGGACGCGGGTGCTCGCTTCCTGGCTTACCGGAGTCATCGCCGTGCCCAGATGGACCCAGGTTGAGGTCACGGCCACGATGATCGGTTGCGGCTTGATTTTTTGTTATCCACTGGCGCGGCGTTTGAACACGCTCGCGCTGGGCGACGACTATGCGCGCCAAGTCGGCGTGCAGGTCGAGAAAACGCACTTCGCCATCATTCTCGCCGGATCCCTTCTGACCGCAGCCGCAGTTTCCCTGGGCGGAATCATCAGTTTCGTAGGGCTCGTCGTGCCTCACATGGCGAGGCTTGTCCTGGGGCCAGATCACGTTCGGCTGTTGCCGGTTACGGCCATAACGGGTGCGATCTTCCTGGTTCTGGCAGACACCCTGGCGCGCACTGTGCTGGCACCCTCTGAGATTCCGGTGGGGCTCATCACTGCCTTCATCGGTGGTCCATTCTTCCTTTACCTGCTGCGCAGGACGCGAAGGGAGTACAGGCTGTGACTCCATTGCTCGAATTGCGGAAGGTGTCTTTTTCCTACGAGCGCAATTCTGTCCTCGAAGATCTGAACTTCACGATGGAGCAAGGAGAGTGCGCAGCCTTAATCGGTCCGAACGGAGTTGGGAAGACGACGCTCCTGCGTTTGGCGGCTGGTATCATCGCTTGCTCGCAGGGATCAGTTTCGCTCGATGGATGCAGGTTTGACAGACTTCCGCGCGGTGCGGCCGCCCGCATGGTGGCGCTGGTTCCGCAGCGGTTCGAAGTGCCGTTCGATTTCACGGTCGAACAAATTGTCGAGCAGGGACGCACCCCCTATCTTGGTCTGTTCTCGGGTCTTGGCCGCCGGGACCGCATCGCGGTGGAGCGCGCTCTGGATCTGACCGCAGTCACGTCCCTGCGAAAGCGCGTTTTCAATGAGCTGAGTGGAGGAGAACGTCAACGCGTCAAAATCGCTCTGGGACTGGCGCAAGAGCCTCGGTTGCTGCTCTTGGACGAGCCTACCCAAAATCTCGACCTGGGACGCCAGCTCGAATTGCTGGACTATGTCCGTGTTCTCAACGACGAGGGCGTGACCATCCTGGCTGCCATGCACGATCTTCAACTGATTCCCGGCGCGTTCTCTTCCGTGCTGCTGCTGGGGCCTGATCGGCAGGTACGCAAAGGCGATCCGCAAGACATTTTGCAACCCGAAATTCTGGAGCGGGCTTTCGATTGCCCTCCCCGGCGCCATCCCTGGTTGGTTGCTGAGAATCGGGTTCCGCTGGAGAAATCGCGATGACCACAATCACCGCAGGCATCCTGGCCGAGTTAGTAGGCGAGATTGTTGCGCCCGACCCGAAATGGCTGGAACGGGCCCGGTTCCGTCTCGACAATCTAACGAAACCCCCGGGCAGCCTGGGCCGGCTCGAAGACATGGCCGCGCGATTCATTGCTATGCGGAACGGCGACCTTGATGAGCCAATAAAAAAAGCTGCGTATGTATTTGCAGCAGATCACGGCATTGTGGCCGAAGGCGTCAGTGCCTATCCCAAAGAAGTGACCCGGCAGATGGTACTCAACTTCCTGCAGCAAGGGGCAGCGATCAATGTCCTGGCCAGCCTGCATGAGGCTGAGTTGACCATCGTGGATGTCGGTGTGGATGCTGATTTCGGTGACCTGCCCGGTCTTTGGCAACGCAAAGTTCGCTCCGGCACCCGGAACATGCTTCATGAATCTGCCATGAGCGAAGAGGAAATGCTGCAAGCTTTGCAGGTAGGACTCCAGCTGGCAACCTGCGCCTGTGAGAAGGGACAGACTCTCATCGCCGTTGGCGAAATGGGGATTGGCAACACGACTTCCGCAAGCGCGATTACCGCAATCCTGACTCGCCAGGCTCCTGCCGCGGTTACGGGCAAGGGTGCAGGCTTGGAGAAAAGGGTCCAGGAACACAAGATCCGGGTCGTCGGCGCCATCCTGCGAAAGCACTTTGGGGAAAATCCGTACGCTTCGGAAGCACCACCGCTTGAGGTCTTGCGGCGTGTGGGCGGGCTGGAAATCGCCGCCATGGTTGGATTGGTTCTGGGTGCGGCGCGACATCGGATACCGATTGTCACGGATGGTTTGATCTCCGCTGCGGCCGCAGCTCTGGCGTATGCCCTTCAGCCGCGGGTAAGAGAGTATCTGTTCGCGGGGCATTGTTCGGAAGAACCCGGCCATCGTTTTTTGCTGGAGTATTTGAGGCTCGAACCCATTCTGACGCTCAATATGCGCTTGGGCGAGTGCACCGGCGCGGTATTGTCGGCTCTGCGGCTCTACTCCGACATGGCAACCTTCGCGTCGGCGGGGGTAAGCGGAGCAAGCGAATGAAGTGGATCGACGATTTTCTGGTGGCAGCGCAATTTCTTACGCGGCTTCCGCTGCCGCGCGTTCGTTTTGATCCCGACTCCTTATCGCGTGCGGCGAAGTTTTTCCCGGTTGTGGGGCTCATGATCGGCCTTGCCGCTTCGGTTTTGCAACGCATCGCGGCGCCCCACTTGAGCTCACCCCTTGTGGCACTGCTAGTTTTGACCTTTCTCGTACTGATCACGGGCGGGCTTCACGACGACGGCCTGGCGGATGCCGCGGACGGTTTTGGGGGAGGGTGCAACCGGGAGCAGGTCCTCACGATTCTGCGGGATAGCCGAATCGGAAGTTTCGGGGCACTAGCCCTCGTACTTTCTGTGCTGGCTAGATTCTTGCTGCTGTCAAATCTCACTGGGGGTCGATTCACAGCCTTCATCGTGTCCGCCCACGTTCTTTGTCGTTGGACCACGCTGCCCCTGAGTTATTTCCTGGCGCCGGCGCGCGGGAGCGACGGACAGGGGGCGAGGATTGCACAGAAAATCTCTCCCGCCTCTTTTCTCGCAGGCACCCTGTCGAGTTTTGCCATGGTTTTCTATTTCCTGAGGATGGAGTTCTGGATTCCGGTCCTTGCCGCGCTCGTAGTCACGGCACTAAGCGGCCTGTACTATTCCCGCCGCATCGGCGGGGTCACGGGCGATTGCCTCGGCGCCACCAATCAGCTCACGGAAATTGCCGTCTACTTTTGTGGTGTTTGGAACCGGTGAAGTATCTTCTGTTAATTCGTCATGCGGAGACTGACATGGCAGGCCGGTTCTGTGGCCATTCCGATCCGGAGCTCAATGAGCGCGGCCACCAGCAACTCGCCGGAGTCGTGGATCGGCTGTCGGAATATGCGATTCGACGGATCTATACGAGCGATCTTCGCCGTGCCCGACAAACGGCCGAAGTGATTGCCGCACCCTTTGCAGGGGATTTCAAGATTCGCCCCGGCCTGCGCGAAATTTGCTTTGGCCGATGGGAGGGTCTTTCCTGGAGTGAAATCGAAGCCCGTGATCCGGTTCTGGCAAAGAGTTGGGCAGAGCAATATCCCAATTCGACGGCTCCCGGCGGGGAACCATCGCAACAATTCGGGCACCGGGTGCGCGCCGAGGCTGCTTTCTTGTTCTCGGCAGCAGCAGAATGTCCCATCGCGGTGGTGACGCACGCCGGGTTTATGCGTGTTCTGCTGACAAACTTCTGCGGAGTCCTGGAAGCAGCAGCCTGGAAGCTCACCCACGAATATGGTTCTGTCGTGGCGCTGGATACAGATTTGATTCGTAAGTTTGCGGTGGAAGCGGCTGCAGGGCAGGAATCGAGACCTCGAGCAAGAAGACCTTGAGCAAGAAATGATCCACGGGAAGGAACAAGCACGGTTAGAAACTGGATGGACCGAAAAGGAGTAAAGCCATGAGCATTGCAACCAAACGTGGAGACAGCGGGCAAACGGGGCTCATCGGAGATGTGCGCGTCTCCAAAGCAGATCAGCGCGTGGAGGCCTATGGGTGCGTTGATGAGCTGAACTCCGTGCTCGGTTTCGCGCGCAGCATTTGCACGAACACGGAGGTTTGCGCCTGGACCGAAGCCATTCAGAAAACACTGTTTCGCCTGGGAGCCGCACTCGCTACAGCGCCAGAGGCAGAGAAGAAAAAAGCTGAACCCAGCATGACTGCCGCCGATGTCGATGAACTGACAAATCTGGTTCACCAGATCGAAGCCACGCCTGGCATTCTGTCGGATTGGTCGTTGCCCGGGGCGCAAACCGAAGCTGCCGCCTTCGAAATCACGCGTACGGTATGCCGTCGAGCCGAACGCCAGGTTGTTCGTCTCCTGGAAGGAGGAGATTTTGTTGATTCCCAGGTGCTTGCCTACCTGAACCGTTTGTCGGATCTGCTATGGCTCTTCGGCAGGCTGTTGGAAGTGCAAGCCGGCGTCGACTCGAAACTGCGCGACGACACACACAAGCGAACCCGCTGGTCGAAGGCATGGTGATGGAGGGAGCAGGGAAGTCTCCCGAAGGTGAATCGAGGGGCGTTCATCGCGCTACTCGCGAACGACCCGTGAGCAGGGCCGCGTTGATGATTCTGGGAACAGCCTCGCATGTGGGCAAGAGCATGATCACGGCGGGATTGGGACGGATCTTTGCCGACGAAGGGATTCGGGTTGCGCCGTTCAAAGCCCAGAATATGTCCCTCAATTCGGCTGCCACACCGGACGGCGGCGAGATTGGCCGGGCTCAGGCCCTTCAGGCGGAAGCTTGCCGGGTGCCGCCGAGCGTGGATATGAATCCGCTGCTCATCAAGCCGCGTTCCGACACCAGTTCCCAGGTGGTCCTGCTCGGCCAGGTGTGGGGACAGGTCAGCGCGGCGGACTATCACACGAAGCGAGTGGAACAGTTATTCCCCGTCGTGCTGCAGAGCTACCGGAAACTTGCGTCGCGATACGACCTCATCGTGCTGGAGGGAGCGGGATCTCCGGCGGAAATCAACTTGCAAGAGCACGATATCGTCAATCTCCGTATGGCGCACGCATCGAGCGCCGCGTGCATCCTGGTTGGAGATATTGATCGAGGCGGGGTATTTGCCTCGCTGTTCGGAACGATGGCACTCCTCGAACCCGCCAGCCGCGCATTATTCAAAGGGTTCGTCATCAACAAGTTTCGGGGCGATCCAAGCTTGCTGC